>Ga0209871_1000142_pt1 | contig 22275 bp, 22 predicted proteins | sample OrgsoiDNA2013045_FD_185795 | JGI IMG/M metagenome (GOLD analysis project Ga0209871, IMG submission 185795) | Permafrost soil microbial communities from the Arctic, to analyse light accelerated degradation of dissolved organic matter (DOM) -... | ecosystem: Environmental > Terrestrial > Soil >... | reverse complement strand
CCGTGAAGCCGGACACGGCGTGCTCGACGACAACGGGCTGGTCGGCGACAAGATGAACTCCCAGGCCGATCGGCTGCTCGGCCAGGATCTTCGACATCTCCTCTTTCAGCGTCTCGCCGAATTTCAGCAAGTTCGCACCCGACTTCATCCCGATCGCGAGTGCGATGGCAGGCTCGCCGTTGAAGCGGATCAGCGTCGTCGGTGGATTGGCGTAGCCGCGCGTGATGGTTGCCACATCTGTCAATGGGAAGAACCGGTCGTTGACCCTGAGATTGATCGCCTTCAGGCTCTCCTCAGATGCGAACTGACCGTTGACCCGCACGCTGATACGCTCCGGCCCCTCCTGGAATACGCCCGAGGGCGCCACGGCGTTTTGCGCCTGCAGCGAGGAGACGATGGAACGGGTGTCGAGTCCGAGCGCCGCGATTTTTCGGGTCGAAAATTCCAGAAAAATCATTTCGTCCTGCGCGCCGAGTATGTCGACCTTGCCGACATTCGGGACCGTCAGGACTTTTGCGCGAATGTCTTCAACACGATCGCGCAATTGCCGCTGGCTCAGGCCGTCGCTGGTGAAACCGTAGATGTTGCCGAAGACGTCGCCGAAGCGGTCGTTGAAGCCCGGCCCAATCACGCCTTGCGGGAAATCGCCCTTGATGTCCGCGATCATGTTGCGCACGCGCGCCCAGGTCGGGGCGACGTCGGCGGCCTTCGTTGTGTCGCGCAGATAGACGAAAACGGTGGTTTGGCCCGCAACCGTGACGCTCTTGGTATAGTCGAGCGACTCCAGTTCTTCGAGCTTCTTCTCGATCTTGTCGGTAACCTGGCGCGTCATTTCCTCGGGCGAAGCGCCTGGCCACTGCGCCCCGATCACCATGGTCTTGATGGTGAAATCAGGATCTTCCTGCCGCCCTAGTTGCAGGTAGGCGAAGAGACCTGCCGCCATGAAGGCAATCATGAAATACCAGACGAGCGAACGATGCCCGAGGGCCCAGTCGGAAAGGTTGAAGGTCTTCATGGTGTGGCGTCCTGTTCGATGCGGACTTGCTGTCCTTGTTTGAGGCTGTGGATTCCGGCAGTCACGATACGCGCTCCGATGGCGAGACCGCCGGTGACGCGGATGCCTCCTTCTTCCTCGGAGAGATCGACCCCGTGCAGCGAAACCGTGTTCGTGGAAGGGTCAATGACCCAGACGAAAGTCTCGGCGCCCTGTTTGAGGACGGCGGACGCGGGCACTCGCAGCGCTGAGGCGTGACCGTCGCTTAAACTTGCCGTGATGGTGCTTCCGAGCCGGAAGCTCTCAGGCGGATTATTCAACGCGATACGAACGCGGCGCATCCGCGTCACGGAATCAGCTTGCGGCGCAATTTCGCGAACTTGGCCTTGGACTTGAACAGCGGGAAGCAACTGCAAGCTGACTGTGAACGGCAAACCGACGGCCAAGGGCACAGGGAAGTCCGCGCCGATGTCGACCACGGCCTCGCGGACGTCCGGTCGCGCCACGGTCACGATACTCTGACCCGGCGAGGCGACTTGTCCCACTTCGGCACCCACGGCCGTGACGACGCCGCCGAAATCGGCCTTCACCTGTGCATAACCCAGCTGCTCGATAGCCTTCGTCAAATTCGCGCGGGCGCGGGCGGTCGATGCTTGTGCGCCCGCGCGCACCTGCTCGGCGTCGTCAAGCGTCTGCTTCGTCGTGGCGTCGGTCTTGATCAGGATCCTTTTCCGCTCCTCGGTCCCGATCGCGTTTTCAAGCAGGGCCTGGGCTTTCGAAAGGTCCGCTTTCGCTGACCGCACCGCGAGCTCGAGGGCAGTGGGATCAATTGCGGCAACCGTTTGCCCCTCAACCACCAGATCTCCGACGTTGACCGGACGCGTGATGAGGCGCCCCAGCACGCGGAAGCCGAGATTGGTCTCGTAGCGGGGCTGGACGGTTCCAATCGCCACCGTGCTCGCTGATGCGGCCGGTTGCAGGACGGTCGATAGCACGGGCCGAACTGGCTCCGGGGCCTTCGCCTCCTGCTTGCAGCCGGCCATCGCCAACGCCGAAGCGATGGTGCTTGCAACGACAAAAAATCGTGTTCTCATGACCGATCTCCAGCAAATGTCACGGGCTGGCCGGAGCTCAGCAGCTTGCCTCCGTCAACGACGACGCGGTCTCCGGCCTCCAGCCCTTCCTTGATCAGCACCGCTCCGGCTTCGTAGGCGCCGACAATCACCGGCTTCAGCGACGCTGTGCTTGTCTTGGGATCGACGATCCACACCGCGGGCTTTGAGCCCGTTGCCGTCAGCGCGGTCCACGGCACGGTGATCTCGGTGGCGGCTTTCGTCCCGGCGGTGCCGGCGATGGCGCTTCCGAGCGTCATCGCTGGTGGTGGATTTTGGATCGCGACTTTCACGCGAACCGTGGAGCTCTTGGGATCGACGGCGGGCGATATCTCCCTGACGTAGCCGACGGCGGTGATGTCAGGACCCGAGATCAGCGCCAGCGACACGTGGCCGTGATCCACATCGCCCAAGAACATCGACTCTGGGACATCGAAGATGGCATCACGCTCGCCATCCTGCGCCAGCGTGAAAACCGATTGGGCCGCCTGCACGACTTGCCCGACCTCGAGGCTTCGCGCTGTAATCACACCCACCGCGCGGGCGTGCAGTTCGGTATCGTCGAGCGCCTCGCGGGCCTTTCCCAGCTCCGCTTTTGCCGATTCAAGCGTGCTTTGTGCGGTTCGCAATTGCTCCTGCGCCTGGTCGTAGGCGACGCGGGTGGTGAAGCCGGAAGAGATGAGCGAGGTCTGCCGATCAAACGTGGCTTCTGCCACGCGTAGCTGAGACTCCGCCGCGGCGAGCCCTGCGGTCGCGGCATCAAGCTCGGCCTGCTGCTCGGCCGGATCGAGCCGCGCAAGAACGTCACCGTCATTGACGCGGGCACCGACATCCACCAGCCGCGCGATCACGCGGCCACTGACCCGAAACGAGAGGTCGGCGCGGTTGCGCGCCTGGACTTCGCCGGTCAGCGTGAGCGAAGCCTGCCCGTCCTGCGGCTGCACAATTTCGGTGCGTACGAACGCGGCTCGCTCCACAGGATTGGTGGAGTGGTCGTTGCAGGCGCCCAATGGCGTTGCGAGAAGCGCGACCGCGAGTGCGGCATTCATATGCCTCAGCAGCGCGGGCGGATGGGGTGAGAAAGGGGGCACAGCGGGTCTCCTGTTTATCTAAACTATACGGTATAGTTTATTTATCGGAACGTCAAGTCCTGAATTTGACGTGACTGGCAAGTTGCGCGCCGCCCAAAGGGCGGGCGTCCCGGTCCAAGACCGAGGCGCCAAAGGGCCTTTGCCTCAATCAATCTTCATGACAGACCAGAACACGCCTGGTGCCGTATCGCCTGTATGCGGAGACGTAGTAGCAGCCATCGTCGGAAGAGGCATCGGCTCTGCCATAGGCGTAAGCCGCTGTCGCAGTCGCCGCCGTGTAGGCGTGCCGGTAGCCACGGCCATAGCCATAGCTGGTGTAACTATTTCGAGTGTAGCTGTTAGCGCTGTAGGCCGCGGCGCGACCCTCGGCGCCGCGAAAATTGGCCTGGCCGCCACGCTCGAGACCATGCAATCCGCCAGCACCATCGAGACGAGGCGGACCACCGGCGATCTCTCGCGGAGGTGCGCCCGCGCCGCCACGGGGCGGAAGGCCAGCGACAGGTCCGGCCGAAGGACCACCGAGGGGAGGACCGCCGACGCCTAAACCCGGAGAAGGACCACCGGCACCGAGGCCCGGAGGAGGACCGGCGAGCATAGGCGGAGGACCCGGAGGAGGGCCGAACTGCGCGAGCGCGGCATTTGGCGCGACGAGTGCGGCGCCGAACATCACGCTTACGGACAGCATCACAAGATTCTTTTTCGACATGCGTATGTCCTTCGATCTAGAGTTCTGGTCGGACGGCGATGGCTTCCACCCGCTCGCCCGCCACGGGCGAGCAAAGCGGCGCCCGCCGGGGCCTCAATCGACGACCGGTTCTGGGGCGGCGGCCAGCGACTGTTCGATTGGCGCGCTGCTCACGTTGGGTCAGGGGAAAGTCAAGCGAGAACGAATTCCGTATCGGGCCGGAGCTGCGGTCGATGCGGCCACCCAGGCTGCTTGCCAGGTCGCCCACGATCCGCAGGCCGCGACCAAGCTTGATCCTTCCAAGGCCCGAGCCGTTGTCAGTGACTCGACAATTCACCCAAGAACCGGCACGCATCAGCTCGATTTTGAGTTCGCCGTCGCGGCTATCGAAACAGGCATGACGGACCGCGTTCGTCACCAGTTCATAGACGGCCAATGCGAGCCGCCAGCATCGCTCCGATTCCAGCGGTAGCGTATCCGCCGACAGCAGGAGGTGGATGTTCATGCGAGCCAGCGTCGACCGATTCATCGCCAGCCCCAGCTTTCGAAGCTGTTCGCCGGCGTCGAGGAGCGTGTCGCCATCCGGCGTGGTCAGGATGCTGTGAACCGCGACATGCTGATGAAGCAGATCGACGACGTTGCCCAGTGCCTCCTTGACCTCGACATTGTCCGACCAGACTGCCTTGAACGTGACGAGGTTGATTACCGAGGCAAGTTCATTCTTGATGCGGTGATTCAGTTCGTCCAGAAGGGTTCGTCCCTCTAAGACGGGCGCATAGGGGAGGGAATCGGGCACGGCGGCCTCCTGCTTAATTAAAACTATACCGTATAGTTTGTTTTACTTGCGCTTTGATCGAGAACATGTCAAGCCGGGATTGTCAGCGAGGTTCGTCGCTCGCAGCATCGTGAATGCAAGGGTGAAAGCAGATGGTGAGCAAACACAGCGATTCGAAACGGCCGCGCCAAGGACGGCCGCGCCAAGGACGGCCGCCCAAAGACCTGGCGGGCGACGTCAAAGCGCGGATCCTCGATGCGGCTCAGCGGGTGTTCCTCAAGAAGGGCTATCAAGGCGCCAGCCTCGATGAGATCGCGGAGGTGGCGCCGGCAAGCAAACCGACGATCTATGCTCACTTCCCGGGGAAGGAGGCGCTATTCGAGGCGGTGGTCGCCCGCGTCCTCGAGGGATTGACGAATTTCGGGGGCTTTGAGCCCAAGGGACGCACGGTGCAGGACAAGCTCGCGAGCCTCGGCAGCGAGGTCGTCGAACGATTCATCGAGGAGACGCTTGGAATCACGCGCGCCACAATTGCCGAAGCCGAGAGATTCCCGGCCTTGAGCCGCCATGTTCACGAGGCCGGGCGCGATCAGGCAGCGGCTGCTGTTTCTCATGTCCTGACCGATGCTACCCTCACGCTTTCGCGCGGCTCAAAAGGCCCCTTCGGCCCGAAACGAAGCCTCACAACTGCGCAAATTTTCATGGATCTCATCCTGCTCCCAATGTTGATGCGGGCTCTGATGGGAGAGGGCGCGAAAGACCTGCGCAGTGAATTGCCCACTTTCGTACGCGAACGCGTCAGCTTTTTCCTGGCGGCTTGTGAAGCGGATTGGGGAAAGTGAGGCCCGCGACAGCGGCAGGCTCGCTTCCACCAATGCCGTTCTCCGGGCATGCTTCTTGCGCCTGTGTCGTGCCCGTCGTGTCCAACACCACACGCTCGGGCCATTTATGATCCGTATGGATCCGAATGCTGATCTTCTGATCGAGTGGAACATCAGACTGCGGAGCAACCGGTGCGGGGAAGCACCAGTTCGCGGCAAGAAGTGCCGCAAGCAGAAAGCTTCCCACCCACCCGAAATACTGAAATAGCGGCATGGTCAGAGAGCCTCAGCGCCGGTCGGCCGAATGCAGTTCGCAACGGCAGGCCTCGCTGAAATCGCGCAACGGATCCATCTCGTTGATCAGGTCGGGCAGATCGACGAACGTCCTATTCGGCGAAAGATAGGTGTTTAGGATGAGCCGGCCCGCCTTTTCGGCCGCTTCAATCACTGTATCGCTTGAAAGGATCTTCATCCGCGCGATGAGAGAATAGAGGTCGACGAGCTTCGAGACCTCGGACTTGTCGTTGACGATGGCGTCGGCGTATAGCCTCGATGCTTCCTCAATGAAGTTTTTGTAGAGTTCTTCACGCTGGGACGTGGCCCGCAGTGAATGGCGGACGCGGTCCTTGCGACGCTGTGTCACCCAGCCTGTGATAATCGACGCCAGCGTTCCGGAAGCGGACCCCGAAAACGACGCAAGCGCGGGAATGTAGAACATATCCATTTTAGCTGTCTCCCTATTGCCGGCTCAATCGGCCTCTGCGGACGTCGCGGGTCGAGTTGGTCGTCGCGGGTCTCTGGGTTGGGCTTTGCTGGCCAGAAGGCCGGCGCTTTGTTCGAATACCGATCGGCATGCGTCGCTGAGATCGGACATGTTCTGTCTCAGGCAGTATTCGACTCTCGTGGGGTCGGGAATGTAGCCAACGCAGAAGCGGAAGGCGTCGGGAGCGCACGCCGCCCTCTGCTCGGGGGTACCGCGGTTCTCCTGCGCAGAGGCGGTTGTCGCGCAAAGCAACACTGCCAGCGCCTGGATAGGAAGTCTGATTTTCGAAATCACGTCGGATACTCCTCTGATTGATCTCTGCGCAAGAAGGCTGGATTTCAGCGACTTGCCGCGCTCACAAAAAGCTGACGGGGTCGCTTGAGCTATTCTCCTTGACAGCGGTCTATTCAAACTATACGGTGTAGTGTAGTTCCTCGGAACAGAATGTCAATCTCTTTTTCCAGCCAGCAGAACACTGGCGCAGGGTCGGAGATCGACAATCCCGAGGGTGGTCCGAAATCCCAAAACGAAAGAGCACACAATGAATTTTCAGCTTCAACCACACCTCATGGCGGCGAAACGAAAGTTGCCGTTCGAATGCGTCACGCTGCTCTTGCAGGGCGGCGGTGCGCTGGGGGCATATCAGGGCGGCGTCTACGAAGCGCTGGCGGAGGCCGATATCCATCCCAACTGGATCGCGGGCATCTCGATCGGGGCGATCAACGCCGCCATTATTGCCGGCAACCCGCCCAATTCCCGCATCGACCGATTGCGCGAGTTCTGGACGCAGGTGACTTCGAGCGCGCCTTGGGATTGGTCTGGCACTCCATTCGTTGATCTCGCCCAAAGCGACGACGCGCGCAATCTCCTCAATCAAATGAGCGCCGGTCTGGCTGCCGCGTTCGGCGCAACGGGGTTTTTCTCCGCGCGGGCCGTGATGCCCTGGCTGCAACCGGGCGGTACGATGGCTGCGACCAGCTTCTACGATACCAAGCACCTCAGACAGACCCTCGAGCGCCTGGTGGATTTTGATCGTATCAATGCCGGAATGACGCGCTTCAGTGCGGGCGCCGTCAATGTCAGGACCGGCAATTTCGTCTATTTCGATACCAGCACTCACAAGATCACCCCCGAGCATGTCATGGCGAGCGGGGCCCTGCCGCCCGGCTTTCCGGCCGTCGAAATCGATGGCGAGCACTACTGGGATGGTGGCCTTGTATCTAATACGCCGCTTCAATGGGTAATCGAGAGCAACCCCCGCCGCGAGGACACGCTCGCATTTCAGGTTGACCTCTGGAGTTCGCAAGGCGCGCTTCCTCGCAACCTGCCGGAAGTCGCCACGCGTCACAAGGAAATTCAGTTTTCAAGCCGTACGCGGGCGAGCACCGAACAATTCAAGAGCGTACACCGCGTGCAGCGTGCTCTTGCGGCTCTTCTCCGCAGGCTCCCTGGCGATCTTGAGGAGAACGATGATCTGAAGATCCTGAAGTCGGTCGCCAGCGACAAGGTCTACAACATCGTTCACCTGATCTATCGGGCTCGAAATTACGAAGGTCACTCCAAAGACTACGAGTTTTCCCGTCTATCCATGCAGGATCACTGGCGCGCGGGCTATCACGACGCAGTCCGCACGCTGCGCCATCCCGAGGTTCTTACCCGCCCCACTAGTCTTGATGGCGTCTTCACGTTCGATCTCGAACGCGATGGTCGTGAATAACAATCAACTGGTCAAACCAAACGCGAAAGGATTTAAACATGCGCGAGACAGAAGTACGCGAACGGGCGTTCGCGATGCCGTTGACGAGCCCATCATATCCACCGGGACCGTATCGGTTCGTCAACCGTGAATACCTGATCATCACCTACCGCACGGATCCTGTGAAGCTTCGGGCAGTGGTGCCCGGGCCCCTCGACATCGACAGCTGCGAGGCGCTGGTGAAATACGAATTCATCCGCATGCCGGACTCAAACGGCTTTGGCGATTACACTGAGAGTGGGCAGGTAATCCCGGTTTCTTTTCGCGGCCGGAAGGGCAGCTACACCCACTGCATGTTCCTCAATGACGAGGGGCCGATCGCCGGCGGTCGCGAGCTTTGGGGTTTTCCCAAGAAACTGGCACAGCCGACGCTGCGGACTGAAGTCGACACGCTGGTCGGTACCCTGGATTACGGACCCATTCGGGTTGCCACTGGCACGATGGGCTACAAGCACAGCCAAGCCAATCTGTCGCAAGTCAGGGCTTCGCTTGCGGCGCCGAACTTCCTGCTCAAGATCATTCCGCATGTCGACGGCTCGCCACGCATCTGCGAACTGGTCGAATATCATCTCGAGGACGTCACGATAAAGGGCGCGTGGACCGGGCCTGCGGCGCTCCATCTGTCGCCTCATGCGTTGGCACCCGTAGCTGACCTGCCAGTTCTCGAGGTGGTGTCCGCGGTCCACATACTGGCCGACCTGACGCTCGGGCTGGGGAAGGTTGTGCACGACTACCTCCAACAGCCAAGCCGACGTCTCGTCGAAGCCCGCGAGATGAGTTTGGTCGGCTGAACATGAAGGCATGCAACAGAAGAAGGTGAGTGAATTGAGTATTCTGAAGGGCAAGACGGCCGTTGTGACCGGTTCGACAAGCGGAATTGGCCTGAGGTGCGCGCGGGCATTCGCAGGTGCTGGCGCCCACATCGTGCTCAACGGGATTGGGGGCGCCGGCCGATGTCGAAAAAACGAGGTCGGCAATCGAGAACGATGCATCGCCATTTAGGTCCGCTTACGTGGCGGCCCGCGAGCAGGACGTCCTTAATCACCCGATCCTCGCTCATGTTGCGTGCCTTCATCGTTTCCGCGTAAATCAGGGAAGGGCGAGTATGGCGGTAGCGGACCCTCCGCTACCAAGGCTAGGATTTCGTACGCCGACCTGCGATTGTTTCCAGCTTTTCTGCGATGCCCGCCCATCTATTCGTGAGACGGCAACAGTCAGTGTTTGTAACCGACTTGCGATCCTGCGGGACGCGGGACGAATTGGCCCGGTCCTTCCAATCTGATCCGGCAGGCATTCGGCATTGCATCATTTGACGCCATGCGGAAAGTGGTTGCAGGTCAGATCGGTAGAGGGTCTGCGGCAAACCCATCGATCACAAAGAACGTCGAGCCCGCTCGGCCGGATCGCCACTGCCAGACGGCCCCCTCCGGAACGAAAACCAAGCTGCCGGCGCGCGCTTCGAAGGCGCGCTGATCCGCCTGCCCCTCGACCGCGCCCTCGAGGACGTAGAGCACGCGCTCTTGGTTCTCCATTTGCCTCGCGCGCCCATGGGCGCCGGCAACCGCAACGACGCGATGGATCGCAAGGTGCTGCGCGCCTGCGGTCGCGGTGTCCACAATGGTCTCAATCCGTGCGCCCTCGGTGCCTTCCCAACAGACGGGTACCGGCGCGACAGCAGTCGTTGCCGGTGGTCGAGGCTCCGGCTGCGGATGCGCCGGGTTGTGCACGACGACGGCCCGCGGATTCTCCTGGTAAGGTGGCGCGTAGACGACGAGCACCTGCGCCGGTTCTTCGCTGGTGACTGTGAAGGAGTGGAACACGCCCTTCGGGCTAAAGCCCCAGTCGCCCGCACTGAGGTGCCGCTCTTGCCCGTATACCTCGCTGACGCCGGCCCCCCGCAGCAGATAGGAGGCCTGTTCGAGGGACGGATGGGCATGTCGTTGCGCGCCGTGTCCCTTGGAGATGGTTCCGATCAACACTTCCAGGCGCCGCGCGCCAACAGTGTCGCGGCTGATAATGCGGCGATTCGAAGTACCCGTGTGATTGGCCGGCTGATAGGGGGCGACCTGATCGGGGTAGACGACGTGAGGCGAGGTGTTCATTGGCCTGTTCCTTGGGTGGGTCCATTGACGGGGCGAACGAGAGATAGGAGGGCAACCGGAATGCGCACGGGCATTGCCAGGAGAATCTGCGCCATGCCCTTGCCCAGCGCATCGTTGCGCAGGGACTTCATGCCGCCGCCGCCGAGCGCCTGCTCGCAAACGAAATTGAAGGCGTGGATGCCCGGCACTTCGTGGCGCGTGACGGGGCCGCGGACCAGATGCGCCAGGTGTCGTGCGACGCGCTCGGACGTGAGCTGGCCGCGAAGGAACGGCAGCAGCTGAGGATGCCGCGCGATGACGCCGATGTTCGAGTTATCGCCCTTGTCGCCGCTGCGGCCCCAAGCCACGCGGATCAATGGAAGCTCGATCGCGTCCATGCCGGATTCCGCAACGTCCGAGGGCGCAGCGGACGCGCGCGGCGCGTCGACGCCCTGCGCCGTGCCCGCGGGCACGCGAACATTCAGGGTGCGGCCGTCGATGAGAACCCGCGGCTGCAACCGGGATTTGTCGAGCAGGAACGCGTATTGACGAATGGACGGCGAAGCGGAAGCGCGGCCGCCCCCGCCCGTCGTGCCGGGCGCCCAGGACGTTCCCGCCGGGGCCACCTCGCGGGCCAGCAGTTCAAGTGCCGCCTTGTCGCGGTGCGTCGCGGTGAGCCGTAGCACCGCTTCGCGCGTTCCGCCCGCGCGCGCATGGGGTCCGTAGCAGGATTCCGCGCCGAGCATCTCGATCTTCGTCTCGGTATAGGGCGGGAGTCCGCGCGCGCTTAGCAACTCGCTGGTGCGCTCGAGAATCGCCTCGCCGGTCCGCCGGGCCTTGGCGTCGGCATCGAAGCCGACGATGGTCAGTTGCGCGGAGAGCTTGAATCCGTCCACGTACGTGGCGCAGACCTTGTACGTCGAGGTTGGCGCGCGACCGCGGGCACCACTCACGCTGACACGGTCCGGCCCTTCGGCGTTCAGCGTCACGCCAGTGAAGTCGCAGGTGACATCCGGCAGCAGGTAGGCGGAGGGATCGCCGATCTCATACAGTATCTGCTCCGCCAGCACTGCCGGTGCGACGAGGCCACCGGTTCCCGCCGGCTTCGTGACAGTGAAGTCGCCGTCGAAGCTGCATTCAATGATCGGGTAGCCGATGTGCGCCCAGTCAGGCACGCAATCCCAGTCGGTGAAGAGACCCCCGGTAGCCTGACAGCCGCATTCGATGATGTGGCCAGCAAGACTGCCTGCCGCGAGTCGATCGTGGTCGTCGACGGACCAGCCGAACTCGTGCATCAACACGCCCAATGTCACGGCAGAGTCGACGCACCGACCGGTGATCACCACGTTGGCCCCCGCATCCAGTGCCGCCTTGACCGGCAAGGCACCGAGGTACGCATTCGCCGTGACGACGCGCTCGGGGAGTGGCACGCCGCTTTGCAGCTCGCGCACGGGCTCGTTCGCCTCTCGCAGCTGTGGGATGAGTGGCATGACGTCGTCACCGGTGACCACCGCGATCTTCACGTTCACCCCCAGTTCCTCGGCGAGGGTCTGAAGTGCCGCCGCGCAGGCCTGGGGGTTGACGCCGCCCGCATTGCTGACCACGCGGATCCCACGCTGGACGACGTCTTTCAGGACGGCGCGCATGGCCACGGTCACGAAGTCGGTCGCGTAGCCGAGCGCGGCGTTCTTCTGCCGCGCCGCGGCCAAGATCGACATGGTCAGTTCGGCCAGATAGTCGAAGACCAGATAGTCGATTTGCCCGCTGGCAACGAGCTGCGGCGCACCCACGCTACTGTCGCCCCAGAATCCCGAGGCTCCACCAATGCGGACGATTCGTTGTTGCGGCGATAGGTTCACTTCCGTCTCCTCGTCAATTGCTCGTGCGTCATCAGCGTCCGGTACAGTTCGGCGCCCGCTTTTCGCGGAATGCGAGCTGCCCCTCCGCAGCGTCTTCCGTCAAAGCAAACAATGCGATTTGGCTCTCGGTGAAGCGCATCGACTCTTCGAACGACATCGCTTCGATGGCTTTCATAGTGTACAGGCCGCGACGGATCGCGGCCGGCGACTTGTCGAGAAGACGGCCCAGCAGGGCCTCCAGGCCTGTATCCAGGTCGTCGGCGACCGTATTGACCAGCCCCCAGTTCATCGCCTGCGCTGCGGAGATGGGTTCGCCCGTCAGGCACATCTGCGCCAGTGCGCGCCGAGGCAGCAGATGATGGAGTACGCTCAGGACCTGCGCCGGGAACAGGCCGACCTTCACCTCGGGCAGGCCGAACACCGCGTGCGGTGCTGCCACGGCGAGATCGCACATGGCCAGCAAGCCCATGCCACCGGCCATGCAGGCGCCGTTCACGCGGGCGACCAGCGGTACAATGCTGCGTCGCGCCAGCCGGAGCAGATCGGCAAGAGCTGCATGGGGCTCGGAATGGTCGAAGCGAAAGGCCGTGCCGGCCGCAAGGTCGGCTCCCGCGCAGAAGGCCTTATCTCCGGCGCCCGTGAGGACGACAGCCCGCACGTCGCGTTCATGCTGGACGCGCTCGATCGCATCGCAAAGGCCGCTGAGCACGCCGGGACTGATCGCGTTGCGGCGCGCCTCCCTCGATATCGTGAGCCAGAGGACACCGCCGCGGCGCTCCTCGAGCAGTTCTGAAGAAGGGTTGGTCATGAGTCCCCCGGATGCGGATCGAAAGCGAAGCGAGAAATGAGCTCAGGCGGCTTGCGGCGGCTGGAGCACGACCGGCCGCTGGAATACGACGTTGTCGGCCACCAGTTGTTGGATCCGCTGCTCGCCGAGCCCCGCCTCACGCAAGACATCGACCGTGTGTTCGCCGAGCGCGGCCGCCGGATGCCGATTGAGCGGGACGGTGTCTGACCACTCGCTCGGAACCGCGGTCTCGCGGATCCTGCCGACGATCGGATGCTCCACCTCCGTGAAGAAGCCCGTGGCGGCCAGGTGCTCGTCCTCGAGAAGTGATTCCAGCGTGTGCATCGGGAAGATCGGAATCTCGTTTTCCGGCAGGAGCCCAAGCCATTCGCGCGTGGTCCGCCGCTCGAGTTCTTCAGAGACCAGCTGGTAGAGCTCGTCGATGTGCGCCGTACGGTTGCGGATGTCGGCGAAGCGAGGGTCCGTCTTCAGCAGATCGCCCTTGCCCACCGCCTCAAGAAAGATCTTCCATTGCCGGTCGGTGTAGATGAGACAACACACGTACCCGTCCTTGGTCTTGTACGGACGGCGGTTCTTCGCCATCAGCCGTGGATACCCAAACTCCCCCTGGCTGGGAACGAACGTGTGACCGTAGAGGTGATCGCCCAACACATACGGTACCATCGTCTCGAACATCGGAATGTCGACGCATTGCCCCTTGCCGGTCCGAGTTCGCGCGTAGAGCGCCGCGGCAATGACGCCGAAAGCGTAGAGGCCTACCGAGCGATCGGCGATCGCCAGCGGCATATAACGCGGTTCGCCTTCAGCCTGCTGACCCATTACCGCGGCCAAGCCGGTCGCCGCCTGCATCATGTCGTCGTATGCGGCCTTCGGACCGTAGGGCCCCTTCTGCGAGAAGCCGACCATGCTGGCGTAGATGAGCTGCGGGTTCAGTTCGGCCAGGCGCGCGTATCCGAGGCCGAGCCGCGCCATCGCCGCGGGTCGTATGTTGGTGGCGAGCACGTCCGCAGACTTCGTGAGTTCGAGCAACAACTCCGCGCCGGCAGCCGACTTCAGGTCGATGACGATGCTGCGCTTGTTGCGGTTGAGGCCAAGAAACAGCGGCCCCAGACCATACTCGCCGTTCGGCCCGAGTGTCCGGGTCGAGTCTCCACCAGGCGCCTCCACCTTGATGACATCGGCGCCGAGGTCGCCCAGCATCTGTGTCGCAGAGGGCCCCATGAAGACGGTCGTGAGATCGAGTACCTTGATGCCTGACAGCGGTCCGGAAAATTCAGTCATTTGGTTTACCTCCCTCGGCGCGAGCGGCAGCCGCCCCTTGCGCATTCACCTGGATTTTACAAAGTGCGCCGCGTTGCTGTTTCTCGCCGTGCGGTTCGCGGTCAAGTTCGCGGTGGGATGACCATCATCCTTCCTATCGCCACCTGAGCAGGCGGTTCTCCAGCGAGGTCATGCCCCAGCTGATGCCAACGCCGATCATCGACAACAGGAAGATGATGCCGAACACCCCATCCGTCTTGAAGCTAGCAGCAAGCACCGACAGCGTCTGACCAAGGCCATGCTCGGATGCGAAGAGCTCTGCGCCGATCACGCCGAGCAGCGCGAAAACGAGGCCGAGCCTGAGCCCATTGAAGATCACCGGCACGGCGCTCGGCAGCACGAATTTACGGAAGATCTGGCTTTCGCTTGCGCCGAGCGTGCGCGCCAGCGTGATGTGATCCGGATTGACGCCGCGGCCGCCCGCCACAGTCGAGGTCAGCACGATGAAAAAGGTGAGGCTGACGCCGACTGCGACCTTGGATCCGAGTCCGAGACCGAACCAGATGATGAACAGCGGCGCAAGCGCAAGGCGCGGCATCGCGTTCAGCGCGGTGAAGATCGGGTTGAACACCGCTTCTGTCGTGGGGCTCGTGACGAACAGCATGCCGACCAGCACGCCTGAAACACTGCCGAGCACGAAGGCGATCACGGTGCCGCCCATCGACCAGTAGAAGTCGCTCAACAGGCTCTGGGTGACGAACACCTCCTGCCAGAGATACTGCACGATGCCGGTCGGCCTGCCGATCAGGATCGGGTCGACCAGTTTCGAGTTGGCCGCCCACTCCCAGAAGACGAAGAACACGGCAAGCAACACCAGCCGCGCCGCCCAGATCTTTCCAGATCCCCACATACGTTCGTCGGTCATTGGCTCAATCCCTCTTCAAGCCGGCTCCACACCTGGGAGTAAAGCTCGTGATAGTGTGCTTCCTTCTGCAGCGCGCGCACCGAGCGCGGCCGGCCGAGCGTGATCGGAACGTCGGCAATGATGCGCCCCGGTCGTGAGCTCATCACGATGACGCGGTCGGACATCGACACGGCTTCTGACAGGTCGTGGGTGATGAACAGCACAGTGCGCCGCTCGCGCTGCCATAGTGACAGCAGCACGTCTTCCAGCTGCAGTTTCGTCTGCGCATCGAGCGCGCCGAATGGCTCGTCCATCAACAGGATCGGCGAGTCCAGCGAGAAGGTGCGCGCCAGCGCCACGCGCTGGCGCATGCCCTGCGACAGCGCCTTCGGATAGGCGTCCTCGAAACCCTTGAGGCCGACCTTTTCCAGCAGGTCGAGCGCTCGGGCGCGGCGCTTCTCCGCCGGCACACCGCGCACCTCGGTGCCGAGTTCGGCATTGCCGAGCGCCGTGCGCCATGGCGCGAGTGCGTCGCGCGCCAGCATGTAGGCGACGTCGTGGCTGCCCGTGACTGGCGGCTTGCCGTTCACGAGCATCGTGCCGCGACCCGCGCTCGACGGCAAAAGACCGGCGGCGAAGTTCAACAGCGTGGTCTTGCCGCAGCCCGAGGGGCCGACGATCGAGACGAATTCGCCGGGAGCGATGTTCAGCGAGAATTCCGACACCGCTGTCAGCTTGGCGGTTTCGAACACCACTGACACCTTGTCGAAGATGATCGAGCTCGGCGCAGGCTTTGCTACGGTGCCGGCGCTGGCTTTCGTCTGCGTTGGGTTCATCGCTATATTCATTGTTTGCTCTTTCACTTAAGACGGCATCAAGGCGTCTGTGGCGCCTTGTCCCACAGCACCCGCTTGGCCTCGACCTTCACGTCGATGATCTTGTTCTCGAGGCTGAAGTCCATGAGCTCCTGCAGCGCCGAGACCTTGACCTTCAGGTCCTTGCTGTAGGCGGGGAGCACCCCCTTGATCCAGTTCCTGCGCATCTCGTCGGCGCCCGCCATATCGCCGAACGAGATGATCGGCGTGTAGATCTTGACGAGCTCGTCGAAATTCTTCGGATCGTGGAACCATGCGGCCGCGTCCGTCATCGCCGCGTAGAACGCTTCCATCAGCTTCGGGTTACTCTCCACCATTTCCTTGCGCGCAGCGAAGACGATGTTGGCGCCGATCGTCGCTTCCAGCGACTTCGAACCTTCGCCGATTGTCATGTCGATCACCGTCTCGCAGGTCTTGTTGAACTGGCAGATCTGCGTCAGTGGCTGGTACATGATCGCCGCATCGATCTGCTTGCCGATGGCGAGCGCGGTGTAGGTGGTGCTCGGTGCGCCCACTGCAACATACGTCACATCTCCCGGCTTCAGGCCGGCGTCCTTGAGCATGGCGTTGAAATGCTTCTCGCTCGAGCTGCCGCGCGCGGAAACGCCGATCCGCCTGCCCTTGAAGTCGTTCATGATCCCCGGATAGCCCTTGTCGCGGCTGGGCACCGGCACGTCATTGCGCACGCTGATCGATAGCACGTTCGCCGGCAGGCTGGTGCCGACGATGACGACCTCAGCGCCCGCGGCCACCGCCGCACCGACAAGATCTGCGCCGCTCTGTGTGATGTCGATGGTCTTGCCGACCAGCGCCTGCAGGCCGAGCGAGGTCGAATTGATCGTCCTGATCTCGCACTTGAAGTTGTACTTCTCGCAGAAGCCTTTCTCCTTGGCGATGATCGCATGCATGTTGCCGGTCGTGCTGGCGTAGTTCTGGATGCCGAGCGTTTCGCCGTTGGCGCGCGGCGTTTGTGCCGCAGCCTGGCCTGAGCTGGTGGCGAGCACGATGGCCGACGCGGCGCACAAATTGAATGAAAATGACTGTTTTTTCATGTTTCCTCCCGTTTCGATGTTACAACTGCCTGCCTCAATCAGATGAACTGGTTCACCTCGAGCATGTTCGCAGAGGGATCCTGGAGATAGATCTGATACATCCTGTCCATCGCATACACTTTGGCATCAGATATGAGCACGCCGTCCCGTTCCAGGCGGGCCTTTACGGCATGCACATCGTGCACCGAGAATGCAGGGTGTCCGCCGATTGTCGGGTTGTGCTCAAGGCTGTACCGGGTGGGGAAGCCTGGGTCGGCGCGAACGATGTGTATGCCGCGGTTGAAGTCGCCAAGGGACAAAAGCGAAACCATCGACGGATCTACGACGACGTCACCAGCAGCAGCCGGAGCTTGCCAGCGGCCTTCGGTCATACCGGCGATTTCGACATAGAATGCGGCTGCTTCTCGCACATCGCAGGCCTCTAGATTGACATGATGGATCCCCCAGCCCCAGTCGTGCACCAAAGACTGAATGGCTTGGTCTGTTGGCCCATCCGTCGATCTCTGACAGAAGGCCACGACATTCATCGCCGGGTCGATCGTGTAAATGGCGGATGCGTCAAAGTCGCCAGGCAAGGCGTGCACATAAGGTATCGCCGCTCTGTCCAGTCTGCTCGCGATTCCATTCAAGTCGTCAGTGTCGAAAGCGACATGGCGAGTGCCTGCCGATCCGTGCAATTCCGACGTAGTTCGGTTGAGCAGCCTCGGCGGCTTTCTGATTCGCAAGCCTCGACTGCCGCTGCCGAAAGCGATCGTCTGATCGGCGACTTTAACGGCTCGGCCTAGTCCGATATAGGATTCAAAAAATTTCTGTGCCTCTGCCAGATCGTGCGTTGCAAGGGACACTCGATGGATCGCTGAAATCGTCACGGCAGTTCCTCCCGACTACATCGTTTCATGTAGCGTTAGAGTGATAACACCTCGGCCAGCTGCCCTCGACCGAAAGGGACAGCGGTAAGTTCTTAGTTGCGATCGTCGTCGCGCTTGCCCCTGCTGCTGATGAAACGTTCCAGCCCGGGAAAGCGAAGCGCGCGAGACGATCTGCGATTGATCCTCCAAAAGTAGACTATGATCCAGTGGCTTGAAGCGTCATTCCGCTGTATGGAACGCGAGAAGCACGGCTCAGACTGCTAAACAGCATGATGAGGAGGACGCACATGAGTTCTGGATCCCCGGTCGAGTCGGTTCGACGCGCCTTCGCGCTTCTGGAAGAACTGAACCGCCAGCGCATCAACAGTGTTCAACATCTGCACGAGGTAACCGCTCTTCCGAAGTCGACCATCGTACGCCTGCTGGAGACTCTTCGGCTCCTCGGCTACGTGGCGAACGATCCACGACAGGGCGGCTACCAGGTGACCTCGGGGGTTCGCACACTAAGCTCAGGCTTCCATGGTGATCCGCTGGTGGTCGAGGCGGCTCGTTCGTGGGCGATCGAATTCACCCGCCGGCACAAGCTTCCGATCGGCATTGCCGTGTTCGATCGGGACGCCATGGTTGTGCGATTCTCGACAACGCGGGAAAGTCCGATGTCACCATTTCACGCGACCGTTAACATGAGGCTGCCGCTTCTGACGCGTGCGATGGGCCGCGCTTATATCGCGTTCTGTCCCGCAGCGGAGCGCAAATACATTCTTGGTGTCCTCGCTCGCTCGGCTCATCCCGAGGATCGGGCCGCACGCCATCCGGAGGAGGTTCGCGAAATCGTTGCGCGCGTGCGGCGCAACGGCTTCGCGGAACGATCGCCTGATGTCCAGCCGAAGTCGGCGAGCACCTTCAGTGTTCCCATACGCCACGGGCGCAAGGTTCTTGCCACCCTCGGAGTGACTTACTTCATTTCGGCAATGCCAAAACCGAAGGCGATAGCATCTTACGTCCCTCCGCTTTTGGATCTGGCCAAGAAGATCGAAGCGAGCGTAGCTGATCTCACAAGAGTTCAGTGAGCAATTGTCTGGGCTGAAGGGAGCTAGGCGCCAGCGAGCAAGATGACCGAAGTGCGTTAGATTTGAGCCTCAACAAGTCGTCCCGGTTGGACCGAATCTGCTGATTGGCGGCTTTGATTTTACACTGCCATCGCCTTGCCGACGACCCGCTCGCTCAGCCCAACTCCGTGGATATGGACGTTCACAAGTTGGGCGCTGGGCATGGCCACCTGGTTGCGGGCCAGGTGGTGCTGTCTGAGCCCGGCAGCCCGTGCCTGCGCTGTATGGGAATTGTTACTGACGCGGCGCTGGCAGAAGAGTCCCGCAAGTATGGTGCCGCCGGTGGGCGTCCGCAGGGGGTGTGGTCGAACGGCGTGCTCGCCTCGCTGGCAGTCGGGCTGGTCGTGCAGATGGTGACTCCCTGGAGTCGACGGGCCAAGCCAGGCGCTTATCTCTCGTACGACGGCAATTCCGGCTTGGTCACCGAGGCCGAACGATTTCGGTGCTGGTCGGCTTCCTGCACGCATTAGCCAAATGCGGCCGTCGGCGACATGACCTTCGATATCCGCAAGTTCATGGCTAGCGACCGGCGGGGCTACCGATGGGTGGAGCGGATCATGCGCTCGGTCCGCAAGTGGACGAGCACCGTCATCTGAGCGAGCGGTGCGTCACGCCGGGACTGCGTCTGCCAATATTCTTGGGCAAGACGCATCTCGGCGCTCCTTCATTCGGCCGCGTCAGATCTCTCAAGGAGTGAAAGATCCAGGCCGGGGATCTCGGGCATCGCCTTGCCGGCGATCGCCTGCAGGTCTCCAACCATTCCGACGGTCGACTCGACGACGGAGAGTATCAGCGTTTTGCGCTTCGACCATTGCCGGGTCATGAACTTGCGTTCCTTATCGAGGTCGTCCCGCATGTCGTTGAACTTCTCGATGACGGCATCGACCCGCTGCTTGAATTTCGTACCCGTCAGATAGTGGTAGACCTGCTCCATCTTGGTCTGCTGTCCTTGCTGGACCAGCATCGTGTTGGACACGGCGATGAGCGCCTGCCTCAACGATACGGCTACGCCAAGGGCGCGGAGCGGGGATATGAGTCTGTGATGAGCTTTACTTTTGATTTTCGGAAGACAATCGAGATCGCGCATCAATGTTGCTGGCGCACCACGGCCGATGAAGATGGGCACTATTGCTTCGCCGTGGCGCTATGATGCCATAGCCGATTACGCGCTCCAACCGACTAACCTGCGATGGCCTGCGATCTTTCGCTACGTCTCATGGGCCGCAGTCTTCCCGATTTCCGGTTGCCCGTCGATAGCGACCCTTTAGATCAATCCCGGGAATGGCGTGATAAGCCGAGAGCGGCGAAAAACTCGGTCGCGTTTCACTTGATGCCAATCACCATCGAATCCGGGCCAACCAGCGGCTCGACGCGCGTTTCGACAAAGCCCGCCTCCTTGAGCCAACCGATGCAATCGGCTCCGGTGAAATCGAAGCCTTCGCGGGTTTCGATCAGCATGTTCAGGCTCATCAGGAGCCCGAACGCATTCTTCCTGCGCTCGTCATCGATGATCGGATCGTAGACGATGAGCGCGCCACCGTAAGGAAGCGCCTGGTAGGCGTTTCGGATCAGCATTCGCTTTTTCTCAAGGCTCCAGTCATGCAGGATGTGCCCCATGATCAGCACGTCTGCCGAGGGCATCGGGTCGGCGAAGAAGTCACCTGCTTGGAACGAGAGCCGCGACGAGAGGCCATGCTGCACCGCGTAGGCCTCGAAATGCGGCTTCACCACTGGGAGATCGAATCCGATGCCCTCAAGATGGGTGTGCGCGCGGGTGAGTTCGACCGCAAGGGCGCCTTGGGCGGTACCGATATCGGCGAAAGTCTTGTGGTCGGCCCAGGGGAATTTGTCCACGATCGCGTGTGCAGCGCCAAGGCTCAGTCCCGTCATCGCCTTGAGGAAGTCGGCGAGGATCGCCGGGCTCCGGTAAATCTCATCGAATAAGTCGCGGCCCTGCTTGGCCTCGTTCTGCGGCTCGCCGGTCCGCAGCCCCTCAGTTAGCGAGCCCCAGAATGGATAGAGCCGCGCGTTTGCCATTTCGAGTATGCCGCCCACATAGGTCGGCTTGCGGCGATCGAGAAACAGCGCGCCCGCCGGCGTATTGGAATAGAGCGCGTCGTGGCGCTCGAGTTGGCCGAGCGCGACAAGTGCATCGAGGAAATCGCGGACGCTGCGCGGATGCAGCTTGAGCCGTGTGGTCAACGCCTCGGCGCTCATCGGCCCGTCGGCCAGCAACGTGAACAGTCCGAGCTCTATCGCGCTCAACAGCGTTTTCGAGCCCCAAAATGCAAAACCAAGCTGCATGATGGCATCCGGCGTCACCGCGGCGACGGGCGTGATAGTGTTCGGCTGGACCTGCTGGTTCATGGCTGCACCTTTGCGTATTCGGGTGAGAGCAAGCCTAGGCAATCCGGCAGAGGTCCGCATGGAGACGCTATTGATTTTTCATGCTCATTCCGTTGACATACCAATCGGAGCGGCAAGTTAGAGAGCGGCAGCATGCGCCTTCACTTCGATCAGTGCGTCCTGGACACGGAGCGTCGGGAGCTCCGCCGTGGACTGGCTCCCGTGCCGGTGCAGCCTCAGGTCTTCGATCTGTTGGTCTATCTGATTGAGAACCGCGATCGCGTCGTTAGCAAGGACGACCTCCTCAATGCCGTCTGGAACGGACGGATCGTGTCCGAATCGACACTCATCAGCCGCATCAATGCGGCACGCCGCGCAATCGGCGACGACGGCGATCACCAACGCCTGATCCGGACGGTCGCGCGCAAGGGTGTGCGGTTCGTCGGCGAGGTAATGGGGCAATCGGACAGTGTTGCGTCATCGGACCTGGCGCGGGAGACGCCGATTCCCGGCCTCGCGCCGCCAGACCGGCCCTCGATTGCGGTCCTGCCTTTCGTCAACATGTCGAACGATCCCGCCCAGGATTTCTTCGCCGACGGGATCACCGAGGATATCACGGCGGCGCTCAGCCGCATCCGGCAGTTCTTCGTAGTCGCGCGCAACGCGACGCAGCGCTACAAGCAGGCCCCGCCCGATCTCCGTGAGATCGCCGCGACGCTCGGTGTGCGCTATGTCGTGGGAGGCAGCGTGCGCAACGCCGAAGGGCGCGTCAGAGTTTCGGCTCAACTCCTCGACGGCCTCAGTGGCAACCACATCTGGACGGAGCGCTTCGACCGCAAGCTGGACGATATCTTCGCTGTCCAGGATGAGATCGCCTTGGGGATCGCCGGGCAGATCGAGCCCGAGCTCGGCCGCGCCGAGTATGAGCGGACCAAGGCGACGCCACCGGAGAATCTTGGTGCCTGGGAGCTCTTCCATCGTGGAATGGCGCTGATCGCGAAGCGCACCCGGGAGGGCAACGTCGAAGCCCGCCAGTTGCTCGAAAGATCGTTAAGCCTCGACCCCAACTTCGCACCAGCCCATGCGGCGATCGCCTGGAGCCAGGCAGAGGACCT
>Ga0209871_1000141_pt1 | contig 22391 bp, 21 predicted proteins | sample OrgsoiDNA2013045_FD_185795 | JGI IMG/M metagenome (GOLD analysis project Ga0209871, IMG submission 185795) | Permafrost soil microbial communities from the Arctic, to analyse light accelerated degradation of dissolved organic matter (DOM) -... | ecosystem: Environmental > Terrestrial > Soil >... | reverse complement strand
GCTGCCGTGCGCATCCTGCTGCCGGGCCCATCCGGCTGGCTGACTGGCGCCGTGCGGTGGCTGACTGGCGCGCCGGCCTAGCTGATGCGGACCCTGGGGTCAAGCAGCGCGTACGCGGCGTCGACAATGATGTTCGCGATCACCACGAACGCGGCCGCGAGCAGGACGAAGCCGATGATCACCGGCAGGTCTCCGTTCAGGATCGCCCCGATCAGCGCCTGGCCGAGGCCGCCCAGGCCGAATACCTGCTCGACCACGATGACGCCGCCGAGCAGACTGCCGATGTCGACCCCGAGCTGGGAGACCACGGGGGTCAGCGCGGCCCGTACGCCGTGCCGGTAGATCACGCGCCGCTCGCTGAGCCCCTTGGCGCGCGCCGTCCGGATGTAATCCTCGCCGAGGGTGTCGAGCAGCGAGCCCCGCGAAAGCCGGGTGTAGATGGCGGCCTGGACCGTGGCCAGCGTGATCCATGGCATGATCATGCGCCCGATCCACGGGCCTATCCCCGCTGACAGCCCTACGTAGCCGGGCTGGATCCAGGTGATCCCGTGCTTGGCCAGTAGCACGAACACGATAAGGATCAGCAGCTCGCCGAGCACGAAGACGGGCATGGACAGGCCGGCGAGCACGCCCACGGTGGCCAGCCGGTCAAAGACGCTGCGCGCCCGGGTCGCGCTGAGGATGCCCACGCCCAGCCCGACGATCAGCCAGAGCACGACGCCGCCGACCACGACCGACGCAGTGATCGGGAGATCCTGCTTGACGAGCGTGTTGACGGACTCCTGGCTGAAGTAGGAGGTGCCGAGATTGAAATGCAGCAGGTGGATGATGAAGTGCCAGTACTGGATCCTGAGCGGCTGGTTCAGCCCCAGGTTGCTGACCACCTCCGAGATGACGGCGGGGGTCGCAGCACGGCCCGCGAGCTGCCTGGCGACAATCGCGACGGGCCGCGAGAAGAACAGGAAGAAGGTCAGCGAGTCAACGACGAACAGCACGACGATGCCGCCGATGATCCGTCGGATCAGGAAGCGCACGAAACCCAGCACGGGTCAGTTTCCTTCCGTCGCAGAAGGCGTGGCTGGGCCTGGCTTCGCCGCTGCCGCTGCCGCCGCGCGCCGCCGCTTCTTGGCTGCCTTGCCGCCGGCGGCGAAGATCCGCTCAGTGCGCGGATCCATCGCGTCCCTGATCCCGTCGCCGAGCAGGTTGAAGGCCAGGGTGGTGATGAGCAGCGCGAGGGCCGGGAAGACCACGTACCACCAGGCGACCTGGTAGGTGGACTGCGCCTCCGAGAGGATGTTTCCCCAGCTCGGGTTCGGCTCCTGGATGCCGACGCCGAGGTAGGACAGGGTGGCCTCGAAGACAATCGCGCCGGGAATGGCAAGCGTCGAGAGGACCAGCACCGGCCCGAGCAGATTGGGCAGGATGTCGAGGAACATGATCCGCCAGGGACCCGCGCCGAGCGACCGCGCGGCCTCGATATACTCCTTCTCCTTCAGCGACAGCGTCTGGCCGCGCACGATCCTGGAGATGGCCGCCCAGGAGAAGAACGCGATGATGGCGATGATCCCCAGCAGGCTGGGCCCGAATCTGGCCGCGAGCGCAATCGCGAGCACGATGACGGGGAATGCGAGGACGCCGTCGATGAACCGGGCGAGCAGCGTGTCGATCCAGCCGCCGAAATAGCCGGCAACAAGGCCGATGGTGACGCCGGCCACAGTCGCGATCACTGTGGTGCTGATGCCCACGAACAGCGACACCCGCGCGCCGTAGAGAATGCGGATCAGCAGGTCCCGTCCGATGTTGTCGGTGCCAAGCGGGAAGCCGTGCGTGCTCGGGCTCACCGGCAGCCCTGCCGCGCTCAGGCCGCTGGTCGGGTAGGCGACATCGACCGGATGATGCAGCAGCGCGGCGACCACGGGCGAGAAGATCGCCAGCAGCGCCATCAGCAGGATGACGACAATCGACGCCACCGCCATCTTGTCGTGCCGCAGCCGCCGCCAGGTCAGCTGCCACTGGCTGCGGCCCTCGATGGCCAGGGCAGGCGCCGACTCGGCAGCCTGCGCCTGGAACTGGAGCTCGGTGACGTTGACGGTCATCGGGGGTCCCTCCTGCTGCCGCGCGCGAGGATCTCGCCGTCCTGGACCGGGAAGTGGCAGGCGGTCAGGTGGCTAGCCGGATCGCCCAGCCTGGTCTCCAGGGCCGGCTCATCCCTGCCGCACAGCTCCTGGGCCTTCGGGCAGCGCGGATGGAACCGGCAGCCGGACGGCGGGTTGATCGGAGACGGCACGTCCCCGGTCAGGATGATCCGCTGCCTGGCCTCGGCGGCCTCGGGGTCAGCGGCAGGAGCGGCGGACAGCAGGGCCGCGGTGTACGGGTGGCGCGCTGAGTCATAGACGGTGGCCCTAGGGCCCTGCTCCGCAACGCGCCCCAGGTACATCACAGTCACGTCGTGGCTGACGTGGCGCACGACCTCAAGATCATGGGCAATGAACAGGTAGGCGAGCCCGAAGTCGTCCTGCAGGTCGGCGAGCAGGTTGAGTACCTGCGCCTGGATCGACACATCGAGAGCGGATACCGGCTCGTCGCAGATGATCAGCTTGGGGCGAAGGGCGAGAGCCCTGGCCACCCCGATCCGCTGCCGCTGGCCGCCGGAGAACTCGGCCGGGAAGCGGTTGAAGTGCTCCGGGTTGAGCCCGACGCGCTCCATCAGGTCCTGGACCGCGCTCTTGCGCTTCTGCCCGTCGTGGATGTTATGGATGGCGAACGGGTCGCCGATGATAGAGCCGACCCTGCGGCGGGGGTTGAGCGAACCGTACGGATCCTGGAAGATCATCTGGATCTCCCTGCGGAATGGCTGCATGGCGCGGCGGCTCAGGTTCGTGATGTCCTGCCCGTCGAATGCCACCTTGCCCGAGGTGACCGGGATAAGGCCTGCTATGCACCGCGCCAGCGTGGACTTGCCGCAGCCGGTCTCGCCGACCAGGCCCATGGTCTGGCCGCGCTTAAGGGTCAGCGACACCCCGTCCACTGCCTGGACCTGCCCGATCGTCCGGCTGATCAGTCCGCCGCCGCGGACGGGGAAATGCTTGACGAGGTTGTCCACCTGCACGAGCACGTCGTCCTGCAGGCTCCGCTCAAGGGACCCGATCGGCGCGGTGTCTGACGGCATGATGTCGCTCATGCGACCACGCTTCCCTCGGCGGCTTCAGGGCGCGCCGCGATTTCCTCGGCGATCTTGACGGCGGCCTCGTTGCGTCCCTGCTCGACCATGCGCCTGCGCTGCGCCTCCGCCTCCTCGGTCAGCCCGATCGCGGCGGCCGGCAGCCAGCAGGCGGAGCGGTGGACGCCCGCATCGCCCACGGCGGTCAGCGCAGGCTCGTCGGTCAGGCAGCGGTCCATCACGTAGGCGCACCGCGGATGAAAGGCGCAGCCCGAGGGCAGGTTGATCAGGCTGGGCGGCTGCCCGGTGATCGGGCGGAGCCGGCCGCCAGCGGCGGAGCTGTTCGGGATCGATTCCAGCAAGCCCTTGGTGTAAGGATGATGCGGCTCGTAGAAGATGTCATGCTTGACCGCCTTCTCGGCGGCCCGGCCCGCGTACATCACCATGACGTCATCCGCGATGTCCGCGACCACGCCCAGATCGTGAGTGATCATGATCAGGGCAGTATCCGACTCCTGCTGCAGCCGGAGCAGCAGGTCGAGAATCTGCGCCTGGACGGTGGCGTCCAGCGCGGTCGTCGGCTCGTCGGCGATGATCAGCTTGGGGGCCAGGGAGATGGCCATCGCGATCATGACCCGCTGGCGCATTCCGCCCGAGAACTGGTGCGGGTAGTCGTGCACCCGCTCGGCGGGCCGCGGGATTCCCACCCGGCCCAGCAGCTCCACCGCACGCGCGGTCGCCTGTGCCTTCGTCACCGTCTTCTCGTGGGCCCGGATCATCTCGCTGATCTGCCAGCCCACCCTGTACAGGGGATGGAGGCTGGTCAGCGGGTCCTGGAAGATGACGGATATCTGCGCTCCGCGGATCTTGCGCATCTGGTCGGGCGGGACCGTCAGCAGGTCGGTCCCGCCGAAGATGGCCTTCCCGGACACCTGCCCGCCGGGCGCGAGGCCGAGCAGGGTCTGGGTCAGGACGGTCTTGCCGCTGCCGGACTCGCCGACGATGCCCAGCGTCTTGCCGGATTCGATGTTAAAAGACACGCCGCGAACTGCCTGCACCAGTCCGTCGGCAGTCGAGAAACCGACGTGCAGGTCGGTTACCTCAAGCAAGCTCACTATCGACATCCCTTCGGCTGGCTGACGGGCGAGAAGGGCCGGCCCGCGGCAGCGTCAACGGAACTTGGCTTGGAAGCATTCGGTGCAGTCCGGCCGGGTATGCGTCCTGCATACCCGGCCGGGCCTTCGGCTAGTCGGTCTGGACGATCCGGTCAGCCAGTCACCCAGACATTGGTGACATCCGCATCGCCGATCGTCGGCGAGAAGATCGCGCTGGTCGAGCCGGCCTCGTGCACCCTGCTGCTGGAGTACAGCGGGAACTGCTGGCTGAGCAGCGGAACGACGATGGCCGCCTTCATCACGGCAATGTCCGCCTGGTGCCAGAGGGGCGGCGCGGTGGCCGGGTTCTGGTCGGTCTCCGCCTTCTTGATCAGGCTGTCGACTGTCGGGTTGCTGTAGCAGCCGTAGTTGGAGGTGTTGATGACGCAGTTGGTCTCGTACAGCGGCTGCAGGGTAGTGCGTCCGTTGTTGGTCCCGAACCAGTCGGCGATCCAGTTCGCCTGGCCGAGGTCCCACTGGTTCGCCTTGTTGTTCTCCGGCGCGTTGCCCAGGTCGACGAAGAAGCTCGAGGAGATCTCCGGCTTGCCGGCCAGGTTGACCCCACAGGGCTTCAGGCTCGCCTGAATCGCCGCGAAGGCCTGGGTGTTCACGCTGTCGTTCTGGTACAGGTACGTCAGCGTGACGCCGTGCGAGTAGCCCGCCCTGGCCAGATCCTGCTTGCACATCGCGATGTTGCCCTGGCCGTTGCCGTCGGTGTACAGGTTGTAGGGCTTGTAGCCAGCGCTGCCGGGTGGCACCGCCGTGTTAATGATCTGGGCGACCGAAGGGCCGCCGTAGACCTTCTGCACGGCGGACTTGTTGATGCCGTACTCAATCGCCTGGCGAACCAGAAGCTTGCCGGCCGCGCCGCCCGCGTCCGGGCTGCGCAGGTTGAACACCACGTACGGGAACGTGTTGCTCCACGGCCAGATGCGGAAGTTCTTCGACTTGGCGGCCAGCATCGACGGAATGGACGGCGGGTTGATGGACGTGTCCATCGGCAGGTCCTCGGTCCCCGCCTGCATCTCCGCCAGCTGCGTCGCCGCTGAAGGCACGCCCATGGTCACGACGATGCTCTTGACGTACTGGTGGCGCAGCGTGTCCGTGGACTGCTTCCACGCCGGGTCCGGGCTCATCGTCAGGGTCTTGCCCGGGGTGAGCGAGGTGATCGAGTACGGGCCGTTTGAGATGATGTGCTGGTCCAGCTGCAGGCTGTTGGGGACGTAGGCGTCGTACTCCACCGGCCGGGCCGAGGTGAATGGCATCGCCATCATGTAGTTGAAGTCGCTGGCCGGCTGCAGCAGCGTGAACTGCAGGGTCGACGCGTCCGGCGCGCTGATCCCGGAGATCGTGTGCGAGTTCTGGAAGCCGGCGATGTTCGCCGCCGTCGGCGCGTGGGCCTTCTTGTTGGCGAAGAACGCTGCCTCGGCGGCGCAGTACTGGCTGAGCCCCTTGATCGTGCTGGTGAAGTACAGCCCGTTGCCGACAGGACTGACCGGGTTGCAGAAGGCCTTGAACTCCCGGATGAAGTCAGCCGAGGTCACCGGGCGGACCGGGCTGGTGTCCCAGTCCACGCCGGGCTTGATGTGGAAGGTATAGGTAAGACCGTTGGCCGAGACGCCGCCATTGGCGATGGTCGGCACCTGGGTCGCCATGTCGGGCACCGGCGTGGTGGCCTTCACCCAGGCCGCGTTGGTCGTGTTGGTGGTCGGGAGCGTCGGGTAGTTGAGGAGCTGCCGCGCGTAGGCGCGCTCCAGCATGTAGTCGGCGGTGTAGTAGGCCGGGACCGTGTCGTAGTGGTCAGCGCCGGCATTCGCGACGATGTGCAGGGTGCCGGTCGGCTTGCTCGGCGGAGCGCCGCCGCCGGCCGCGCTCGTCGATGTCGGGGACGACTTCCCGCATGCTGCTAGTCCGGTGGCGGCCAGGGCGGCCACTGCCAGCACGGCAAGTCGCCTGGGCATTGGTGTCATGAAGAGACTCCTTCTGGCCTGACGCGAAGCGCCGGCATATCAGTGGTCTACTTCGGGAGTACACGTCCGGACATTACGTGTCTACCCAGCCGGACGAAGCGGTCGAAAGCATTTACGGAACCGCAACCGCCCTGTGACCATGCACTGCGGGCTACGGTCGTGCATTAGTTTTTCTTGGCACAAGTGAGTGGAAATGCTGGTGAAATAGTTCTCCCCGCGTGCCGCGGCGCGCGGCGCGGTGGAGCGTCTCCTAGCCCTCCAGCGTCTCCTAGCCCTCCAGCGCGTCCTGAACGGGCCGGAGCTTAGTCTGGGCCTCGGCCAGCTCCGCTGCCGGATCTGAATCCGCGACGATCCCGCAGCCCGCGAGCAGCCGGGCCCGTGGCCCGTCCAGCTCCGCGCACCGCAGCGCGATGCCCCAGGCGCCGTTGCCGCGAGCGTCCACCCATCCGGTCGGGCCGGCGTAACGGCCCCGGTCCATGCCCTCAAGCTCCCGGATCAGCTCCATCGCCGCGCCCTGCGGGGTACCGCACACCGCGGCGGTCGGGTGCAGGGCGGCAGCGAGGGCAAGCGCCGAGGGCGCGTCCCCCGGTATCGCCGTCGCCGTCAGCCGCCCGCTGACCCTGGTCGCCAGGTGCTGCACGTTCGCCAGCCGCAGCAGCGACGGCCGCTGCTCCACGGCCAGGTCGTCACAGAGCGGCTGCAGCGTCGCGCGCACGTCGTCGACGGCGTAGCCGTGCTCCTCGACGTTCTTGGCGGAGGCGAGCAGGATGGCGCCCAGGGCGTCATCGGCGGCGGCCGTGCCGCCGCGCGGGGTGGTTCCGGCGAGCACCAGCGAGTGCACCTGCTCGGCCTCGCGCCGGATCAGCAGCTCCGGGGTGGCGCCGACAAGTCCCGCGCAGGAGAACGTGTAGCAGTCGGGGTACCGGGCGGCCAGCCTGGCCAGCAGCATGCGCGCGTCGATGTCTCGCGATGCCACGGCGTTCAGGTCCCTGGCGAGCACTACCTTGCGCAGGTCGCCGGCCCCGATCCTGGCTACCGCGTCGCCGACGGCCTGCTCCCACTGGGGCGCGGTCAGGCTCCCGTCGCTCCACCGCACCCCGGCGGGCACGGTCACCGGTACCGCGGCGGGCAGCGTCTCGCTGCCGTCGGTGATCGTGGTCAGCCATGCGCGCCCGGCCCGGCGGCCGAGCAGGGCGCGGGGGATGACCAGAACGGAGCCGTCCGACGTCGGGTCGAAGGTGAAGCTGCCGAAGGCTACCGGCCCCGAGCCGGGCACCCCGACATCGTCGGTGACCTCGGCACCGTCGAAGAGCTCGCGCAGCCATTTCTCGCCTGCCGTGAACCTGTCCTCGCCGGCCGGCAGGGTGACGCTCGCGGCTACGCCCCAGCCGGCCAGGCCCTCGCCGCGCCTGATCCAGGCGAGCGCTGCGGGATACGGCAGCCGGGCTAGCAGGTCGCCCGGATCGGCGACCGGAACCGAGCAGACGGTCAGCCTGTCCGGCGTCCGCTGGCCTGCGTCATCTTGCTGGGCTCCCACGGCAGTCAACTGTACGTGCGCGGCCGGCCCTGGCTGGCCGAGGGACCTGGCTGGCCGCGCCCGGCGGCTCGTGACCGGCGCCGCCGCGAGCGGCGCGCCGGGCTTCCGGCGGCAGCGGCTGCGTGCTAACTTAGGCCGATGAGTTTTCTACTAAGTCGATTGGATATATAGGATGGAAACTGAGATCCGGCGGCCCGCTGTGCTCAGCCCGGCCCGTCTTGGCCGGCTCGTGGCCTGCGTCGCGGCGTCACCCGGCGACTGGAGCGAGCTGGTCCGATTCAAGCCAGGGCGGCGCTGGTACTACCGGCTTGAGCTGGCAGACGACCACGAGGTGTGGCTACTAAGCTGGCTGCCAGGCCAGGAGACGGGGTTCCATGACCATGGTGATGCGGCGGGCGCCTTCGCCGTCGCGGAAGGCGAGCTGCAGGAGCGCACGGCGGCGGTCGGCCGACCCGGCATCCGCAGCCGCGTGGTGCCCGCTGGCCGGCACCGGTCGTTCGGCTCCCAGCACGTGCACGAGGTACGGAACATCTCGGCCCGGCCAGCCCTCAGCATCCACGCGTACTCTCCGCCGCTGTCAGCGATGCGCAGGTACGAGATGACCGGCGCCGGCCTGGTCCACACGGCCATCGACAGCGCGGAGCCGGACTGGTGAGCGCGCCGCCGGGCAGCCGCACGATCGACGACATGCTCGCCGGCGCGCGCAGCAGGCTGGACCGGATCGGGCCGCGGCAGGCGCGCGACGAAGCGGCGCTTGGTGCCGTGCTGGTGGACATCAGGCCGGCCGCGCAGCGTCGCGCGGAAGGCGAGATCCCCGGTGCCCTGGTGATCGAGCGCAATGTGCTGGAGTGGCGGCTCGACCCAGCCTCGAGCGCGCGGCTCCCGCAGGCGAGCTATGACCTGCGGGTGATCGTGTTCTGCTCGGAGGGCTACACCTCGAGCCTTGCCGCCGCCGCGCTGCAGGAACTCGGCCTGCACGGCGCCACGGACCTGGACGGCGGATTCCGTGCCTGGCAGGGCGCCGGCCTTCCGGTCGCCTCCTCAGCTCACAGCAGCGTCAGCTGAACGCCGCCGGCCTGGCCGCCGGATGAGGCCGGCGCCGGGTGGTGCGGCTGCGAGCCGCCGGGCGGGCGGGCAGGCCGACGCGCGGGCATGCGGCGGGCGGCCGCCGGGCTCGCCCTGCCCACGCCGTGCTGCCTGGCCAGGTCGGTCACCAGGGCTGTGATCCGCTGCTGATACTCCTTCGGCGCATACGCGCGCGAGCCGTAGAGCCGCCGGTAATGCTCTACCAGGCCGGGGTGCTGCTCGCGCAGCCACTGCAGGAACCATTCCCTGGCGCCGGGGCGCAGATGCAGCACGATCGGGGTGACCCTGGTGGCTCCCGCCGCGGCTATCTGCCGCACCGTGGCCTCGAGCTGGGCGGGGGAGTCCGACAGGAACGGCAGGACCGGGCCCATCAGCACCCCGCAGGGCAGGCCGCGGTCACTGAGCGCCGAGCAGACGGCCAGCCGGCGCTCCGGGGCGGGCGTCCCCGGCTCCACTGACCGGGACAGCTCCTGGTCGAGGAACCCGACGGACACGTTCAGCCCCACGTCGGTCACCTCCGCGGCATCCGCGAGCAGGTCGATGTCGCGCAGGATCAGCGTTCCCTTGGTCAGGATCGAGAACGGGTTCGCCGCGTCCCGCAGCGCGCCGATGATGCCGGGCATCAGCCGGTAGCGCCCCTCGGCCCGCTGGTAGCAGTCCACGTTGGTGCCCATCGCGACGTGCTCGCCCTGCCAGCGCGGCCGGGCGAGCTCCTTCCTGGCCAGCTCGCCTGCATTGACCTTGACCACGATCCTGGAGTTGAAGTCCAGGCCCGCGTCCATGTCGAGGTAGGTGTGGGTGTTGCGGGCGAAGCAGTAGGCGCATCCGTGGGAGCAGCCCCGGTACGGGTTGATCGTCCACTTGAACGCCATCCTGGACGCCTCGGGAACCCGGTTGATGATGGACCGGGCATGGACCTCGTAGAACGTCATGCCGCGGAAGGCTGGCGTGTCAAAGGTCCTGGCCACGGCGTCCCGCTCGAATAGCGCGGGAGTCCGGCCCGCTCCTGGCTGCCCGTCCGCGTCAGTGCCGTGCAGCTGGAGGCTGTCCCATCGCATGCGGGACAGGATAGAACGACAGTTCGAACATATCAAACATGTATTCGAGCACGGTGGATCCTCCAGATCGCGCCGGCGCGCCGGCGCGGTGGTGGCAAGCTGGACACTGTACGTCCGGCCAGGGGCCCGCACCGGGCGCGGCCTCGTCGTGGCCCGGAAGCGAGGAGAACGCGATGCCCACCCGCACTGCCCGAACCACCTGGACCGGCGGCCTGCAGGACGGAACCGGAACGCTGGAGCTGGTCAGTTCCGGTGCCGGAACCTACGAGGTCTCCTTCCCCAAGCGGGCGGCCGACGACGCCGACGGCACGACCAGCCCTGAGGAGCTCATCGCCGCCGCGCACACCTCCTGCTTCGCGATGCAGTTCTCGGCGCTGCTCGGCGCCGCGGGCGGCAGTGCCCAGTCCCTGGACGTACGGGCCGACGTGACCCTGAGCCCGGACCCGGCCGGGGGATTTCGGATCAGCGGCATCAAGCTGACGGTCCGCGGCTCGGCCCAGGGCGTCACGCCCGAGGCTTTCGCGAAGATCGCCGAGGAGGCCAAGGCCGGATGCCCGGTCAGTAAAGCCCTGACCGGCACGGCTGTCTCCCTGGAGGTCGCCGGCGATTAGGCGAGGGACGGCCGCCAACCGAGCCGATGCTGACTGCGGCGGACTGGTAGAAAATCTTGCCACTGGGGATGAATATGGAAACAGTCGCCACCTATGCCCAGCGGAGGTGGCTGGAGGTGGCCGGAGGTGGCGCCGTGGCGCTTTCGATGGACGAGCAGCGCATCCTCGACGAGATGGAGCGCAGGCTCGCCGACAATGATCCCAGGCTGGCGTCTCGCCTCGCCGCGTTCGGCCGGCCGGGGCTCAGCCGCGCCCTGCAGTCCCCCAGGGCGCGGCTGCTTGCCTCGCTAGCCACGCTGGCGCTGATCGCCGTGATCGCGGTGATGGTGTACGCGATGCTCCCGTTCCGGGCCGGAGCCGCCCGGCACCTCGGGAACCGGCCGGCCGCGACGCCGGGCACAACGCAGCCGGTGATCGCTCCGGCTGGCCGGACGTCGGCACCGCGGGCGCGGGCCAGCCGGACGCCGTGACGGCGCGGGCCCGCTGACTCAGGACTCGCGCCAGAGCTGGAGCAGGTACTGCTCCAGCCCTTCCAGGCGCTTGCGTGCCTGCTGGAACTCATCGCCCAGCGGGTCCGCGTTCAGCTTGTACAGCTCGCCGTACCGCCGGACCGCCTCCGTGCGGTTCCGGGTATAGACGCGCACGCCGTAGTCGCCGACCCCGCCGCTGAGGCGCAGGCTGCGGATCGCGTGGCCAGCGGCGCCCATGTTGACGCTCAGGTGGCCGCGCAGGTACAGCACGCACTTGGCCTCATCCTCGTACCCATCGCTGAACGGGGGCGGCGCGTCGTCCCACTCCTCGACGGTAAGCTGCACGCCCACGTGCTCCTGGGCGCAGGCGACGAGCAGCTGCTCTCTGCTCGAGCTGATCAGCGAGCCGTTGGGCGCCACTGGCCCGCCCGGGGCATCCGGGTCGACGGCCGGGTCGTGCACCCGGAACATCATCCGCTCCGGGAAGACCGGGACCTCCAACCGAAGGAGCCTGCGGCTCACGTGCCCCCCCTCAGGCCGACAAATTTCCTTCGGTACAGCATGCTCTGTCCGGGCGCTCTATGTACTTCCAATGGACATAAAGACGCAGTATGACGAAGAGTTACCGTCCGCGCACCACCGGGCGCAAGCCAGGGCGGCACGGGCGCAAAGAGGGCCGGGCAATGCCGGCGGCTCCGGCGCCGCCCGCGCCGCCGCGCCGCCGGGCGCGCCGATATCCTCCGGTCATGGTCTCGCGCGAAGACGGCCTCCCGCCGGTTACCCATCGTTTCGTCGACGCCCGCGGGCTCCGGATGCACATCGCGGAAGCGGGCACCGGGCCGCTGGTCCTGCTGCTGCATGGCTTCCCGGAGAGCTGGTATTCCTGGCGGCATCAGCTGACGGCGCTGGCGCAGGCCGGCTTCCACGCGGTAGCGCCGGATCAGCGCGGCTACTGCCGCACCGGCCCGGCGCGCGGCCCGGGCCAGGGCGACGAGGTGAGCGACTACACGATCTTGCACCTGACCGGCGACGTCATCGCCCTGATGGACGCGCTGGGCGAGCGGCAGGCGGTGGTCGCGGGCCACGACTGGGGGGCGCCGGTCGCCTGGCACGCGGCGCTGCTGCGCCCGGACCGCATCCGCGGCGTCATCGGGCTGAGCGTCCCGTACCGGCCGCGGGGCAGTAGCGCGCCGATCGCCGCCATGCGGGCGGGCATCGGCGATGGCTTCTACATGGTCTACTTCCAGCAGAGCGGCGTGGCCGAGGAGGAGCTCGGCCGGGATCTGCACGCGACCTTCCGCCGGCTTCTGACCAGCGCGTCGGGCGACGGGTCGCCCGGCGGCGGCCCGCCGGTCATCCCGCCCGGCGGCGGGTTCCTGGATCTGTGCCCGGAGCCGGTTTCCCTGCCGCCCTGGCTGACCAGCGACGACATCGACACCTACGCGCAGGAGTATGCGGAGTCCGGTTTCACCGGCCCGCTGAACTGGTATCGCAACCTCGACCGCAACTGGGAGCTGACCGGCGCCTGGCACCATGCTCCGGTGACCGTTCCGGCGCTCTATGTCGCGGGCGAGCGGGACCTGGTGGTCAACTTCCCCGGCGCCAGGGAAATGCTCCCGCACCTGCGCGACTTCGCGCCCCGGCTGCGAGAGCCCGTCCTGCTGGACGGCTGCGGGCACTGGACCCAGCAGGAACGGCCCGACGAGGTCAGCAGCGCCATGATCAGCTTCCTCCGCGACCTCGGCTAGCGCCGGCGCCCGGCCGAACCGCAGCCGGCCGCTTGCGGCTGGGCACCGGGCGGGGGAGGTTAGCTCCATGAGCCTTGTCACCGGGCTGGAGCTGCCCGTCCTGGACTACACCCCGGCCGAGCTGGCCGGCGACGGCTACCATGAGCGGCTCGCCGAGCTCAGCCAGCAGGCCTGGCAGGGCTGGCTGGCCCGCTCCCCGCTGGCCTTCGTCGTCCTTGACCGGGAGTCCGCCGAGTTCTTCCTGCGCTCCCGTGCCGCCGCGTTCCCCGGTCGCGAGATCGCCGACCTCTTCGGCGTGACCAGCGGTCAGCTCCGGCAGCAGATCGACGCCAACATCCTCAACCAGCAAGGCGACCGGCACCGGCGGCTCCGCTCCCTGGTGGGGCATGCCTTCAGCGCCCGCGCGGCGGACGCCAAGCGCCCGGTCATGCGCGGGTTCCTCGAGCAGCTGTGGCGCGAGATCGCGCCCGCCACCTCCTGCGACGCCGTCGCGGCGCTGGCCAAGCCCTATCCGTCGCTGACCATCGCCGCGGTGCTCGGCGCGCCGCTGCGGGACGCTCCGCGGCTGCACGACTGGTCCACCTGGGTGCAGCGGCAGTTCGACATCACGGCGCTCGCCAGCAACCTGCCCGAGATCGAGCGCGCCGTCGCCGAGATATACCAGTACGTCGACGCTCTGCTGGAGCAGCGCGGCGCCGGGCCGGCCGATGCGGCCGATGACCTGATCACCGCCCTGCTGACGGCGGTGCAGGGAGGCGACCGGCTCTCCCGCGAGGAATGCGTCAACCTCGTACTGAACGTGATCGCCGGGGGAATCGACACCACCCAGGCACAGCTCTCTCACGCGCTGCGCCTGTTTGCCGCGCATCCGGACCAGTGGGAGCTGCTGCGCCAGCGCCCTGACCTGGTCCCCGGCGCGGTGACCGAGGTGCTCCGGGCAGAGCCGATCACCCCGTTCACGGCCCGGATCTGCCTGGAGCAGGTCGAGCACCGAGGCATCACCTTCCCCGCGGGCACGATCGTCGCCATCTGCGCGGAGCGCGTCAACCGGGAGCAGGACGCCGGGGAGGAGTTCGACATCACTGCGCAGCGCGACGGCAGGCTGCTGACGTTCGGCGCGGGCGCGCACTTCTGCCTCGGCTCTAGCCTGGCCCGCGCCGAGCTCGAGGAGGCGCTGGCATTCCTGCCGCCGCGGATGCCGGGGCTGGCCGCCGCCGCCCCGGCCGTGCTCGGCGGGGTGGAAGGGATCTACGGGATCGAGGAGCTGCCGCTGCGCTGGTCAGGGGCGTGAGGGCGGGTCCGGCAGCTTGCCGCGCTGGCGTGCTTCCTGCCACAGCTCGCGGTAGCACAGCCCGGCCCGGCTGCGCGGAGCGGACGCGGTGACGGGGGAGCGCTGCACGGACATCAGCTCGATCGCCGACAGGGCCGGGATCGCCGTGGCGGCCACGTCGGATCGCCGGCCCGGCAGCTGCTCGGCTATCTCGCGGTGCAGCCGCTTGCGCCGGTCGATCATGGAGAAGAACGCCAGGATCGACGGCCGGTGACCGTCCAGGCCCGCGATGAAGTCGGTGAGCTGATCGAGCGTGCGGACCGACAGCGTGGTCGGGATCAGCGGGACCAGCACGGTATCGGCGGCGCCCAGCACGCTCTCGGACAGCAGCGAGATGCCCGGCGGGCAGTCCAGGAAGATCACGTCGTAGTCGGACCGCAGCGGCGCCAGCAGCGTCGCGAGCCTGCGGGCCGGCTTCTTGCCGGCATCCAGCAGGAGGTCCAGGTTCCGGTAGGTGAAGTCGGCGGGCAGCAGGTCCAGGTCGTCGAAGTCGGTCGCCTTGATGGCGTCGTCGATCGAGCGCTTGCCCGCGATCAGGGCCTTGCCGCCGCCCTTGACCCGCGGCCGGACCCGGAACAGGAAACTGGCCGCGGCCTGCGGGTCGAGATCCCACAGCAGGACCCGGTAGCCATCACGAGCGGCCAGGTAGGCCAGGTTGACGGCGGTTGCCGTCTTGCCCACCCCGCCCTTGATGTTGTAGGTGGCGAAGATCCTCATGCGGCTGCCGCGCGGGTCAGCGCCCGGATCCTGGCCTGGCTGGCGGGACTGGCGAACTGACGGAACCGGTCGCTGAACTCGCTGCGCGCCTGCCGCTGCGCCGTGGCCAGCCCGGCCGCGATCTCGCCCATGGCCAGCAGAGTAGCGGCAGGCGCAGTGCGCTCGTCCATCATCTGGGCGGCGAAGACCCGGATCTCCTCGCGCTGTACCTCGGTGTCCTGGAATTCCCCGAGGCAGTCCTGCAGGTTCTTCAGCTCCCGCACTGCCTGCCACTGCTCGGCCGGATCATGCAGTGACCCGAAGATCTCCAGCAGGTAGCGCAGCTCCTTGCATCGTTTTCGCAGTTCATGCAGGCTATCCGGAGGCGCTGTCGCGGTAATCGCACTGCCGTCGGCGATCACCCGCCGGTGCGCTCGGGCGATCCGGCTCGCGGCCAGCTCCGCTGCCGTGGGGCGCCTGCGTCCGCCGCTCGCTGCCTCCGACAGGGCATCCCGCCACTCGCCGGTGAGCCGGGAGAACCGGGCAGAACGCAGCCCCCTGGCGAGCCCTCGCTGCGCAGCCGCACGCCGGCGGACCAGGTGGTCACGAAACGGCCGCAGCTCCTGCTCCGTCCCGGCCACCAGGCCGGCCGCCATGCCCGGGAAACCCAGCAGGTAGACATCCAGATCCCTGGTCGGCGTCGTCAGGTCGCCCAGCCACTTGAACTCCGGGCGGAACGCTCTGACCAGGCTGGCCGGCAGGGCACCGCCCGCGAGCCGCAGCGCCGAGCGGGTCCGGCGCACCGCGATCCGCAGGTCGTGCAGGAACTCGGTGTCCACGTCGCGCACCGTCCCGCTGACGTTGGCCTCGAGCGTGTCCAGCAGCGCCGCGAACACCGCCGCCATCGCGGTGACCGCCGGCATCCTCGGCGCCAGCTGGACGCTGATCTTGCCGGAGTAGTCGCCGGGACGCCGGCCCGCGGCGGCCAGCGCCGCCTCCAGCGCCGACTGGGTCCCGTCCGCGACGCCCGGAATCGCCGCGAGGACCTCGACCAGCCGGGATGCCTGCGCCTGGTAGCCGCGCAGCGCGCGGACCGACAGCCGCGGCGCCGCCGCCGCCGTCGCCGGGAAGGTCACCGACATGCGGTCCACGCTCACCCTGGCCACGGTCTTGTCGTCAGAGTTCAGCACACGCTGGTCGTGCACGCGGCTGACCGCGCGGGCCACCGGCAGCAGGGCGCGGACCCCGACGACCGGAATCAGGTGCTCGTGCAGCGGCCCGACGGGCAGCGCGCCCAGCAGGCTGGGCCACTTCACCAGGCCGGTCGCGTCCCCGGAGCGCCGCGGGCTGACCGCCTGGGCGGCGATCACCTCGCCGTCCCGGCCGGTAAGAGTGATCTGGCTCAGCCCGCGGCTGCTGACCTGCTCCAGGGTGAGCCCCGAGCGGTACAGGCGCCAGTCGAAGGTGTCCAGCCAGGTGCGCCGCAAGGCCCTCGCCCGGTCGCCGTCCGCCCAGCTGAACCGCGATCCCGGCAGCGGCAGCGGCAGCGGGTCGTCGCCGGCTCCCTGGCTGTCGTCGAGCACAAATTCCCGCAGGGCGTTCTGCACGGCACGACCTCGTGACATAGGGCAAGGGCGGACACCACAAAATACACAAATAGTCATAAACTATTAATTACGTCGTTAATCACTCTACCAGCGGCCCGGCCGGCGACCTGAATTCGGGCCGCGGCCAGGACGTCGCCGAGCCGCTGCGGGTCATCGAGCGCCAGGATGGCCAGGTCGAAGGCGGGAGCTGCCTGCCGGGGGAGCTGCCTGCTGGGGGGGAGTTGCCTGCTGGGGAGTTGCCTGCTGGGGGAGTTGCCTGCTGGCGGACTCGCGCCGCGGGGGTGGTCCCTGGCAGGTTCACGGGCTGGTGCTTAAGCTTCTACCGTGGCATCACCTCCCGACTGGGTAACGATCTCCTCGCTGGCTACGGGAGCGGGCACTCTCGCGCTGGCCGTCTCTACCTTCGCCTCCGTGCGATCGGCGAACAGGGCGGCCCGGGTCGCAGAGCAGGCCCTGCTGGTGGGCGTGCGGCCGCTGCTCGTGCCGTCCTGGCTGACCGACGGCGTGCAGAAGATCTACTTCGGGGACGGGCGGCGAGTTGTGCTCGCGGGCGGCTGCGCGGCGGTCGAGGTCGACGAGATGACCGTCTACCTGGCGATCTCGATGCGAAATGCGGGTCAGGGGATCGGCGTCGTGCACGGCTGGCGGTTCCAGGCGGACCGCGTCCGCGCTCAGGAGCGCCCGGATCCGGACGACTTCACCCAGCAGACACGCGATCTTTACATCCCGCCGTCGGGCATGGGCTTCTGGCAGGGTGCCCTCCGCGATCCGGACGATCCGCTCCGCGATGGCGCCTTGAAGGCCATCGACAATGAGGACCCGCTCATGGTGGACGTGCTCTACGGCGACTACGAGGGCGGCCAGCGCGCGATCAGCCGGTTCGTGCTGCAGCCGATGGGGAGCCATGCGCAGCCGGCCGACGGCCAGCCGCGGTGGCTCGCCTCGGTGATCCGGCACTGGCGGCTGGACGGCCATGACCCGAGGTAGCCGGGAATCGGCGGAACGAGCAAGACTGTCCTTGTCGGCCGGGGTTCCTGAGGAGGAGTTGCTGTGCTCTACGCATTCGGTTTCGGGCGGATCGGCGTGCTCGTCAGTGATCTGTTCTTTGTCGACCCTGACCCCGGCCACGGGCAGGAGGGCGCCGAGCGAGGCGTGCGCCTTGAGGTCCGGCTGCTCGAGCAAGGCGAGCTGAAGGGAAACTTCTACTCTGCCCGGCCGATCGAGGTCGGCCGGCCGCTCTGGCGGGCTGATCTGCTGGAGGCGGCGGACGGGCCGCCCGGCAGCCTGAACCGCGCGCACCACCATCCGTCATTCGACGGCTGGAACCCCGGCAAGCGTGTATTCGACCAGCACCTGTCCGCCAGCCCGGTGCAGTGGGTAGGGGAGGCGCTGTCCGATCTGGAGGGGCTGCTCAAGCGCGCTGGCGTGCCGGCCGAGGGGTCGTTCGACGCGGATGCCGAGAGCCTGCGCGGCTGCGTTCCGGAGATCATGGAGACGGTGGGGCGCCTGCTGGAGAAGGTGAAGGCCGGCGAGCTGGCCACGCCGCCGGGTGACCAGGCGCTGGCGAGCGCGCGGATCAGCTGGCTGTGAGGTTCAGCGCCTGACGGTCTGCCAGCGCCGTCACCAGGCCGCTAGGCCAGCCTCGTGACGGCCACGGTGACGTCCATCGTGCTGCTGGGCGCACCATGGTAGATGCCCTTCAGCGGGGGGACGTCGCCGTAGTCCCGGCCCGCGGCGACCATGACGTGGCGCTCGCCGACCTCAGCCCGGTTGGTCGGATCGCAGGCGACCCACTCGCCGGTCCAGTACTCGACCCAGGCGTGGCTCTGGCCGGCCACCTCGTCGCCTGGCTCTGCCTCGGGCTGCGGGTGCAGGTAGCCCGATACATACCGGGCCGGCAGTCCGACCTCGCGCAGCATGGCCACCGTCAGGTGGGCCATGTCCTGGCAGACGCCCTTGCCCTTGTCCCATGCTTGCTGCGCGCTCGTCTGGACCTGAGTCGCGCCCGGCATGTAGGCGACCCGGTCGCTGACCCAGGAGGCGATCTCGGCGGCCGCCTCAAGCGGGTCGGCGCTCGCGGTTCGCTGCCGGGCGGCATCCGCGAGCGCGTGGTCCACCGCCGTGCGCCCGGTCGGCTGGAGGTATTCCAGCAGCCGGCCGCCGGCCGCGCGCTCGCGCAGCTCGGCCCACGCCAGCGGACGGCCCGTAGCCGCCGCGGGCCTGGTATCGACGGTGGTCTGGGCGCGGATCGTCAGCTCGTGGTGCGGTGCCTGGATGTCAAAAGAGCTGACCAGCGTGCCCCAGTAGTCGCTGTAGCTCCACATCGGCGCCGGGACGTCGGTCGAGACATGGGCCTCCAGCGCGAACTGCCTGGGCAGCGTGGGCGGCGTCATGCGGGCCTCGTTGTAGGAAGCGCGGGCAGATCCTTCGTAGCTCACGTGCGTCCGGTGCACGATCTTCAGCCGCCAGCCGCTGGTCACGCTTCCTGCTCCCATGCCACCGGCTGCGCGTAAGTGAAGTAACGCTCGGTGATGGCCTCGCTCGCCTCCAGGCAGGTCTGCTGCAGCGCGCTCAGCACGTCGGCAAGCTGGTCAGGCAGCAGCTGCGGGTCTGCATATTCCAGCGTGGTCCGCATCCGCCCGATCGGCCGTCGCGCCAGGTCGCCCATGCCGGCTCTGACCGGACCGGGATCGAGGGCGGCCAGGCACTCCTCGGCGGTGGCCAGGGCATGCAGCACCGACCGTGGGAAAAGGCGGTCAAGGATCAGGAACTCAGCGACGTGCCGGGAGCCGCCGGTCCAGCTGCGCGTGCGGATGAAGGACTCGTAGGCGCCGCATGCGTGCAGCAGCATCGGCCAGCCGAGCTCGTAGGGGGCGGCAGGCATCCGGGCGAGCAGGAGCCTGGCCGTCATGTCTATCCGCTCCAGGCTCCGGCCGAGGACCAGGAACCGCCACGCATCGTCGCGGCTCATGGTCGAGTCAGCGAGCCCGAAAAACAGGGCCGCGCGCTCGCGGATGTACCGCAGGTAGACGTGCGGGCCCAGCCGCTCGGCTGCCCTTCGCTGACCAGGCAGCCCTAGTGCGGTCACATTCAGGCACTCCCACATCTCGCTGGAGATCACCTCGCGCACGCTGCGGGCGCCCGACCGGGCCGCCAGCATGGCGCCGGCGATGGCGCTCGGGCTCTTCTGGTCATAGGCCAGCTGATCCAGCGCCGTCGTGATGTCCAGCCGGGCAGCCTCGGGCGGCGGCATCCCGAGCACAGCCAGCAGCGCGCCGCACCCCGCATCCTCGTCGGCACGTGGTTCCTCCAGCATGCGATGCACGTACACGTCGACCATGCGGGCAGTGTCGTCCGCGCGCTCGATGTAGCGGCCCGTCCAGAACATGGTCTCGGCGATGCGGCTGAGCAGCCCGGTACGGGCGCTGGCGCCGGTGCTCACTGCGGCTGGCCTGATGCCGGACCGCCCTGGCGGCCGATGGCGGCGCCTTCGGGAGCGCGCAGGGCAGGCTCCATCCGCGGCGGCGTGCGGGCGGCGGCTGGGCGCTCCTCGCCGGCCAGCACCCAGGTGTCCTTAGAGCCGCCGCCCTGGCTGGAGTTGACAACCAGGGCGCCTTCCTGCAGTGCCACCCTGGTGAGGCCGCCGGGCAGCAGCCATATATCGCTGCCGTCATTGACGGCGAACGGGCGCAGGTCAATATGGCGCGGCGCCAGGCGCTCATCGATCAGGACCGGCGAGGTCGACAGCGCAACCGGCCGCTGCGCCATCCAGCTCCTCGGCTTTGCGGCTACCTGGGCGCGCAGCACCGCAAGGGTGTGCTCGTCGGCGTGCGGGCCGATGACGATGCCGCTGCCGCCTGCGCCGTCCACGGGCTTCAGCACCAGCTGGTCGAGCCGTCCGAGCACCCAGTCGAGTACCTCCGGCTCGTCCAGCCGGTAGGACTCGACGCTGGGCAGCAGCGGCTCCTCGCCCATGTAGTACCGGATCAGGTCGGGCATGTAGGTGTAGAGCAGCTTGTCGTCGGCGACGCCGTTGCCGACCGCGTTCGCGATCGTGACCTGGCCGGCCCGGGCAGCGTTGATGATGCCGGGACAGCCGATGACCGACCCCGGCAGGAAGTGCAGCGGGTCGAGGAAGTCGTCGTCAATGCGCCGGTAGATCACGTCCACCGGCTGGTTGCCCTGAGTCGTGTGCAGGAAGACCTGATTGCCCGAGCAGACTAGGTCGCGTCCCTCGACCAGCTCTACCCCCATGAGCCGGGCGAGCAGGGTGTGCTCGAAGTACGCGGCATTGTGGACGCCGGGGGTGAGCACCACGACCACGGGATCTCGTGCCCCCAGCGGCGCCGCGGCGCGCAGCGCCGCGAGCAGCCGCGCCGGGTACTCATCGACCGGGTTGACGTGCTGCTCAGCGAACAGCGAGGGGAAGGTCCTGGTCATCGCCAGCCGGTTCTCGACCACGTAGCTGACGCCCGACGGGATGCGGACATTGTCTTCCAGGACGCAGAACTTTCCCTGCTCATCCCTGATCAGGTCGATGCCGGCGATGTGCACGCGGACGCCGTTGGGCGGCGTCAGTCCCAGGACTTCCCGGCGGAAGTGCTGGGAGGTAAAGACGGCCCGCCAGGGCAGCACGCCGTCGGCGAAGGCCTGGCCTGCCCCGTAGACGTCGGCGAGGAACGCTTCAAGTGCCAGCACCCGCTGACGCACCCCGCGCGCGATGAAGTCCCATTCGACCGCGTCGATAATCCGGGGAATCAGGTCCAGCGGAAATGGCCTTTCCTCGCCCGCGTAGTCAAAGGTCACTCCGCGATCGGTAAATACGCTGGCCATCTGATCCGCGCGGTAGCGCAGCTCGCTGGTATCCAGCGGCTGCAGGGCGGCGAGCAGAGCCTGGTAGGGGGCCCGTGGCACGCCGGGCCGCTCGAACATCTCGTCCCATGCCTCGGCCAGCTGGTAGCTGTCGAAGATGTCGGCCACGACCAAAGCGTAGTCGCGAAATGTTACGCGGTCATTACCAGGCTGACCAGCGTGTTCGCTCTCCGGTGCCATCCGGCCCGGTGCCACCCTTGAGGCGGCCGGTCGCCGGGATCGAGCGGTCAGGCGGCGGCGAGGACGCCCACCCGGCGGTCGGTCGTGAGGCGGCTGCGCGACGTGCCGATGTAGGAGCCGGATGTCGGTGCCACGTCGCAGTAGTCGCGGCCGGTCGCGACTGTGACGTAGCCGCTGTCGGCGCGGCGGCCGTTGCACGGGTCGAGCGCGACCGCGACCGCATCCTGCGCACTTGGCACAACGACCTCGACCCAGGCATGAGTGCCGCCCTGGCCGAGCAGATGGCCCGAGACGTACCGGGCGGGCAGCCCGATGAGGTGGCACAGCGCGAGCATCACGTGCGCGGAGTCCTGGCAGACCCCGCGGCCGCCGGCCAGGGCCTCGGCGGCCGTCGTCCGCACCGAGGTGATGCCGTACTCGTAAGTGATCGCGGCGTGGACACGGTCGCAGATCCGCTCGGCACTCTCCAGCGGGGTGTCCCCGCCCCCGGCCAGTTCGCTGGCCAGGGCGCGCAGCCGGTCGTCGGCGGCGGTGAGCCGGGTGGGCCGCAGGAGGCGGGGGCTGCGCAGCGCCTCTGCGGGAAGGACAGCGGGTCCGTCGTCGCGGACCCGCTCGAGTATGGCCGCAACCCGGAACTCGACGGTATCGGCCACGCGCTCGGCGCGTACCCAGGCGACAACGTTGCCGTGGACATCCCGGCGCAGGCAGCGGCGGGCACGAGCGCCGCTCACTTCCAGCCGGTGGGCGCGCCTGTGCTGGCTGCCGTGGCGGGGCGGCGGCACGACCACCAGCCGCTGCCGCAGTGATTCGACCGGCGCGTCATAGTCGTAACGGAAGCTCTGCTCCAGGACGTAGGTGACGCGCCCGGCGGCGTCGAGATCCAGCCCGCGGTGATCGAGCATGGGTGCTGTG
>Ga0209871_1000140_pt1 | contig 22449 bp, 18 predicted proteins | sample OrgsoiDNA2013045_FD_185795 | JGI IMG/M metagenome (GOLD analysis project Ga0209871, IMG submission 185795) | Permafrost soil microbial communities from the Arctic, to analyse light accelerated degradation of dissolved organic matter (DOM) -... | ecosystem: Environmental > Terrestrial > Soil >... | reverse complement strand
GAAGTTAGCGCCCGCAGGCTGCCGGCCGCTCCGGTCAGCCCGCGCAGCTTCGCTTCGTGGCCGACTTTCTCGGACGGGCACCGCAGGATGTTCGCTCAGCGTACGACTATACGCAATGTAGAACTTAACCACGCTGTCTGAGCGACTGTCAACCGCCCCCAGAGACCGCCGACAGGGCAGAAGATGGGCATGAAGCCAAACGGCCCGTACGTGCCGGCCCGGGCCCGCCGGGCCAGTGTCAGCGGGCCGCCGGGCCAGGCGGATGACGCGGTGCGGGGGCCGGCTGGACCGGGCCCTGCGCCTGCAGGTCGGCCTCGATCTGCCGCGCGGTCTGGAGCAGGACCGGGAGGATCTCGGCCCGCAGGGCAGCCATGCTGACCCGGCTCGCGTGGGCCGACACGTTGATCGCGGCGGGCCCGACATCCGCCGCGCCGCGGATCGGGGCGGCGACCGCGCGGAGCCCCTCCTCAAGTTCCTGGTCGACGATCGCGTATCCCTGCCGCGCCACGTCGCCCAGGATCACCCGGAGCCGGGCGGGATCGGTCACCGTCCGGCGGGTGAACGCCTCGAAGGTCACCTCCGCGAGGTAGCGCTCGAGTTCGTCCTCGCTCGCGGCCGCGAGCAGTACGCGGCCCATGGACGTGGCGTAAGCGGGAAACCGGGTGCCGACCGAGATGGCCACTGTCATGATCCGCTTGGTCGGCACCCGGACCACGTAGACGATGTGATCGCCGTCCAGCACGGAGATAGAGGACGACTCGTGCAGTCGCGCGACGAGTTCTTCCATATGCGGCGCGGCCACCTCGGGCAGGGTGAGCCCGGACAGGTAGGCATAGCCAAGCTCGAGCACCCGCGGCCGCAGCGAGAACTCCCGGCCGTCGCTGCGCACGTAGCCGAGCTTGACCAGGGTCAGCAGGAACCGGCGGGCCGCGGCGCGGGTGAGGCCCGTTGCGCGTGCGACCTCGCTCAGGCTCAGCCGCTCGCGCTCGGGCCCGAACGCCCGGATCACGGCCAGCCCGCGGTCCAGGGACTGCACGAAGTCAGTGTTCCTGGTGGCCAGGCTGCCGTCGGGCGCCACGTTGCGCCGGCCTGCCGGCGTGCGCTGGCCTGCCGGCGTGCGCTGGCCTGCCGGCGTGCGCTGGCCTGCCGGCGTGCGCTGGCCGGCCGGCGTGCGCTGGCCTGCCGTCTCGCCCGTGCCCGGCTCAGGCGAGTCGTTCGCCATGCGCCCAGAAGTTCTCATTGATCAGCATGCTAGCGCGCCGGGGCCAGCAGATCCCGGCTCGGCCGCCAGCCTCGCGGCCGCCAGTGTCCTCAGCGGCCGGAAGCCTGCCGGAGCCGGGCCTTGAGCACCTTGCCGCTGGCGGTTCGCGGGAGCTCGCTGACGAAGACCACCGACGTCGGGATCTTGTACTGGGCGAGCCGCCCGGTGAGCGAGCTGATGACTGTCGCCTCGGTCACCGCGGCGCCCGCGCGGGACACCACGAAGGCGCGGCCGACCTCGCCCCAGGTGTCGTCGGGGACGCCGATGACCGCACATTCCAGGACATCAGCGTCGGCCAGGAGCGAGTTCTCGACCTCGGCCGGGTAGATGTTCTCGCCGCCCGAGATGATCACGTCCGTGATCCGGTCGACGATGTAGGCGTAGCCGTCCTCGTCGACGCGGGCCACGTCGCCACTGCGGAACCAGCCGTCGGTGAAGGCCGCCGCGCTTTCCGCTGGCAGCTCCCAGTAGCCGGGCATGACGTGCGGGCCGCGGACGACGATCTCGCCCGGCTCGCCGGGTGCCACCTCGCTCAGGTCAGGGCGGACCACCCGCACGTCACTGAAGAAATGCGGAACGCCAGCGGACCCGGCTTTGCTTTCCGCATGCCCGGCGTCCAGGAACAGCGTTCCGGGCGCAGCCTCCGTCATGCCGTATCCCTGCAGGAAGGTCAGGCCCCGCTGCTGGTACGCCGCGATGAGGGAGGTGGGGACCGGGGAACCGCCGCAGGTCAGGATCCGCACGGACGACAAGTCGGCGCCCGGCCAGCGCGGTGACCGGGCGACCTGCTGGAACATCGCGGGCACCCCGAACATGAAGGTGATCCGCTGCTGCTCGACGAGGTCGAGGGTGGCGTCGGCGTCGAAGCGGCTCACGATCACGCAGGTACCGCCCTTGAGCAGGACCGGCAGCGTGAGCATGTTGAGCCCGGCGGTATGGAACATCGGCGCGGAAACCAGGGCGACCTCGTCGGCCATCAGATCGTGGTCGATCAGGACGTTGACGCTGTTCCAGGTGATGTTGCCGTGCGTCAGAGCGGCGCCCTTCGGGCGCCCGGTCGTCCCGGACGTGTACATGATCATGCAGGTGTCGTCGAGGCTGACCAGCTCGTCGATCGGCTCGCCGGCCGCGGCCGCGAGCAGATCCTCGTACTGGTGCACCGAGCCGGCCGGACCCGCCAGGCCGGCCGTGCCCGCTATGCCGACGGCCTGCCCGCCCACCGCGATGTGGACCCGGACGCCGGCGGTGCCCCGGATCGCGTCGGCCAGGCCGGAGTGCGTGGGGGCGTGCACCAGGACCGAGGTACCGGAATCGGCCAGCTGGTAGGCGATCTCCGGTCCGGCCAGCCGGGTGTTGAGCGGCACGAAGATGCCACCCAGCATCCCGGTGGCAAAGAGCGTCTCCAGGAACGCCGGGTGGTTCGGCCCGAGGTACGCCACCCGGTCCCCCCGGCCGGTCCCGAGGGCGCGCAGCGCGCGGGCCAGCCTGCTCGCCCGGTCGTGCAGAGCGGCGTAGCTCCAGCTCTGGCCCTCGAACCTGACCGCGGTGCGGTCCGGCGTCTTGCGCGCCCGCCGGGCGGTCCATGACCCGAGTCCCTCGTTGCGCATGGCCTGGTCCCTTCGCGGCCGCCTAGCCGGTGCGCTCCACGACGAACTCGCAGAGCGCCTCGAATGCCGCCCTGGCCGGCACGTCAGGCAGCGCGAGTATCTCGTCTCTGGCCGCGTCGGACCAGCGCCGCAGGTCGGTCCGCGCCATCTGCATGGCCGGATGCGCGCGCAGCAGGCCGAGCGCCTCGGCATGCAGCGCGGGATCGGTCAGCTCCCCCAGGCTCAGCAGCTCCACCAGGCGGGCGTCGCCCGGACCGGCTGAGCGCAGCGCGTGCAGCACGGGCAGCGTCCTGACCCCTTCCCGCAGGTCCGTCCCTGGCGTCTTGCCCGACTGCTCGGAATCGCTGGCCACGTCCAGGATGTCGTCGGAGAGCTGAAAGGCCACGCCCCATGCGCCGCACGCACGGCTGATCCTCGCGGCTACCCCGGCCGGCGCCTGCGAGAACATCGCGCCGAACTGCCCGGCTGTCCCCAGCAGCGAGGCAGTCTTCTCCGTCACCACGCCGAGGTAGTGACTGAGCGGGTCCTCGCCGGGCCGCGCCCCGACGGTCTCGGCGATCTGGCCGTTCACCAGGCGGCCGAAGGTCTCGGCCTGAATCCTGATCGCCTCCTCGCCCAGGTTGGCCAGGATCTGCGACGCGCGGGAGAACAGGAAGTCCCCGGTCAGGATCGCGACCGTGTTGTCCCAGCGTGAGTTCGCGCTCGGCACGCTCCGGCGGACCTCGGCCTCGTCCATCACGTCGTCGTGGTAGAGCGTCGCCAGGTGGGTGAGCTCGATCGCGACGGCAGCGGGCACGATCCGCTCATCCTTGGGGTTGCCGAACTGGGCGGCCAGCAGCACCAGCGTGGCCCGCAGGCGCTTGCCGCCCGCGTTGATCAGGTACGCGGATGCCTCGGCGAGCAGGTCATGCTGCGCCCGCGCAGCATCCCGCAGGCCGTCCTCCACCAGCGCCAGGCCGTCGACGACATCGGCCGCCAGCGCGGCGTCCGACAGTTCCACGGGCACTACGGTGATCAATCGGGCTCCCTCATCGGTCGGCTGGCGCTTCCCGCTGACCTGCCGCCAGCGCGGCGAGTGCCAAGCCACCCCCAAGATATGTGCACGGTAAGGTCACCCGGGGTATGCCCGCTGCGCGGCGGGCAGACACCAGCCGCCGCGGGCGTTCCGCCGCGCTGGTCAGCGGACGAAAAGCTGCGTGGCGGCATGATTGGCCAGGCTGAGCAGCGGCTGCGGCACGATGCCGAGGACCAGGGTCGCCGCCGCGCCGACTGCGACGGCGGCGCCGGTGAATACGCTGGGCCGGACCACGGCGGGCCCGTCCGGTGCCGGGTCGCTGAAGAACATCAGCACGATCACGCGGACGTAAGGAAAGGCAAGGATCGCGCTGCTGAGCACCCCGACGATGACCAGCGGCAGCGCCCCGCCGGCGATCGCCGCCTGGAAGACGGCGAACTTGCCAGTGAAGCCGCTGGTCAGCGGGATGCCCGCGAAGGCGATCAGGAAGAGGGCGAATACCCCGGCCAGCAGCGGCGAGCGCTTGCCGAGCCCGGCCCACCGGGACAGGTGCGCGGCCTCGCCGGTGTGGTCACGCACCAGGGTGACCACGGCGAAGGCGCCGATCACCGCGAAGCCGTAGGCGGCAAGGTAAAAGAGGCTGCTGGACAGGCCGGCCGCGCTCGCCGCGACGACGCCGGTGAGAACATATCCGGCCTGGGCGATTGATGAGTAGGCCAGCAGCCGCTTCACGTCGGTCTGGGTGATCGCGACGACCGAGCCCACGAGCATGGTGAGTATGGCCACCCCCCACATCGCGGGGCGCCAGTCCCAGGTCAGCTGGCCGAAGGACACATAGAAGACCCGCAGCAGGGCACCGAACGCGGAGACAAGCGTGCAGGAGGCCATCAGCGCGGTGACCGGGGTGGGCGCGCCCTGGTAGACGTCCGGCTTCCAGCTGTGGAACGGCACCGCGCCGATCTTGAAGAGCAGGCCGAGGCCGAGCAGCGCGAGCCCGGCGAACAGCAGCGTGCTGCCGCCGGTATCGGCGGCGGCCGCGGCGGCGATGTCCGCCAGCCGCACCGAGCCGGCGAAGCCGTACAGCATCGCGATGCCGAACAGGAAGAACGCCGAGGAGAACGCGCCGAGCAGGAAGTACTTCATGGCCGCTTCCTGCGACAGCAGGCGGCGGCGCCTGGCCAGGCCGCAGAGCAGGTACAGCGGGAGCGAGAGCACTTCCAGCGCGATGAACATGGTCAGCAGGTCGTTCGACGCCGGGAACAGCAGCATGCCGCCGACCGCGAAGAGCGTCAGCGGGTAGACCTCGGTGTGGGTGATGCCGGCCAGCAGCCCCTCGCGCTCCTGTTCACTGCCGGGTATCGCGGCCGCCTGCGCCGCGAACGCGCTGACCTCGTGCGAGGACTCGGCGATCAGCAGCACGCTGACGAACGCGAGCACCAGGATCGTGCCCTGGATGAAGAGTGTCGGCCGGTCGACGCCCACCGCGCCGACCGCCGCCAGGTGCCCGGGGCTGCCGCCGGCGAAGATCGAGCTTCCCGCCGCCACCACGATGGTCAGCGCGAATGCCCCGGCGAGGCTGCCGAGCGTCAGCGTGATGTGCAGGACGCGCCGCAGGTGCCGGGGCGCGAATGCCTCGATCAGGACCCCGGCCACCGCGGCGCCGAAGACCAGGAGCATGGGCGACAGCTGGCCGTACTCGATGTGCGGCGCGCGGATGGTCGGCGCGATCGCGGCGAGGGACCCGGTCACGGGGAACTCCTTCGTTCGGGCGCGCCCGCGGTGCGGCTGGCCGTGGTGGTCGCCCGGTTAGCCGCGGTGGCGGGATGCGGCGGGACCGGGTCGTTGGAGTGCACCTGGACCAGCGTCTGGTGCACCGCCGGGTTGATCACGTCAAGCACCGGCTTGGGGTAGACGCCGAGCGCGATGATCAGCACGATCAGCGGGCCTATCGCCCAGAGCTCGCGAGCCCTAAGGTCCGGCATGGCCGCGACCTCCGCCCGCACCGGCCCGGTCATCGTGCGCTGGTACATCCACAGGATGTAGATCGCGGCGAGGATGATGCCGACGGTGGCCAGCACGGCAGGTACCTCATACCGGGTGAAGGTACCGACCAGCACCAGGAACTCGCTGACGAACGTGGACAGGCCGGGCAGGGCCAGGCCGGCCAGCCCGGCGATGAGGAACAGCCCGGCGAGCACCGGCGCGACCTTCTGCACCCCGCCGTAGTCGGCGATCATCTGGGAGCGCCGCCGCGCGATCATGAACCCGGCGATGAGGAACAGCGCGCCGGTGGCGAAGCCGTGATTGACCATGTACAGGGTCGCGCCGGCCTGGCCCTCGCTGGTCATCGCGAAGATGCCCAGGGTGATCAGTCCCATGTGCGAGACCGACGAGTAGGCGATCAGCCGCTTCATGTCGGCCTGGCCGATCGCCACGATCGCCCCGTACAGCACCCCGACGACGGCCAGCGCGATGATCAGCGGCGTGAAGTAGTGCGCCGCCGACGGGAACAGGTCCAGGCAGAAGCGGATCATGCCGAAGGTGCCGACCTTGTCGAGCACGCCGACCAGCAGCACCGCGGCGCCGGGCTGCGCGGCTGTCGCCGCGTCGGGCAGCCAGGTATGGAACGGCCACAGCGGTGCCTTGATCGCGAATGCGACGAAGAAGCCACCGAACAGCCACTTGCTCGCGGTCGGGCTGAACGCCACATGGCTGAGCTGGCTGAACAGGAACGTGCCCGGATGACCGGCCCGGGCCGAGTAGACGTAGAGCGCGATGACCGCCACGAGCATGAGCAGCCCGCCGAGCAGGCTGTACAGCAGGAACTTCACCGCCGCGTACTGGCGCTGGCCCACCCCGTAACTCCCGATCATGAAATACATCGGGATGAGCATGGCCTCGAAGAAGACGTAGAACAGGAAGACGTCGGTGGCCGCGAAGACGCCGATCATCATGGTCTCGAGCACCAGCATCAGGGTGAAGTAGGTCTTCACGCTGCGCCGCGGCGGTGCCTCCCCGGCCGGGCCCGTGGTGCCCTCGGCATCGTTCCAGGACGCGAGGATGACGACCGGCATCAAGATCGCGGACATAACGATAAGGACGAGCGCGATGCCGTCCACCCCGACCGCGTAGTGCACCCCGAACTGCGGGATCCACTGATACCTCTGGGTGAACTGGAAGCGGGGCCCGCCCGGCTTGAACCGCAGCGCCATCACGACCGTCACGGCCAGCGTGGCCAGCGTGAAGCCCAGCGCGATGATCTTGACGCGCTGGTCGCGGGCACGCTGGTCGGCCGCGCCGCCGGGTGCCGACCGGCCCGGCGTCAGCGCGACCACCACCGCGCCCGCCAGCGGGATCGCGCCCGCGGCCGTCAACCAGGGAAAAGTGCTCATAGGATCTGCAGCCTCATCAGCTCTATATCCTCACCAGGAGCAGCGCGCCGAGCAGGAGCACCGCCCCCACGAACATGGACAGGGCATACGACCGGACGAAGCCCGTCTGCAGCCTGCGTACCCGCCCCGACGTCCCGCCCATGGTCGCGGCCAGGGTGTTGACCAGCCCGTCCACGCCGCGATTGTCGAAGTACACCGATAGCCGGGTCAGCCACTGGCCCGGCCGCATCAGGACCGACTCGTTGATCGCATCGCCGTACAGGTCCTTGCGCGCCGCCACGGTCGCGAAGTTCCCGGCCGGCGCGACCACCGGCACCTCCCGCCGCCCGTACATGGCCCAGGCGATCAGTACCCCGGCGACGACCAGCACGAGCGCGGCCGTGCCCGGCCTGGTGAACCACCCGTGCGCGGCGGGCGCGTTACCTGTCACCGGCGCGAGGAAATCACCCAGCCTGCTGCCCAGGATCAGGAACGCCCCGGCGCCCGCCGAGCCGACGGCGAGCAGGATCATCGGCACGGTCATCACCGGCGGCGCCTCGTGCGGGTGCGCCTTGTCGTCCCAGCGGCGCTCGCCGAGGAAGGTCATGAACATGACCCTGGTCATGTAGAACGCGGTGATCGCGGCGCCCAGCACGGTGGCGCAGCCGAGGATGGCGCCCGACATGCCGCCCTTGTCGAACGCCACCTCGATGATCCCGTCCTTGGTGAAGAAGCCCGAGAACGGCGGGATGCCGATGATGGCCAGATAGCCGAACAGGAAGGTGGCGAAGGTGACCGGCATGATCCGGCCGAGTCCGCCGAAGCGGCGCATGTCGACCTCGTCATTCATCTCGTGCTTGACCGAGCCCGCGCCGAGGAACATCCCGGCCTTGAAGAAGCCGTGCGTCAGCAGGTGGGCGATCGCGAACACGTACCCGGCGGGCCCGAGCCCGGCGGCCAGCATCATGTAGCCGATCTGGCTCATCGTGGACCCGGCCAGCGCCTTCTTGATGTCGTCCTTGGCGCAGCCGATGACCGCGCCGAAGAGCAGGGTGGCCGCGCCGACGATGGTGACGGCGAGCCGGCCGTCCGGGGAGAAGCCGAAGAGCGGGCTGGAGCGGACGATGAGGTAGACGCCGGCCGTGACCATCGTGGCCGCGTGGATCAGCGCGGACACCGGGGTCGGGCCCTCCATCGCGTCCAGCAGCCATGACTGCAGCGGCAGCTGGGCCGACTTGCCGCACGCGCCGAGCAGCAGCAGCAGGCAGATCGCGGTGACCACGCCGGTCCTCGCCGAGCCCCCGGCGAGGAAGATGTTGGCCTTGCCGGTGAAGCTGACCGAGCCGAAGGTGGCGAACATCAGCATGATCGCCAGCGACAGCCCGGCGTCACCGACCCGGTTGGCGATGAAGGCCTTCTTGGCGGCAGTCGCCGCGGTCGGCTTGTACTGCCAGAACCCGATCAGCAGGTAGGAGGCCAGGCCGACGCCCTCCCAGCCGGCATACAGGCCAAGGTAGTTGTCGGCCAGCACGAGCAGCAGCATCGCCGCCACGAACAGGTTCATGTACCCGAAGAACCGCCGCCGCCCGGGGTCATCGGCCATGTAGCCGACGGCGAAGATGTGGATCAGCGAGCCGACGCCGGTGATGAGCAGCACGAAGCAGATCGACAGCGGGTCCAGCAGGATGCCGATGGTCGCGTGAAACCGGCCGACGTCGATCCAGGAAAAGAGGGTGAGATCCCTGGCGCGCTGACCCGCCGGGTAGCTGAGCATCGCCGCGAAGGCGATCACGCCGTAGCAGAATGCCGCCACCGGCATCGCGACGCCGACCAGGTGCCCCCAGCCGTTTGCGCGCTTGCCGCCGAGCAGCAGGATCGCCGCGCCGGCCACCGGGAACGCCAGCAGCAGCCAGGCGGCCCGCAGGACGCCGGCAGCGGGCACGCTGGTCATGACCGTTGCCGACGGCGCCAGCGCGCCCGCAAGAGAGCCTGTCACTGGCTACCCCTCTAGTACTTCAGCAGGTTCGCGTCGTCGACCGACGCCGACCTGCGGGTACGGAAGATCGCGGTCAGGATGGCCAGGCCGACGACGACTTCTGCGGCGGCCACCACCATCACGAAGAAGGCGATGACCTGGCCGTCGAGGGCGCCGTGCAGCCGGGCAAACGCCACGAAGGCGAGGTTGACCGCGTTCAGCATGAGCTCGATGCACATGAAGACGACGATCGCGTTCCTGCGGACCAGCACGCCCACGCCGCCGATCGCGAAGAGGATCACCGACAGCGCTACGTAGTGCGCCGGGCTTATCACCGTGCCTCCCCTGGCTTGCTGTCAGCGCCGCCGGTCCCGTTCTCGGCCGCATCGCCCGCGGTCAGGACCTGCGCCCTTTCGCCGGCGGTCAGGACCTGTGCCCTGGTCGCGGGCGTCGAGCCGGCGACCTCGGCCTGCTGGGTGATCACCTCGCTGACCGACAGGCGCGACGCCGAGCCGTCGGGCAGCAGCGCGGGCATGTCGACCGCGTTGTGCCGGGCGTACGTGCCGGGACCGGGCAGCGGTGCTGGCCGTCCGCTGGCCACGCGCTGGCGGGACAGGGTCCGCTGAGTTGGCTTGGGACCGGTCCGCTCGGTGTGCGCGAGGACCATCGCGCCGAGCGCGGCGGTGATCAGCAGCGCGCTGGTGATCTCGAACGGGAAGACGTACTTGGTGAAGATGAGCGTCGCCAGCCCGGTGACATTCGATGACCCGTCAGAAGCCCCTGACTTGGCGGCGGGGCCGATCGCGGCATGCCCGATGATGAAGCTCAGCAGCACGAGCAGGCCGATCCCGGCCAGCGCGGCCGCGAGACGCTGGCCCCTGATCGTCTCGATGATCGAGTCCGCCGACGTGATGCCGACGATCATCATCACGAACAGGAACAGCATCAGCACCGCGCCGGTGTACACGATCACCTGGACGAAGGCCAGGAACGGCGCGCCGAGCATGGCGTACAGGACGGCGAGCGACAGCATCACCACGGCGAGCAGCACGGCGCAGTGCACGGCGCGCCTGGCCAGCACCATGCCGAGTCCCGCCGCTGTCGAGATGATGGCGAGCAGCCAGAAGGCGATACCGCGGGTGGTGTCGGCAGCGCTCGCGGCAAGCACCACAGGATGGCTCACCGCTCCGCTCCCCGCGCGTCGTCAGCCGCTCCCTGCGCCTCGCCGGCTCCCTGCGCCTCGCCGGCTCCCTGCGCCTCGCCGGCTCCCTGGGTCCCGCCGGCTGCTTCCTGCTCGTCGTCAGCTGGCCTGGCGGCCGGCGGGGCCGAGTCGCCGAGCCGGTAGTAATCCCCCTCGGTCTCGCCGAGGCGCATCGGATGCGGAGGAGCCTCCATGCCCTGCAGCAGCGGCGCCATCAGCTGCTCCTTGGTCCAGATCAGGCTCTCTCTGCTGTCGTCGGCGAGCTCGTAGTCATTGGTCATGGTCAGCGCCCTGGTCGGGCAGGCCTCGACGCACAGGCCGCACAGGATGCAGCGCAGGTAGTTGATCTGGTACACGGCCCCGTATCGTTCACCGGGCGAATACCGCTCTTCCTCGGTGTTGTCTCCGCCCTCGACATAAATGGCGTCGGCCGGGCAGGCCCACGCGCACAGCTCGCAGCCGATGCACTTCTCCAGGCCATCCGGCCAGCGGTTCAGCTGATGCCTGCCATGGAACCGGGGAGCCGTGGGCTCCTTGCGCTCCGGGTACTCCACGGTGTCGACCTTCTTGAACATCTGCCGGAAGGTGACACCAAACCCCTTGATCGGGTTCAGGAAGTCAAGCACCGGTGACCTCCTTGATGGTGCTGTCGGCCTGGATGACGCCCGCGGGCTCCGGTCCGTGGCCCATGGCGACGCCGATGCCGTGATAGTGCGGCAGGTCCATGGGCGGGATCGGGAACGCCCCGGCCTCCTGGTCAGCCTCGGCCTCGGCCTCGGCCTGCTCGGCGGCGGCCCGCTCGCGCGCTGCCGCCTTCATCTCCGCGCTCCACCACAGCAGTATCAGCACCACCACGATCGCGCCGGCGACCAGGTAGACCCCGGTGCTGGCGCCCTGACGGCGATACACCCGCGCGGTGGCGACGATCAGGGTCCAGGCCAGCGCGCAGGGAATGAGGACCTTCCACCCCAGCGCCATCAGCTGGTCATAGCGGATCCTGGGCAGCGAGCCGCGCAGCCAGATGAAGAAGAAGATCAGCGCCACGACCTTGCCGAGGAACCACAGCAGCGGCCACCAGCCGGTGTTGGCGTCCGACCAGAGCGTGACCGGCCACGGGGCGCGCCAGCCGCCGAGGAACAGGGTGCTGGCCAGCGCCGACACCGTGATCATGTTGATGTACTCGGCCAGGTAGAACAGGGCGAATTTCAGCGACGAGTACTCGGTGTGGAAGCCGCCGACCAGCTCGCCCTCGCCTTCGGGCAGGTCGAAGGGCAGCCGGTTGGTCTCGCCGACCATGGTGATCAGGTAGATGACGAACGAGGGCAGCAGCAGGATCGCGAACCAGGAGGGGTAATGCAGCGTAACGCCGCCGAGGTGGAACGCCGTGCCGCCCGCCTGGGCGGTGACGATCGCGGTGGTCGACAGGGATCCCGCGTAGAGGAAGACCGGGACGAACGAGAGGCCCATCGCGATCTCATAGCTGATCACCTGGGCCGATGACCGCAGGCCGCCGAGCAGTGAGTACGGCGAGTTGGAGGACCAGCCGGCCAGCACGATCCCGTAGACGCCCATGGAGCTCATGGCGAGGACGAGCAGGACGGCAACGGGCAGGTCGGCCAGCTGCAGCGGGGTGCGGTGGTGGAAGATCGAGACCACGGGGCCGAACGGGATGATCGCGAAGCTGATGAACGCCGGGATCGTCGCGATGGCCGGCGCGATCACGAACAGGAGCTTGTCGACGCCGCGCGGGATGATGTCCTCCTTGAGCGGCAGCTTGATGCCGTCCAGCAGGGACTGCAGCAGGCCGAACTTCCCGGCCCGGTTAGGGCCTGGCCGCTGCTGCATCCGCCCGATCACGCGGCGCTCCGCCCAGATGGTGAGCAGCGTCGTGAGCATCAGGAACGCGAAGATGACCAGGACCTTGAGGCAGACCAGCCACCAGGGATCGTGGCCGAAGCTGGACAGGGTCGGGTCCGCGGCGCCGGTGGCGTGCGCCCCCGCCGCGGCGGCCAGGGCAGTCATTGCGCGCTCCTCACCGTGACGAGGGTGCCGTGGCCCGCGCCAAGCTCGCGCCGGACCGCGCATCCCGCGGAATTGGCGGGCAGCCAGACCACGCGGTCTGGCATGTCGGCGATCTCGACCGGGGCGGTGATGGCCCCTCGCTCGGTGACCACGGTCACCTTGCCGCCTCCGGCGGTTCCGGCCTCAGCCGCGGTCGCTGCGGACATCTTCGCGACAGTGGCGCGCGCCGTGCCTGCCAGATTCGGCTCGCCGTCCTGCATGCGGCCGGCGTCCAGGAGATTATGCCAGGTGGCGAGCAGCGCCTGCCCCGGGCCCGGGTGCGCCAGGCCGAGGTGGCCGATCCGGCCGGGAACCGGTTGCGGCCGCTGGCTGGCCGTCCCGCCGCCCTGGCTGCCGGGCGCCGGTGCGCCGCGCTGGCCGCCGGCCGCCGGTGCGCCGCTGGCCGCCGGTGCGCTGGCGGCCGCCGCTGGTCCGGCCAGCGCGGCAAGCTCGCCGCGCACTGCCCCGGCACCGGGCAGCCCGAGATGTACGTCCATCTCGTCGGCCAGGGCGGCGAGCACCTGCAGGTCCGACCGTACGGCCGGGATCTGCAGCGCGGCGCCGAACGAGCCTGGCCGGCCCTCCCAGTTCACGAAGGTGCCCGATTTCTCGGCCACGGCGGCTACCGGCAGCACCACGTCCGCGCGGTCGGTGACCGCGCTGACTCGCAGCTCCAGGCTGACTACGAAGCCAGCTGCCTCCAGCGCTGCCAGCGCGGCGGCGGGATCAGGCAGGTCGGCCGGGTCGACGCCGGCAATCACGAGGGCCTCGATGTCACCGGCCGCGGTGGCCTCCAGGATCTGCCCGGTATCGCGGCCCGGCTCGGACGGCAGTGCGGCGACGCCCCAGACGCGCGCCACGTCGGCCCGCGCCGCCGCGTCGGCGACGCGCCGGCCGGACGGCAGCAGGGTCGGCAGAGCGCCCGCCTCGATCGCGCCCCGCTCGCCGGCCCGCCGGGGAATCCAGGCCAGCCGGGCGCCGGTCTGCTCGGCCAGGCGGACGGCGGCCGACAGTGCTCCGGGTACCTCGGCGAGCCGCTCGCCGGCCAGGATGACGGCGCCGGGCTGACGCAGCGCGTCGGCCGCCGCCTGGCCCGCGTCCTCCAGGCCCGCCGGGGTGAGCAGTCCCGCGAGCGCGTCGGCCTCTGATCCGGGTACGGTGCTCAGCAGGATGCCGGACATCCTGGCCAGCCCGGGGCTGGCCAGCGCGGCCACGGAGTAGACCGTCAGCGATGCGTGCCTGACCGCCTTGCGCAGCCGGAGGAAGACGATGGGCGACTCGTCCTCCGGCTCGAATCCGGCCAGGAGCACGGCGGGAGCCTGCTCCAGGCTGGCGTAGCTGACATCCGCGGCCTGCCCGGCCACGCTGTCGGCGAGGAACTGGGTCTCCTCCGCCGAGTGCGGGCGGGCGCGCATGTCAATGTCGTTGCTCGCCAGGGCCACCCTGGCGAACTTCGAGTAGGCGTAGGAATCCTCGAGGGTCAGCCTGCCTCCGGTCAGCACCCCGGCCCGGCCGCGGGCCGCGAGCAGGCCGCGGGCGGCGGCCCCGATCGCCTCGGGCCAGGAGGCGGGAACGAGCACCCCGGTCTCGTCCCGGACCAGCGGCGTGACCAGCCGGTCGGGCTGCGTGGCGTAGGTGAATGCCCACCTGCCCTTGTCACAGTTCCATTCCTCGTTGACCTGCGGGTCGTTGCCCGCCAGCCGCCGGGTGACCGCGCCGCGCCGGTGATCGGTCCGCTGCCGGCAGCCGGCCGAGCAGTGCTCGCAGACGCTGGGGGTCGAGACGAGGTCGAAGGGCCTGGCCCGGAACCGGTAGGAGGCGCCGGTGAGCGCGCCGACCGGGCAGATCTGGACGGTGTTACCGGAAAAGTACGAGTCGAAGGGCACCCCGTCGGCGATGCCCACCTGCTCGTGCGGGCCGCGCTGGAACAGCTCGATCAGCGGATCACCGATGACCTGGTCGGCGAACCTGGTGCAGCGGGCGCACTGGACGCAGCGCTCGCGATCCAGCAGGACCTGGGCGGACAGCGCGATGGGCTTGGCGAAGGTCCGCTTGGCGCCGGTGAACCTGGTCTCGCCCTCGCCGGTGGACATCGCCTGGTTCTGCAGCGGGCACTCACCGCCCTTGTCGCACATCGGGCAGTCCAGCGGGTGGTTGATGAGCAGCAGCTCCATCATGCCGCGCTGGGCCTTCTCCGCCACCGGCGAGGTCAGCTGGGTCTGCACGACCATGCCGTCGGTGCAGGTGGTCGTGCAGGACGCGGGCGGCTTGGGCTGGCCCTCGATGTGCACCAGGCACTGCCGGCAGGCGCCGATCGGGTCGAGCAGCGGGTGATCACAGAACCGGGGGATCTGGATCCCGAGCTGCTCGGCGGCGCGGATCACCAGCGTCCCCTTGGGGACGGTGATCTCGAACCCGTCGATGGTGACCGTCACGCCATCGGCCGGGCGGGCGACCTCGCCGCCCGCATTCTCGCTCGCCTGCACTGTCATCGGGCCGACTCCATGGCAAATAGCGTCGATGCGGCCGGGTCGAACGGGCAGCCGCCCTGCCGCAGGTGCTCGAGGTACTCGTCCCGGAAGTACTTGATCGACGAGCCGACCGGCGCCTGGATCGAGTCGCCGAGGGCGCAGAACGCCCGGCCGGTGATGTTGTCGCAGATGTCCAGCAGCTTGTCCAGGTCGGACTCGCTGCCCTGCCCGCGCTCCAGCTGGTCAAGCAGCTGGACGACCCAGTAGCTGCCCTCCCGGCACGGTGTGCACTTACCGCAGGACTCGTGCTGGTAGAACTCAATCCACCGCAGCGCTACCCGCACCACGCAGGTGGTCTCGTCGAAGAGCTGGATCGAGCGGGTGCCGAGCATCGACCCGGCCCTGGCCACCGACTCGTAGTCGAGGGGCACGTCCAGGTGCTCGTCGGTGAACAGCGGCGTGGACGACCCGCCAGGCGTCCAGAACTTCAGCCGGTGCCCGGCGCGGATCCCGCCGGCCGCCTCCAGCAGCTCGCGCAGGGTGGTGCCGAGCGGCGCCTCGTACTGGCCGGGCGTGGTGACGTGACCCGACAGCGAGAAGATCCCGTAGCCCTTGGACTTCTCGGTGCCTATCGCGGCGAACCAGTCCGCGCCGCCGGCGACGATGGCCGGCACGCTGGCGATCGACTCCACGTTGTTGACCACCGTCGGGCAGGCGTAGAGGCCCGCGATGGCGGGGAATGGCGGCTTGAGTCTGGGCTGGCCGCGGTAGCCCTCCAGCGAGTCAAGCAGGGCGGTCTCCTCACCGCAGATGTACGCGCCGGCACCAGCGTGGACCACGATGTCGAGGTCATAGCCCGAGCCCAGGATGTCCGTCCCGAGGTAGCCGGCGGCGTGGGCCTCGGCGATCGCGTGCTGCACCCGCCGGATCACATGCAGTACCTCGCCGCGGATGTAGATGAACGCCTTGTCCGCTCGGATCGCGTAGCACGCGATGATGATTCCCTCGACCAGTGCCTGCGGACTGGCCAGCATGGTCGGCATGTCCTTGCAGGCGCCCGGCTCGGACTCATCGGCGTTGAGCACCAGGTAGTGCGGCTTGCCGTCCCCCTGCGGGATGAAGCCCCACTTCACCCCGGTGGGAAAGCCCGCGCCGCCGCGGCCGCGCAGGACTGAGTCCTTCATCAGCTGGATGACCTGGTCAGGGTTCATTCCCAGCGCCTTGGGCAGCGCCCGGTATCCGCCGGCCCGGCGATAGGCGGCCAGGGTGAAAGAGTCCGGCTCGTCCCAGCGGGCGGTCAGCTCGGGCGTGAGCACTGACGTCATCGCTCGTCTCCCTCAGCTGGTGGCGGAGTCCAGCCGTGCTCCTTGGCGATCCGCAGGCCGGCCAGGGTCGCATGGCCCGCCGTGTGGCCTGTTTCGGCCTGGCCGTCGGGGAAGCCGGCCAGGATGGTGGAGGCCTCTCGCCAGGTGCACAGCCGCGCCGCGCCGCGCGTCGGGGTGACCTGCGCACCGGACCGCAGGTCGTCCACCAGGTCCCGCGCTGAATCGGGCGTCATGTTGTCGAAGAATTCCCAGTTCACCATCATGACCGGCGCGTAATCGCAGGCGGCGTTGCACTCCAGGTGCTCGAGGCTGACCTTGCCGTCGGCGGTGGTCTCGTCGTTGCCGATGCTCAGATGGCGCTGCAGGTCGGCGAAGATGGCGTCGCCGCCCATCACCGCGCAGAGCGCATTAGTGCACACCCCGACGTGGTAGTCGCCGACCGGCCGCCGCTTGTACATCGTGTAGAACGACACCACCGCGGTGACCTCTGCCTCGCTCAGCGAGAGCTGCTCGGCGCAGTACTTGATGCCTTCCTCGGAAACGTAGCCCTGCTCTGCCTGCACGAGATGCAGCAGCGGGAGCAGCGCCGAGCGCGACTGCGGGTAGCGGCCGATGATCTGCTCGGCCTGCGGGTCCAGCCTGGAGCGCGCCTGTTCGCTCAGCGCCATTACCTGTCCACCCCTCCCATCACCGGATCGATGCTGGCCACCGCCGCGATGACGTCGGCGATCATCCCGCCTTCGGCCATGGCCGAGACTGACTGCAGGTTGGTGAACGAGGGATCGCGGAAATGCACCCGGTAGGGCCGGGTACCGCCGTCGCTGACCGCATGGCAGCCTAGCTCCCCGCGCGGGGACTCTACCGCGATGTAGACCTGGCCGGCCGGCACCCGGAATCCCTCGGTGACGAGCTTGAAGTGATGGATGAGCGCCTCCATCGACTGGCCCATGATGTGCTTGATGTGGTCAGGCGAGTTGCCCAGGCCGTCCGGGCCGAGCGCCAGCTGCGCGGGCCAGCCGATCTTAGCGTTCCTGATCATGACCGGGTCGTCGGCGGGCCTCCCGCCGGCCAGGCGCTCCACGCACTGGCCGATGATCCGCAGGGACTGGTCCATCTCGTCCATCCGGATGATGTACCGCCCGTAGGCGTCAGAGGTGTCCCGCACCGGCACGTCGAACTCGTAGGTCTCGTACCCGCAGTAAGGCTGGCTCTTGCGCAGGTCCCACGGCAGGCCGGTCGCGCGCAGCATCGGTCCCGTGACGCCGAGAGCCATGCAGCCGGTCAGGTCCAGGTAGGCGACGTTCTTGGTCCTGGCCAGGTAGATCGGGCTGGCATCGAACAGCGCGCGAATCTCGCCGAGCAGGCCCGGCATCACGCCAAGGAACTCCCGGATCCGCTCCAGCGCCCCGGACGGCAGGTCCTGCGAGACCCCGCCGGGCCGGACGTAGTTGTGATTCATCCGCAGGCCGGTGATCAGCTCGAACAAGTCGAGCACCTTCTCGCGCTCGCGCATCCCGTACAGGAAGACCGTCGTCGCGCCTAGCTCCAGGCCGAACGTGCCGATGGCCGTCAGGTGCGAGGAGATCCGGTTGAGCTCCATCATCATGACCCGGATGATGCTCGCCCGCTCGGGAATGTTCGCCTCGATCCCGAGCATCCGCTCCACTGCCAGGCAGTAGGCGGTCTCGTTGAACAGCGGCGCGAGATAGTCCATCCGGGTGCAGAAGGTAACGCCCTGCATCCAGCTCCGGAATTCCATGTTCTTCTCGATGCCGGTATGCAGGTAGCCGATCACCGGCCGCAGCTCGGTCACCGTCTCGCCGTCCAGCGTCAGGATCAGCCGGAGCACGCCGTGCGTGGACGGATGCTGCGGCCCCATGTTGACGATCAGGCGCTCGCGGCCCGGCCGGTCGCCCGTGTCGTCGGCGGCAGCGACGACCTCGTCCCAGTCCTGGCCGCCCACCGAGTAGACGCGGCCCTCCTCAGCTTCCTGCGCCGCGCCGGGGCCCGCTGCCTGCGAATCTGCCTGGGTGGTCATTCGTATGACCTCCGCTCGTCGGGCGGCGGCACCGTCGCGCCGCGGTACTCGACCGGGATGCCGCCGAGCGGGTAGTCCTTCCGCTGCGGGTGGCCCTTCCAGTCATCCGGCATCTCGATCCTGGTCAGCGCCGGGTGACCGTCGAAGATGATCCCGAAGAAATCCCAGGTCTCCCGCTCGTGCCAGTCGCAGGTCGGGTAGACATCCACCATCGTGGGGATATGCGGGTCGGCGTCGGGCGCCGACACCTCCAGGCGCAGCCGCCGGTTGTGCGTAATCGACAGCAGGTGGTAGACGGCGTGCAGCTCCCGGCCCGCGTCGGCCAGGTAGTGCACCCCGGACACGCCCAGGCACAGCTCGAAGGCGAGCGCCGGGTCATCCCGCAGCCGTCCGGCGACGGCGGGCAGGTGCTCGCGGCGGACGTGGAACGTGAGGTCGCCGTTCTGCTCGACCACCCGCTCGACCGCATCGCCGAAGCTCAGGCCGGACTGCTCCAGCGAGCTGCCGAGCGCATCGGCGACGTCGTCGAAATAGCTCCCGTAGGGCCGCGGGCTGGACAGCCGCGGTGGCCGGCGGACGGTCAGCCCGCCGTACCCGGAGGTGTCCGGCGTGCCGTGGATGCCGAACATGCCGGTCCTGGCGACCTGCTCGGCCAGCCGCTCCCGGCCCGCCACTGCCGCCGGGTCGGCCGGCGGCGCCTGGTCGGGCTCCGCCGCCTGGTCGGGCTCCGGCGCCTGGTCAGGGGATGGCACCGGGTCGGGCGGAAACTCCCCGGTCACCTGTCCCTGCCGCACCCTTTCCTTGGGCACCTGTCCCTGCGGCACCTTGTCATCGCTCGCCTTCTCGTGGACCACCCTCTCTTCGGGGGCCTTGGCGTGGGACGCCTGACCGGCGGGCGCGTTCGCGTCGGGCGCCGTGCCCTCGGGCGCCGTGCCCTCGGGCGCCGTGCCCTCGGGCGCGTTCTCGTCGGTCACCGGTGCACCCCAGGCCGCGGCAGACCATGCGCGACGTCGTGCGGGCCGCTCGCCGTGGCGGCGGCAGCCGGCACGTGCTGGCCGGGCACCGGGCCGGACAGGCCAGGCAGTAGCGGCAGCCGGCGGAGCCTGGCCTGCTCCAGCTCCTCGACCTGTCGCTCGCGGTTCACGCCGAGCTTCATGTTCTGGATCTTGTCGTGCAGCTTGAGTATCGCGTCGATGAGCATTTCAGGGCGGGGCGGGCAGCCCGGCAGGTAGATGTCGACCGGGACAATGTGATCGACCCCCTGGACGATCGCGTAGTTGTTGAACATGCCGCCGCTGGAGGCGCAGACCCCCATCGAGATCACCCATTTGGGCTCCGCCATCTGGTCGTAGATCTGCCGGAGCACCGGTGCCATCTTCTGGCTCACCCGGCCGGCCACGATCATCAGGTCAGCCTGGCGCGGCGTGTTCGACGCCCGTTCCATGCCGAACCGGGCCAGGTCGTGCCGCGGGCCGCCGGTCGCCATCAGCTCGATCGCGCAGCAGGCCAGGCCGAAGGTGGCGGGCCAGACCGAGCTCTTGCGGGCGTACCCGGCCACCTTCTCGACGGTGGTCAGTAGGAACCCGCTCGGGAGCTTCTCTTCCAAACCCATGGCTAGTCCCACTCCAGACCGCCGCGCCGCCAGACGTAGGCGTACGCAACAAGAACGGTGGCGATGAATGTGACCATCTCGACCAGCCCGAAGACCCCGAGCCGGTCGAAGGCGACGGCCCACGGGTACAGGAAGATGATCTCGATGTCGAAGACGATGAACAGCATCGCCGTGAGGTAGTACTTCACCGGGAACCGGATTCCGCTGGGCTGATGCGTCGGCTCGATCCCGCACTCGTAGCCTTCAAGCTTGGCGCGGTTCCACCGCTTGGGGCCGGCCACCGAGCCCATGACCAGCGAGAAGATGGCGAAGAACGCGGCCAGGGCGGCCAGCACGGCGATCGGCGCATAGTGACTCATCGGCTCATCTACTCCTTTGTCTGGCTGTCAGGCGGCTGCCTGGCCGTCAGGACCTCGTGCCGCGGCTGCGCCATCTGGCGTGGCTAAGCCGCCGGCGTCATCTTAGACACTGCGTTGACCAGCCGGTCGACCGCGTCGCCGCCGCGGGTCTCGGTCAGGTTCCCGAGGAACTTCATGGTGAAGCGCATCACCGCGGGCCGCTTGACCCCGTGCCTGGTCGCGAACTGCATGAATGCGGGCTTGCCGATCAGCTCCACGAAGACGCGGCCCAGGGTGTAGTAACCGCCGTATGCGTCCTTCAGCGCCCTGGGATATGTCTGCAGGACGTTTTCGGCTTCCCGGGCAGTTGGCCGTGCCAGCGCCTGGATGACCACCCTGGCGGCTATCTCGCCTGACTCCAGTGCGTAGGCGATGCCCTCTCCGTTGAAGGGGTTGACCATGCCGCCCGCGTCTCCGGCCAGCAGCAGCCCCCGGGTGTAGTGCGGGGTCCGGTTGAACCCCATGGGCAGGGCAGCGCCGCGCACCGGCTGGGTGCGGTTCTCCTCGGCGAAGCCCCATTCGTCCGGCATAGCCGCCAGCCAGCGGCGCAGCAGGGCGCGGTAGTCGATGTTCTGAAATGCGGCTGACGTATTCAGCAGCCCGAGCCCGACATTGCTCGTCCCGTCGCCCATCCCGAAGATCCAGCCGTAGCCGGGCAGCAGCTGATTGCCGTCCCACAGATCCAGCCAGGCCTCCAGGTAGTCGTCGGCGTGCCGGGGGGTGGTGTAGTACGTCCTGACCGCGACGCCGAGCGGCCTGTCGTCCCGCTTGCGCAGGCCCATGGCAACCGACAGCCGCGAGGAGTTGCCGTCGGCCGCGACGACCAGACGGGCGCGGAAGTGCCGTTCTGCCTGGTCCGTGGCGGTGCCGGCCCGCCCGGCACCTTCCGCGGGACCGCTGGCCGCCTGTCGCGCCGTGACCCCGATGATGGCGCCGGTGCGGTCATCGAGCAGCGGGCCGGTCACGTTCACGCCCTCCAGTAGCCGGGCGCCTGCCTTCTCCGCGTGCCGGGCCAGGATCTCATCGAAGTCGAGCCTGGTACGGACCATGCCGTAGCCGGGGTAGCTGGACAGATCCGGCCAGGGCAGCTCGATGCGGCCGCCGCCGCCGATGATCCGCAGGCCCTTGTTCTGCAGCCAGCCGTCGCTTGGCGCTATGGGCACGCCCATGCTGGTGAGCGCCTTCACCGCGCGGGGGGTGAGGCCATCGCCGCAGACCTTCTCGCGCGGGAACTCGGTCTTCTCCAGCACCAGCACATCCAGGCCCGCCGAGGCCAGATAGTAGGCCACCGACGAGCCGGCCGGGCCCGCGCCCACGACAATGACATCGGCTGTCTCGGGGGCTAGGTCCGGGGTGCCAGCCGGGGGAGCTTGCTCGGTCACGAACCCGTCCTGCCTGTCTTGTGAACCGCTTCACAAGTGCTTTTTTGCAGTCTAGACCGTCGCGGAGGCCCGCCAGGAGCCGCCCTCCTCGCCCGCACCGGCCAGGCAGGGTCCGTGCCGCGGGCAGCAGGCATGGCCTAGAACCAGACGACTCCGTCCGCGCCCGGATCGCAGCGCTCCAGCGGCGGCAATCCGGGGCTGCCGGAGAGCACGTCCTCCATCAGGCCGATGGCGCCATATTCGTGATCACACGGGTTGCCCAGCTCGTCGTAGAGCGGCCAGCGGCGGCCGAACTGGATCGCCGGGCGGTCCGACGCGCGGAACATCGCCACGACCGCGCTGTCGGGAAATTCACCGCGCAGGTCGACCGCGCCGAAGGTCACGCCCTCGATGAACGGCGTCGCGCGTCCTTCCTCAGTACGCCACCCGCTCATGAGCGCTTCGCGGAGCCCGTCAAGCTGGGCCTGCTCGAAATGACGCGCGTCGAAGCCCGGGGGAAGCTCTGGCAGTGGCATCCAGGGCCGGCAGTCCAAGATGATGGGCAGTTCCCGTACGCCGCCACTGCCTGGTGCGACCGCCCTGAGCTGGCAGCCTCCGGGATCGCCGAACCAGACCTCGCCGTTGCCGACCCTTACTTCCGCTGCCTGTGCCCATGCATCCAGGCCAGGGGCGACGGCCTCCAGGACGTCGCCGCCGTCAGCCGGAACGAAGCGCACCACCGGCGGGCCCAGC
>Ga0209871_1000137_pt1 | contig 22674 bp, 25 predicted proteins | sample OrgsoiDNA2013045_FD_185795 | JGI IMG/M metagenome (GOLD analysis project Ga0209871, IMG submission 185795) | Permafrost soil microbial communities from the Arctic, to analyse light accelerated degradation of dissolved organic matter (DOM) -... | ecosystem: Environmental > Terrestrial > Soil >... | reverse complement strand
GGGTGTGCGACACATTCGTAGGGGTCCCACATCTTGCCTGGTTATGATGAGACTCTGGTTGTAACGGTTACAACCAGATGAGGGGTGTGTCTATGTCCGAGCCGGCGCTCCCGGAGCTGGAGGCCAGGCGGGACTGGCTGTATGCGCAGCTCAGCAAGGTCGGGGACTTCCGGCGGGGGTCGGTGAGCGAGAACTGGCGCAGGTGCGGGAAGCCGAACTGCGCGTGCGCCGCCCGGGATCATCCCGGGCACGGGCCGCGGTTCCTGTGGACCCGGTCGCAGGGGCGCCGCAAGCGGGTAGGGCGGCAGCTCGCGGCGGGCGAGGTGGAGAGGGTGCGCCGGGAGATCGCCCGGCATGCGGAGTTCTCGGCGATGGTGGAGCAGATCGCCGAGGTGAACGAGGCGATCTGCGAGGGCCGCCCGGCGGCGGAAGCCGCCGCCGGCGAGGACCCCTCCGGGACGGGAGGGGAAAAAGGGGGCTCCGGATCGCGCTCGCGGCGGAGAAGACCGCCGAGGTAGGCCGCCTGGCGGCCGAGGCCGCCAGGGCGCTGGGCTGCGGGAACGGCCTGGAGACCGCCGAGGCGGTGCTGAGGGCCGGGCTGCTGAAGCTCGGCGGGGCCATGCTCGGGGAGGCGCTGTCCGCCGATCCCGGCTACCGCGGCCCCCGCGCGGACTGCGGGCACGGCCACGAGGCCGTCTTCGCCGGCTACCGGGAGAAGGTCATCGACACCGTGCTCGGCCCGGTCACCCTGCGGCGGGCCTGGTACCACTGCGCGGGCTGCGGGCACGGGCTCGCGCCGCGCGATGCGGAACTGGGGGCAGCCGGGGGCTCGATGTCGCCGGGGCTGCGGGCCATGAGCGACAAGGCTGCCGCCGCGGTGCCGTTCGCGCAGGCCGCCGGACTGCTGGAAGACCTGGCCGGGATCTCGCTGACGGTCAAGCGGGTGGAGCGGGCGGCCGAGGCGTCCGGCACGGCCCTGGCCGCCGCCTCGCGGTCCCGGGCCGTGCTCACCGCCCGCCGGAAACTGATCCCGCTGCCCCCTTCCCCGCTGCCGGACAAGCTCTACGCCGTCATCGACGGCACCGGCGTCCCCGTCACCTCGAAGGAGACCGCCGGGCGCCAGGGCAAGGGCGAGGACGGCAGGGCACGCACCCGGGAGGTCAAGCTGGCGGTCTTCTTCACCCAGGACAAGATCGATGACGAGGGATACCCGGTCCGGGACCGGGCATCGTCGAGCTACATCGCCACCTTCGAGCCCGCCAGTGTCTTCACAGACCTCGTCAAAGCCGAGGGGATCCGCCGCGGCGCGGGCCACGTCCGCCAGCTCACCATCCTCGGCGACGGCGCCGCCTGGATCTGGAACCTCGCTGCCGCCACCTTCCCCGAGGCCACCTGCATCGTCGACCTCTACCACGCCCGCGAGCACCTGCACTCCCTCACCCGGTCCCTGGAGTTCATGCTGCTCGACCGCAAAGAAGAGTGGCTCGCTGCCCGCCTCGAAGACCTCGACTACGGCTACATCGACGGCATCGAGGCCGCCGTCCGCAAGTACCCCCTCGAAGGCGCGAAGAAAGACGAGGCCGAGAGGGAACTCGGCTACTTCCTGAACAACGCCCCCCGCATGCGCTACCACTGGTTCCGCTCCCGCGGCCTGTTCGTCGGCTCCGGCGTCGTCGAGGCCGGCTGCAAAACGGTCATCGGCCAGCGCCTCAAGCAGTCCGGCATGCACTGGACCATCGCAGGCGCAGACCCGATCATCACCCTCCGCTGCGCCGAGGCCAGCAGCCAGTGGGAAGCCGTCTGCCGCAACCGTCACAACCAGACAGGCGCCGCCTGACCAGCCCGCACCCGAAGATGATCTTCAGCCCCTACAAAATTGACGCACACCCACTCGGGGCGGATGTCAGGCGCAGATGTCACCCCGCCGCGAGCGTCGTCGAGGTTAGCCGCCCAGGGCCACCTGCTGGACGTGCGGGCGGGCGGGAGTCAGCCGCTGGTTCAGCCACTCCAGGGACTGCGGCAGCTCGCGGTCCCAGGTGCCGTAGTTGTGGCCCCCCTGGCGCACCAGCAAGGCGTAGCCGCGCATCGGCGCGTGGATCAGCCGCAGGAAGGCCAGCGTGCCCGGCAGGTCCCTCTCGCCCGCGCGGCTTGAGGTCACCAGCACCGATACGGGCGGAGCGGGCAGGTGGGCGAGCCGCCAGTCCAGGTTGTTCTCGTTCCGGAGGGCCTGGCTGCCGCCGTAGAGGTTCCCCGTGGTCTGGTCCTTGAGCGCGAGGTAGTAGCCGGCCAGTGATACCGCCGACGAGAACTGGCCGGGATACATCATGGCCAGCTTGGCGGCGCAATAGCCGCCGGTGGAGTAGCCCATGACCGACCAGCCGGACCTGCCCGTCTGCGCCCGGAACGTCCGCTCCACCGCCTGCGGCACGTCGTAGGCGAAGAACGACTCCACCTGCAGGCCCGCCGGCACGTTGGTGCACTCGGTGTCGCGCGGCGGCGCGACGGAGACGTTCATCATCACGTAGATCGCTGGCCTGATCCGGCCGGCGGCCACCAGGCGGGCCGCCGTAGCAGGCAGCGCGAGCCTCTTCACGATGCTCCACGGGTCATTCGGGTACCCGGTCAGCGCGAGCACCACGGGGAATCGGGCATGCGCGTACGCACGCTGGAAATACTGCGGCGGCAGGTAGATGTAGTCGGAGCTGACGCCGATCCCGGTGCGCTCGCCCAAGAGGTTGACCTGCAGCACCTCCCCCACGGCCGCGAGGGTGTGTGCCCTGCCGGCCCGGCGGCCGACTCCGGACGGGCTTCGCCGCTGGGGCACTTTGTGATGCTTAAGGTAGTAATGCGGGGGCTTGCCAGCCAGGGCGCCGTTTGCCGCTACCGGCAGCACCGAGTTACCGCCTGGAACTGGACCCAGATCGCTCCCCGTGACCACGATCGGCCTCGACGATTCGGCGGCCCGCGCCACCTGCACCGGCTGCGGCGTTCCGATCCCGAAGAGCGAGGACCAGGAGCCGTAGAACACGAAGTAGCCGTTGAGGCAAACCAGGAACGCCGCGATCACGAGCACCTGGCTGGCCGCGACCAGGCCGAGCCGCGATGCCAGGTCGCGCAGCCGCCGGCCCGCCATCCGCGGCCAGAGCCAGACAATGCCAGCCAGCGAGCCGACTGCCACGGCAATCATCAGCGAGATGAATAGCCTGCCGGTCAGGCCCATCCTCAGCTCCCCGCCGGCGAGGGCCGGCTCAGCGTGCGGCCGATCCAGTCCAGCACCGGGGAGAGCGGCCACTGGCCGGACCCCGGGGCGGCCTGTGCGGTGCGCATCGGCGGCCGGGCCAGCGTCAGGAACGGCCCCGTCCGCCGGGCGCCGACGAAGAGCACCGAGATGGGCTGCATGGGCTGGTGCTGCAGCAGCCAGGTCAGGTTCTCCTGAGCGCGCAGCTGCGGGGTGCCGCCGGGCTCCGCCGGGCCCGGCGGAGCGGTGTAGCTGCCCGGAGGCAGTACGGCCGCCGAGAAGGCCGCCGAGCTCGTCATGGCCAGCTGCAGCGCGCAGTATCCGCCCGATGAGTCGCCGAGCAGCCCCCACCGGGACGGCGGGGCACCGACGCGGTAGGCCGATCCGACCGCACGCGGCAGGTCCTGCGAGAAGAACGTGGCCGCCTGCGCACCGCCCGGCACATCCAGGCAGCCCTGGTCGCCAGGACCGATCCGGGCAGGCAGCATGACCAGGATCAGCGGCCTGAGCCGCCCGGCGGCCATCTGGCCCGCCACGGCGGCCGACAGCCGTGCCGCGCTGTAGGGCGCTTGTGCCGACCGGCTGCTCAGCTGGCCGGAGATCACCACGACGACCGGCAGGTTCTGCTCGGAGTCGTTGGTCCTGGAGTACCCGGCTGGCAGGTAAATGTAGGCCGGCACGGTGAGCCCGGACAGCTCGCCCCGGATTCGCACTGCCTGCAGCCGGCCGCGGGGCGCCCTGCGCCACCCTGGCGCCGCGACGGCAGAGCTGCCGGTCACGGTGACCAGCGCGCCGGTCGAGCCGGAGCCATAGTGACCGGGACCGCCATGACCGGCGCCGCCATGACCGGCGCCGCCATGACCGGGACCGCCATGACCGGCGCCGTAGTTAGTGGCCACGATCGCGCCGCCGCCAGAGTCCGTGCCGAGCAGGTCCGACCAGGACGCGTAGAACTCCTGCGACCGGTTGACCGCGACGAAAATGAGGCTGAGCACGCTCAGCTGCAGCGTGCAGAGGGCCGCGATCCGCAGCAGCACCGGCCGGGCGCCCTTGCCCGCCAGTCCCGGCCACCACCAGAGCACGGACATGAGCAGCGCGGCGACGACTATCGCAAGCACCACCACGAGGGCGGAGCTTGTCAGTGCCACCCTGCACCTCCGGAAATATGATGATGCCGAGACAAGAGTGCGAACGGCGGCCGCACGCCGAAAGTTCCCCCGATGAAGACACCGGGCGTGGTCATGGCATTCCCTTCCCTGTGCCCGGCTCGGCCGAACCTGGGCGGCTCCTCCGCATTTTGGGCATCCTGAGGCCTTTGACGCGATGCTGACCAGGGAAAGCGCAGGTCAGCGCGGCCCTGGTCCGACGACCAGCCACCGCGAGCCGCGGGCACGCACGGTAAGCGTCCCGAACCTGGCCAGCATCCAGATGCTGTAGGCGAGCCAGAGTGCCACAAGGCCGCTGTGGGTCATGACGACGATGGCTGCCGCCGCGCCGAAGACGACTGCGCCCGCCAGTCCGGCCAGTGCGAGGTAGTCCTGGTCGCCGGCCCCGATCAGGACGCCATCCAGGACGAAGACCACGCCGGCCAGCGGCTGCTGCGCCGCCACGACGAGAAGCACGGCGAGGACAAGCCCCCTGACGTCGGGCGCGAGTGCGAACAGGCCGGGCAGGAACGGGCGCACGGCGAGCAGCACGACGCTGAATGCCACGCCGTAGACGGCGCCCCAGCCGATCATCCGCGTGGTGGCCGCCCTGGCGCCAGCGACGTCGCCTGCGCCCAGGTACCTGCCGGTGATGGCCTGTGCGGCGATCGCGATCGCATCGAGGGCGTAAGTGAGCAGCGTCCACAGCCGAGAGGCGACCTGATGCGCGGCGATCGCGGCGTCGCCCTGCCGGGCGGCGATCGCCGTCATGACGATCAGCACGGCCTGCAGCGAGAGCGTGCGGATGACCAGGGCCGCCCCGGCCAGGGCGGCCGATCGTAGCCCAGCCAGGTCGGGTCGCAGCGCCACGCCGGCCCGCGCGGCGCCGCGGCCGACGGTGATGAGGTACGCGACGGCGGCCGCGGTCTGGGCCAGGACCGTGCCCCAGGCTGACCCGGCGATTCCCCAGTGCAGGCCGAGCACGAACGTGGCGTTCAGCACGATGTTGACGATGTTCGCCGCGAGGGCGACCGCGAGCGGCGTGCGGGTGTCCTGCAGGCCGCGCAGCACCCCGGTCCCGGCGAGCACGGCCAGCATGGACGGTGCGCCGAGCAGGCTGATCCGCAGGTAGGTGACGGCCTGGCCGGTGACGCCCGGCGATCCGCCGAAGGCGCGGACAAGCTGCGGGGCCAGTGGCCAGCAGGCCGCTAGAACGACCACGCCGATGATGGCGGCCAGCCAGAGGCCGTCAATGCCCTGCCGGATGGCGGCCTGGCGATGGCCGGCCCCGAGCTGCCGCGCCACGGCAGCCGTGGTTCCGTAGGCGAGGAAGATAGAGATGCCGACCAGGGTGGTCAGCGCCTGGCTGGCGAGCCCAAGGCCGCCGAGCGGCACGGTACCGAGCCGCCCCACGATCGCCGAGTCGGCCAGCAGGAAAAGCGGCTCGGCGACCAGCGCCCCGAAGGCCGGCAGCGCCAGGGCGAGTATTTCCGCGTCCTGGCCGCGGCGGAGCGCCGTCACCCACCCTTCAACGAAGCTGATATAACCGACGATACGGCTGTCTCCACCCCGAGCAAGGGCGGATAAACGCCCGCCGCAGAAGGCATCTGCGGCGAGAAGGAGGCACGATGTCCGAGTACGCACCGGGCTCGGATGACATGCCCGGCCCCGATGACGAGCTGTCCACGATCTCCTACCGGGCGGTCAGCCCTGGCCTGCCCGTGGTCACTCACTCGGGCGAGCAGTTCGGCGTGGTTGAGCATGTCCTTGAGGTTCCCGAGCTTGACCTGTTCGACGGCATCGTGGTGAACACGGGAACCGGGGCCAGCGCGCTGGCCCGCGCCGAGATGACACGCCTCGGCCACCTGCCGGGGCGGCTGCGCTTCGTCGACGCCGACCAGGTCGCGGCGATTACCCCGGGCTATGTCAAGTGCACCTTCGAGCACTCGCAGGTGGCGCTGCTGCCCGCGCCGCAGGGCGCGCCGGTCCTGCACGTGGACATGGCCAGGGAGGAGCGCGCCGAGCGGCATGCACGGTTCGGGCGCATGTTCGGTCGCCCGCACTGGACTCGCGATTAGGCGTCAGGACTAGCATTCTCGACCTCCTGGCGGGGGTCCTGCTCGTCAGCCGTTGCGCCGGCGCAGCGACGGGTCGGTCAGAGCTGGAGGGTCGTAGCCGCGGTCGGGCTGGTTGAGGTTGGTGCCGGGCGGGACGATCTGGTCGATTCGGTCGAGGATGTCCGGCGTCAGGACGACGTCGGCGGCACCGAGCTGGCTGTCCAGGTGCCCCATGGTCCGCGGGCCGATGATCGCCGAGGTAACGGCGGGATGGCTGGTCACGAAGGCCAGCGCCAGGTGGATCAGGGACAGGCCGGCCTCCTGCGCCAGCACGGCCAGCTGCTCGGCCGCTTCCAGCTTGGCCTGGTTGCCCGGCAGGCTCAGGTCGTAGCGGTGCGGCAGCCGCTGCGCCCGGCGGCTGACCACTTCCGTCGCGTCCTTGCGGTAGCGGCCGGACAGCCAGCCGCCGGCCAGCGGGCTCCACGGGATGACGCCGATGCGGTACTGCTGGCACACCGGCAGCACCTCCGCCTCCACGCCACGGACGAGGATCGAGTAGGGCGGCTGCTCGGATACGAAACGCTCTCGTCCGCGCCGCTGCGCGACCCACTGCGCCTCGACAATCTGCGACGGCGGGAATGTCGAGCTGCCGGCGTAGCCGATCTTGCCGGCCCGGATCAGGTCGGTGAGCGCGCCCAGGGTCTCGTCGATATCGGCCGACGGGTCCGGACGGTGGATCTGGTACAGGTCGATGTGGTCAGTGCCCAGGCGCCGGAGGCTGTTCTCGCATTCGCGGATGATCCAGCGGCGGGAGTTCCCGCTGGAGTTCACGTCCTGGCCCATCGAGGCATGCGCCTTCGTGGCGAGCACGACATGGTCGCGCCGTCCGGCGGCCAGGGCCTTGGCGATAATCTCCTCCGACTCGCCGGCCGAGTAGACATCGGCAGTGTCGATGAAGTTGATCCCGCTGTCCAGCGCCTTGTGGATGATCCGGACCGACTCGTCATGGTCGGTGTTGCCCCATGCGCCGAACATCATCGCGCCCAGGCACAGCGGGCTCACCGTGACGCCGGTGCTGCCCAGTACTCGCATCTCCATGACGCCCACCCTACGATGACCCTCCGGCCGGCCGATCACCGCCCGAGCGGACGGCGCAGCGGGCGGCAGAGCGCTATCTGCGCGGGGTTACGACAACGGATGAGTAATTGGGCACCGGGTCACCATCGCGGCCGAAACTCAATGGCCGGGCGGCCCGGGTCGCGGCAGTGACGGCGTAGTCGCGGTCCCAGCTGCCTGCGATCAGCTGCCTTCCGCCGGGCAGCCACCTGGCCCACGCGATGTCCTCGCCGATGGCCAGGCGCGTCCCGGGGACCAGGTGCAATGACCCGGTCGCGGTGCTGACGATCGCCAGCTCGGCCGTACCGCCTCCGGTCCCCTGACTCCGGTTCACGAAGACGGCCAGCTGGCGTCCGTCCGGCGAGAATGCGCCGCCGAGGGCGAAGCCGTAGGGCAGCGGGCTGTGCAGCGTGCGGCTGGACAGCGTCGAGGTATTGGTGATTCTGATCGTGCAGCTCACCGGAAAGCGGCAGGTCGCCGGCATCCAGGCCAGCAGGCTGTAGCCGGCACCCGCGGGCGTGTAGGCGCTGATCGCGCTTCCCCAGTACCCGCCGACGGCCCGCCCGATCCTCCGCACCTGGCCGTTCAGGGGATCCCAGACCGCGAGCACCGGCGGATGCCGGATCGCCTGGTCATCGTTGGACTGCACCAGGATCCCGTCCGCGACAGCGAGACTGTATCCGTGCGGCACGAACCAGCCGGGCGGGAGCGTCAGCTGCCGGGACGCGCCCGAGCCCTCGGCAGGCTCCTGCAGGAGGCTGGTATCGGTTTGCGAGATGTACACCTGCCGCCCGCCGACCGACGGAAAGATCCACTCGCCCGGTCCGATGTCCGCGCTGTTGCCCGTGGCGACGCTCGTTGCCTTGATCACCGCCGGCCAGAAGGCTCCGCGCGTGAAGGCTCCGCCCTGATCAACCCAGTAAACGCGCCCGGCGACCTGGACGAGCGGCGTCGTCGCGTCGGCATCGATCTCGGTGACGACGCGCTGGGTTCGGGTGGCCAGGTTCCCGCTGTGCACGTGCCCGTCCCAGCCGACCCAGACCACCTGCGGTGACCGCACAGCGGCCGCCGGGCCGCCCGCGCCGCCGTGCCCGCTGCCCGCAGGCGCTGTCGTGCTACGCGAGAACGTGACGGCACGGCCTGCGGCCATGGCCAGCACCAGCATCACCACGGCGGCGGTGAGCCTGATCCGGCGGCGTCTGCGCCTGGCCTCGGCGAACAGCGCCAGGATCTCAGCCGCGCCGTCAGTGACCGGGGACGGAGGTGCGATCATCCTGTCTCACCGCCTCTTGCCCTGCGTCTCATGATGGAACTACTATTACTAGTACCATGCTGGATGTCAACATCGACCGCTCGGACCCGGTGCCGCTGCACGATCAGGTAGCGGCTCAGATCCGCCGTGCCATCGCGGAGGGCGAGGCAGGCCCCGGCGAGCGGCTGCCGCTGGCCAGCGACCTGGCCGCAGTGCTCGGCGTGAACAAGAACACCGTGCTGCGCGCCCTGCATGTGCTCAGGGAGGAAGGGCTGCTCGAATTCCGCCGCGGACGCGGGATCACGGTCGCGGGCACACCGCAGCACGGGGCGGTGCTGACTCAGGCGCGGCACCTGGTCGAATTCGCCCGGCAGCAGGGCTACGGGCGGGCCGAGGTCCTTCAGATGATCAGGGATCTGCCGCAGGACGCGTGACGGCTCGCGCGTGACGGCTCGCGCGTGACGGCTCACCGCTCACGGCATGAACCGAGCGCCCCGCGCGGCGGGGCGTTACGATGGACGCCATGAGCACCGAGTCCCGCCCCGCCAGCATCGTGCCCGACAAGCCCGCGCTTGACGGTCTCGAGGAGAAGTGGTCGAGCGAGTGGGACGCCCGGCGTGTAGTACAAGTTTGACCGGACAAAGAGCCGCCCCGACGTCTACTCGATCGACACTCCCCCGCTTACCGCAAGCGGGTCGGTGCACATCGGGCACGTCTTTTCCTACACCCAGACCGACACGGTTGCGCGCTTCCAGCGCATGCGCGGCAAAGAGGTCTTCTACCCGGTCGGCTGGGATGACAACGGCCTGGCGACCGAGCGCCGCGTGCAGAACTATTTCGGGGTCAGGTGCGACCCTTCCCTGCCGTATGAGCCCGGCCTGCTGCCGCCAGGGGCCGGCGCCAGCGGCAGCACGGCAGCGGCACGTCAGATGCCCGTGTCCCGGCGCAATTTCGTGGAGCTGTGCCGTCGGCTGACCGCGCTGGACGAGCGCGCGTACGAGGACGCCTGGCGCCGCCTCGGCCTGTCGGTGGACTGGGAGATGAGCTACCGCACGATCGAGGACGGCCCGAAGGCCATCTCGCAGCGCGCCTTCCTGCGCAGCCTGGCCAGGGGCGAGGCCTACCCGGCGGACGGCCCGGCGCTGTGGGACGTGAGCTTCGGCACGGCAGTCGCGCAGGCCGAGATCGAGGACCGGGAGATGCCGGGAACCTACTGGCGCCTGGCGTTCCGGCTGGCCGACGCCGCCTCAGGCACTCCTGCCGCCTCAGGCACTCCTGCCGCCTCAGGCGTTCCTGCCACCTCAGGCACCCCCGCCACCGCAGGCTTTGCGCCGGCCGCCGAGCTAGTGGTCGCTACCACCCGGCCCGAGCTGCTGCCCGCGTGCGTCGCGCTGGTCGCACACCCCGATGACGAGCGGTACTCGGAGCTGTTCGGAACCACGGTGGCGACCCCGATCTTCGGCGTCACGGTGCCGGTCCTCGCGCATCACCTGGCCGACCCCGGCAAGGGCACCGGCATCGCGATGGTGTGCACGTTCGGCGACACCACTGACGTGATCTGGTGGCGCGACCTGCAGCTGGAGACCCGCCCGGTGATGGGCAGAGACGGCAGGCTCCTGGCTGCGGCACCGCCCGGCATCACCAGCCCGGATGCGCTGGCCGCCTACCAGCTGCTGGCCGGGCAGCACGCCAAGGCGGCCAGGCAGCAGGTGGCCGGCCTGCTGCACGCCGCCGGCGACCTGCGCGGCGAGCCGGAGCCGGTCGCTCACGCGGTGAAGTTCTACGAGAAGGGCGACCGGCCGCTGGAGATCATCACCACCCGCCAGTGGTACATCAGGAATGGCGGCCGGGACCCCGCGCTGCGCGCGGCGATGCTGGCGCGCGGGCGGGAGCTGAACTGGCACCCCCCGCACATGCGGACGCGCTATGAGAACTGGGTGAACGGCCTGGCCGGCGACTGGCTGATCAGCCGCCAGCGCTACTTCGGCGTGCCCATCCCGGTGTGGTATCCGCTGGGCGCCGACGGCGAGCCGGATCACGACTCCCCGATCCTGCCCGCGGACGAGATGCTGCCGACCGATCCCGCCGCCGACGTGCCGCCCGGGTACACCGCCGGCCAGCGCGGCAAGCCGGGCGGGTTCACCGGCGACCCGGACGTGATGGACACGTGGGCGACCTCGTCGCTCACTCCGCAGATCGCCGGCGGCTGGAGCACCGACGATGACTTGCTGCGCCGGGTGTTCCCGATGGACCTGCGCCCGCAGGCCCACGAGATCATCCGGACCTGGCTGTTCTACACGGCGCTGCGCTCGCATGCCGAGCACGGCGTCCTGCCCTGGCGGCACGCGGCCATCTCCGGCTGGATCCTCGACCCGGACCGGAAGAAGATGTCGAAGTCGGCCGGCAACGTCCTGTCGGCGCTGGACCTGCTCCGGGATTACGGAACGGATGCGGTCCGATACTGGGCGGCCAGCGCCCGCCTCGGCGTGGACACCACATTCGACCCGGGGCAGCTCAAGATCGGCCGGCGGCTCGCCGTGAAGATCCTCAACGCGAGCAGGTTCGTGCTCGGCATGGACCTGCCGGCCGACGCGCGACCGGGGATCACCGAGCCGCTTGACCAGGCCCTGCTGAGCAGGCTGGCCAGTGTCGTGGATCAGGCCACCGCGGCGTTCGAGGCCTACGATCATGCGCTGGCACTGGCCCTGACGGAGCGTTTCTTCTGGTTCTTCTGTGACGACTACCTGGAGCTGGTGAAATCCCGTGCGTACGGGGAGCACGGCCCGGCGGCCGCCGGATCGGCCATCGCCACGCTGCGCCTGGCCCTGTCGGCCGTGCTGCGGCTGTACGCGCCGGTCCTGCCGTTCGTGACTGAGGAAGTCTGGTCCTGGTGGCAGGAAGGCTCGGTGCACCGCGCGCCGTGGCCGGATCCGGACAGCCTTCGCCTGCCGGGCGGCCCTGCCGACGACGCCATGAACGACGCCATGATCGATGCCGCCTCAGCGGCGATCGGCGCCATCAGGAAGGCCAAGTCGCAGGCGCGGCTGCCGATGAAGGCGAGCACGCGCCGGCTGGTGGTCACGGCGGGCCAGGACCGGCTGGACGCGCTGGCCGCGGTGCTGCGCGACGTGCGGGCGGCAGGCCATGTGCAGGAAGTCGAGCTACGGCGTGCTGACGGTGGCGAGGCGGCGCACGAGGTGCTGCTGTGAGCCGGCGCGGGTGTTCCGGCGCGGGTGTTCCGGCGCGGGTGTTCCGGCGCGGGTGTTCCGGAGCGGGTGTTCCGGAGCGGGTATTCTCGGCGGCATGGAAAAGGTGCAGCTATCCGAGGATGAATGGCAGGAACGCCTGAGCCCGGAGGAGTACCGCGTGCTGCGCCAGGCCGGTACCGAGGCTCCGTTCACCGGCGAGTACACCGACACCAAGACCGGGGGCGTCTACCGGTGCCGTGCGTGCGGCGCCGATCTGTTCGCGTCGAACGCTAAGTTCGAGTCGCATTGCGGCTGGCCGAGCTTCTATCAGCCATCGGACGGCGATGCGGTGGTGCTGCTCGAGGACCGCTCGCTCGGCGGAGTCCGCACCGAGGTCAGGTGCGCTGCCTGCGACTCCCACCTTGGTCACGTGTTCGAGGGCGAGGGCTACGAGGTCCCCACCGATCAGCGCTGGTGCATCAACTCGGTCTCGCTGACTCTCGAGCCGGACGAGGACGGCGCCCCGCCGCCCGCTGACGGCCCGTCCTAGGCAGCGCGCCCGGTGAGGGACGGCGCGGGCGCGACACTGCGCCTGATCCGCGCCGACGAGCTGTCCGGGGCGACCGCCCAGACCAGCGGGATGATCAGGGCCGCCGCGATCTCCGGCGACCTGGTCGGCGCCCGGTCCCTGTGGATGGGCCGCACCGTCCTGCCGCCCGCGGTGTCTTCGGGTGATCATCACCATGGCGAGTCGGAGACCGGGATCTTCGTAGCGTCGGGGCATCCGGTCTTCGTGTTCCGTGATCCGGGCTCCGGCGAGCTGATCCGGCTCGAGACCGAGCCGGGCGACTACGTGTGGGTGCCCCCGCACGTCCCGCACCGCGAGGAGAACCCGTCGGCCGTTGCCGAGGCCGTCGTGGTGATCGCCCGCTCGACCCAGGAGGCGATCGTCGTCAGCGTCAGCGGGCTCTGAGCCGCCGCCCGCGCCGTGCTGCGCTACGTCGTCGTGCGGGCGATGTCCGGCTTGCGGGCCACGCCGGCCCAGACAGCCACGTCGCCGGCCGGTACGGGACCCTCCGGGCGCCACTGCTGCGCCTGCACCACGCCGGGCTCCAGCAGATCCAGGCCATCGAAGAAGCGCCTGACCTCAGCCTGGTCGCGCATGGTGCCTCTGGTCGGCCCGAGCCGCGTATTCATGTGCCTGGTCATCTCGGCCACGGCCGCGGGCCGGATCTCGCCGGTCGGGTGGCTGAGCGCCAGGTAGCTTCCCGGCGGCCCGGCGGCCATCAGCGCGGAGACGATCCCGTACGGGTCGGCCTCGTCCGGGATCAGGTGCAGGATCGCCATCAGCGTGACGGCTACCGGGCGGCTGAAGTCCAGCGTCCGCGCGGCGCGCTGGAGGATCTTCCCGGTGTCGCGCAGGTCGGCGTCGATGTAGTCAGTGGCGCCCGCCGGGCCGGTGGTCAGCAGCGCGCGGGCATGAGCCAGCACGACCGGGTCGTTGTCCACGTACACGACCCGGCACTCCGGCGCTACTGACTGCGCGACCTGATGGGTGTTGTTCGCGGCCGGGATGCCCGTGCCGATATCCAGGAACTGGCGGATACCGCACTCTGCGGCCAGGCAGCGCACCGCGCGGGCCAGGTACGCCCGGTTCGCCCTGACGTCGAGCAGGATGCCGGGATTGACGGCGATCGCCTGCTCGGCGGCCGCCCGGTCAGCGGCGTAGTTGTCCTTCCCGCCCAGCCAGTAGTTATAGACCCGGGCCATGTGCGCCACGCTGGTGTCGAACGGCACCCCCTCATCGTCGGCTGGAGTTACTCGCCGGTCCGGTTCAGCTGACACTGGCACGCCTTCCTGTCCGTCGCGCACGACGGGAGCAAGCGTCTCTTATAGTGGCAGGAGCGCGCAAGCTGGCAGGACCAGAACGCGGCACCCGGGCGCAGCAGCGAGTCCGGGCCGAGGTCCGCCGGGGCGGGCGGCGGCGCTCGGGGCGGGCGGCGGCGCTCGGGGCGGGCGGCGGCGCTCGGGGCGGGTCGGGGTATCGCGGGCGGCGGCGGCGTGGTCGGATGGGCACGTGAAAGTCAGGATCGGGATCGGGCTGGGCGCCGCTGGCGGACCCGGCGGCTTCGCCGGCGCCGTCGACCGCCTCGAGGAATCCGGCGTTGACTCGCTGTGGCTGTCAGAGATGGTGTACGGATCGCTGGTCGAGCCGTTCGTGGGGATGGCGCATGCGCTGTCCAGGACGGCCCGGCTGAAGGTGGGGACCGGGGTATCGGTGCTGCCAGGGCGCCACCCCGTGCTGGTGGCCAAGCAGCTCGCGTCCCTGGCCGCGCTCGCGCCGAAGCGGGTGCTGCCGGTCTTCGGCCTCCAGCCCGCCCGCCGCGCCGAGCGGGACCTGTTCCCGGTGCCGGCTGGCCGCCGCGGCGCGGTGTTCGACGAGTCCCTGGAGCTGCTGCGGCTGCTGCTGCGCCAGGAATCGGTGTCGTTCGACGGCGAGTTCTTCACGGTCGAGGGGGCGAGCGTCGGGCTGCCGCCGCCGGAGCCGCTCGACATCTGGCTGGGCGGCAGCGCTCCCGGCGCCCTGCGGCGCGTCGGGCGGCTGGGTGATGGCTGGCTCGCCAGCTTCCTGACACCTGACGAGGCACGGGCCGGGCGTCAGGCCATCCAGGCCGCGGCGGCGCAGGCCGGGCGCGAAGTCGACCCGGAGCACTTCGGGATCAGCCTGGCGGTGGCGGCCGGGGCGATCCCGCCGGAGCTGGCCGCGGCGGTCCGCCAGCGGCGCCCGGACACCGACCCGGCCAGCCTCATCGCCTCAGGCTGGGCCGATGCCGCGGCTCTGATCGAGCGGTACGTGGCGGCCGGCCTGAGCAAGTTCGTGATCCGGCCCGCGGGGACTGGCCAGGATCCGCAGGACTTCCTCGGGCATTTCGTCCGCGAGCTGATGCCGCTGCAGACCTGAGCTAGCGCACGAGCGGCCTTAGCCCCTACGCTCGGCGCATGACGGACGAGCGGAGCCCGGCGGAGCACGCCGCGCAGATCGACGCGGCACGGCAGCGGCTCCTCACACTGGTGCGGGAGTCCACCAATGAGCAGTGGAGCGCAGCGCCGCTCGACGGCGATCCCCGGCCGGTAGGAGTGGTGCTGGACCACGTCGCGCATGCGTACGAGTACCTGGCTGGCTGGATGCGGGACATCCTGGCCGGCCAGCAGGTCGAGGTGAACGCTGACGTTGTGGACGTGCACAACGCCCAGCACGCCGCGCGGGCCGGCGAGGTGAGCCAGGCGCAGGCCGCGGATCATCTTCGGGTCAGCGGCGACGTGCTCATCGCCCTGGTGGAGGGGCTCGACGCCAGCCAGCTCGATGCGGGCGACGGCCGGGTCCGGCGGTTCGCGGAGATCGCTGCCCTGCATGCGGACAGCCACCGGGCCGATATCGAGGCCGCGCTGGCGGCGCACGGCTAGCAGGTCATCGCCGGCGCGCGTGCTCTGTCGCGCGTGCGCGGCTTGCGCATGGCGGCGCGCTCGTCCCAGGTGGTCCCGCCCCAGATGCCGTCCTGCCTGGTCTCCAGGCCGTAGGACAGGCATGCGGCACGTACCGCGCAGTCCAGGCAGACCGCTTTGGCGGCGTCGATCTGGTGCAGCGCAGGGCCGGTCGCGGCGATAGGGAAGAAGAGCTCGGGATCCGCGCGCTGGCAGGCTCCCCGCGTCATCCACTCGGATGAGCGTCTGGCGGCATCTGATGGCAACATGGCACGTCCCTGAACGTTAGAGTGGCTGGTCATCCTCGAAGTCCAGGAGGCGGTCGGCGAGCGTCGGAGCCTCGGAGACGTCGGACTCCTGGACCAGCGCCGGGAGGTTGTCGTACCCGGCCGGGCCGTGGGCGCGCCGGCGCCCGGCGCCGGCCTGGGGCAGGCGGGGCAGGACCCAGCGGCGGAACATATCCCGTGGCGCGTGCGTCCCTCGGGGCAGCAGCAGCCCGACCGCGCCCACGAGGATCAGGATCACGCCCACGATGTGCCAGTTGACCCAGTGCGGAGAGTTCGCCCGGAGGGCGAAAAGGAAGATGGCGCCAACAGCGATGAGCAAGAGGCCCGTGCCGGTCCGCATCGTGCCCCGGCCGCCCGCGGCCGACCGGCCACGCTGGTCCAGCCGGGGAAGCCTGTTCATCGGCGTGCCGTCCGGTAGCTCGGCCGCTCGGCGGCCAGGCGGCGGACGATCACCATAATGGCGCGGCGCCCTCCGGCCGGGCCGGGAACGATTCGTGCGATAAAGCCCATAGCCGACTCCTGAGTCAGTGCCGTATGTATCAGTGCCGCAGGTAGCGCGGCAGTCGGCCCAGCGCGGCAGAAACGCGGTGAGAAGCCCTCCCCCGCGGGCTCTCGCCATCCTCGGGCCCCGGCACCTGGCCGGCACCGGTCCGCGCACGGGAAAAGAAAACTCCGGCCCTGCCGCGCAGCCGGCGCACATTCGCCGCTGCAGCTGCCGGGGTCCGGAGCAACATCTTCATAATACGCCCTTGCCGGGCTCCTGGGATAGGGCGCGCCGCCGCAGGTCACAGACATTTTCCTGCGGCCGCGGCGTGATCGCGGTGACCGGAATGCCCGCCCGCCGGGGCCTTGGCCAGGTACCGTCCCGGCGCAACGGCCGCCACGCCATTTGCGTGACAGTCAGAGAAGGGTAGTCTAAAAGCTGACGCTCCGGACCCAGGCAGCTGAACCCGCACTATTCGCGGGTGCGGCAGCAGGGCCCGGATTTTTTTGTCTCTTGTACACGGACCGGTGCCGGCACGACGCTCCAGCCCAAGGACGGTGAGAACCCGGCGGGAGAAGTCCTTCTCGCAGCGCGATCTGCCCAGCATGACCGACCACCGCGTACCACACCTGGTCACTGACTAAGGAGTCGGTTATGAGCATCATCGCTTGGATCGTCCTCGGCCTGTTCGCAGGCCTGCTCGCCAACATGCTGATCCCCGGCAGGAGATCACAGGGCCTGATCCTCACCTGCGCGATCGGCATCGTCGGCGCGCTGCTCGGCGGCTGGCTGGCCACCACGCTGTTCCACGTGCACACCATGCGCGGCTTCTTCCATCTCGACACCTGGCTGACCGCCATCGCCGGAGCCGCCATCCTGCTGCTCGCCTACCACCTGGCTACCGGGCAAACAGGCAGGTCCAGGTGGTCCGGCCGGTCCCGGCGGTCCAGCCGGTCCAGGCGCTCTCACTGGTTCGCGCACCGCTGAAACGGTGATCCCCGGCTGATGAGCATACGGGCCAGGACCCGCGCAGCCAGGTTAGAGAGGTGATGACGGTGCACACCGAGAGAGAACGGACGCGCCGGGCGGGGCCACTGTCCCGGCGGCTCGGGCTGGACGCCAACCCGTTACGGCGCGCCAGCGACCGGGCCGAGTCCTGGATCCGCCTCGGCCTGCTCACCGCGTTCCTGGCTGCCGGGCCGCTCGTCGCGATCGGCGCCGGCCACTGGATGGAAGCCGCCGGCCTGCGCGAGGCCCGGGCACAGGCAGCGGCCGAGCGCCAGGTCCATGCCACGCTCTTGCGGAATGCTCCGATCACCAGGACTCTGGGGCCCTACGAAAGACAGGTGCTGGCCTGGGTACCGGCGCGATGGGACGCACCCGGAGGATCGCCCCGCACCGGCAAGGTCACTGCAGTGCTTCCGGCACGGGCCGGCAGCACCGTCACAATCTGGACCGCCGCCGCTACCGGCCAGCTCGCCCAGCCGCCGCTGCCGCGTCATCAGATCACCGAACGGGCTGTTCTCCTCGTGGCGCTGACACCCGCCGTCCTTGCCCTAGCGTTGCTGGGCCTCCTGCGGCTCAGCTGCCGTATGCTCGACAGGCAACGCCTGGCCGGATGGGCAGCAGCCTGGTCCGCGATAGGACCGCAATGGACCGGCCGGAGCCGGTGACCCCAGTTCCTCCGAGCAGTACACCCCTCTTTACCCGGCGGTCACGCGTTGCTGTCTTCGCGAACGTGGCATACCCTGATGATTACGAAAAAATGTCACTGCCTCATGTGTACGCCAATAATGGCGTGCGTAGCTGCCCTGGACCTCGGCGGTCCCTGTAACCGCACGTAAGCCGAGGTAGGGCGCCATGAAAGCACCTAATGCCAAGCGCATCTCGCCGTCAGCCGGCGTTGAGCGGGACATGCTGGCCGGAAAGCGAGGCCGGACCGCGCAGGCCAGCCGCGCTGCGTCGGCGCTCGGCCGCACCGTGTTCGATGACGGGGCATTGCGGATCACCCGGACCGGCAGCCCCTCTGGCCTGGCCATCACGGGTGATGTCGACGAGTTCACCTACTCCGGCCTGGTGAGCGCGCTGGAGAGCGTCACCGGGACAGGCAAGATCCACGTCGACCTGGCCGGAGTGCAGTACTGCGACCTTGCGGGGCTGCGGGCCATCATCGGCCTGACCAGACCTCGCGGGCACCGCCACATTCGCCGCAACAGGCGCGTCGCGCTGGACGAGGTACCGCCGCAGCTGCGGGCGGTACTGCGCATCGTCGGCTGGGACACCACGCCTGGTCTCGCCCTGCACGTCCGGGTGCCCCCGGTGAGATCGGCGCAGGGGTCGCGGCTGGTGCAGCTGCCAGCCGGCGACGGTGGCGTGCATCTCCCAGGGCAGGATCTCGGCTGGCTCGGCGGCATGGAGGGCGCGACGATATGCGCGGCCGCTGACCCGACCGGGACCCCGGTCCTCACCGCCGAGCCCTGGCCTCCTCGACGGTGACCTCAGCGGCCGGGTCGGCCTCCAGGCGCTCGTCGGGGATCGGCAGCCCGCTGCGGATAGACAGCCCGAACGTCCCGTCATCCAGCCGCCGCACAGCACGATCCAGCGCGGCCAGGCGATCGCGCAAGGTTTCCGCGACGGCGTCGTCCATGCCCTGCGCGGCAAGCGGCTGGCCGCGATCGGCAATGTCGCCCGTCTCGTTCTCTGCTTCCCGGTCTTGCTGCCCCGCCGCCTCGGTGCCCCGGAGCAGGCTCTGAACCTCGGCTCGCTCGGCCAGGACTCGTGCCCGTGCCCGGTCCGCGTCCATCTGTCTCCTCTGCTCTGCCCATCAGTAAGTTCACCAGCACTGCGGGCCCGCCATGGCATTCGCCGATCCGGCCGCGCGCCCCGGACCCCCCGGACGTACCTGCCGGATCGCGGGCGCCGAGGATCCTGTTACCTTACGCGGCCGGGGCATTGCGGGTGCGCTCCTAGGATGGCGCAATGGCGCGGCAAGGAGGCAGGTGACCAGCAGGCAGGCACCGGACGACCTGCATGCTCCGGCGCCCCGCCCGCTTCTGACGGCCGCCTGCCGACCCGTGGCAGTGGCGGTCATCGCAGCATGCGTGGCGGTCACCGCGCTCCTCGGAGCGCGGTTCAGCAACCAGGCGCACGCGGGCCGGCTCGACCGAGCAGTCGACGCCCGCGTTCAGGCTGACCTTGGCGGGCACCGGCCGCTGCTGCATGTCCTGGTCCAGTTCGGCAATGCGCCCACCGTGACTTTGATGATCTGCGCGCTGGTCCTGGCCTGCGTCGCGGCGCGCAGGTGGCGCGCAGTGGTACTCGTGGCCGTCGCCGTGGCCGCTGCCGGGGGGCTCACCGAGTACCTGCTCAAGCCCCTGTTCGGCCGGACGCTGGCGGGCGCGCTGAGCTATCCCAGCGGGCATACCACCGGCGTGGTCGCACTTGCGGCCGCCTTGGCGGTACTGCTGGCCGATCCGACGCGGCCGCGCCTGCCCGCGATCCTGCGCCTGCTCCTGGCCGCCGCCGCACTCCTGGCGGCGTCCGCCGTGGCCGTCGCCGTCGTGGGGCTGGGCCTGCACTACTTCACCGACACCGTGGGCGGAGCTGCCACCGGCGCCGCAGTGGTCCTGGCGACGGCCCTCATCATCGATCGCGTCGCCGACGGGGCTCGCGGCGGCCATCGGGACGGCGATCCTCCGGACGGTGGCTCGCGCGGGCAGCGCGGCCGGCCGTCCCAGCCGATGGCGCACCTGTGAAGCCCGGCGCGGACGCGGCCGCCACCACCGGCGAGGGCTTGCGGCCGCGGCCGCGCTATGCGCCGGCGACCTGGTTGACGATGCTGGTGAACAGCCGCGGCAGAGCCTGCGCGGCCGGGACGATGCGCGGCGCCAGCAGCCGCCGGTGCCTGGACCACAGCAGTCCGGCGGTCAGCAGCCGGGACTTGCGGGAGACTCGTCGCCACGCACGCTCGTAGTCGGCGGCGCGGCCCGCGCGAAGGCACTCGGCGAGTGCCGCCGCCTGAGCCAGCGCGACGCTGATGCCTTCACCTGTCAGCGCGTCGAGGTATCCGGCCGCGTCTCCGACGAGCACGACGTTGGCGCAGACCCGGCGCCGGGCATCCTGGCGCAACGGCCCGGCACCTCGGTCACCGCCGGACGGCTCGGCCAGCGCCAGCCGCTGACGCAGAGCGGGGAAAGCCGCGAGCCGGGCGTCGAAGTCGCCGCGCGCGGCGCCGAGCACCGCGACGCCGACCAGGTCATCGGCGACGGGCGTGACATACGCCTCGGCTCCGGGCGCCCAGTAGACCTCGACCAGATCGCTCCATGGCGCCATCCGGTAGTGGCGGCGCAGCCCGAACCTCAGATGGCGGGCCGGCGGGGCATCCAGCGCGCAGGCGCGGCGGATCAGGGAGTGCAGCCCGTCGGCGGCGACGAGGTACCGGGCTTCGATGCCGGCGGCGATCACGCGATCGGCGTGCTGCACCAGGCCGGTGACCCGGACCGGCAGGACCGGGATCGCCAGACGCGCCGCGCGCTCGGCGAGTGCGGCATGCAGCGCCGTCCGCCGCACTCCCAGCCCGTGGCCGGAGCGGAAGTGCGCGTCGGCGCGGTGAGTCGCGTCCAGGTAGCGGATCCCGCGGAACGGGCGGCCCGGCGGGTCGATTCCGATGGCGCGCAGGCGGGCCACCGCGGCCGGCATCAGGCCCTCACCGCAGGCCTTGTCGATCGGGGCGGCCCGCGGCTCGGCCACGGTCACCTCAAGGCCGGCCTGGGCGCACCTGATCGCGGTCGCGAGCCCGGCCGGGCCGCCGCCGACGACAAGGACGTCGATCATCAGGTGGCCGTGGCCGTGGCCGTGGCCGTGGCCGTGGCCGTGGCCGTCGCCAGGGCCCGCGACTCGCAGCGCACGCGGACAGCGAGCAGCGCCGCGTTCAGGACAGCGAACGTGCCTGCCGTGATCCACGCCGAACCGACCAGCGGCAGCGCAGCGCCCTCCACGATGACCGCGGCGTAATTCGGGTGCCGGGACCACCGGTAGGGGCCGGCCGCGACCAGCGGCAGGCCGGGCACCACGATCACCCGCGCGCTCCACCGTGGCCCCAGGGTCGCGATGCACCACCAGCGCAGCGCGTTGGCGCCCACCACCAGCGCGAGCATCGGCCAGGCCAGCGGCGGCAGGAACGTCCGGTGCAGCGCGATGGGCTCGAGCCAGCAGCCGGCGAACAGCGCCGCGTGCAGGGCGACCATGACCGGGAAGTGACCCTGGCCGGTCTCCTGCCCGCCGCGCTCCAGGCTCGCGGCGGCGTTTCGCTGGGACACCGCCAGCTCCGCTAGCCGCTCCAGGCCGACCACGACCAGGAGCGCGAAGTAGATCGCCATCAGGGCGTCACCACTGGAGCAGGACCAGTTCGACGCTGACGCCGGGGCCGAGCCCGATCAGCAGGCCCGGCGATCCCGGCGGCGGCCGGCCCGTGTCGATGGTCTCCTGGAGGACGTGCAGCACTGACGCCGACGACATGTTCCCGACTTCCGCGAGCGAGCGCCTGGTCACCTCGAGCGCATCGTCGGGCAATCCGAGGCTGTGCTGGACGGCGTCGATCACCTTCGGGCCGCCGGGGTGGCACACCCAGCGCGTGATGTCACCGATGGTCAGCCCGTGCGCGGCGAGGAAGGCGGTGACGCCCGCGCCTAGGTGCCGCGCGACTACGTCGGCGAGCTCAGCGGTGAGCACGATGCGGAAGCCGTCCGAGCCCAGCCGCCACGCCAGGACGTCGCCAGTGCCGGGATAGACCTCGCTGTGCGAGGCGATCACCCGCGGCCCCGGCGCGGCGGCGGCCAGGGCCGCTAGCTGGACGTCGGCGGCTGGCTGGACGTCGGCCGCCTGCTCTCCCCTGGCCACCAGCGCCACCGCCCCATCGCCGAACAGGCCGCTCACTACCAGGTCCGGCGTCGTCGTCCCGGCCGCGGGGACGGTCAGCGAGCACAGCTCGACCGCCAGGAGGGCGGCGGTATGCCGCGGCCAGCCGAGCAGGTAGTCGTGCAGCCGCGCCAGGCCCGCCGCGCCGGCGACGCAGCCAAGCCCGAAGATCGGGAGGCGCTTGATGTCCGTCCGCAGCCCCAGCCGCGGGATCAGGCGGGCGTCCAGGGAGGGCACGGCGACGCCGGTGACCGAGGTGACGATGAGCAGGTCCAGATCGCGGGCGGCTATCCCGGCGGCGTACAGGGAGCTGGCCAGCGCCTGCTCCCCCAGGTCGGTCGCGTGCTCGATGTACAGATCGTTGGTCGGGCCGAACCCGTCGAGCCCGTTGTACTGCGCCAGCGGCAGGACGGTGTGGCGGGTATCGACGCCGGCGTTGGCGTGCAGCCGCTCCAGCAGGGCACGTTGCGCCGGGCCAGCCGCGCCGAGCTCACCGGTGCGGCGGCAG
>Ga0209871_1000136_pt1 | contig 22990 bp, 28 predicted proteins | sample OrgsoiDNA2013045_FD_185795 | JGI IMG/M metagenome (GOLD analysis project Ga0209871, IMG submission 185795) | Permafrost soil microbial communities from the Arctic, to analyse light accelerated degradation of dissolved organic matter (DOM) -... | ecosystem: Environmental > Terrestrial > Soil >... | reverse complement strand
TCGAAGGGCGGGTGCGCAGCATCGCCGGCACGCACGAACTCAACTGGGCAAGCCTGCTGCAGCGGCGTGCCGAATATGAAGCTTGGACCGATCCCCGGCTGGTCCTGGATACGTCGCGCACATCGCCCGCGCAGTTGCATGCGCAAGCGCTGAATTACGCGCGAGCGTGAGCGGCGACGTGCGCTTGTTGCTTCGGCCCACAGCATGACCGTGATTTCGATTCAGTCGCAGGTCGCCTGGGGCCATGTCGGCAACAGCGCCGCCGTCTTTCCCATGCAGATGCACGGCATCGACGTGATCGCGGTGCCCACCACCTTGCTGAGCAACCGGCCGGGTTACCCGACCATCCGCGGCCGGGTGCTCGATGCGCAACTGGTCGCCGATCTCTTGCTCGGGGTCGAGGAGCGCGGCGCGCTCGATACCACCAACATGATCCTGTCGGGCTATCTCGGCTCGCCGGAGATCGCCGCCGTGGTCGCGGACTTCGTCGAGCGCGCCAAGGCTGGCCACCCGACGCTCACCTATTGTTGCGATCCCGTGCTCGGCGATCGCGACCGGGGCCTGTTCGTCCAGGCCGACATCCCGCCGCTCGTGCGTGACCGGTTGTGCCGGCTTGCGGATATCATCACCCCCAATCATTTCGAGTTCGAATGGCTGTGCGGGGCGAAGGCCACGACAACAGATCAAGTGATCGCGCTGGCGCAAGCTCTCTTGGAGCGCGGTCCATCGACGATCGTCGTCACCAGCGCCGAACTCGCCGACACGCCGGACGAAGAGATCGAGACCCTTGCCGTCGAACGGTCCCAAGCCTGGCGCGTGCGCACGCCGAAATTGCCGATCAGCCCTTCCGGGACCGGCGATCTGTTTGCCTCGCTGTTCGTGTCCGCGCGCGTTCGGGAAAAGAACACGCCGGATGCGCTGGGCTACGCGGCATCGGCCATCTTCGCCGTGCTGGAGCGCACCGCGGCGCGCGGGACCGAGGAAATGCGCATCGTCGAGAGCGCCGAGATGCTCGCTCATCCGAAGCGCCGGTTCGATGCCATCGCCGTCCGCAGCCCGTAATGCGCAATAGCGCGGGCTTAATCCGCCGCCTGTGGGCAAACGGCGCAATACGCCCGCCATTGTGCATACGCGCGCCGAAGAATCGGATTAACCCGTCAATACCGTCTACCGGAGCACGGCAGACACAAATGTTGGCATGAACTCTGCAAGGGCTGAACTGACCGGGTATTCCTCATCAACGAAAGGTTACCATGCTTGTCACTCTTGTAGCCGTTCTCTGCAACGGCCCGCTCTGCCTGGAGAAAGTCGTTACCAACAGTGAGATGTCCGGCATCACGATGACGGCCTGTCAGGTAAACGGGCAAATCGGTATTGCCGACTGGCTCTCCAAGGGTCCGTACCATTCGTGGACGTTACAGCGGTACAAATGCGTCGCGGGCAAATACATTCCCAAAGACGAAGCATGAAGTGCGCCGACAGCCCCTGTTGTGAGCCCGCAGGGCGGATTAGCGGAGCGTAATCCGCCCTTGCGGATTCAGCCAAGGCGGCGGATTACGCCGGAGCCTGTCATCGGGCCGCGCCTTGCGCGGACCCGTTGGGCCAATCCGCCCCACGCGCTACCTGCGTTCTCCGGCGGAAGTGAAAAATTTGCTTCCATCGAAAAAACGGTTCGGACGGTTGAATACGGAGATGAACGTCGCTCCGTTGGGAGCATGCGCGACATGGACATTGCCGCCCGGTCGCCACACGAAGTCACCCGCCGCGACGCTGCCTTCGGAGTCTTCCAGCGATCCGTCGAGCATGAAGGTCTGTTCGAGCGCGGTGTGTTCATGCAATGGCACGACCGCGCCGGGCGCCATCTTGAACAGGATGGTCGAGCGCCCTTCGTCGTCCTGGTACAGGATCTTCATCTCTATTCCGTCGAACTCCGTTCGCTGCCAGGGCATCGACGACGCCGCGACGAAGGTCGACCGAAGTTCGGGCGGGTTGACGGGCAAAGGCTGGTTCATGGCTTCTCTCCGCAAATTGTTGCCAATTTCGATCCAGTCACGAGTGCGCGGCGCAACACGCTTCGCTATTGCGCCCTACGGCCCCACGGTCCCCGCTGTGCTCAATCGATCTCGTACACCGACACCTTGTCCGCGATGCCGCTCAACTCAACGCGTCGGAGCGTTGGCGTCAGCCCGTTGGTCTCAAGCAGCGCCCGGGCACGGGTGTTCGCCACCACCGGTTCCGTCACCATGATCGAGCGCGAGGCCGCAAGGCCCTGGACGCGCGACGCGATATTGATGGTCTGGCCAAAATAGTCCTGCTGGCCATTGAGTGTGACCGCGAGGCATGATCCTTCGTGGATGCCCATCTTCAGGCGCAGGCTCTGATGCTGACGCTCGGCGCCGAGATCGCTCATCGCCTCGCGCATGCGGATCGCAGCGGCAATGGCGCGGTCAGGCGTCTCGAAGGTCGCCATCACGGCATCGCCAATGGTCTTCACGACGGCCCCCCTTTCGGAGGCGATAATCTCCTGCAACAGCCTGAAGTGCTCGTTGACGAGATCGAAGGCGACGAGGTCGCCGACGCGCTCATAGAGCGCAGTCGAGTCCTTGAGATCGCTGAACAGGAAAGTCAGGCTCAGGATCTTGAGGCGCTGGCCGATGGCGAGCGTTTCGGTCCGGTAGATGTCGCGGAAGGTCTGATTGGTGAGGAGACGCATGGCGGAGAGAATGGGCTTGCGACGCTTCAGGAGGTCGTCCAGCGCCTGGTTCGTCACCCATACCGCCGGCAACACCCGACCATCGGTGCGGTTTTCCAAAGCCAGGCGCAGTGGCCCGGGGCGCAAGGCAACGGTGTCGACGGGAACCTGGAGCTTGTTGAAAATCACGGACAGGTTCTGGCGCTCGCTCGCCTCCTCGCCGCTGACATCGAGGAACTGGGCCGTATGCGTTACGGGATCGAACACGATCAACGTGCCCTCCGGCACTTGCAAGGATAGGATGGCCCTTTCTCCCGGCGGCAAGTCGACGGTTTCGAGCGTGACCTCCGCCAGCAGCTTCTCCAGATCGGCTGGAAGATCGATCGCCGAGCTCCAGAAGATCTGGCGATAATATTCGGCCACGGACAATTCGTCGGGATTGTGGGCCGCGATCTTCCGCACGCGCGGGCTCACCGTGAAGGTCACCTCGACCAGGTTATCCAGTGTCGTCTCATAGCCCGCGGCGCAGAAAGCGCAACTATACTGCGCCCGATCCAGGGTCTTCAGGCTTTTATTGGCCGAAAGAACACCGGCGCAGCTCGGGCACATGACGCTCCATGTCATCTCGAACATGCCGAGCCCGACCGCATTCAGGAGCGCTGCGATGACCCGCTCCTCGTCGATGCCCTCCCTGGCCGCGAGGTCAAGCGCGTTCATCCTGTTCAAGGCATGATCCGGGGCATCCCGCACCATGCGCTCAAGCATGTCCACCACATCGTCGCCGGCCGACTGACGCAGGGCCACAAACAAAGTCTCGGCTTCGCTCATGCGGCAATGCTACATGAAAGAAGGTGGAGCGGAAACCCCGCCAACCGATGTGTACCGAAACTCCAAACCCGCGCGTCGTGCGATTTGCGCGCACGAACGACGGATCGGCGACGAAGTGGCCCGCTGCAAAGCGCGGCCGGGACCAAACCCGTCAGCTTTGATGCGGTCCCCGCATGACCTTCATGGCGTCTTCGATATGGCGCCACTCCCTGGCTTCTTCGGTGTCGCCCTTGCTCTCGCAGGCCACGGCATTCTGGGCCGCCGTGGCGATCGCCTCGAAGCCGTGCTTCTCGATCATCTGCCGGGCGATCGTGTGAATTTGCATCTCGGATATCATGTCGCTCTCCTCATGTTCCGCCACTCGGAGCCGCCGGGACCGGTTCCCGTTGGACGCTGGACCCCTTTCAAACGGCTTAACCGGGGGTCTCGTTCCGCCCGGCCCCGCGCACAATTTTGCGCCTCTATCGGGACATTTCAGAACGGTCGCGCCACGGGCGCCAGGGGGAGGCCAAGCGTCGTTGGCTTTCAGGTATCATCCAGTTCCGGCGGCTCGAACCAGTTCGTCAGCGACAGACCGCCGTCGACCACGATCGCTGATCCCGTGACATAGGCCGACACCCGGTTCGACAGCACCGCCAGCGCCATGGGTGCGAGGTCGTCGCTGCGGCCGAGGCGGCCGAGCGGGATGTGCTTGGCCAGCGCCGGATCGGCGACGAAACCGCCCGCCGCGATGGCGCCGGGCACCAGTGCGTTGACCCGGATTCCAGAGCGGCCGAAGGTTTTTGCAAGCTCCTTGACCAGCATGGCAAGCGCTGCCTTTGCAGTCGAGTAGTGCGGCAGGTTGCGCGGCGTGCCGGCGTGCAGCGAGGTCAGAAACAGGAACGAGCCCGGCTCATGGGCGGCGATGAGTTTTCGCGCCAGTTCGCGGGCGAGGTGAAAGCCGGCGTCGACATTGACCGCGCGCATCTGCTCCCAGGTCTCGGCGCTGACGGCCAAAGCGTGATCGGCCTCGCGCCGCGGCGGTGACGCGCTGTGAACGAAGTGGGTCACCCGCCCGACGGCGGACTCGGCGTGCGCCAGCAACGCATCGCAGGCGTCGCGGCTGGCGAGGTCGCCGACGAAAGCAACCGCCAGGTCCGGCCGCGGCGAAGCTTTGACCGCAGCCGTGACCGTATCCCGGTTCACATCGGCGAACACGGTTCGCACGCCTTCGCCGACCAGCGCCTGGGCGATGGCACGGCCGATGCCATTTCCCGCGCCGGTCACCAGAGCCGCCTCGCGCGCGGGGTCGAATGGGTTGTCCAGCAGGCTCATTGTATCTCCTTTCGAAAACAACTGAGTTGGTTTTTGGGTGGCCAGCCCTTGGGGCGCAATGGCGTAGCGTGTCCCGCCGCTCGCGATGACGGGTCTTTGACTGTTTGAAAGTGCGAAGCGACCGGAACAGCCGGCGCCGTTTTCCGAGGCGTCCTCACTCCATCATCGGCCGGCCGATCCAAAGTCTGTTGAGCGAACGCACGGCAACGTTGGGGTGCTTCGCGCCTTGCAGGCGTGCCAGCGCTTCCTGATAAGGACCCACCGTTCGAAGGCGCATGGGGAGCCGGGGATAGAGCCATCGGATCCGCGCCAGCGCCAGGTTCATGCTGCGCTGATCACGTTCGCCGAAGCTCAAGCCAAATTCTCCGCGCAACCGTTCCGGCAGCAGGTGCGCCGTCAGGGCCAGATACCATTTCGGCACGCGCAATCCTGCCACGCGGCCGAACAGGATTTGCTCCGCGATGGTGCGGGCGGCGGGGCTGACGGTGAGAATATCCGCTCCCCACATCGCCTCATTGTAGGCCGTGAATGAGGTCCAGTCCGATGGTAAATCGGCTTGCCGGATGCCGAACAAGGCCGCGAACAGCCGGGCCTCGTCCCAATATTGTTCACGCTCGCCATTCGTGAGTGCAGGCAGCACGAGATCATGGGTCAGCAAGGCCGTCTCCACCAGCGTGGCGTGAACCCACCGCAGCGCCGCGACCTCATTGGCGCGGTAGGCGGAACCCGCCGCGTATCGGCCTGCCGTCGACGGCAACATTCCCGTCACCGCGCCGTGACGCCGATGCAGCCGGTGGGCCGCGGCCAGCGCAGAATCGAGCGTGCCGAACACCATCGTGAAAACCGTGTTGAACGTTCGGTGGAAACGGCCAATCGGATCGGCGAGAGTCCGGGAGTGCTCGGCGATCCCGGCGGCGACCCAGGGGTGCGCCAACTGAAGCAGCAGAGCGCGGCCGGCGCCAAGGAAGATGGCCGCCTCGCGATCGATCCGCCAGGTCAGTGAACCCGGACCGAAGACTCCCGCAACTGGTCCGGCCGCCGCCTTGCAAACGGTATCGAGACTGCTTTTAAGATCATCGTCGAAGACCAACGCCATATCCCCGGTTCGCAAGGCGCGGAATAGCCGGCTACCGCGGCGGGTGGCCGCCTGCCCTGCAGGTAATCGCTTTCACGCGACAGGAAGACGTCCTAGCATAACTGTTTCGTCGTCTGCGGGGTTACACGATGCGATTCCGCGTGCGCAAATTTGCCCACGTTCTGGAACGCCTGGGGCTTGCGATGGCCGGGGCTGCGTGCGGCCTGTTTGTTGGCGCTCTGGTGGGGTCGAGCTTCGCGCCGCTGACCTCCCAGGCTTTCCTGCTCTTCATGATGATTGGCGGCGCCGTCGGATTTTACCTCGGCATCGACACCCCTCCGCTGCCTTTTCATCCAGCAAGCGGTCCACCTTCAAACGACGGCACCGGAGACAGAATCGATTCCGCGGAATTGTTGAGCGCGGTAGGCACGTTTCTCGCGACGTTGTCGGCATTTGCTTCGGTCGGCGTCATTATCCTCCGTCACGATCCGCACATCGCCTGGACGACGGCGATCATGGCGGGATGGGTCGTTGGCCTCGCCATGCAAATCATTGCCGGAGCGATTGCGCGCACCCGCCGTTGAGACCCTTCCGCGCTCGCCCGGCGAGCCTTCAGCGTTCCTCCGTCGAGCCGAACGTCTTCGACCTGACTTTGCCATCTTCCGGGAAAAATAGCCTGAATTCGGCATTTATCAGATCAGCACATTTCTTCACCGTCCGTTCGATGCCGCTTCTGTTCATCGAATCCGGATTATCCTTGAACATGATATGATAGAAGGCGGACCAAAATATCGCGGCGTCATCGAAATATATATTGTCTACAGGTGCAAGTACCGACCAGCACTCGCTGTTCGACAGAAGTGATTTGGCGAACTCGCTTTGGGCTGCCTGGCAAGCCGACAGGAATACCCGCCGGTTATCGACGTGCGGCGCGAGCAGTTCGGCGAAATCCACAGCCGACATTCGGCCCGTGGTCGTGAAAAACGTGCTTGCGTTTCCGTGGCACGACACGTGAAGATATCGATGTTCCGACTGCCCGAACTCCTTTACGAAAGCCTTCATTTCGTCCGATGAGCGCAAATACGTGTAGTGCGCGGGCTTTTCCGACAGGCGCAGGGTCCGAGAGATGATTTCCCCCTCTTTGAGAGAACCCTCCTGAAGGAAATCAAGGCTTTCGACGATGCAGACCGTCGGTGTCGTTCGTTTTGCCTTCTTACGCACCATTATCTACTGCCTCCCTCGATTGACCCGCGAACCCGGCGCCGGCGGAATCGCGCAGCGTGTTCCGCCAATTCATGCGCGTCGAACGGCGCAACGCGCCTCGCTATTGCGCCCCTGCGAGCTAAATTCCTGTATTGCGCTGCCGCACGCGCAATTCCGCGCGGGCACGGGCGACAATCTGGCCGGAACTGTCGACAAGCTCGGCCTCTGCCAGCGCCGACCGCTCATCCTGTTTGACGAGGCGGGCGGTAGCCGTCAGCGGTCCTAACGCCGCTGGCTTGACGAATGTCGTATCCAAGCGCGTCGTCACCGCCGTTCGATCATGCGGAAGGCTGGCCATGACCGCGTTGCCGGTCGCCGAGTCGAGCATCGCGGCAAGCATGCCGCCCTGTATGGTGCCGTGACGGTTGGCAAATTGACGGTCGGCGAGAAACCGCAATTGCACTTCACCTGACCGGGCGTCCACGGAAATGATCTCCCGTCCCAGCAGGACCGCAGCCGGTGGTATCTCTTTCAAATGTTCCGACATCGGTTGCCGTACTCCCGTTGCTCGGCGCGGAACGTAGCAAGCGTGGTCCGGATGAGCCAAGCGAAATCCGGGGCCTCACTCGCCGCATCGCAACCACGCAAAACGCTCGACCCGGATGGAACAAAAGTTCTGTTTCCCTGTTATGGAGAAAAAATCGGGAGGAGCTCATGGATGACCTAACGCGCTGCCCGAGATGCGGAAAACGCATGGTGCCGGTTGCCACCCTCTCCGGCCGCACCGACCTCCAATGCATCATTTGTGACGACCCCGCGGTGAAATGGGCTGAAAGTCCGCTGACAGCCCCCGAGAAGCCGATCGCGGCAGAAAGCTACGCCGGCCACCTTCGGCTCTTGCAGCCATAAGTAAGCTTGGCGCGCGTTAGCCGAACGCGCCTCAATACGGCGGCGGCTTCCGCGCCCGCTGCGCCTTGGCGGCCTCGATCCACCAGGCGAGATCGTCGGCAAATCTCGGAAACCCGTGCGCGAGCGCCTTGCCGCTCTCGCCGATCGGCTCGCCCTTCTCCGACAGTGTCTGCGCGATCGGCCCGGCCGCGATCGTGCTGGAAATCACCACCATGCCCATCTCGGACAGCGTGCCGTGCCAGGCGGTGGCGGCGCGCGCGCCGGCAATACGCCCGGCCGAATAGCTGGCGATGGCGGCGGGACGCCAAAACCATTCTTCCAGAAAATGATCGGTGAGATTCTTCAGGCCGGGCTGGATGCCCCAATTATATTCGCCGGTGATGAAGACAAAACCGTCCGCGTCGCGAATTTGCGCCGCGAGTTGTTCAAGCCGCTCGGGCGCGTGGCCTTTCGGATATTCCTTGTACATCCGGTCCAGCATCGGCAGGCCGACCGCTTTGGCGTCGATCAGTTCGACCTCGTCGCCGCGACCGCGCAAGCCTTCGACGACGAACTGCGCCAGGCGGATGCCCAGGCGGTCGGAGCGATACGAGCCGTAGAACACGAGAATACGGTGGGTCATGGCATCCACACAGCATCAGCCCGTGGGCTGGATTAGCAAGCCCCATTCCCTTGATGAAGATCAGTACCGGATGCAAGATAACCCGTCTCGGAAGAACGGCGAAATCCGTTGCATATCTCGCATATACGAGACGCCCGACTCTTAAACAAGAAATCAAGGGGAGCAAACACAATCATGAGCGGCATCTATGCGGCATCATCCAGGCCGGGGACGCCGGACCAGGCATTGACAGTCCGCGCCGGTTTGATCGGCGGGCTGGCGGGGGCAATAATCATCTGGATCTACGAAGCCCTTGTCTGGGTCGGGGTGCAGCATCTGATGCCATTGGCGGGCATTCCACGCAACGCGACGGGCCTGGTGTTCGGCAAGCAGGTGCAGGAGCAGCTTGGGACGGCGGACTATTTCGTCGGCACCGGAATCCACTTCCTGTTCGCGTTGGCCTGGGGGCGCAGCCCCGAAATCCATACTCCCCGTCGTGGTCATGGATTCCGGACTCGCGCGGAGCTTGTCATCGGGCCGCGCTTTGCGCGGACCCGTTGGCGCGCCCCGGAATGATGAACTGAATTTCCATCCGCGCGACCTCCGTTGCCTCCCGTACCCCCCACGCCACCGCCTGCCTCCCTCGCCTGCAGTAGCGTAAACCGAGGATTAATACGGAGTAACTACCATGATCGAAACCCGGCTCCCTCCACCCTCGTGAATGGCCCCCAACTCATGAAAATTGGCACCCTGCTGACGGTCTCAATCGTCTCGCTTTCCGCTGTCGGCGGCGGTCTTGCCGTCTATGTCGCCGCCGTGAAATACCAGACGATGGACAAGATCTCCGTCGCGCAGCGCCGGCTGGAGATCGTCCGGGTGGTGGGAGACATTCCGCGCTATATGAACCCCGAGCGCGGGTTCGCCACCAACATCATGTTCGGGCGCCCCACGGTGGACCCGGGCCTGCGCGCGGAACTCAACGACAAGTACCGCAAGCAGACCGATGCCGCCCGCGAAAAGATGAATCAGATCAAGGTGACGCTGCCCGGCACGCTTGAGGATAGCGCCGCTCTGGCCAGCGGCATGGATGCCCTGAACGTCAAATTCACAGCACTGCGCGAGGCCATCGACAAGGCCCTCGATGGTCCGCCCGAAGCCCGCCGCGATGCCGCCAAGAAGATCGTCGCCGACAACGCCATCTTCAATACCGCCGTCACCGCGATGCTCGACGAGCAGGTCCGCAAGGTGGCCCTGCTCGACGGCGATGCTTACCGGCAGGCGAGCTACGCCAACATCGCCTGGACGTTGCGCGACGTCGGCGGTTTCAATGCCAGCCTTCACAAAAACCTGGTCGGCGCCAAGCGCGTGGCCACCGAGGCCGAAAAGCTGGATTTGAGCCGCTCCCAGGGCAGGAACGATCAGATCCTGTCGTCGCTGCAGGAATTGCGCGGCAATCCCGCGACGCCTGCCAACGTGGCGGCGGCGCTCGCCAAGATGAACGAAGTCTATGTCGAGCGTTTCGGCCAGGAGCAGAAGCTTGTGAAGGACGGCGCCCTTAGCGGCAAATACGAGCACGACGTCGACACCTATTTCGCGGAATCGCAACGCGGTCTTGGCACGATTGTCGAGGTGCGCGACGCCTTCTACGACAACGCCGAACACATCCTCAACTCGGCCTATTCCGACGCGCGCTTCAGCTTCCTGATCGCGCTCGCAGGGCTCGCCGCGGTCGCTGGCGCGAGCGTCGGGCTCGTGATGATGGTCCGTCGCCGCGTCTGCAAGCCGATCGTCGACCTGACCGCCACGATGTCGCGTCTTGCCAGCGGCGACGTCTCCGACAACATTTCAGGCAGCGAGCGCGACGACGAGATCGGCGCGATGGCGGCGGCGGTGCAGGTCTTCAAGGACAACATGATCAAGGCGGATCGCCTGGCCGTGGAGAAGGACGCGGATAACGAGGTCAAGATGCGGCGCGCCCGCGCGCTCGACGAGCTCACCCGCGCGTTCGAGACCAAGGTCTCCGAACTGGTCGGCGGACTGTCGTCGGCGTCTTCCGTGATGGAAGAAACCGCCCAGTCGATGTCTTCCACCGCGTCAGCCACCAACCGGCAGGCCGGAGTCGTCGCCGCGGCCTCGGAACAGACCTCCGCCAACGTGCAGATGGTCGCCAGTGCCACCGAGGAGTTGACATCCTCGGTCGCGGAGATCGGCCGCCAGGTCGCGCAATCCACCGAGATCGCCGCCCGCGCCGTCGAGAGCGCGCGCCGCAGCGGCGACACCGCGCGCTCGCTGGCCGACGGCGCGCAAAAGATCGGCGACGTTGTGACCCTGATCCAGACCATCGCCGCGCAGACCAACCTGCTCGCGCTCAACGCAACCATCGAGGCCGCGCGTGCCGGCGACGCCGGACGGGGTTTTGCCGTCGTCGCATCCGAAGTCAAATCGCTCGCCGGCCAGACCGCGAAGGCCACCACCGAAATATCCGAGCAGATCGCGGCGATCCAGACCGCGAGCGACGAGACGGTGACGGCGATCCGCAACGTGGTCGACGTGATCGCCGAGATCGATCAGATCGGGGTGGCGATCGCGTCCGCGATCGAGCAACAGGGGACTGCGACCAAGGAAATTTCCAAGAACGTCCAGCAAGCCGCGCGCGGTACCCAGGAGGTCACCTCGAACATATCCGGCGTGCAGCGCGCGGCCGACGACACCGGCTCAGCCGCCAATCAGGTGTTGGGTGCCGCGGAGCAATTATCTTCGCAATCGAGAGATCTCGCCGGACAGGTCAACCGCTTCCTCTCGGAGGTCAGGGCCGCGTAGATCCGTCGCGACCGGATGGCACGATAGAGATTGCGCCCCACTTATACCGAGTGCAGCTCATGCACGAGGACGCGCATGTTTTCGCTGTAGTCGATCGGCACCACCACCAGATGCACGCCGCCGTCCCGGAAAGCGGTTTCCAGCATGGTCGCTAATTCGGCGGCGTTGCCGACGCGGGAGCCCTTGGCCCCATAGGACTGCGCATAAGCAACGAAATCAGGATTGCCAAAGCCGAGACCAAAATCGGAAAACCCGTCGACTTCCTGCTTCCATCGGATCATGCCGTAGGCGCGGTCCTCGAGCACGAGCACGACGAGGTTTTGTTTGAGCCGCACCGCCGTCTCGAGCTCCTGGGAATTCATCATGAAACCGCCGTCGCCGCAGACGGCGAGCACACGCTTGTCCGGATTGATCAGTGACGCCGCGATCGCCGAAGGAAGACCCGCTCCCATCGTCGCCAGCGCGTTGTCGAGCAGCAGCGTGTTGGCAACGCTGGTGCGATAGTTGCGGGCGAACCAGATCTTGTACATGCCGTTGTCGAGGGCAACGATGCCGTCCGGCGGAATCACTTTTCGAACGTCGTGCACGATGCGCTGCGGCGTCAACGGAAACCGATCCTCCGTCGCCCCCTCCGCGAGGTGTGCAAGGATGCCCTCCCGCAAACCCAGCAATGCCGAGGCATGGGGAAGCTTGCCTTCCAGGCGGTCGGCGAGGCCTGCGAGGCTGGCGCCGACGTCGCCGACGATCTCGGCCTGCGGGAAATAGACCTGCTCCACCGTCGCCGGCGTGGCGCCGACATGGATCACCTGCGGTCCATTGCGGCCCATCAGGAAGGGCGGCTTCTCGACGGTATCGTGGCCGATCGAAACGATCAGGTCGGCCTGGTCGATGGCCTCGTGAACCCAATCCCGTTCCGACAGCGCGGCGGTACCGATATAGAGATTGGAGCCGGCATTGACGGCGCCCTTCCCCATCTGGGTGTTGAAGAATGGAATCTTGGCCCGTCGCACGAACGCCGACAACGGTCCGGCGAGGTGCGGGCGGCTCGCGGCCGCACCCAGCATGACGAGCGGGCGCCTGGCGGCCATGATCATGGCGGCGGCGCGTTCGATCGCAGCCAGAGGCGCGATCGGAAGCTCGACCACGTGCGGGGGAACGATGTCGGCCGCGGCCGCGTCGGCCGCGATATCCTCGGGCAGTTCGAGATGGACCGGGCCCGGCCGCTCCTGCTGCGCAACCCGGAAGGCATCGCGAACCAGGGTCGGAATACTCTGCGCCGAGACGATCTGCGTTGCCATCTTGGTCAGGGGCCGCATGGTCGCGACAATGTCGACGATCTGGAAGCGCGCCTGACGGCTGCTCCGGATCGCCTTCTGTCCGGTGATCATCACCATCGGCATCGCGCCCAAATGCGCGTAGGCCGCAGCCGTCGTCAGATTGAGCGCACCGGGACCGAGCGTCGTCAGGCAGACGCCCGCGCGTCCGGTGAGACGTCCGTAGGTGGCCGCCATGAAGCCGGCGGCCTGCTCGTGCCGCGTCAGCACGAGCTTGATCTTGGAGCGCCGCAGCGACTCCAGTACGTCGAGGTTTTCCTCGCCGGGAATGGCGAAGATGGATTGGACGCCCTCGTTCTCGAGGGCGGCCACCAGGAGATCGGAGCCCTTTGTCACGCTGCCGTGGCTCCGCGGGTGCCTGATTGCGCCGTCTCCGCCCGCTGCGGCAGCGTCCAGTTCGGCCGGATGAAGTGACAGGTGTAGCCGTCAGGATATTTCTCCAGATAATCCTGATGTTCGGGCTCGGCCTCCCAGAATGGCCCGACCGGCGTCACCTCGGTGACGACCTTGCCCGGCCAGAGGCCGGACGCATCGACGTCGGCGATGGTGTCTTCGGCGATCCGCTTCTGCTCGTCGCTGGTATAGAAGATGGCCGACCGGTAGCTCGCGCCCCTGTCGTTGCCCTGGCGGTTCAACGTCGAGGGATCGTGGATCTGGAAAAAGAATTCCAGCAGTTTTCGGTAAGAGATAATCTTGGGATCGAAGACGATCTCGATCGCTTCCGCGTGATTGCCGTGATTGCGATAGGTCGCGTTCGGCACCTCGCCGCCGCTGTAGCCCACCCTGGTTGAAATCACGCCGGGATATCGCCGCAGCAGATCCTGCACACCCCAGAAGCAGCCACCGGCAAGGACTGCGCGTTCCGTCGAAACTGTCATGTTCATCCTCCCTAAGGCTCCCTCGCGGGGCGCCGTTCTCCGAACGTCGATGAAGAGGCTACAATGAGGCCGAACGATGCGGAAATGCAAATATCCGAGGCCTCCTCATGAACACTTACGTGGTGCGAGCTTTCGGAAAAACAACTGCGCCGGCGCATGCGCCCCGCGAACCAGCGCCCCCTCCCTCAGCCGACGTTCCCTTTTCCAGCGCAAAGCCATAGAAAAAACCTGCAACCGTTTGAACTTGCCGTCGCCCAGGCGCGACTTCTTAAAACAACTGTCCGTCAAAATCGTCCGGCGCTGGCCGGCGGCGCAGGGGACGGCGGGCGACATCTCGGCCAACGGGGGGGCAAAACGATGAGCAATCAGCAAACCCAAACGTCCGGGAAAGCCAACCGCAATACTGTGGCTGCGGTAGTGTTCCCCTGCCTGCTGATCGGCCGCTTTCTCTGGAACGTGCTGACGCCGGCGCACGAATATCCGATGCGTTCCGTGCAGGTCATGACCATGACGTTCGAAGCAGCCATGCTGGTGGTCCTGTTTAGGCTTCGGACATCGATGCCGAAGCCGCTGTTCTGGATCGCCCTCGTTGCGGGTATCGGGCTGTTTGCGCTCCGCCTGACCGGCGACGATGGCTGGTGGACTGGCCATCTCGTCTATTTCCTTCCGCCGAGGTGACGCGACCGCGTGTCCACTACCGTTACGGACATCATAGCCGAAGCCGCTACCTGCCCTCGCTGGACGCGGCCTATGCGATCTGGCGGGAGAAAGTGCATTTCGAGCGGCTCGAGCGTCAAGCTCGCCGCCTCACGCCATTGGAAAGCAGCAAGCCCTGCTCATGGCCTTCCGCCGGCGCTGTTTATCATCCGGCGCGCGTTCGCGCGACCCGTTGACGACCGGGCCGCGCGAAGCCGCCACTAATGCCGCTTGAAATACTGCACGTCTCGCTCGTGCTTTTCCGCAGCCGCGCGCGATTTGAAGGTGCCGAGATTGCGGCGCTTGCCGGTCTTCGGATTCACTTTTCGGGAATAGAGCCGATATTCGCCCGATTGCAATTTTCGGATCATGGGACAAGGGCCTCCTGCAGCGTGCCCCCTCACATTAATCGCGAGACCCCCGCTCGCGTTCCCACGGGGTATGCCCTCGGACGGCGCTCTAGAAACAAAGATTGCTGACGAAATTTCCGCGCTTGTCCTTGATCGCGTAAGGGCATTCCATACGCTTGAGCGCCTTCTTGGCGTCTTCATCGCCGAGTGCCGCGGCCCTTTCGTAATAGGCCTTGGCGGCGCCGGCATCCTTCGGTCCGCCGCGTCCCTCCTGGGTGAACGCGCCCATCCGCTCCAATGCGCCGGGATGATTTTGCGCGGCAGCTTTTTCGAACAGGTTCCGCGCGCCGGCATCGTCCTGCGCCCCGCCGGTGCCATTCGCCATCATCAGGCCGAGCTGATACTGCGCTTCGGCATTGGTCTCGGCGGCTTTCGCCAGCAGCTGCCTTGCTCGCGCCGGATCCGCCGGCGCGCCGCCGCCGCCGGAGAGTGCGGCGAGATTGGTGACGCCGCGTGGATTGCCGGCTTCGGCGGCGCGCTCGAACAGTTTTCGCGCCTGGGCTTCGTCCCTGGCCACGCCAGCGCCGGTGCCATAGGCCACGCCGAGTTCGACCATCGCCGAGGTAGAGCCTTTGTCGGCGGCCTTGCGCCAGGCAGACATCGCTTCCGGCAATTGCCGGTTGGCGGCGTAGGCGCGGCCAAGCTGATACAGCGCGCGGCGCGACGAGGCGGAAGCGACCTTGCAATACTTGATCGCGGTCGCGACATCGGCGGCCGCAACGTCGGGCGTGCCTTTGACGTCGGCTGGCTTGTCCGGATCGGACGGGTCGGCGGCGAGACGATCGCACAGCACGAGATCGGCCGATTGGGCGTGAGCCAAAGTTGGCATGGCCACAATGATCGCCGAGACGGCGATGCAACCGATCGCGGCGAACGAAAACGCTTGGAGCCGTATCATCATGACGCCCGTTTTGACCGAAAGAGGTTAGCGTCGAACTGCCCCGATATTCAAGGCTCGAGCCCGGAGGCGCGCAGCACCGGTGCCGCCTCCGGCGAGGCGAGATACTTCAAAAGTTCATCGGCTTGAACCGCCCGCTTTGAGGCTGCCAGACGCCCGGCCGAAAACATCGCGGGGCTTTGCATATGAAGCGGGATCGGCCCGACGATTTCGACGCCCGCGACCTGCTTCAGCTCGCTGATCTGCTGCACCGCGAGGTCGGCATCACCAGTAACGAGGCGTTCGGCGGTGAAGCCGGACGGAACGATCCGCGCCTTGGCATTGATCTCGGACGCAATACCCATTCGCTCGATCAGTTGCGCGAAGAAAATGCCGCTGGCGCCGATCCGCGAATACGCCACCGAACGCGCGCCGAGCAGCGTCGCGCGCAGTGCGGGCTCGGTTGCAATGTCGGGATGGTCAGCGCCGGCCTTCACCGCGATGCCGACGTAGGACCGCGCCAGATCGACGCGGCTATCCGCGACCACTGTTCCTTCGCTTGCGAGTTCATCTAGTCCTTCGCGGGTCAGAATGACGACGTCGGCGGCCTCGCCGCCGCGGAGGCGGTCCAGCAGCCCAATTGTGGGCGCGAAATCGGCATCGATGCGCGTCCCCTGCTCTGCTTGATATCTTCCCGCGAGGCTGCGAACCGCCCCCATCAGGGCCAGCGTCGACAACAGGCGAACGACATTTTCCATTTACGCGCATCTCCGCAAAAGCATGCCATCGGACTTGATCCGAGAGCGATGACCGGTTTTGCGGACAGAATACGCGCAAATGATCAGCCTGGAACATTTTCCTGGAGCACCTCAAACGCAATGATCCGCCAAAGCGCTTCACACTTTGGCGGATCGGATTGCGGGCTGGACGTCTCCGCCCAGACTTGGTGGCGAAGGCTTACGCCGCAGCCGACTTGGCGACGGTCGGAACCGAGGCGATCGTCTTCAGGATCTGGGAAGCGATCTGGTAGGGGTCGCCTTGCGAGTTCGGGCGGCGGTCTTCGAGATAGCCCTTGTAGCCGTTATTGGCGAAGCTGTGCGGCACGCGGATCGATGCGCCGCGATCCGCGATGCCGTAAGTGAAGTCGCCGATCGCAGCGGTCTCGTGCTTGCCGGTCAAGCGCATGTGGTTGTCCGGGCCATAGACCGCGATATGATCTTCGCGGTTGATCTTGAACGCTTCCATCAGCTTCTCGAAATATTCCTTGCCGCCGACTTCGCGCATATAGGTGGTGGAGAAGTTGGCGTGCATGCCGGAGCCGTTCCAGTCGGTGTCGCCGAGCGGCTTGCAATGGAATTCGATATCGACGCCGTACTTCTCGGTCAGCCGCAGCATCAGGTAGCGGGCCATCCACATCTCGTCAGCGGCCTTCTTGGAGCCCTTGCCGAAGATCTGGAACTCCCACTGGCCCTTCGCGACTTCGGCGTTGATGCCTTCGTGGTTGATGCCGGCGGCGAGGCAGAGGTCGAGATGCTCGTCCACCATCTTGCGGGCGATGTCGCCGACATTCTTGTAGCCGACGCCGGTGTAATACGGTCCCTGCGGCGCGGGATAGCCGCTGGAGGGGAAGCCGAGCGGGCGGCCGTCCTTGTAGAAGAAATATTCCTGCTCATAGCCGAACCAGGCGCCCTCGTCGTCGAGAATGGTAGCACGCTTGTTCGAGGGGTGCGGGGTCTTGCCGTCGGGCATCATGACTTCGCACATCACCAGCGCGCCATTGGTCCGCGCGGCGTCCGGATAGATGGCGACCGGCTTGAGTACGCAATCCGAATTATGGCCCTCGGCCTGCATGGTCGAGCTTCCGTCGAAGCCCCACAAAGGAAGCTGTTCGAGCGCCGGAAATGAATCGAATTCCTTGATCTGAGTTTTGCCGCGCAAATTCGGCGTCGGCGTATATCCGTCGAGCCAGATATACTCGAGCTTATACTTTGTCATTGAGCTCTCTCATGAGTTGATGATGCGAAAGGTGGGAACCGAAGCCTCGAACCGAAGCCTGCTAGTCACCACGCGTCTGCCCGGCCACCACCGGCCAGTACTCACCAAGCAATTAAAGTGCCAGATCGCTGCACTGCGGCACCCCCGGCCAGCAAGGCGAAATACCCCGCCTCCCCCCGTTGGCGATCGCAATTTAGGGGTGCGGCAAAGGCGCGCGGGTGGCGGTTTGGACGAGGGCCCGATGGCCCGATTTGAGCCTCGACTGCGCCTGATTACGCAGCAGTCGGCGGCCGTTTGATTGCTCCGACTAAACCCGCGCCAATGGCGCGGAAACATTTGTCCGGAAATCAAGCTCGCCCCGCAACCTCAGCGATAGCTCAAGCGTTAGCCACTCAACGGGTGCCGTCCCAGGTGCAAAATCAAGAATGCCTACATTTTATACAGGAAACGATTTTGTTTTGATCATGTTGCACTCGCGGAGTGCACAGACGATATCGCTTTCAGTAACCAATGAAGAACGAGTCGGGCGCACGCTGAGTTAAAGCGCATCGACGCAAGGAGACGATGATGAATACGAGTTTGAATCAAGGATCGGCAAGGATCTACCAATTCCCTGCAGGAGGTCGCTCGGGCGTCAGCGCACGTCGCCAGGGCGAGACACACGCACCGGCCGAGATTGCTTCCCCGCGCGTGAGCCCAGTTGCCGTTGGCGGCGCCTGGTATCACGAGGCGGCAATCGAGGAGTCCAAACCGGTGCTCGAGCATTGATGCCGGCAGCGCATTCGATGCCCATGCATCGCTGGTCCGCGGTGCGGTTTCAAGAGCGGTAAAAGGGTCGAAACGGAAACGTTTCGGCCCTTTTTTCAAATCGGCTGGCACGCCGTCGTCGGTCGTTTGACGTGCCTGAGCGTTGTGAGCCAGGTCTAGTCCAGAGCGAAAGGCCCTCCCCGTCATTTTGTCCGCCGCAGAGGATCGCCTAAGCTAAGACCCATGCCAGATTCAAATCCATCAGATTCTCCTGCCCGTCACCTCGATCTCGCCGGCGCCAGCAATTTCCGCGACCTCGGCGGCTATCGCGCCAAGGACGGCCGCAGCGTCCGCTGGCGACAGATCTTCCGCTCCAACCATCTCGGCCATCTCACCGAAGCCGACATCGAGGTGCTGCGCGGCCTCGGCCTGAAAAGCGCTTTCGATTTTCGCGGCACCGAAGAACGCATGGCGGCGATGTGCCGTCTTGAGGAGATCGCAGTCCATTCGCTGCCGATCGAGCCGACCGTCGTCGCGGCGCTGCGGGCGCGGCGCGCCAACGGTACCGCCCTGTCGTCCGGTGACGCGCTGGAGGTCATGCGCGATTCCTACCGCAGCTATGTGCGCCAAAACACAACATGCTTCCGCGCGCTATTCGCGCATTTGCTCGAGGACCGCGCGCCGCTGGTCATTCACTGCACCGCGGGCAAGGATCGCACCGGGTTCGCCTGCGCGCTGATCCTGCATGTGCTTGATGTGCCGGACGAACTGATCGCGGAAGACTATCTGCTCACCAACCGCTTCTACCGCCGCGACCCCACCGCCAGTTCCGATCTTCCCGAGGAGGTCAGGCAGGTGCTGGCGAGGGTCGAAGCATCGTTCCTCGCCGCCGCATTCGATGCCATCCGCGACGACTACGGCGATCTCGAAAACTATCTCGTCGACGGGTTGGGCCTCGGCGCCCGCGAACGCGCAAGGCTGCAAGCGCGCTATCTGGACGAGTGACCCGCCACGTGCAGCGCTGCCCCGTGTCCCATGATTTCACGGTTCGGGCAGCATCGGCCTTAAGGCCATGCCGGTTGTCGGTTCGTTGATGCTTGCCCAGCCGTGACCTGGCCGAACCCGGCTGGTCCGCCGGGAAACGACCTTACGCGGCCGCTTCCAGCTCAGCGTCGAGGTCGGCGATGACGTCCTCGAACGCCGAAATCGCCTGCTGAACCGCCGCAATCTGCATCAGTTCCCAGCCGCTGACCGGGCCGTTGCGATTTTGCAGCGCGACGATCAAATCCCGCCGCTGCTCCTTAAGCTGAACAAGTGGTAAACCGTGGTCGGCTAGCTGTCTCATCGTAACGCACCCCTGCCTATTGATTGGCTTTCATGAAACCTAGCGCGATGCTTCTGCTTTCCACTTACAAAACTCCGGCAAATTTTATCGATTAGGACCCGGAAGACTACGGGGCCTCAGGACGTTGGCGGTGAGCCCGCAATCGCACCGCAGGAGCGAGCCCTTTGGGGCGCCCATCCCACTGCAGGATCTCGCAACATTGCAAATGAATTTCGCTTGGCGGTAGTGTGTGTCCTGCTTGCCCCCTGGCCCCGGAGACCAAACATGCGCGGAAAAGTCATTGTCGTGACCGGCGCCTCGGGCGCGCTTGGCAAGGTGGTTGCGGAAGTGGCGCTGGCGCGGGGCGCCCGGGTGGCCGGGGTGGATTACGGGACATCGCAGGTCGCGGCGACGCCGGACCGGATCGAATTCGGCGGCGTCGACCTGTCGGATGCGGCGCAAGCCAAAAAGGCCATCGACGCGGTCGCTTTGCATTTCGGCAAGATCGATGCGCTGATCAATATCGCCGGCGGCTTTGCATTCGAGGCGGTCGCCGAGGGCGATCCGAAAACCTGGCAGCGCATGTATGCGCTCAACGTGCTCACCGCGCTGAATGCGTCGCGATCGGCGATCCCGCATCTCACCGCTTCGCCCTCGGCGCGGATCGTCAATATCGGCGCGATGGGCGCGATACAGGCGGGCGCCGGCATGGGCGCCTACGCCGCCTCCAAGGCCGGCGTGCATCGCCTCACCGAGGCGCTGGCTGCCGAGTGGAAAGGCAAGATCACCGTCAATGCCGTGCTGCCCTCGACCATCGACACCCCGGCCAACCGCGCCAGCATGCCGAAGGCTGATTTCGGAAAATGGGTGACGCCGCAGGAACTCGCCGACGTGATCCTGTTTCTCGCCAGCGACGCCGCCAGCGCCATCACCGGGGCGCTGCTGCCGGTGAGCGGGCGGGTGTAGGCCGGAGGACCCCAACCCCATGCTCACGCACCTTTGCGCGAAGCCGCGCAGGTGCCATATCTATTGAATGACAACCGCCGAAGACATTGAAAAGGCTATCGCGCAATTGCCCCCCCGAGAGCTGGCACGCCTTCGTGCATGGTTCGAGGTGTTTGACGCCGATCGGTTCGACGCCGCCATTGAGCGCGATGCCGCGACTGGAAAGCTCGATGGCTTTGCAGAGGAAGCCCTCGCGGCCCATCGCGCAGGTCAATCCCGGGACTTCTGAGGCACTCCAGTTCGGATCGGCTCGCACGCCGATTACGATCGATTGATCGGCTAGGATACGCTTACGCCTCCGCCATCTTCTTCAGCACCGCGCTGAAGCGAATGCTGCGTTTGCCGGCCAGCGCGGTTGCTTCCGCGACCGCGCCCTCGTCGGTATAGGTGCCGGAAAAGCCGACGCCGACCTCGTAGCCGCCGAACACCGGCCGCTCGCCCTGGTTCGGCGTGTGCTCGTGGTTGACGAGTTCGCCCTTCCACCTGCCGTCTGCGCCGGAGTACGAGCCGACATAGTCGAAGAAGCCATCGCCGCCGTGGATCCGGCCATCGTGCAGCACCATGACGCCGGTGTTGCCGCCGTCGATGCCGTCGAGCATCCGGATATGAATCGAATAGAGGCCGTTTTTGATGCCGCCCTCTCCGGCCGAAAGTGCCGGCGGCGCGGAATCTTCGCCGATCGGGGTCATCACCGAATTGAAGGCAATGCCAGGCAACTGCGCGCTGCCGCCTTCGAAAACATATTGCTCGCCGCGCGGCCTGCCTCGGAGCGTCAGGGTGATTTCGTCGGTCTTGAGCAGCGGCTGGAATTTTGGATCATCGTTGTGACGCAATGTCGATATGTCGACCGTAACGTCGCCGCTACCGGATTCCTGAAAGGTGCCGATGAACGCGTAGGCCGAATTGCCGCCCATCATCTTGCCGTCATATACATAGAGAACGCCGCGGCGCGAACCGTGCACCGTATGCATCTCGACCTTGTAAAGTCCCTGCAACACCTGGAGCCACTCCGGCATCGACGAATTACGCCGCGACCCGCCAATCCCTGGATTCGCTGGTGGTCAGCCCGACGCTATTCGGCTTGTCCCGGGGCGCACGGTAGCCGCTGCGCTGCCGCTTGATCAAATGCTCTCATGCAATTCAGGCTAGACTCGGACATTGAGTCGCGCTTTCGCGGCTGTGGAACCTTGACCCTTGGAAACCGCGCTTTACCTGCCCGTCAAACGCTTCCTGGAAAACCTCGGCTTCACGGTCAAGGGCGAGGTCGGCGGCTGCGACCTGGTGGCGCTTAGCGCCGGCGATCCGCCAATCGTGGTGATTGGCGAACTGAAGCTTACCTTCAATCTCGAACTGGTGCTGCAGGCGGTCGATCGCGCCGGCGCATGCGACGAGGTCTGGCTGGCCGCCAGGATGTCCGCCCGCGGAAAGGGACGCGAGAGCGATGCGCGCTATCGTAATCTCTGCCGCCGGCTGGGTTTTGGCATGCTCGCGGTGACCAACAGCGGCGACGTCGAGGTGATCGTCAAACCGCCCACCACGAGCCCGCGCCGCGACACCAAAAAGCGCTCGCGCCTGGTCGCGGAGCACCGGCGCCGCAAGGGCGACCCGGCGCTGGGCGGAAGCACGCGGGCGCCGATCATGACGGCCTATCGCCAGCAGGCGCTGGCCTGCGCGGCGGCGCTGTCACGAGGGCCGCGACGGGTGCGCGATCTCAAGCCGGAGATTCCCGACGCCCCGAAGATTTTGCAGCACAACGTCTATGGCTGGTTCGACCGCGCCGAGCGTGGCATCTATCTGCTGACCGAAGCCGGACATGCCGCGCTGAAGCGCTGGCCGCAGCAACCGATCGACTTTGCCAGCACCGGCGGTTCAATTCCATGACAATCGGGGAAAACGAAAACGGGAGGACACGATGATCGTAGTGACCGGCAGCGTGACGGCTCGGGAAGATTCCCTCGGCGAGGTTCGCCAACTGAGCCTCGAACATGTCCATCGCTCCCGCCGGGAGCCCGGATGCATCTCTCACGCCGTGCATGTCGATTGCGAGAATCCGTTGCGGCTGGTGTTCATCGAGCAGTGGACCGATCGCGCCGCGCTGCTGGCGCATTTCGCGGTGCCGGCATCACGCAATTTTGTTCGCGCGCTGCAGCCGCTGGCCGCGGCGGCCGCCACCATCGAGATTTACGACGCCACGAGACTAGAAAACTTCTGAACGAAAAACCCGGTGCATAGCAGGATTGCCATATCAATTTCATATTGCAATGCAACATCATCATCCCTAG
>Ga0209871_1000135_pt1 | contig 23073 bp, 12 predicted proteins | sample OrgsoiDNA2013045_FD_185795 | JGI IMG/M metagenome (GOLD analysis project Ga0209871, IMG submission 185795) | Permafrost soil microbial communities from the Arctic, to analyse light accelerated degradation of dissolved organic matter (DOM) -... | ecosystem: Environmental > Terrestrial > Soil >... | reverse complement strand
CTTCATGAGGGCGGGGAGGTGTAAGCACAGCCGGAGGCACGAAGGCGACTTCGGGAATGCGAAGCACCGTCGATTCGCACCCGCACGACGACACGGTGTGAGGCTCACCCGTCCGACGAACTCGTTGTCCCTCCAGGTGATCAGGTAGTCCACCTCACCCGCCTGCTCCATCGCGAACCGTTCCAGATGGTGACGGCCATCCAGCAGCCGGGTCACTGCCTCTGGCGGGTTAGAGAACCCCTATCGCCGCAGGCCCCTGGCGAATAGGCTCGCGCTCATGACCGACGGCGACTGGAGGGATGGCGGGTTCAGGCAGCGTCGGCCCTCCGCGGAGACTCTCGCCTGGGTTGCGGCGTCGATGGGTCGGGGCAGTCGCATCGTTGGCTATCGCCGATTGACCGGTGGCGTCTGCTCCGCCGTGAATCGGCTGACAGTCGAGCGACGTGGAATGCGAACGTTCGTCGTACTGCGGCAGTACCCGGGCGGGCTTGGCCTGCAGGGGAGCTTGGAGAAGGAGATCGCCAACCTTGGTGTGATGGCGGGAAGCGGGCTCCCGGTTCCGAGCATCCTGGCTACTGATGTTGCTGGTGCTTCAACGGGGGGCGCGCCATCGTTGCTGATGACACGGTTGCAGGGGCATGTTCACCTCAATCCGGCGGAACCTCGGTCGTGGATGACGAGGATCGCGGAGATTGCTGTATTGCTGCATTCCCTCGATCTCCCCGCGAAGATGTTCAGACCTTGGACGGATTCTTGGATCGCTCCTCTAGACGGGTTTCAGGTGCCGGTCGACGCACAGAAGCCGGCTGTGTGGAAGGCGGCGTTTGGTGTCATGGCGGCGCCGCCGCCAAAGGACACTGCCGTCTTTCTGCACTGCGATCTCCTGCCTGTCAACATGCTGTGGTCGCGCGGGAGGATTACTGGACTGACCGACTGGAACTCCATCCATCGGGGGGCGCGCGCGATTGACGTCGGGCACTGTCGGCGATACTTGGCGGCGCTCTACACGCCCGAGTGGTCGGAGCAGCTTCGGTCGCTCTATGAGTCGATCGCCGGGGTGACTCTCGATCCGTGGTGGGACCTGTATGCCCTGCTGCACTATGACGATAGCGGGCCGAAGTGGATCCGTAGTCAGGTCGCTGGGCGCCGTCCCGTCGATGTGCCCGGCATGACTTCCCGGGTCGAGGTCGCTATCGAGACAGCGCTACGGCGCCTCGGATAACTGCGGGTTCCCTGCTGGTCGCCCTTCCGGTTCTGGCACGCCGCACAGACCCCTGCACGAAGGCCGGTCGCACTCGCATCAATCACCGGCTAATAACGAGACACCACACTAGAGATAGACCGCATAGCTGCCGGAGCGGCGCAGATCAGCGGCCAGTCGCCCTCTCGAGGGCCCGATGCGGACGACTGCAGTTTGTCTGGAGAGGCCAGGAAGCGCGCGGCGAACCAGCAACGTGCCATGTCAGCGGTCGATGGCGATGCCGAGCGGGAAACGGCCCACCGTGATCGGCTTGCCCTCGGTGCCGTCGGCTATGCGGATCGGGGTCACCGAGCCGGGCGCGCCGGAGGGAGTAAGGATCGAGTTCACGACGTAGACGGTCTTGCCGTCCGGGGCGATCGCCAGGCTGGCCGGGGCTTTCCCGGCCCTGATGGCCCCGCCGGCAGCGCCGGTGGCGACGCGAATCGGGGTGACAGTGCCAGAGCCGAGGTTGGTGACGTAGGCTATCGTGCCGTCCGGGGTGATCGCGATCTGCTCGGGGTAGATGCCAACCCTGATGGGCTTGCCGCGCGTGTTGGTCGCGACATGGATAGGCACCAGGACGCCCTGGTAGCTGTCGGGATCGGGGTCGCTCAGAACATAGGCGGTCTTGCCGTTCGGGGTGATCGCGATGGCGCGGCCGCCCGGGACGCTGATCGGCTTGCCGGGCTGGTTCGTCGCGGTGCTGATCGGGACGACCGTGTCGGTGGTGGTGACGACGTAGACGGTCTTCCCATCGGGAGTGATCGCGATAGCATCCGGCCCGAGGCCGACCTTGATCGGCGTCCCCGGCTTGTTGGTCGCGGTGCTGATCGGCGTCACCGTGCTGATGCCGGCATTGGCGACGTAGGCGTCTTTCCCGTCCGGGGTGATCGCGATGGCGTCGGGATAAGGCCCGGCGTTGATCGGCCTGCGGATCGCGGTCAGCGTCGCCGGGCTGGCTTTGTCCGGAAAATAACGGTGACCCGCGACATATCCTCATCTGCCGCGTTGTGGTGTGTTGGCCAGGGTGCGGCTGGGCCAGTTCTACAGGCTCAGGTGGATGCGAAGTGCCTGGTCGAGTTCGGCGACGAGCGCTGCGGGTAGCTGGCCCGCGCGTGCTCCGATGCGTTCGACGGCGACGGACCGGACCTGCTCGGCTTGTGCTTTGGAGTCGAGCGGCAGCCCGGTCAGGCGAGCTGGCAGGAGAACCTGGAAGGGGTAGACGCGAGCGGTGTTCGAGGTCACGGGCACGACCGTGACGATGCCGCGGCCCAGGCGGGCCGCGGTGGCGTTGGCGGCGTCGTTGCTGACGACGACGGCCGGGCGGGTCTTTGCCGCCTCCGATCCGCGGACCGGGTCGAGGCTGACGGTGACGATCTCGCCGCGGCGCACTCAGGTTCCCAGGCCGTCGGCGGCGACGGCGTCCCATGCCGCGCCGTCGCCGGACTTGGTCCAGGATTCCCAGGCTTCTTCGTAGGCTCCGGTGAGCTGCGCGGCCCGCAGCAGGCTGACAGCCTTGTGCAGGGCGGCGGACCGGGACTCTATACCTTGGGCGCGAGCATAGGAGTCGAGGAACTCGACGTCGTCTTCCGGCAGGCTGACACTGACCTTCATACTTGAAATCCTACCTCAGGTAGGACCAGGGTAGCTAGCTGCGGCACGCCGGGAGCAGCGCTTCGCAGCAATGCGCCTGGTGGGTGCGACTCCCGGGCAGGTCTCGGTGATCTCGGCTGTCGAAGCGTCCATCGCTGCCCTCGGGGGCGTGGCTCTAGGCTTCGGGCTCTTCTTCCTGCTCCGCCCGGTACTGACGAAGGCTCCCATCACCGGTGAGCCCTTCGCCCCTGGCGACCTGTCGCTCGGGCTGGTCGACATCCTGCTCGTCGCGGTCGGCGTTCCGATAGCAGCTGCGGAGGCGGCACGTGTCGCTCTTCGGCGCGTGCGGATCTCGCCGCTCGGCGTAAGTCGACGCGTCACTCCACCCGCTCCACGGATATACCGGCTAGTCCCGCTTCTCGCTGGCATCGGCGAACTCGCCCTCCTTGCCGGTATCGGGCATCCCAGGAACCCTGCCGCCCAGATACTGACGTATTTCCTGGGATCTCTCCCGATCATGGGAGGGCTGGTCATCGCCGGTCCGTGGCTGACCATGACTGGCTCTCGGGTCATGGCCGGCGCACCAGCCGACCCGCCATGCTCATCGCCGGGCGGCGGCTCTCGGACAACCCCCGCGGCGCCTTCCGCTCCATCAGCGGGCTCATCCTGGCCCTCTTCATCACCAGCGCGGCGGTCGGGATAATCGGCACGATCGTCGTTGACCACGGCGCACCCACCGGGGGCGCGGTGGCCAGCGACATCCTGGTCGACCAGTTGGGTCCCTACCTCACGGCGTCGGGCCAGCCAGTGACGTCCGTGGCTTCGATCCCGAACGCGGTGCTGACCGAGGTGGGATCGATCGCAGGCGTCCAGGGTGTGACGGTGATCCATACGGATCCCAGCGCAAGCCAAAGCGGATTGACGGGCCTGGTCTCGTGCGCCCAGCTCTCCCGCACGCCGGCTCTCGGTCGCTGCGTGGCTGGGACCGACGTGGCGACGATCACGCCAGATTACGGTAATAGTAGCGAGCTCACCAGCAACTCGTCCCAGGCCGCAGCCCTCTGGCCCGCCGCTGCCCTCTCCTCCGAACGCCTGCAGAGCCTCCCGGTCCAATCGATCGTCGTGGGCACGAACGGGTCAGGCGCTGCGATCGAGCGAGCGCGAACCGCCCTCGAGGTCGCCTTGCCCTACCAGGGACCTCCCGCCACTATCGACGAGATCAATGCAAGCAGCTCACGGCAGGTCGCCGAGATACAGCACATGACCGACGTAGTGGTCAAGAAGGCGGTACCGTGAGCCGCCCGGCGCCAGCTCGCAAGCGCTTCAGGGTGCTGCCTCGACGCCAGGGAACCGGGCGGGCACATGCATCCGCGCGGCATGAGCGAGATCGGTGAGCAACACGGCAATAAGGCGCTCCTCCATGACCGCGCGGCCGTGCCCAGCCAGCCGCGCAGCGAGTTCTGGGTCCCATGGGCTGGCCGTCGGCGATCCCGTCAGCGGCGTGGACTCGCCCATCTCGAGCGCATGCCGGTAGTCGGCTGCGGTCATCCGCCACGGCCTCGCGCTGTGGGAGGTGATGGCGGCACCGACGATGCGCAGTCCGGTCCAGTCGAAATCGGCTCGCCAGTGCAATCGGGCGCCCTGCGCGACGGCAGAGCCGAGCAGCTTGTGGCACGCGGCGCTTGGCATCCCCTCGGTGCACACTAGCGGCGGGCAGTCCGTGCCAAGGTCGGATGCTGCGACGCGGAGCACGGCGGGATTCTCACAGACAAATATGTCACCGGGTATGGGCACGACGTCGTAGGCGGTCTGCTGCTGAAGGGTGAGCCGGAACGGGACTCCGAACCGGCTGGCGTCGTTCAGCCAGACCGAGACCAGATTGGAACCGCGGCACACCACGTTGAGCACCAGGACCTGGCTGGCCAGGTCGTCGGGGATGGCGCCGTGCATCTCCCACAGCGCCCGCTGCCCGGTGCGGTCATGCGGCATGGAGTCAAGTCCCGAGCAGATGGCCAGCGCCCGCAGCACCAGGGTGGCGAGCGAACCGGCCGCAAGCAGTGCCTTGGTGTCGCCGGTAACCTGTTCGGCGAGCACCGGCAGCGGGATCGGGCTGCCCGGCGCGCGGCTGCGCAGGTGCTCCAATACCCGCACCGCATGCTCGAGCAGCCGGTCATCACCGCGGCGCAGCAGCCTGGTGATCGTCCCATCCTCCTGCAGCGCCAACCACCAGGAGCCGAACCATGCCTCGCCGGCGAGCACCGACGCACCGGCCCTCGCACCGGCCTGCGTGCGCTGTTGTTGCTCCCGTTGCCGTTCGGCGGGCCGGTCGCGCAGCGGGCCGCCCAGCATGACCAGAGTGTCCCGCAGACCGGTGCCGTACCGCTGGCACAGGGCCGCGTCCAGCGTGGTGAGTCCGATGGTCAGCCGTTTCACCGTCTCCGGCCGGTAGCTGCCGGTGATGCCGATGACCGCCCGTCGTTCGGCGTCGGTGGGTGCGTTCAGCCCGATCGAGTGGTCCAGCGCGCCACCGGTCCGTTCCAGGTTGCGCCGGGCCGCGGCGAGCAGCCGTTTCCAGCCCGCGCCACGCAGTTCCGTCAGATCCTCGTCCACAGGGTCCTCACGCCGCGGCGGTGATCGCCCGCCTGGTGCCGGGCGAACCGAGTACGGCGGACAGGTCACCCGCCTCGTCGGCGAGGAGCTGCGCTCCGTCCCACACCAGTAGCAGTGCGCTGACGGTGTGCTCGGCGGGAGAGTGCGCCAGGTCGTAGTGCGCGGCGGCACGGACGGCGGCCTGCGTCGCCCACAGGTCGTAGCCGGTCATGAACAGATCCAGATCGAACTGCGCGGCCAGGCCCATCAGCTCGCTGCGGCCGGTGTCGTCCACTCCGGCGAACGCCTCGTCGAGGGCGAGCAGGCGCGGTGCGTGCGGATGTGCCGAGTTCAGCATCGCGTGCGCGGCGGCGAACAGCGGCAGGTGCAACGAGACCGACTGCTCGCCGCCGGACAGCTGGCTGTGCCGTGTCCGGGTCAGCTTCTCCTCAGTGCCCTCAGCGCTGACCATCTGGAACACGAACTGCCGCCAGCGACGGTAGTCCAGTACCCCGGCCAGCAGCTCTCGGTACGGGAGTTCGCGGTACCGGGCTCGAGCGGTCTTGATCTGCGCGGCGAAGTGGCCGCGCATCCGGGCGAGAGAGTCCGGGTTGAGCCGGGAGGCGTCGGCATCCAGCAGCCCGCACACCGCGCGCTGCTCGTCATCGAGCTGGTCCGCCAGCAGCCACCGCACGCCGACCGTCTTCCCCGAGGACATTTTCCGGGACCGCATCTCGGTGTTCATCGCTCTGATCAGGTCCTTGGCGTCCACGGTCCGCTCGTGGATCTGCTGGGCGAGCCTGGCCAGCAGCGCGTCTTCGAGGATGCGCTGCTCAGAGTCGCTCAGCAGCAGCTGCTGGTCACGGCGGGCGGCTGCGATGCGCTCCGCGAACGCGCCGACCGGCAGCGGGCCCTGCTCATCGGCGATGCGGACCACGATGACACCGTCGGCGCTGTCCCACTCGGGGTGGTAGTCCTGGCCGGCCGCGCCCAGCTGGGCCTGCAGATCCTCCAGCGCCCGGGTGAGCCGGGTCGTGGAGATCTTCAGTGACGTCTCGCTCGGCGTCAGGTCGCGGGTGACCTCGAGGATCGCCTCGTGCACTCCCGCGACCGCCTGCGGCAGGTCATCACCGGTCCAGTCCGCCTCCTGCGCGGGCCAGGCCAGCCGCGGCGGGCACTTCAGCACGTCCAGCAGCTCCCGGGCGGCGAACGGGGCGAGACCGCGCGCGGTGGCCCGCTCCTCCGCACACGCGACGTGGAGGGCGCGCCTGCCGCTGGAGACCCGCTCGGTCACGGCACTGACGGCCTTGATGGCCTCGACCTCGGCGGTGCGGGCAGAATGCTCAGCCGACTGAGCGGCCGTGATGCCCTGCTCGGTCTCGTCGACCTGTGCCATCACCTCAGTGGCCTCCTTGCCGACCGCGCCGTGCAGCGCCGCCAGCTTGGCGGCCTCCTCGGTGTGCCGGCGGCGAGCCATCCGTTCGGTCTCGGCGGAGACGCGCTCCTCATCGGTGGCCTGCTCCAGCCGGCCTCGGGCGTCGGCGACGATGCCACGCTGCTGCGTCTCCTCACGACGGCGGCCGGTGAGGTCCCGGGCGGTGGCCTCGAACCGCCGGGTGGCGGCCTCCACCTGGTCGGCCTGGTCCCATTCGATGGCGTGGTCTATGGCGGTACGGCGCAGCGCCCGCTCCGTGACGGTGCAGGCGGCCACCGACTCGTCGTAGCGGGACTGGGCACCGTCGCCGCCCGCCCGTGCCGAACGCAGCTGCCCGACGGCCTGCGAATGCGTGCGCAGCGCGGCGGCGGTCGCGGTGCTGCGGGGAAGCGCGGCGCGCGCCTGCGCGAACGCGGACAGTGCGCCGCCCAGCCCGTCGAGGTTCCGGTCGAGGCTGGTCAGCAGCTCCGTCAGCCCGGCGATCTGGGCCTCGCACTCAGCGATGCGCGCGGCCCGGCGGCGGGCCCGGGCGGTCGCTCCGATGTACTCGGCGTGGTCCTTGTGGTGCGCACCGGCGGTGACACCGTGGGAGTACCGGCCGTCGGCGCCGATCACCGCGGCGCAGGAGAACAATTCGCCGTCCAGGGCGATGGAAGCCAGCACGGCACCGATCCGCGTGGCGGGCACTGGGGTGTCGTCCTCGGGTACCAGCACGCCAGCGAGGCTGGTGCCCTCCACCGGCGGGCCGGGGACCAGGTAACCGTCATCGTCGCCGGCGGCGACCTCGAGGCCGTCCGGCGTGATCCAGGCATCCAGCATCCCGGTGGCTTCCAGCGCCGCCTCGAGCGCGGCGGCCCGCGCGTCACCGACGTCGCCGGCGAAGCGGACCAGCCGCCACAGCGGTGCACCGTCGCGTCCTGACCGGTCGGCGGTGCGTCCCGGGTGGGCGGGCGGTGCGTCGTCGCGTTCTGCGGCGATCCGGTCCCGCTCCCCGGCGATGCGCTGCCGCTGCGTCTGCGTGGTGGCACGCTCGGCACGCAGGCGCGCCTGCTCGTCACGGATGGACTGCTCGGCGGCGGTGGTCGCCCCGGCGAACACCGACTCGGTAGTGGGCGCATCCGGGTCGCCGAACATCTCGATGGCCACGCTGAGGCCCTCGGTCAGTTCCCGCATTGCCGTCTCGTCCAGCACATCGGCGTAGTCGGCCGCCCACCGCGTCAGTGCGGCCTGGGCGTCGGCGCGGGCCGTGGCCACCGCATCGGCTGCGGACTGCTCGGCCTGCTCGGCGGCGGTCACTGCCTCCAGTGCCCGGTCGAGTGCGAGCCTGGCCAGGTCCCGGGCGTGCTCGGCTCTGCGGTGCGCCTGCAGGGCAGCCCGCACCGAGCGGACCGCCTCCAGCCGGGCGGTGATCCGGCCGCCGGCGCGTTCGGTGAACCCGTCAGCTCCGGCGTCGGCGGCCTGCCAGCCGATACCGGCCGCGGTGGCGTGGTCGGCGAGCTGCGCCGCACTGCGCGAGACTACCGATTCCAGGTCGGCGAGTACCGCCGCGGCCTGCTGCAGGTCGGCATGAGCACGGGCGGTCCCCGCGCTGCGCCGGGCGAGTTCCGCAGTGGCCTCGGCAGCGGTCCGCTCGTTGGTGCGGACGAGCCGTTCAAGGTCGGCGAGTTGCCCGACCGCCTGGTAGGCGGTGGTGGACTTCAGCTGGTCGAGCCGGGCGTGCAGCCCGGTGAGAGCGTTCTCCGCCTCCTCCCGGCCGGCCTGCGTCTGCGCCTGGTCGGTTTCCGCGCCTGCCAGCGCCGTGATGTCGTGGGTGAGTTCGGTGCGCCGCTGCGCACTGGCCCCGCGGCGGCGGGTAAGTGCATCGGCGGCCGACCGGGCGTGAGTGCGCAGATAGGTGGTGTAGGAGGCGAGGAAGGTGCGGGTAGCCTCGTCGGCGGCGGTCAGCCCCTCCAGCGTGGTGGCGACCGTCTCCATGTCGTCGAACGAGCGGGCAGCCTCGGTGATGAGGTCGTCGTCGACCGGTCGCAGCCCGTCGGTAAGCGTGTCCGACAACTTCGCCGGGTCGAGGTTTTTGGCCAGCTGCGGCCGCCGCAGCGTCAGGATCAGGGTGAGGAGCTGTTCGTAGCGTTCCCGGCCGAGGCCGAACAACCGCTGATCGAGGGCGGCCCGGTAGTCGGTGGGAGAGGCGTGCAGGCTCGGCTCCCCGATCTCCTCGGCGAGCTGCTTCCTGGTCATGGGCCGGTCGTCGCCGGTGATGAGCGAGAAGTCCGCGCCGACCCGTCCCTCGGCGACGAAATGCCAGCGTACTGGGGTGTCGCGGTGCTTCTGGGCGTGCAGGCCGATACCTACGGTGACGGCCTCACCGGTGTCGCGATGCCGCAGCTCCAGCCATACATAACCGACCGCGTTCTCGCCGCCGCGGAACAGGAGGTTGGACTTCATGGTCCGGTCCTCGGCGGCGAACGGGTTCAGCCGCTTCGGGTCGATCCGGCCGTCCAGCACGAACGGGAACAGAACCTCAAGAGCCTTGGTCTTCCCGGATCCGTTGGGACCGCGCAGGATCAGCCAGCCACTGGCGAAGCAGAACTCCTCATCCCGGTAGTCCCACATGTTGATGATTCCGGCCCGGGTGGGTTGGAAGCGGGTCACGTGGAGCCCTCCTTCACGGTCATTACTCGCATTCCCGTCGCCGGCGCCGCTGACGGAAGAGACGCGCCGCCGGGGGTCATGACGCGCCCGGCGGGCTCTTGATGTGCGCGGTGATGCTGCGGTAGCGGCCCAGCAGCGGCAGCACCAGGACGCCGCCGTCCACTCTCGCCACCAGGCCCAGTGAGGCAAGCAGGGCGACCGCCTCGGTCAGCATGCGACCCGGGTCGGCGGCCTGTTTCTCCGCCATGCCCGCGCCGAAGTCCTCCACCAGCTTCCGCAGCTCGGTACGCAGCCATACGTCACTGAGGAACGGGTAGGCGGCGTCGGCGGCACCGCTGGGTCCATCTGATCCGGAATCGGTTCCGTCCCCGGGCCCGGAATCGTCTGTCTCCGGTTGCCAAGCCGGCTCGGCGACCAGGTCGGCGACGCGGCCCCGGTCCGGCAGGGCCCCGTCGATCCGCCGGGCGGCGTCGGCGAGCCGTTCCGCGGCGGTGGCCGAAGGCAGTGGTTCGATCCTGGATCTGTTGCGCTGCAGGTAGCCGGCGATCCGCGCGCACAGCAGCAGCGCGGCCTGCGCGACCGTACCGGTCGACGGGAACGCCACGTCGCTGAACCGCTGCCCTGAGTTGATCAGCGCGACGCCTTCGGCGCGCCGCTCCAGATCGAGGCCGGTGAGCCGCTCGATGTCCTCGGCAAGGCTCGCCGAGCGGAGCTGGCCACGCAGTCCTTCATCGACGTCGGCGTAGTAGACGGCCGGCTGCTCCACGACGAGCCGGCGGGCATGCCGCGCGTTCACCCGCCGCCGTGCCTCCCGCCCCTGGGCCGACACGGATCCGCCGGGCCCATCCAGCAGCTCGGTGACGGAGTTCAGATGCTGCAGCACCCGGCTCGGCGCGTAGAGGGCGGCGGCCACTTCGCGGTCGATGTCGTAAAGCGCCTCGGCACGCTCGGGATCGTTGACCCACTCGATGGCCGAGCCGTCGGCCATCCGCAGGGCACCGCGCACCTCCAGCCAGGCGACCGCGTCCACGAACGCGTCCCGGTCCGGTTTGCGGCCGGTGTCCATGCCGAGGCCGTCGATCCGCCCGGCGTCAGCGGCGACCGTGTCCGCCAGCTCGCTGAGCGCTATCTGGGCGCCGGAGCGGCCCAGCGCGGACAAGGTCAGCACCAGGTAGGCGTAGCGGCGACGGTCGAACGGCCGCCGTGCCCGGGTGAGCGCCGGGCGGGTGTCATCCAGCGCGTCCTGCACCCGGCGCAGCCGGATAGTATCGCCGCCGGACAGGAGCGTGTAGCCGAGGACCTCGCCGAGGTCGGCCCGCAGCTGCCTGACCCACTTGCGCACGAGGGGGAGTGTTGAGGCGTCCGGGTAGGACGCGGTGATCAGCGGGTGACGCAGTACCAGCCGCGCCGCCTTCTGGTATTCGGCCAGCTCAAGCGAGCTGACGTCCGCCGCGACCCTCATCCGGTGACCTCCATCGCCAGCCCGTCCAGATGGAGCCGGCCGCGGACCGTGTGCACAGTGGTGGATCCAGGGGCGGGCCGCAAGGTGAGCCGCACCCCGTGCGCGGACCCGCTCGCCGTCCGGCTGACCGGGACCCGTGCGGACAACGCCACGTCCAGCAGGCTGAGCAGAGCCTGGGTCTCCGGCTCGTCCAGCACCCGGCCGTAGACGCCGTCACCGGCCAGCGCTGTCGCCGCGCTGCGGCGCTGCGCGGTCGCCTTCAGCTGCTCGGCGCGCAGCCGCTGCCTCTCCTCGTCGTTGCGCTGAATCCGGCCGGGGCCGCGCAGCGCCTGGGCCTTGCCGTTGCGCACCAGCGTCCGGGACAGCTCCACCGGCTCGGCATCCCACCACGACAGCCGGCTCCCGATCGCCTCCGGGTCCTCGTGCACGGCTGAGACGTGCCGGGGTGCCCCGAGACCGAACACTGCCTGGAACAGCGCATGGGCGTCGTCATCAGTCGGGCAGGCGGTGAACCATTGCGCCAGATGGCGCAGCTGGGTCTCCCTGCTCACCCCGCCGCGGCGCGACTCGGTGACCCGGCGCAGCAGCGCCGTGACGTTGGCGATGGCGGTGACTGTGGCGTCCTGAAGGCGCTCGGCCTCGCTGCGGCGAGCGGTGCCGAACCAGTGCACCAGGCCGCCCCAGCGCGCCCGCCAGTCCGCGACCCGTTCGTCGGCGCCGCGGAACAGCGACTCGTCAGCCTCCGCGGCGAGCCGGGCGAGGCGCTCGGTGCCGGTGGCGTCCACCTCGGCGACCGCAGCGGCCAGGAGCGGCGCGAACCGGGTCAGCTCGGTGTGGAACTCCCGCATGTGGGTGAGCAGCGCGTCCTTATGCGCGAGGAACACTTCGGGCCGGGTGTCGTTGGTGCGCGCCAGATCGCCCAGCATCAGGTAGAACCGGGCGGCGCGCTGTGCCATGTCGGCGAGCACGCCGTCCAGCCGGGACAGCTTCCGGTACACCTCGGCGGCGTCCCCTGACCGCACCGCCTCGGCGAGCGCCCGCAGGTCGGCCAGGATGTCGGGGAACACCAGGCGGGACAGCTGGGCGTCTTCCAGGCTGGCCGTCAGCACCTCTTCGACGGCCTGGAAGGCCCGGTATCCGGCCTGGTTGAACTGGTAGACGTAGTGCCGGTTGCGGTACTCGGCGAGGTTCGCGGCGCGGGTGCCGTCGTAGGAGCGGTCCAGCACCTGCCATTCGGCGAGGGCATCCAGCAGAACCTGCACGTCGCCGACGGCGGCCGCCCCCGGGTGCTGCTCGGCCAGCTGGCCGAGTGCCTCGCGGGCGTCGGACGCGTGCATCAGCACCTGGTAGTTTGCCCTGGCCCGGTCGAAGGCACGCAGCAGCCACAGGTACTCGTGGCGCTTCTCGGTGGCCGCGAAGTGGAACAGCCGCAGCCGGTCATCGAGGGTGAACGCGTCGATGCCGAACGCGGCGTCCCCGGCCGTGGAGTCACCAGAGGCGGCCGGAACAGGGGGATCGGCCGCCGTGGGGACGCCGGGGGACGGTGGGCTTGCATCGACGAGCATGACGGCAGCACTGGTCTCACTCATGGTGAAAGCGGATAACTACGTGGCACAGGTCCGTATCATCGCGATCATCGCGATCATCGCGATCATCGCGGGATTTGCCGCCTAATGGCTGACCCGGCATGATAGCCAGTCTGCCGGATCGCCGCGGCGGATAGGGAAAGACGCGCCGCAGTGCGGCCAGCAGTCCGTTGTTGCGCAGCAGCATGACGCCGAACCTAGCGTCGGCCTCTGACAATCACGCGGGCACACCGCGACTGAGCGGCCCGCGGGCCGCTAGGCCCTCCGGCGGCTCGGCACACCTCGCGAGGCCGTGCAGCGATGTCAGCACCGTCAGCGCGGCGCCGCGGCTGAGGTCCTCGTGGTGACGCTCGTTTCGCGGGGTGCGCAGGCAGCCGTAGCACGACGTCTCCAGGCCGCAATCGCACGACCCAACCCGCCGGGCCGCGGTGGCGATCACCGCGTCGAGTGCGGCGGCGATTCGCAGCACGCTGCCCGCCCCGCCCGGGACGGTGTCGAACAGCACCAGGCCGCTGCGGCCATCCGCCCCGGAATGCACCACGCCGTCGATATCGTTGCGGCTGATCTCCAGGCCGTCGGCGGCGCCTTCCAGCACCGCGTACAGGAGGGAGTGCCACTCTCCCCCGGTCTCCAGGCCGGGAGCGTCCAGCCGCAGTCGCAGGATGTCCGTCTCGTACGTATGCGCGAGCGAACGCCAGCGCAGCGGCCCCGTGCAGGGCTTGCCGCGCAGCGGGCTCACGTGCGACGTGGGGGAGCGGCCGTGGTTGGCGGCACCCCACCCGCACCAGTCGCAGATCAGGAACCCCGAGCCGCCTGGTCCCTCGGCCAGCGACACCAGCCGGCCCCGTGCACCGGAGTGGCACCACGCCAGCGCGCCAGTGCCGGCCTTCCAGCGGGTCTCCGCGAGTTCCTCGCCCAGCGACACCACATGCACGCCGCCGTTCCAGGACCGCTGCGGCGGCACGTTACTGGGCTTGCCGGTGCGCGGGTCGGCGACGAATCCGAACTCCGGCACGCAGTATTCGCGGACCGGGCCATCGGCGGGCCGCCCGCACGCCGAGCAGGCCGGTTCCAGCTCGGTGCCGCCTTCCCGGTAGTGCCGGCAGCCCCGGCACACCGTGTAGCTGCGGGTGATCAGTTCCCGGCCGGGAAGCCGGTATATGCCGCCCGAACGCCAGAGCACCCCGCCAGCGACCAGCTCGGCGCCAGGCGCGTATTCGTGGATCGCCACCGACAGGTCCCGGTTCAGCTCCAGCCGGGCGCCGACCTGGCTGTCGCAGTGCGCGGTGCGCAACTCGACGGTGTCCACCGGGAACCCGTACTTCGGCAGGACGTTCCGGTTGGCCAGGTAGCCGATCAGTGGCCGCCGCGTGATGGTGGCGATGCTGCGCTCGAACCGGGCCGCCAGGTCGCTGCGCCGGGACTCGAACGCCTCCGTCCGGCGCTCCTCGAACATCGCCACATCCTGGGCCAGTTCGGCGCGGACCTGCTCCAGCAGCCCGCACAGCTGCTCCACCCAGCTACCGTCGTCCAGCCCGATCAGCGGCCAGGCGAGCTCCGGGAGCACGGTGCGCAGCGCCGCGGTGATCTCGGCGGGCACCGGGGTGAGGTAGCCGCGGACCGCGTCGCAGGGCGGCTCGGCGCGTCCGCCGGGCAGGAAGAAATCCCCGGCGCTCTTCCACTCCCGGCCGCCGTTGTCCTTGGCGTCCCGGAAGAACGCCGCGAGCGCCACTGAATGCGCGTGCCGCCGGTCGATGCGCGGATTTCCCAGCGGCACGTAGGGGGCACGGACCTGCCCGGTCAGCATCGACTCCGGCGCCTGGTAACGGGACAGATCATGAGAGCGGCGCTGAGCGTAGGTGACCACCAGCGCGGCGGTGCCACTGCGGCGGCCCGCCCGCCCGGCCCGCTGGATGTAGTTGGCGGTAGTAGGCGGCATGTTCCGCAGCAGCACCGCAGAAAGCGCCCCGACATCGACGCCCAGCTCGAACGTGGTGGAGCAGCTCAGCACGTTGACCTCACCGGCGAGGAACCGCTGCTGGATGTCGGCGGCCTCCAGGCCGGTCCACTGCGCGGTGTGCTCCCGGGCTGTCAGCGGCACCGGTGCGGTCTGCGTATACAGGGAGCGGTAGTGGTCGTCGTCGGCGGCGCGGTCGGCGGCCAGTTCGCCGGCGCAGCCCATCGTCGGGCACACGCCGCGAAGGGCGGCCGTGGTGACCCGCCGGCACAGTGAGCACCGCCACGCCTCGCCGCCGGCCGACAACGTGAGCCATGTGTGATCGACCTGGTGCACCTGGCCCAGCCTGGGCAGCGCCGCCGCGTGCAGCCAGCCGTCCCGGGCAGCGGTGAGTGCCCGCCAGCACCCGGCCAGCACCTCGCGCGCGTCGATTCCGGACGCGGGCTCGCCGAGGACAGCCAGCAGCCGGCGCAGGTAGTCCAGCCGCTTGTTGACGCCACGGGTGGGCAGCCAGCTCAGTACCTTGAGCCTTGCCTCCGCGCCGTCGCCGCGGACGTAGATCGGGCCGCGCCGCGGGTCGAACATCTCATCGGCCGGGTCGACGTCTTCCGGCATGGTGAGCGCGCCCTGCAGCCGCACCGTGCGGAGCAGTTCGGTGAACAGGATCACGCACTCCTGCGCGGACAGCCCCAGATCGAGCAGCGGGGTGGCCGGCCGCCACGACGGGTCCATGCCCAGCCCGACCCGCAGGAGCCCAAGGCCTTCCAGGGACTGGCGCTCATCGAGGGCGACCAGTTCGCGCAGCACCCAGCGGGCGGCCTCCCGGCGTCTGCCCTGCCGCGACTCCCGCCGGGAGAACACCCCCGCACGGCCGGCCGCGGCCGCGGTCTCCTCGATCAGGTCGTCCACTCCTGCGTCCGCGTCGCGGGTGGTGGCCCGCGCCAGCCCGTCCAGGATCAGCCGCCGCTGCTGCACGAGGGCGTGACTGGACTCCAGGTAGGGGGCGAAGAACGCGGCAGCCTGCCGGCTGTCACTGAACGCGAGGAGCTTCCGGCCGCCGCCGGGCCGGTCCGCAAGCTCCTCATCCGGGGGCAGCGCCTGGTAGAGCGCGGTGGCCAGCACTGCCGCGGCCGCCTCGTTGCCGCTCTCGAACAGCCGCACCTGCCCGGCGCCCCGCGCCCCGCAGGCCAGGCACCCGCTCGGGGTGCCCGACGTGGCCGCCAGTCGCCGCACAGACCGCAGTTCGGCGGCGCAGCATCCGCAGGGTGCCGTCCCCGCCACGGGCGCGGACGCTGTGTGGAGGGCTCCGCATCTGCCGCACAGCAACGCGTCGCTGGCGGTCGCCGCCGCGGCACCCTCGAGGATCTCATCGTCCTCGTCGGCCGTCTCGGCCGGCGCGTCGAGCAGCAGCCACCTGCGGCGGTCGGGGCGCACTGCGCGCGATGTGAAGTGCTCACCGCCCGAGGTGCGCTCCACCGAGCCCGCCAGATGCACCGCGCCGCACCGCTTGCAGCAGCCGAACTCGAAGACAGCGCCGCAACAGTCCGGGCAGATCTCGCGGCGGGCCAGCGACACGTGCGGGCCGCCGGGCGTCAGGCAGGTGTACGCACCCTCGGTGGCCCGGGCGAACAGATGGTACCGGGCCGACAGCACCGGAGTGCCAGCGCTGTCACGAATCTTCGAGCCCACCGCGACCAGCGCGGCGAGCGCCGCTCCCGCACGAGGACCATCGGCGTCGGTGAACACCTCGGCGGCCAGGTCGGTAAACGGCCGGGGCGAACGGGCCAGCAGAGTGCGCAGCCGCGCCATCGTCTGCTCGTGCGCGAGCAGCAGCGCGGCGTCGTTACCGCCAGGGCCGACGGCCGCCGGATCGTCCGCGGCGCGGCCCAGCAGCGCCGACCCTGGATCGGCCGAGCCGGCCAGGTCGAGATAGTCGTCGGGACCAAGAGGCCCCCACAGCGGCCCGGCCGGGATGGCTACCCGCTGCGCGCCGACCAGATCCTGGCGTGCCGGGTCGCCGTCCACCCACTCGAAGGACGCGTCGAACAACTTGGCGGCGAAGTCCATCACCGCCCGCGGATGGTCGCCGACAGTAGCGCTCGTGGCGATTGCCTGGAACGCCGCGTCAGCATGGCCGCGGCCAACGCGCTCGCGCAGCCGGCGCAGGAGCATGCCGACCTCTTCGGCCTTCGCCCCGTCATAGACGTGCGCCTCGTCCAGCACGACGAACCGCCAGTGCCCGCCGTGCTTGCCCTCGAACAGTTCCATGTCCGCGGGGCGCAGCAGCAGGTACTCGAGCATCGCATAGTTGGTGAGCAGCAGGTGCGGCGGGCTGTCTCGCATCTCCTGGCGGCTGAGCAGTTCGTTCGGCAGCCGTGGTTCGCCCGGGTTCAGCGACTCGAACAGCGACGTGCCCTCGCCGGCCCGCTCCGGAGTGTCCCCGGTGTAGCGGCCGAAGGTGATCTGCGGCACGCTGGCTAGCAGCCGGCGGAGCCTGCGTAGCTGATCGTTGGCGAGCGCGTTCATCGGATACAGCAGCAGCGCCCGCACCCCGGGTCCGAGCGTGCCAGCCTCGTGCTCAGTGGTCAGCGCCGACAGTACCGGCAGCAGGAAGCTCTCCGTCTTCCCTGACCCGGTGCCGGTGGCCACCACCAGGTTCCGTCCCGCAGCGGCCTTCCGCAGCGCCTGCTCCTGATGGCCATAAAGAGGCCGGTCCAGGGGCAGCGCCGCGCTGCCCAGCCGGGCGAACGCCGGATCCAGCACGCCCTCGCCGATCAGGTCACGCAGGCTCGCCCCGGTCCGGTAGGGCGGCGTCGCCTCCAGCAGCGGCCCCTTGGTCAGCAGCGGGCTGGCGGCGATACAGTCGGCAAGCGCGACCGCCAGCCCGCGGTCACGGACGGGCAATAGCGACCGCAGGTAGCGCCGGTAGGTGGTGCTCAGCAGAGTGCTGGTAGCGATCGCGTCCACGATGCAAACCGCTCCCGGGCGGAAGAAGGTGTACCAAACACAAATGCTCCTGGAAACCCTACAGCGCCAGCAGACGCCCGCGCGCAAGGCGCCGGGTCAACCGGGCAGCCACGGGTCGGCGGCCGGCGCGCAAGCGCTGATCCGGGCGATCACCGCGGTCCGCGCGCCCACAGTCATCCGCAGCTCCGCGCCACCGTGGGCGCTCACCGTGTCCAGCATCCGCCGCAGCGGATATCTGCCCTGCTTCGAAGGCTCCAGTACCTGCACGATCCCCCGCGCGGTGACCACATCGATGGGTGGGTCAGCGGCGGCCCCGGGCAGGTCCAGGCGCAGCGCGCCACCGCGGATCAGGTCCGCCGCATCCAGCTGCAGCGGCCCGAGACTGTGCCAGGCCGTGGGGGCACCCGCACTGCCCGGTTCGGGTTCGATCCGTATCCGGCAGTACGGCGGGGTGACCCGGATTGGCAGCACGACCGGACCCGCCACACATGCCACCTCAGTCCCGGTGTCCTTGGCTCCGATCATGGCCGCGCAGGGCGAGGCGGTCATCCCGGGCGCGGGCGAGAGCACGGCCTCGGCCGCATCCAGACCCTCCTCAGCTGTCAATCGCAGCGCGGGCGAGTAGGCGACGTCCAGACCCTCGGCCACGAATACGACACGGCGCAGCCCGGCGACGGGCGCGGTGTCCAGCGCGGTCACGGTCACCACCAGTTCGCCGAGCACCGGATGAGGCACCCGATCCCACAGACGCTCCGGATCCCAGCGATCCCCGCTGGCCCCGACCGCCTCCAGGACCCGGCCGGAGCCCGGCCCTCGCACCTCGACCCACCACCTGGTATCACCGGCGGGCAGCCGCACCGTCGGCAGCGTCCCGAAGACTGCAAGCCCGTCCGTCGTGTGGATCCCCGGTACCGGGGCGCCCGTCACCAGCCGCGGTCTGGACCGGCCGCGGACAGTGTGCCGTCGCGGCACATCGTCGCCCGCAGGCTCCAGTTCCAGCCACGCAATCCCGGACAGGTCCAGCTGGACCAGCCGCCAGCCTTTCCAGGTCAGCGGCAGCCTGCTCTCCACCAGAACCCGCGGCGCGGTATCGGCACGCAGCGCCCGGTCCTCAGGGTGGACCAGCCAGACGGCCTCGGGCGGCAACACCGCCGCGATCGGCGCACCGTCGGCGTCGAAGGCCAGGAGCGGACCCGGAGGATCGGTGACCTCGTCCGGAGACATCGGGGTCCAGGATCCCGCCTCATCCCGGCCAGGATCGGCGTGGTCCACGTCGCGGGTCAGCACGCCCCGCCCGAACGGATCGAGCCGCAACGGCGGCCGCCCGCCCGGTCCCGGGGAGGTGGCCGCGACCGTCCGGGCCGCGTCGATGACGCGGCCCGGCAGAGACAGGTCCGCCAGGTCTTCAGCGCCGGGTTCATCGTTCTCGGAGAGCAGCTCCATGAGCGCACGGCAGCGTTCGACGAACCCGGTGCCCGCCCTGAGGCGCAGCAGCGCGGCGACCGCGGGATCGAGCGCGGCTAGTTCCTGTTCCGGCGCTCCGGCACCGGCCAGCCGCAGGAACTCCGGCAGGGACGACTCGGTCACTGCCGCGTGGGCGAGCACAGTCTCAAGCGGGTCGCCCGCCGTGGCCGGGACGCCTAGCGTCGCCAGCGAGCCCAGGAACGTCTCGGCCCACTCAGCGGTGGAGCGCCTGGTCGCGCGCGATCCGGTCGCCCGGTGCCAGGCCGGCCAAACCTTCCCGTGCTTGTCGTGGCGGGCCGTGATCTGCGCCATGGCGACGACGACGCAGGCCGGCCACCGGCAGTTCAGTACTGTCGGCGGCTCGGACCGGGAAAGGCTTCCCAGCGCCTTTGCCGCCGCGTCCAGCATCTCGGGTTCCACGTCGAGTGTCCCGGCCGGCTCTCCGGACGCGAGATGCCGGCGCCAGCCAGGCTCGAGCAGGTCGAGCAGCGTGCCCGTTGGTGGCCCGCTCATGCTGACCCCCTTAATCGCTCCCCAGCGTCCCATGGTCCGCGGATGAAGCGTAGTCACCGGCACCGGGCCCTTCGCGATCCATGAGCGGATGGTCAATGCCGCGCCGTGGCCGTCCCGCGCTTCGTCGCCGTCCGCGTCGGGATAGCTGACCTGCCAGGTTTCCTCACTGCTTGGCAGGGCTGGACTTTTTACGCACAGTGACAGATCGATCGCTAAGGGTGTCTAATGAAGTGATCGGATCACCTTGATCCGAATCGGGGGCGGGGAGCATGGCGTGGACAGAGGGCCTGCGGCGGTGGGTGAGCATCGTCGCGTCGGTGTCGATGGCCGTGACCGCCGCCGCCTTGATCGTCGCGCTGGCCTCTGCGGCTGATACCCGTGCCGCCGCCGGGGAGCTCTCGCGGCGGCTGGTGCCCGCCGCCGCGGCTTCGGGTGCGCTGCTGGCGCAGTACACCGCGGAGCAGACGTCGCTGCGTAACTATGTAACGAGCGGGCAGGCGGCGCAGCTGGCGCCGTTCACCCGGGCGTCCGGGCAGATCCCGGCGCAGCAGGCACAGGCGGCCGCGCTGGTACGCGGCTACCGGCTCATGCCGGGCGAGCTGGCTGCCGCCGAGGCGGCGCACAGGGCATGGCTGGCTCAGGTGGCCGCCCCGCAGCTCGCAGCGGCAGCGCGCGGTGACTTCGCCCGCGCGGGGGCGCTGCAGGCCGATCTCACGCTCACGCGGCCCTACTCGCTGGCACTGCGCACCCGGACGACGGCGCTGCAGGGGCAGATCACGGCCATGCAGTCGCAGGTCACCGCTCGCCTGGTCGGCGCGGAGCGCCCCTTGCTGGCCGCGCTGCTGGCCGTGTGCGTCGTGATGGCGGTGATCGCGGCCGGCGGGGTGATCGTGGTGCGCCGCTGGGTGCTCAGCCCGCTCACCGCGCTGCGCCGGGCGGCGGATTGTGTCGCCGCGGGCCTTTATGACACCCGGGTGCCCGCGGTCGGCCCGGTCGAGCTCGCGGACCTGGGCCGGGCCGTCGAGCAGATGCGGACCCGGCTGGTCGCGGCGCTGGCCGGCGCGGAGCGGGCCGAGCAGAGCTTCCGCGGCCTGTTCGAGTCGTCCCCTGACGCCACGCTGACCGTGGCGGCTGACGGGTCCGTCGTCATGGTGAACGCGCAGGCCGAGCGCATGTTCGGGTACAGCGCCGGCGAGCTGGCCGGCCAGCCGGCGCACGTGCTGATACCCGCAGCCGCGGGCGGCGCCGAGCGCTTCCTGGCCGGGCTGGGCTCACGGCCGACAGCAGGCATCGTGGTGGCCGCGGTAGCCAAGGACGGCCGGGAACTCCCCGTCGAGCTCACCGTGAGCTCGCTGCCGGCCGGCTCCGGGGTGGCGGCCGCGGTCTCCATCCGCGACCTCTCCGAGCGGCTGGCCGCCGAAGCCGAGCGGGAGCAGCTGCGGGCCGACGCTGACCGGGACCGCTACCAACGGCGGCTCCAGCAGTCCGAGCGGATGGAAAGCCTGGGCGAGCTGGTCGGCGGGGTCGCGCACGACTTCAACAACCTGCTCAACGTCATCACCGGCTATACCGACTTCGTCGCCGAGGAAGTGACCAGCCTGGCAGGCACCGACACCCGGCTGGCCGCCGTGCTCGCCGACGTCGAGCAGGTGCGCGCCGCGGCGCAGCGGGCGATACGGCTCACCCGCCAGCTGCTGACCTTCGCCCGCCGCGACGTCGTGCACCCCCGGGTACTCGACCTCAACAGCGTCGCCAGCGGCGTCGAGCAGCTGCTGCGCCGCACCCTCGGCGAGCACGTGGACCTGACCATCACCACTGCCTCCGGCCTGTGGCCAGTCAAGGCCGACCCCGGGCAGATCGAGCAGGTCCTGGTCAACCTTGCGATCAACGCCCGCGACGCCATGCCCGGCGGCGGGAAGCTCACCATCGATACCGGCAACGTCACCGTCGATCAAGTCTACGCCGACAGCCGCCCTGGCCTGCAGCCCGGCAGCTACGCCCGGCTCCGCGTCTCCGACACCGGCACCGGCATGGACCGCGAGGTTCTCGCCCGCGTATTCGAGCCCTTCTACAGCACCAAGCCGCAAGGCCAGGGCACCGGCCTCGGGCTCGCGACGGTCTACGGCATCATCACCCGTGCGGGCGGCCACGCCCAGATCTACTCCGAGCCAGGGCTCGGCACCACCGTCACCGCGCTCCTGCCCATCACCCAGACACAAGCCGAAGGGCCCGGGCCCATCGCCGCCGCGCCTGCCCCGCGCCACGCCCACGGCCACGGTCAGGCGATCCTGCTCGCCGAAGATGAGGTGAGCCTGCGGGAGCTGACCTGCCGGCTCCTGACCCGCAACGGATACCAGGTCCTCGTCGCCACCACCGCCCCCGACGCCCTCCGCCAGGCCAGCGACCTGCAGCAGCCCATCACCCTCCTGCTCACTGACGTGGTCATGCCCGAGATGCTCGGCAACGATCTCGCCGCACGAGCACGCGCCCTGCGCCCCGGCCTGCCCGTCCTCTACATGTCCGGATACGCCCAGGCGGTCCTCGACACCCAGGGCGCCCTCGACACCCATGTCGACCTCCTGGAAAAGCCATTCACCGAAGCCACGCTGCTCAGCCGCGTACACCAGGCCATCCGCAACAGCGCCCAAACAGCCAGCCCCGACCCGCAGACCGCCCAATCCGTGCCCTAGCAAGCACCCCAATCGCCACCGGTTATTCTCCCCTGACGGTGCGGCGCGAGGCGGCGTCAGTGGCGCGCATAGCCGCCTGTTCTGGTGCAGCTGGGCGGAGCCTGTGCACTGAGCCGGGCGGAGCCCGGCGCCGGGTCAAGGTCAAGCCGGGCCGCTGGTCTTTTCAGGGTGGTTGTCCACTCCGGGCGGCACAGGCTTACGGCACCCATGGGCGGTCAATGCGTTCGCTATCTCTTGTGTTGTCTGTTCCCAGCCGCGCAGGGTCGACCGCCGCTGCCGTGCGGCGGCCCGTAGCCGGCGTCGGTGGCGCTCGTCACCCAGCCAGTCTCCGAGCGCGGCGGCGAGGGCAGCCGGATCGCCGGGAGGGACCAGCTGGCCGGGGCGGGTGCCATCGGCGGTGGAGCCGAGCGCTTCGGGCAGCCCACCGACGGCGGCGGCTATGACGGGTAGGCCGTGGGCGAGCGCTTCGGTGACGGTCATGCCGTAGGTCTCCGAGCGCGACGGCGCGACGAGCAGGTCGGCGGTGGTGTACGCGTGGCTGAGCGCCGCGCCGGTCAGGACGCCGGTGAGCCCGATGCGGTGGCCGTAGCCGAGGCGCGTGATACGGGCCTGCAATTGGCCGACGAAGTCAGGGTCGCGGTCGAGCGGTCCGGCCAGCACGCAATGCCAGTCCCGCTCACCGAGGTCGGCGAGCGCCTCGACGAGGAGGTCCTGCCCCTTGTGGCGGCCGAGGACTCCGACGCAGATCAGGTGGCCGCGGACGGGCCGGGCCGGGGCAGCGACCTGATCGACGCCGGGCCGGGCGACGTGCACCCGGCGGGCCGGGATTGCGTATCGGGTCAGTACCTGCTGGCGGGTCCATTCGCTGGTAGCGACCACGCCGGTGGCCGCGCGGAGCACGACCCGTTCGGAGCGCTGCGCGCTGGCA
>Ga0209871_1000134_pt1 | contig 23161 bp, 20 predicted proteins | sample OrgsoiDNA2013045_FD_185795 | JGI IMG/M metagenome (GOLD analysis project Ga0209871, IMG submission 185795) | Permafrost soil microbial communities from the Arctic, to analyse light accelerated degradation of dissolved organic matter (DOM) -... | ecosystem: Environmental > Terrestrial > Soil >... | reverse complement strand
GGGCCCGCGGCGGTCCGGTCCCGCGGCGGTCCGGGCCCGCGGCGGTCCGGGCCCGCGGCGGTCCGGGCCCGCGGCGGTCCGGGCCCGCGGCGCGGGCTGCCGGCGGCGCTTCTCAGTCAGGGACGATATTGACCAGCTTGGGCGCCCGCACGATCACCATCCGCACTCCGCGCCCGTCCAGCGCCCGGCTCACGCCAGGCGCGGCCAGCGCCAGTTCGCGCAACTCGTCCTCGCCGATCCCCGGCGGGACCTCCAGCCGGTCACGCAGCTTGCCCGCCACCTGGACGACGCACGTGACCAGGTCCTGCACCAGCAGCGCCGGGTCGGCGGCCGGCCAGCTCGCGTTCGCCACCGAGGCCTCGCGGCCCAGCATCTCCCAGCTCTCCTCGGCGGTGTACGGGGCGAACAGCGACAGCATCATGGCCAGCGTCTCGGCCGCCTCGCGCACCGCGGGATCGCCAGCACCCGGCCCGGTGTCGATCGTCCTGCGCGTGGCGCTGGCCAGCTCCATCAGCCGCGCCACCGCCACGTTCAGCCGCGAGGACTCCACCAGCCGGGTGACCTCGTCGATGGTCCGGTGGGTGACCTTCCGCAGCTCCAGATCGCCCTCGGCTGCGGGCGAGCCCTGGCCCGCATCCCCGACCTCGCCGGCGATACGCGCTACCCGACCCAGGAATTTAACGGATGCATCCGGGTTCATGTCCGCCCAGTCGATATCGTCCTCCGGCGGACTCGCGAAGATCATCGTCAGCCGGATCGCGTCGACACCGTGCGCGGCCAGCTGCTCGCCCAGGTCAACTCCGTTGCCCAGCGACTTGGACATCGACCTGCCCTGGTTGATCACCTGCCCCTGGTTCACCAGCCGCAGGAACGGCTCGTTGAAGTCCAGCATCCCCATGTCGTGCAGCGCCTTGGTGAAGAACCTGCTGTACAGCAGGTGCAGGATCGCGTGCTCGACACCGCCGACGTACAGGTCAACCGGGGACCATCTGCGCACGGCATCGGCGTCGAACGGGCCGCCGGTGTACCGCGGCGAGCAGAACCGCAGGAAGTACCACGACGAGTCCACGAACGTGTCCATCGTGTCGGTGTCCCGCCTGGCCGGGCCTGAGCACTTCGGGCACGTGGTGTTCACCCAGTCGGTGGCGGCGGCCAGCGGCGAGACGCCCTTGGGCGCCAGGTCCTGCCCGCGCAGGTCCGGCAGGACGACCGGCAGCTGCTCGTCCGGGACGGGTACCTCGCCGCAGCCCTCGCAGTAGACGACCGGGATCGGCGCGCCCCAGAACCGCTGCCGCGAGACCAGCCAGTCCCGCAGCCGGTAGCCGACCGACGCGCGGCCCAGGCCCTGATCCGCCAGGATCTGCGTGATCCTGGCGATCGCATCAGCCTTGGACAGCCCGTTCAGGGGTCCAGAATTGACCAGCTCCCCCTCCCCCGGCGTGGCAATCCCGGTCTGCGCGGGATCCGGCAGGCCCGTGTCCACCACCACGCGCACCGGCAGGCCGAAGGCCCTGGCGAAATCCAGGTCGCGCTGGTCGTGCGCGGGCACGCCCATGATCGCGCCGGTGCCGTAGTCAGGCAGCACGTACTCGGCGGCCCAGACGCCGATCCGCTCGCCGTTAACCGGGTTGATCGCGTGGCGGCCCAGGAAGACGCCCGTCTTGTCCCGGTCGGTGGCCTGCCGCTCGATGTCCGTCAGCTTGCCCACCCGGGTGACGTACGCGCGCAGCTGATCACGCTGCTCCGGCGCGCACAATTCCTGCGCCAGCGGCGAGTCGGCGGCCACCACGAAGAACGTCGCCCCGTACAGCGTGTCGGGACGCGTGGTGAACACGGTCACCGGCTCGTCGCGGCCCTCGATCACGAACGAGACCTCGGCGCCCTGGCTGCGGCCGATCCAGTTGCGCTGCATCAGCAGCACCCGCTCGGGCCAGCTGCCCTCCAGCGGCTCCATGTCCGCCAGCAGCCGGTCCGCGTAATCGGTGATCTTGAAGTACCACTGGGTCAGTACCCGCCGGACGACCTCGGACCCGCAGCGCTCGCATTTGCCCGCGATCACCTGCTCGTTCGCCAGGACTGTCTGGTCGACCGGGCACCAGTTCACGTAACCGTCGCCGCGGTAGGCCAGGCCCCGCTCGTACAGGCGCAGGAACAGCCACTGCGTCCAGCGGTAGTACTCAGGGTCGGAGGTGTGCAGCCGACGGGACCAGTCGACGGAGATGGCATACCGCCGGAAGGAGGCCGCCTGGGTCTCGATGTTGGCGTACGTATAGTCGGCCGGGTGCGAGTTGCCGCGGATGGCTGCGTTCTCCGCGGGCAGGCCGAACGAATCCCAGCCGATCGGGTGCAGGACGTTATGCCCGCGCAGCACGAAATAGCGCGCCATCGCATCAGCGATCGCCCACGCCTCCGCATGTCCCATGTGCAGGTCGCCGGACGGGTAAGGGAACATGTCCAGCACGTAGGTGCGCGGCCGGTCATCGGCCGGGTCATCGCTGGCACGGAACAGGTCCAGCTCGGCCCATCGCGCCTGCCACTTGTCCTGGATCGAGCGCGGGTCCCACCTTTCCTGGGCACCACCGCGCTGCTCCTGCGTCCGGTGCATCACCCGCGGATCGTCGTCCGACGCTCGCTCCGCGCTCTCAACGGCTGTCATGATTCCTCGCGATGTGTAGGGCCGGCTTCCGCTCCCGGACTGGCTTTGAGTTCCAAACAAAATGCCCCTCGGTCACGAGGGGCAGCCGCGCCAGCGACAGATCAGTCGGCGCGGCTATGTAAGGAGCAGCCGGGTGGAACGCACGGACTCAGGGTAGCGCAGCAATGGCGGATCTGTGCAGGCGGTGAGCCTCTTTGACATCAGGGCCCTGAGCCTGGACGATCCCGATCATGGCAAAGACTGTGAGTGTGGTCATCACTGATGACCTAGACGGATCGCCCGATGCGGAGACTGTGGCCTTCAGCTTCGATGGCCAGAGTTACGAGATCGACCTCGGCAAGAAGAACCTCGCCAAGCTCGAGAAGTCGCTGCAGCCATTCATGGATGCCGGACGCAGGACTGCCCATCGCAAGACGGCGAAGGCATCGCGGGGCACCGGATCGAGAATCGACCGGGCAGCGGTGCGTGCATGGGCCACCGCGCAGGGCCTCCAGGTGTCCGAGCGTGGTCGTATCAGCGCCGAGGTTATGAGCAAATACGAGGCCGCTCACTAAGCCCCTGGTGCCGAGCGGCCGTGCCTATTCGCGCACCGGGAGCGTGCTGGCGGGCTCGACCCCAGGAGATACTGGTCCCGCCCGACAGGAGCCCGTGCAGAGCAGCGCTGTAAGCCTCCGCACCCTCGATGGCCTCCACTTGGCAGGAACCCTGGTCGCTCCTGATGGTCGGCCTGAGCGTGTCGTAGTCCTGGTTCCACGTTCCACAAGCTTGCGGTGGCCAGGTAGCTGATGCACACCACCGGGCCGGACTGCTGCCCGGACATCTACCAGCCGTAGACGGAGAAGGCCTGGCCCGCGGCGATGTACGTGTATGCCTTCCGCTCAGGCGCCGCGCATCGCCTGCATATTCTTCATGACCGTCGCCGTCACTTCCCGCAGTTCGTCGGCCGGGCTGATCTGCAAGAACTCGCTGCCAGCGTCGGCCGCCGGCGTATGGCCAGGCGGAACATAGAATGCGTCACCCGCCTCGCATACCTCCTCATGGTCGGCGAACCGCCAGGTCAGCCTCCCTTTGAAAACGTAGCCCCAGTGCGGGCACTGGCATCTGTCGTCGGGCAGGCCCTTGAGCATCGGGGCTAGATCCGCGCCCTGGCGAATTGACGTGAAACTGGTGGTGTAGCCCGCGAGGTCCTCGTGCCGGTCCTCCGCCGGGCCGAAGTCGTCGACCTGCGCACTCTCCCTGGACACCTTCGGCATCTGTCTCAGCTCCCCAGAATTGACGTTTCATTGCTCGTGCAGTCCCGACTGTAGGTGCCGAAGGCCCAGCAGTTCATGAGGCGTTCGCCTCATTTTGCTCAGCCAACAAAGCTCGTTCGACACTCCGTGCGAGGTTGACCGGTCCAAGGGGTTGTACGGTTCGCACCGCTGGCCCTGATCATTCATGTGGACGTGCGGCTAGCGCAGGCGGTGATTGAGCCGCCGTGTGGATCTTGATTTTAGATTCCGGATATGACAGGAAGCCCGGCTGGCGGGCCGGACTGCCGGGGTTCCAGCTAGGCGGACTCGAAGCTGCCCATCAGGCCGTGCTGAGTGGCGAAAAGCGTGGCGGCGGCGCGGCTGGAGACGCCGAGCTTTGCGTAAATGTGCTCCACGTGGTTGCCCGCCGTCTTTGGCGAGACCACCAGGTGCTGAGCGATTTGCTTGTTCGAGTGGCCGCGGGCCAGCAGGCCGAGCACCTCAACCTCGCGCGCGGTAAGGCCGCCTGGCCACGCGCGCCGGGCAGGCGCGCGATGGCCCGCCGCCCTCAGCACGGCGTCTACCGCCTCGCCGTCCAGCCGGCCGGCGGTGGCGTCGGCCCGCAGTTCGCGCGCGGCCTGGCCAGGATCAAGCGGGCCGCGGTGCGGGCGCGGCTCGGTCATCGCGTGGTAAGCGTCGGCCGCCGCCAGCAGCCGGTCCGACGGCGTGAGCGAGGCAGCGTGCAGTCCTCCCGGGTAACCCGAGCCGTCGAGGCGCTCGTGATGCCGGGCGGCGATCTCGCGGCTGGCACCCAGCGCGCCCAGCCGGGCCAGCATGCGGTCGGTCAGGTAAGGGTGCAGGCGGACCCGCTCGGACTCGGCTTCGGTGAGCGGGCCCGGCTTGTCCCAGATCGCGTTGGAGACTCCGAGCCGGCCGAGGTCATGGATGAGTGCCGCGCGCCGCAGGGTGCTCACGTCGTCATCGGGATGACCCGAGACGCGCGCCGCCTCGCTGACCAGGCTGGCTACCCCGCGCGAGTGACCAGCCAGGTACGGGCTCTTCATATCGACCAGGTCGGCCATCGCCTCAAGAACCCTATCCAGGTCGGGGCCGGCGACGAGGCGCGAGAGCTGGGGCTCGGTGGCCAGGACGGCGTCCCAGCCCGAGGCCTGATCAAGGCCGTCCAGCAGCTCGGGCGCGCTGTCCAGGAAAAGATCCACGACCGCCGGGTCGAACTGGCGGCCCCGGTGCCGGCGCGCGATCGCCCGCGCGGCATCAACGCCGCGGCGGCGGCTGAAGATCTCCACCGGGCTGGCGAGCTGGACCAGCCGCGCGGGCAGGCAGATCTCCTCGCCCCGCAGATGACGGGGATGGCCCTTGCCATCCCATTGCTCGTATGCCTGCTGGATCGCAACGCAGACCGCGTCGTCCAGGCCGATCCTCGCGGCGAACTGCGAGCCGAGCGTGGAGTGCGTCGCGAGGAACGAGAGCATCTGCCGCACCCCGGCCCCCGGAAACGCCGCGAGCCGCTTAGCGCGCGCCACGCCGCTGCCGTGCGAGGCGACCCGTCTCAGCATGAACGAGATCATCCGCGCTGTACTCATGTCCAGCGTCTCGAACCCGTCGCCCTTGAGGCTGATGTCGTCGCCGAACCATTTCGCCTGCTCGGACGCGTCGGCGTGACAGTACACGTTCATCATCAGCCCTAGGTAATAGGTAGCCTCCAGCTCGCGGTCGCTTGCCCCGGCGAGGCCGGCTAGCCGCAATGCGATGACCGTCTGCCGCATGCAATGCGCCATCGGCTGCCCGAGGCCCAGGTCAGCAGCGTAGGAAAGCGTCGCGACCAGCTCCGCGAGCCTGACGCTGCCTGCTTCTGGCGTGGCCGCCACGACGGACGCCTACGGCCGCGTCATGCGGGCCGCCGAGGTGCTCAACTCATCGCTCTCCAGGGCGGACGGGCTCCTTCGCGCTCGTAGAAGCGCAGCGCATGCACGCTCAGACCCGTGCGCTCGGCAACCTGCCCGATGCTCAGACTCAATGCGACCTCAGCCATGCCGTCCAGGGTAACGGACTTGACCTAGAGCCGGCTCTAGGTTGTAGGGTGCGGCTCGCAGATCGCTCCGCAGGCTAGGCAGACCGGCCGCACGGGGCCACCGGGTCGCGGCGGGGAGCGGCGCCGCCCGGCTGATCTGCGACCATGGACGGAGCCGAATACGGTTCTAGCCGGAAGGCGGCCGCCGCCGTGACCACACCTCCCAAAGCACAGCCCGCCGGTGCCATCGACCTATCGCAGAACGAATTCTGGGGGCAGCCGCCGTCCCAGCGCCACGCCGACTTCGCGCAGCTCAGAGCCCTGCCCGGCCCGCGGTTCTTCGAGGTGCCCGAGTCCCCGATCCCCGGCGATGACACCGGCTACTACGCGCTGGTCCGGCACGCTGACGTGCTCGAGGCGAGCAGGAACCCCGAGGTGTTCTCCTCCGCCCGCGGCGCGACGAGCGTCATCGACCTGCCGCCGGAGTTCAACGAGTACTTCGGCTCGATGATCAGCATGGACGATCCGCGGCATGCCCGGCTGCGCCGGATCGTCTCCCGCGCCTTCACGCCGAAGATGATCAGGAAGTTCGAGGAAGACGTGCAGCGGACGGCGGCCAGCATCGTCGACGACCTGCTGGTCACCGGCCCGTGCGACTTCGTGCAGCACGTCTCGGCCCGGCTGCCCCTGAGGATTATCTGCGAGATGATGGGAGTCGGGGACGAGCACTACGCGATGGTGCTGAAGAACACCAACATCATCCTGTCCGGTGCCGACCCGGAGTTCATCAGCGCCGACCTGGACGAGGCGATCACCCAGATCCTCACGGCCGGCGGGGACCTCGCGAACCTGGTCACCGAAATCGCGGCCCGCAAGCAGGCCGACCCCGGCGACGACCTGGTCTCGGCTCTGGCCACGGCCAACATCGACGGGGAGCAGCTGACACCGGCGGAACTGGCCTCGTTTTTCATCTTGCTCGTGGTCGCCGGAAACGAGACCACCCGGACGGCCATCTCGCACGCGCTGACCCTGCTGAGCGATCACCCCGGCCAGCGCGAACTGCTGCTGGCCGATTTCGAGGGCAGGATCGCCGGTGCCGTGGAGGAGATCGTCCGCTACGTCTCCCCCGTGATCTGGATGCGGCGGTCGGTGACCCGCGACACGGTCATGAACGGGCACCAGTACCGCGAGGGCGACAAGGCGGTGCTCTTCTACTGGTCAGCCAACCGTGATGAGTCCGTCTTTGCCGAACCCGAACGCTTCGACATCACCCGGTCGCCGAACCCGCATGTGGGCTTCGGCGGGGCCGGCCCGCATTTCTGCCTGGGCGCGCACCTGGCCCGCCGGGAAATCACGGCCATGCTGCGCGAGCTACTGAACCGGGTACCCGGCATACGCGCAGCCGCCGAGCCCGACCGCCTGCTCTCCAGCTTCATCAACGGCATCAAGCATCTGCCGTGTGACTTCGGCTGAGCGGGTCGGCTACGAGCCGTTCATGACGAGGCCGCCGCGATGCACCGCCGCTCGCGCGCGGCGGGTGTTGACCCCCGGCCGACCTGCGCAGACGTCAATATCGTAACTACCTGTAGTCATCTCGCCACAGCGTGTATAACTAGAGCACCACGCGGCGCGCGGGGCTCGGCAAACCGGGCCAGGGGAGGGCGTCGCGCGGTTTTTGGGGAACCGCACGTCGCGGAGGGGGACCCTCGTCCGGAGGGGCCGGTCGATCCGGTAAGGATCGCCCGGTCGCGTGCCAGTCTGGCATTAACGCCGGAACGGCACGCGAGAGGTACGAGGATCGCGACGAGCGGAGGGGGATCTTCGTACTGTAGGCGGCGCCGTCCGGGGGCGTGGCGCCGCCTGCAGACGGAGGCACGAGGGGCCGGGACTCCGCGCCAGGCCGACGCTAGCCCAGCCCGCTGATCTGCTCCGCGAGCGCGAAGTCGGCCGCGGTCAGGCCGCCGGCCGAGTGCGTCGACAGGGTCAGCGTGACCCGGTTCCACTGGATCAGGATGTCCGGGTGGTGATTGGCCTCCTCGGCTGCGTCCGCCACGGCGCCCACGTAGCGGATCGCATCCCGAAAGTCACTGCGCGTAACCGTGCGCCTGATGCTGCCTCTATCCCGCTCCCAGCCGGGCACGGCACCCAGCCTGGCGGCAATCTCGTCGTCAGTGAGCAGTTCCATGCCACCGATTATCACCGCTGCGCGGACAGGGCCCCGGCCCACGGCGCCTCGACGCGCACTTGTACCGGATTTCTTAGCGACATACCGCGCATTCAGGTCGCAAGGCTGGCCTGGATCCGGTCCAAGTCGCGTCGGCCGCATCTGGATGACGCCCGCTGGCCCGCCAGGCAGCCCGCCCGGTGATCCCGATAGGCTGGCGCAAGCCGGCCCGTGCCCGGCAGCGCCCGCCCAGATCTCGGGCGGGCCGCGTGCCGAGCGCGTTTCCGCTGCTCTTTCGGCCCGCTCCTGGAGACCGCAGATGACAGATCCGCAATCCCCGGCACCGCGTCGAACGCCGCTGACGGCGGTACACGAGGACCTCGGCGCGACCCTGACTGACTTTGCCGGGTGGCTGATGCCGCTGCGATACGGCAGCGAGACCGCGGAACACAAGGCGGTGCGGACCGCCGCTGGCCTCTTCGACCTGTCCCACATGGGCGAGCTGGCAGTCACCGGCCCGGCTGCGGCGCAGGCGCTGGACTACGCCCTGGTGGGGAACCTGTCCGCGCTGCAGCCTGGCCGCGCCCGCTACACGATGATCTGCGCGGCCGACGGCGGCGTCCTCGATGACCTGATCGTCTACCGACTGGCCGGCGAGGAGTTCCTCGTGGTCGCGAACGCCGCCAATGCCAGCACCGTCTACACCGAGCTCACCGATCGCGCGAGCGGCACGCAGGCAGTCGTGACGGACCGGACCAGCGACTACGCGCTGATCGCCATCCAGGGGCCGAACGCGGCCCGGATCCTCGCGCCGCTCACGGATGCGCAGCTCGGCGAGGTGAAGTACTACGCCGGCTATCGCGCGACGGTCGCCGGGTGCCGGGTGCTCCTGGCCCGCACCGGCTACACGGGGGAGGACGGCTTCGAGATCTTCACCCGGCCGCAGGACGCCGAGCGGGTATGGGCCGCCCTGAGCGACGCCGGAGCGGCCGACGCGCTGGTTCCGGCCGGCCTGGCCGCGCGCGATACTCTCCGCCTGGAGGCCGGCATGCCGCTGTACGGCAACGAACTCGGCCCCGACGTGACTCCGTTCGACGCCGGCCTGGGGCGGGTGGTGAAGCTCGACAAGACGGCTGACTTCGTGGGCCGCGCCGCGCTGGCGCAGCGCGCGAAAGCGGCACCGCAGCGGGTTCTGGTGGGCCTGGCCGGCCAGTCACGGCGGGTGCCCAGGCACGGGTATGACGTGCTCTGGGACGGCGTGCCGTGCGGAAGGGTCACCAGCGGCTCGCCGTCCCCGACGCTCGGCGTGCCGATCGCGATGGCATACCTCGAGCCGGCCGCCGCCGGGCAGGCGGGCCGCGATGGCGCTGGCCGGCTCGCGGTGGACATCAGGGGCAGCGCGGAGCCCGCGGCGCTCGTGCCGCTGCCGTTCTACCGCCGGCCGGCCTGATCCCGGCCGTTCCGACCCACCATGCACAGGAGAGGCCACAATGACAGTTCCCGACGAGCTGAGTTACACCCCGGAGCACGAATGGGTGTCCATCAGCGGCACTACCGCCTCCGTCGGCATCACCGACCACGCGCAGCGGGCCCTCGGCGACGTCGTCTTCGTGTCCGTGCCCCCCCCTGGCACCAAGGTAACGGCCGGCGAGCCCTGCGGTGAGGTCGAGTCCACCAAGTCGGTCAGCGACCTGTATTCCCCCGTCGACGGCGAGGTGACTGAGGTCAACGCCGAGATCGACGATGACCCTGGCCTGGTTAACTCCGACCCCTACGGCGCCGGCTGGCTGTTCAAGGTCCAGCTGGCCGCCGGAGACGGGGAGGCGCCGCCAGGCCTGCTGTCGGCGCAGGAGTATGAGCGGCTGACCGCGAACCCGCAGTGACCCTGCCCGCCGCCCGAGGCGAGCTGGCGCGCCTCAACGCCGCCACCGCGCACCTGGAGCCGCCGTTCGCGGTCGTCGACCTGGCGGCACTGCGCGCCAACGCGGCGGCCATGCGGCGCCGGGCGGCGGGCAAGCCGATCCGGCTGGCCAGCAAGTCCGTGCGCTGCCGTCAGCTGCTGGATCAGGTACTCCGCATGGACGGCTTCCGCGGCATACTCGCGTACACCCTTCCCGAGGCGCTGTGGCTTGCCGAGTGCGGCACCAGCGACGACATCGTGATCGCCTACCCCACCGCCGACCAGGCCGCCCTGGCCCGGCTCGCCAGTGACGCGGCCGCGGCGGCGGCCATCACCCTGATGGTGGACTGCCCCGAGCACCTCGACATGATCGAGAAGGCGGCCGCGAGCGTGGCCGAGCCGCACCCGGTCAGGGTCAGCATCGACATCGACGCGGGCTATGTCGCGCTGCGGGGCAGGCTGCGGGCCGGCGCCCGGCGCTCCCCGGTCCGGACCCCGGCGCAGGCCGCCGCGCTGGCCGCGGCCATCGCCGCCCGGCCAGGCCTCGCTCTGGCGGGCCTGATGGCGTACGAGGGGCAGATCGCCGGCGTCGGGGACAACCCGCCGGGGCGGCCCCTTTATGCGCAGGCTATCCGCTATATGCAGCGGAAATCCGGTGCCGAGCTGGCCCAGCGGCGCGCGGCTATCGTCGCCGCGGTCCGCCAGGTGGCCCCGCTGGAGTTCGTCAACGGCGGCGGCACCGGATCGGTCGAGAAAACGGCCGCCGAGGCGGCGGTGACCGAGATCGGCGCCGGATCCGGGCTCTACCAGCCGCGGCTGTTCGACAGCTATCTCGGCTTCTCCGGCCGGCCCGCGGCGATGTTCGCGCTCCCCGTGGTGCGCCGGCCGGGCCCTGGCGTGGTCACCGCGCTCGGCGGCGGCTACCTGGCCTCGGGAGCCGGCAATGCCAGCCGCCTGCCCAGCCCGTTTCTGCCCGCCGGGCTGCGACTGGACAAGGAGGAAGGGGCAGGCGAGGTGCAGACGCCGCTGCTCGGGCCGGCCGCCGACAGCCTGAGCATCGGCGACCGGGCCTGGCTCCGGCACGCCAAGGCAGGCGAGCTCTGCGAGCGGTTCAATGAGCTGCACCTGATCGACGGCGATGCGGTCGTCGCGACCGTCCCTACCTACCGGGGCGAGGTAAAAGCGTTCCTGTAGCCGGCCTGGCAGCAGCCGGCCTGGCAGCAGCCGGCCTGGCAGCAGCCGGCCTGGCAGCAGCCGGCCGGCCTGGAACCGGTGCCGGCTGCTACTTCCTGCGCCTGCCCCAGATCCGGTAGACGGCGATGCCGAAAGCCGTCAGGCCCACGGCGAGAGCGGCCAGCTGAACCTCGGGCCGCGCCATCTGCTCCTGCGCGCGCTCGCGCAGGCGCCGCACATTGTTCGCCGGGCTCACCCGGTCGGCGATGCTGTCGATGGTCCGCGCCAGGTTCTCGCGGGTGCGCTCGATCTCCGCGACAAGCGCGTCCGGGTCCCGGCTCGCCACCCGGCCGTTCACCGCGACCGTGCCGTGCACCTCCACTGCGCCATCCGGATCGGCCATCGCACGCGTCCCTTCTGCGCCAGGGTTTCCCTTGTGTGCCCCGGCTGTACCGCCAATCCTTCCAGGCCGCCGCCCGGCACGCACCTCCGGCGTGGCCACTGGGGATCACGACGGTCAGGTGCCGGCCCGCGGCGCCCGGCCCGGCCGGGGGCAGCCGGCCCGGCGGGGGGCAGCCGGCCGTCCAGGGCGGTGCGCAGCTCCACGACTCTGCCGTCACCGGCATCGAGGTCTGCGGCCGCGCTGCTGTGAGGGCGCGGCGGCCCCCGGCGCTGACGCCGGGGGCCGCCGCTGGCGTGCCTGCGTGCTTGCTGGTCAGCTGGAGGCCAGCGCGTGCGCGCTATGGATGATCTGCTGGCAGCCGAAGATCTGCGGGATGACGTCATGGATCCGCGCGTCGTTGAATGCCGCGGCCTCCAGTTCTCCCTTGATCCTCAGGGCCAGATGATCCCTGGCGACATCGAGACTTCTGAGTGCCTGGTCGACATGCAGGTAGGTCGCGTCGCCCGGGCTGGTGCTCTCGATCGCCTTGGTCGCGGCTATCAGCGAGTCCGTGCCGAGCTTGCCGACGCTGGAGTTGAGCTGCTTGTAGCACTCCCCCAGCCTGGTCACGCCAGGAGCGCGGAGCGCGGAGTTCCTGTTGCTCAGGATCTGGGTGATCGCCCGGCCGTCGTGCTCGTAGTCGTCCCGCAGGCCGGCCAGGTACATGATGGTCGGCCGGATGTCGGTCTCGTCGGTCCAGGGCCCGGTGGTGTGCTCGTCCGGGACAGTGATCTGGCCGCTGTCCGGGCCGGCCGAGTTCGGGCCCGCGCCGGCCGGAGTGCCGTCCAGTCCCAGATGTCGCACGCCGGGGCCGGCCATGCCGATGTAGTTGGTATCGATCTCGGCGGCGTAGTCGCCGTGGTCGTAGCCGAAGCCGGTGTTCTGGGTGACGCACGGACTGCACGTCGCGCTGCCCGGACTCAGGAAGTAGTCGGGCTTGGCGAACATGGCAAACGTCGGAGTCCTGGCCGGGTCGGCATTGACCATGTGCAGGATCGCCTCTTCGGCTGGGTCAGCCAGATAATTCGTGATCGGCTGGGTGGTGCCCGTATACGGGTTGCTCGCCGTCAGGCCGCTGACATCCCGTTCCAGGGTCCGCACCGTGGGCGCCTGCGGACCGGGCTTGCCGGTGACGTAGAACTCCGGTGCGGAGTCACTTTCCAGGCTGAACGGGGTCGTGTCCCCCTTCTGTGTCGCCAGCAGGCCGGTCACGTTGCCGCTGAGCTCGCCGAACGACCCGGCCGGGTAGGTGCACAGGACGTCGGGGGTCACCGTGGTACCGGAGACCGTCGCGCCATCGCAGGTGGCCGGCGTAGGCTGGATCGCCCGCCCGACGTTCGCGCCCACCTCGTGGTCGCCCTCGTCGGAGCTGAGCACGAACAGGGTGTTCTTCGCGGTGATCCCGTCCGCGGCCAGCCGCTGGAAGAAGGTCCCGAACGCCTGGTTGTAGTACTGGGCCTGAGCGATGTAGCACGCCGTGCCGCTGCCGAGCGCTGGCGGGGCGCCGGCGCAGGCGGTAACGCCGGGAATCTTCTCGTTGCCGTGGATATCGGCGATGTAGAGATTCACCACCGGCACGCCGCTCTCCAGCATGTCGGCGGTGTAGGCGAGTGACTGCGAGGCGTTGATCGGGCCGAAGCCGGGGAAGCCGGGGTGGTTGGTCAGGAAGGCGCCGTTGATCTGGTTGCCGTTCTCATCGACCAGGTTTCCCGCGGCGTTGGTCACCTGGAAGCCGTTGCGGGACAGGCTGAGCGTCCCGGCTCCCAGCTGCGGCGCGACGTACTGGTGACCGAACAGACCCTGGAAGTCGTTGTAGCCGCCGGGCTCGTCGGGCAGCGCATCAGGTACCGCCGTTGCGGTCGGCGTGCTCTGGCCGAACTTCACGCCCTGCGCCGTCGAGCAGAAGGCGTCGTGCCGCGCGCAGTGCACGGCGATGCCGACGTAGTCAGCCGTCTCGGCGTCCTTGAATGAGTCGGGGTCCGCGGCGAGCTGCTGCGCCTCCGGCGAGCCGGAGCCGAACACCTTGGGGATGTCGACGGCCGTGTTCTCCAGTACCGTGTTGGCCGTCGAGACGGCCCCGTAGTCACAGCCAGCGCGGGTGTACGGCACCCAGGGAGCTGGAGTGATCTTGCTCGGCGAGGGCGCGGGCGATGTGGTCGCCGGCGGGGTCGGGGAGAAGACCATGGACGGATTGGTGTCGTGGCCGGGGTTCGGGGTGGCCGCCGTGTCGAAGACCGGATCGGTCCAGTAGGCGAATGAGCCCGCAGGGTCGGTCGTGCCGTCCGCGTTGTAGGCCTGATAGCTATTGCTGACCGGCATGCCCTGCCGGTCGCCGTACAGGCCGGTGGCGGTCGTCAGCAGATCGTCGGCCGTGTGCGCGATCAGCGGGGTGTGACTGTTCGACAGGAACGTGCCGTTGTTCTCGAAGAAGTTCAGCAGGTTGGGCATCATTTGCAGATCGGACGGGACATTGGGGTTGTCCCGGAAAAAGTGCACGTTGTCGAAGCCGATCTGGACCACGTGCTTGATGCCGTTGCCGAGATGGCAGCTGCTGCCCGCCGGATCGTGCTGGGCAGTGCTCGGCCGGGCGACGGATGCCACCCCTGGTGTGGTGATCCCGATGATGCCAAGCGCGGTGACAAGTACCGCGCTCGCGCTGGCGGCGGCAGTTCGCAATCCCGTCCGCCGTCGGCCGCCCTGGTGCTTGCTTCGCATCCGATCCTCCTCCTAATGCCGCCATTCCGGCAGACAGCACGACGTCCCAGCCGGTGAGGCTAGGCGCACCGGCCAAATTCCAGGCGACGGGAGGGCAACAACGCAGACAACCTTGCGCTCCGGTTATGCCGAGAGCCTGCTCCCAGTCGCGCCCCTTAGCCTGCCCCTAGATCACTTCGAGCGCAATGCCCCGATACGCGGGCCGCAGCGCCGCAGCCAAACACGGGAATCGGCGGCACCAGCCGACCTGGCGATGCGCGGCCGTCATCAGGCCAGGGGCATTTGCCGGGCGGCGGCCTGCTCCCGGTGCAAGCCCACGGCGAACAGCGTGGCGTCGACGAGCGCCAGGTACTTCACCGCATGGTCCTTGGTGGCCCGCGCCGGGTCACTGGCAGCCATATTTCGGAGCGTCACCACGCCATCGACGGCGCGAACGACCGACTCGGGCACGAGCCGCTGATCTCGCGCGAAACGGGCAACGGCGGTCGGGTCACCGCCGCCGACCGGAACCAGCTTGCCGCTGGACGACAGGAGGTCCCGGAGGGCCGGCTCGACGGCTCCGAAGGCCTGGGCGATGGCCGCCGGCGGGTCATCCTCGGCTAGCGTCGCGAACCTGAGCAGCAACGGAACGGCCGCCGGGCTCAGCGTGCCGCCGGACACCGTCGCGGTCAGCTCGGCCTTCGTCTCGCCGACCACCCGGTCGAACTCGGCGTCGGACTGGCCAGCGCGCAGTCGCCGAAGGCCAGATGCTACCTGCATGAGGATGTCCACGATCGGGCGGCGCAGGAAGACCACAAGGGCAACTATCGCGACCGGCCACGCGATCGCTCGCACAAAGTCAACGACGAATTGCAGTCCGGACATCCACCGACGATAGCGGAAATGGGCGGCCCGCCTGGCTGCCCTGGCGACGCATAAGATGCGGGCCATGACGGTACAGGCGGTCATCTTCGACTGGGGCGGGACGCTCACTCCCTGGCACACGGTGGACCACGAGGCGCTGTGGCGCGAGGTGTGCGTGCTGCACTTCCCCGCCGAGACCGCGGTGCAGCACGCCGCAGCCGTCCTCGCCGCCGAGCAGGAGCTGTGGCTGGCGTGCGAGCACGAGAGCCGCAGCGCCACGATGGGCCACGTATTCGAGCGCGCCGGGGTGCCTGCGACGCAGGAGCTGATGGCCAGCTACTTCGAGGCATGGGACCCGCATACGCTGACCGACCCCGACGCGCCTGACCTGCTCCGCGGCCTGCGCGCCGAGGGCATCAAGGTGGGCGTGCTGTCCAACACCATGTGGCCGCGGAGCCGGCACGAGCAGGTGTTCGGCCGCGACGGCGTACTCGGCCTGATCGACGGCGCCGTCTACAGCAGCGAGCTCGAGTGGACCAAGCCGCACCCGGAGGCCTTCCGCGCCGCCATGGCCGCCGTCGGGGTGGGCGACCCGGCGGCGTGCGTGTTCGTCGGTGACCGGCCTTACGACGACGTGTACGGGGCGAAGCAGGCGGGCATGCGCGCCGTCCTGATCGCGAACAGCGATGTCCCGGCATTCGCCGATGCCGTTCCCGACGCCGTCATCACGCGGCTGTCCGAGCTCGCGCCGATCATCAGGGCCTGGCAGCACGGCGACTCAGCATGACGTGGCAGCCTGAACTGGAGGAGTTGCGCCGCCGGCAGGACCTGGCTGACCGGATGGGCGGCCCGGAGAAGATACAGCGCCAGCATGCGGCCGGCCGGCTGACCGTGCGGGAGCGCCTGGCGGCGCTGCTCGACGAGGGCTCGTTCCACGAGATAGGAACGCTGGCCGGCACCGCCGCCTATGACGGCGGTGGTGTGCTGACTGCCTTCCGGCCGGCCAACTTCGTCACCGGAACAGGCCGGATCGCCGGGCGCAAGATCGTGGTGGGCGGCGACGATTTCACGATCCGCGGCGGCGCCGCGGACGCCGCGATCGCGGGCAAGCAGGTCTACGCCGAGCAGCTTGCCAACCAGATGCGGCTCCCGCTGGTGCGGCTCATCGAAGGGACCGGCGGAGGCGGCAGCGTCAAGACCCTCGAGCAGGCCGGGCACACCTACGTTCCGGTCAATCCCGGCTGGGACTACGTCGTCGACAACCTGTCCGCCGTGCCGGTGGTGGCCGCCGGCCTCGGGCCGGTCGCCGGTCTCGGCGCCGCCCGGCTGTGCATGGCGCACCTGTCGATCCTGGTCGAAGGAACGGCGCAGCTCTTTGTCGCCGGGCCGCCCGTCGTCAAGAGCGGGACCGGGGAAGATGTCGACAAGGAGCAGCTCGGCGGCGCTCACGTGCACGCCCGCAACGCCGCCGTAGACCTGGTCGCGGGATCAGAGCGCGAGGCATTCGAGCTGATCAGGCGCTTCCTGTCCTATCTGCCGCAAAGCGTCTACGAGCGGCCGCCGGTCACTGGCTGCGAGGATCCGGCCGGACGGCGAGAGCACACCCTGCTGTCGGCCGTGCCGCGTGACCGGCGCCAGCCGTACCGGATCCGGGCGATCCTGCGGGCGGTGCTCGATGCCGGGTCGGTCATGGAGGTGCAGCGCTACGGCGGCCCGGTCGTGACCGCGCTGGCCCGGCTCGACGGCCATCCGGTGGGTGTCGTCGCTGGTGACCCTTACTCGGCCGGAGGCGGCCTCACCGTCGAGGGGGCGGAGGCAGTGACCCGCATGGCCGACTTGTGCTCGACCTTCCACCTGCCGATCGTCACCTTCACCGACCAGCCCGGCCTGATCATCGGCACCCGCGCGGAGCAGCGCGGCACAATCCGCCACGGCGTCCGGGCGATCAGCGCGGTGTACCAGGCAAGCGTGCCTGGCGCGGAGATCATCGTGCGCCGCGTCTTCGGTGTGGGCGGCGCGGGCATGACCAACCGGCATCGCCTGATCCGCCGCTGGGCCTGGCCCTCAGCTGACTGGGGCTCGCTGCCGGTCGAGGGCGGGACCGAGGCCGCCTACCGGGCAGAGCTGGAGCGCGCCGACGATCCCGCGGCAGTGCTCGCCGGCATCCGGGCCCGGCTGGATGCGGTGCGCGACCCGATGCGGACCGCGGAACGGTTCGGCGTCGAGGAGATCATCGACCCGCGCGAGACCAGGCCGCTGCTGTGCGACTGGGTACACGACGCCTACGCCGCCCTGCCCAGCAGCCCGGGCCGGCCGTCCTTCGGCACCCGGCCCTGAGCGCACCCGGCCTGAGCCCCGACCCAAGAGTCACCGGGTCAGGCCCGGCCTGCCTCACCCGCAGTCGCCACGCTGGGCGGCGACGGGATGGCCGCGCTCCAGGCCAGCGTTAAGGGAGGACATGCCGCGTGCCAGGTGAATGCGTGCTGTGCGCGCACTGATCCCCATCGCAGCGGCGATCTGGGTCTCCGGAAAGTCCGCGTAGTACCGCAGGATGAGCGCTTCGCGCTGCCGGGCCGGAAGTCCGCAGAGCACCGCCATCAGGCCGGGTTCAGGCTGGGTGTGTGCCTGAGCCGTGCCTTCTGGTGGGACGGCCTGCCGCCCCGGCGGATCGGAGCGGGCTGCCCGGCTCGAGTGCGATCGCCTGACCACTGCTCGCTGCAGGTAGGCCAAGGCCCTCTCGCTGCCCCCCAGCTGCACCCATGCGCCGTGCATGGCGACGAACGCGTCCTGGACTATGTCCTCGGCCATCGCCAGGTCGCTGACCAGGAGCGCCGCCAGCCGGGTGAGGCCGCGATAGTGCGTGTCGTACAGCACGGTCACTGCGAGCTGGGGCGGCTGCCCAGGCCGCTCAGCTCGCCTCATCCCGTCCCCCGCCTCTATCCGCCAGCAGTTGTCAGAGGGCATTTGATCCCGGCTGATACATGTTCTGGCTAGGCGCGGGGAGAATCTTTCGTCAAGGTCCCGCAGTGTCGCCGCATCTGGACGGGGCCCGGCCTCTCGACAGGAATCGGTATGTCGAGCATTGTTGGCTGAGGCCCTGAGACCTGTGGAGGCTCCTGTGCGTGATTACGTCATTGTCGGTGCCGGCTCGGCCGGATGCGTGCTCGCGGCCCGGCTGAGTGAGGACCCCGACGTGCGGGTGACGCTGATCGAGGCTGGTGCGCCCGATACCGCGCCCGAGATCCACATCCCGGCGGCATTCGGGAAGCTGTTCCAGTCCAAGTGGGACTGGGACTACCTGACCGATCCCGAGCCAGGGCTGGACCTCAGGCGCCGGTACCTGCCCCGCGGCAAGATGCTGGGCGGCTCGTCGTCGATGAACGCGATGATCTACATCCGCGGAAACCCGGCGGACTACGACCAGTGGGCCGCCGACGGAGCGACCGGATGGGGCTGGCCGGACGTGCTGCCGTATTTCCTGCGCGCCGAGGACAACGAGCGCGGCGCGAGCGACCTGCACGGCGTCGGCGGCCCGCTGACCGTCAGCGATGGCCGGTCCCGGCATGCGCTGATGGACGCCTACATCGATGCCGCTCTGCAGGCCGGGCACAAGGCCAACGATGACTTCAACGGGCCGGAGCAGGACGGAGCTGGCTACTACCAGCTCACCCAGCGCAACGGGATGCGGTGCAGCGCCGCGGTGGCCTATCTGCATCCCGCGATGACCCGCCCGAACCTGGAGGTGATCACCGACGCGCTCTGCACCCGGATCCTGTTCGAGGGCAACCGGGCGATCGGGGTCGAGTACGAGCGGGCGAACGAGCTCTCGCAGCTGCTGGCCGACCGTGAGGTGATCCTCTGCGCCGGTGCCTACAACTCGCCGCAGCTGCTGATGCTGTCGGGCGTCGGGATCGCGGCCGAGCTGCAGGCCTACGGCATCGAGCCGCGCGCCAACCTGCCGGTGGGCGAGAACCTGCAGGACCACGTGCACGCCGCGATCGGCTACCTGACCGACACCGAGACGCTGCTGACCGCGGAGACCGCGGAGAACATCGCGCTGCTGCAAAACGACGGGCGCGGGCCGCTGACCTCCAACATCGGCGAGGCCGGCGGCTTCTTCCGCAGCCAGGATGGCCTTGCGGCGCCGGACTGCCAGATCCACGCCGCGCCGGTCATGTTCGTCGACGAGGGCCTGGGGCTGCCGACCGACCACGGCTTCGGTTTCGGCGCGGTGGTGCTGAAGCCAGCCAGCCGGGGGAAGGTCTTCCTGCGCTCACTGCTGCCCAGCGCCAAGCCGCACATCGTGCATGGCTACTTCACCGACCCGGCAGACCGGGAGACGATGATGCGGGCGCTGCGAGTCCTGACCGACATCGCCGAGCAGCCGGCGCTGGCCTCGCACCGCAGGGCGGCGATGCGCGTCCCCGAATCGGGCAGCGATGCCGACGTCTGGGAGTTCATCAAGCGCGAGTGCCAGACGCTGTACCACCCGACCAGCACCTGCGCCATCGGTTCCGTGGTGGACCCGCAGCTGCGCGTGCTCGGCATGGAGGGGCTGCGCGTGGTAGACGCCTCGGTCATGCCCACGGTGACCAGGGGGAACACGAACGCGCCGACCATCATGATCGCGGAGAAAGCGGCCGAGGAGATCCGCTCAGGCTGACGCTGGCGTCCCGGGCGTGGTCAGGCGCTGCGGCGGCCGATGAACAGGTTGCGGGGCTTGCGCCCCCCGGCGACGGCCTCGGCATCGACACCCGCCTGCGGATCGGCGCTTGCCCGCGGACCGACGCTCGCCTCCGGACCGACGCCGACCTGCGGATCGAAGCCCGCTTCCGCGAGCAGGCTGAGCCAGGCATCGCGGCTGAACGCCCCCAGGCGATGTTTCTCGCGCACGACCTGAACGGTGCCGTCCGCGGCGCGGAGCACGAATTCGTAGTCGGACTGGACCCAGGTATCGGCCGGATCCGGATCCCATGTCCATTCACGGAAACTCGCCTGGCGGCCTGCCGGGTCGCTGCTGCCGCCGCGGCCGCTGGCCGCACGGAACCCCTCTGCGGTGTAGTCGGGAACGAACACGGCGATGCCGCCCGGACGGCAGTGCGCAAACGCCGTCTCGATCACCTGCCGCAGGTCGGCCTCGCTGGTGATGTAGTCGACGGCGTCATGGACCAGGACCGCGTCGAAGGTGCGGCCGAGCCGGGCAGTCCGCATGTCGCCCTGGCGGTGAGCGCACTCAGGGTTCAGGCGGCGCGACACGGACAGCATCTGCTCGGAGAGGTCGACGAGCGTCAGGGCCATGCTTGCCTTCAGGTGCACGGCCATGTGGCCGCCGCCGCTGCCCAGATCCAGCACCTCGCGCACCTGAATCCGCGCCGACCTGAGCACCGCCGCCAGATAGGCGGCCTCTTCCGCGTATTCCTGCGGCGGCGAAATCAGCGGCCACCACGCGGCGAGATCCTGGTAGAGCCGGTATCCGCCGGGCACGGCTCTCATGGTATCCATCCGTCCATGAGTTCCCAGAATCGTCTCCTTCTGGAGATGCTCGGCAGTTACCGTCCGCAGGGTCAGGCTGAGACAGCCGACGCCGCGCGAATAATCGCACTCGTGCAGTCCGCGGATGACCCGTGGCTGCGCTCGATTCCCTTGCATGTCACGGCGTCCGCGCTGGTCGTGCACCCGGCCAGCGGCGAGGTACTGCTGCGCTGGCACCAGCGCCAGCAGGCGTGGCTTCAGGTCGGCGGCCACGGTGATCCGGGTGAGAGCGACCCGCTGGCGGTCGCGCTGCGCGAAGCCAGCGAGGAGACCGGGCTGACCGACCTGGAGCCATGGCCGGACGCCAGGCTCCGTCATCTAGCGATCGTCCCGGTCCCGGCGAACAGCCGGGAATCCGCACACGAGCACGCCGACCTGCGCTTTGTCCTGGCGACCCGCGACCCGCTGGCCGTGCGGGCGGAGAACCCGTATGCGCCGCTGCGCTGGCTGTCACCGAGCCAGGCACACCTGGCCACGTCCGAAGCCAATTTCCGGGAGACCCTGGCCAGGGTAGAGCGGCTGCTCACACGTCCCGGCTGACCACAGTTCCGGCGGGACGTGACCGGGCAGCAGGGCGGGGCTGGCCGGGGACTCTGAGCCTCCGGCCGGTCCGCCCTGGCGAGCGAGCGGCGCGCCGCTGGCGGCCGTCAGCGCCGGCCGCCGTGGGCGCCTGCGCCGGCCCGTGCCGAACAGCGGAAGGCTGCTCAGCGCGATGCCCACGAGGATCGCGGTGCCCCCGGCGAACTGCAGCGGGCCGGCCGGGTTGCCGAAGATGACAACGCCTGCCGCGGCGCCGACGAGCGGCTCGAGGTTGAGGAACGCTCCGGCAACCTGGGCGGCCACCCGCGCCTGGCCGTAGGCGAAGAGGGTGAAGGGCGCCAGCGTGCCGCCGACCGCCAGTGCGGCGGTGGCCAGGAGGGCGCCCTGGCCACTGGGGGCGGCAGGCATGCCCTCGGTAATCACGGCGGCGGGCAGGATGGCCAGGGCGGCCGCCAGGAACTGCACCGCGGTCACCGCGACCGGGTCACGGCCGCGCAGCAGCCGGACCTGCGCCACGGTGAATGTGGCCGAGATCAGCAGCGACGCCAGCACCAGGCCGTCGCCGCCGAGGGTCGCGCCGCCGCCGCGGCCGCCGGCGACAAGACCGACGCCGACGAGCGAGATCGCAAATCCCGCCCAGGCCAGCGGGCGCGCCACGGTGTGGTGCCACACGGCCGCGATGATCGCGATCAGCACGGGCACGGCGCCGATCAGCAGCGCCGCGTGGCTGACACTGGTCCGGGTGATGCCGGCGTTCTGTACCGCCACCGTCCCGCCGTATCCGATCGCGCCCGAAGCCAGCACGGCCGGGGTGCATGCGGCGCGCAGCCGGGAGCGGGCGGCCACCAGCAGCACGGCGGCAGCCACGCCGAAGCGCGCGACGGTGAGCCACCCCGGCGGCAGCCACTGCAGGGCCACCTTGGACAGCGGTACGGTCGTGCCCCACAGCAGCCCGGCGGCGGTCAGCGCGATGATGGCATGACGACGGTCGGAGTTCATGAGTCCATCGTCACCGCTGACCGTACAGGATTAGCTGGCCAGGCATGTATACGATATAATGTATTGCGATATGGCCGTTGAACTTGACGAAGTTGACGTAACGCTGCTCACTGCGCTGCAGGTCGATGCGGACCGCACCAACGTCGAGATGGCCCGCCTGGTCGGCCTGTCGCCCGCCGCCACGCTGAACCGGATCCGCCGGCTGAAGGACTCTGGCGTCATCCGCATCATCAGTGCCAGCCTCGACGCGGCCGCCGCGGGCTTCCCCCTGCAGATGTACGTCACCGCCACCCTCGCGCGTCATGACCCGCGCTCCAGCGGCGTCTTCGACGACCAGGTCCGGGCGCTGCCCCAGATCATCGCGGCGGACAACGTCGCCGGCGAAGTGGACTACCTGATGACCGTCGTCGCCCGCGACGTCACCGAACTCCAGCAGGTGCTGGCCGCGCTGGCCAGTCACGGCGGCCAGCGACTGGTCACCTACCTACGGCTGCAGGAGGTCAAGCCCCCATCCCGGCTGCCGCTGACACCCACCACCCCCGACCCCGATCAGCCAGCCCGCCGTCGCCGCCGGACAACGCCACGCTGACCCGCACCCAGGCCACTAAGGTCGTTTCTCATGGAAGAACGCATTCTGGGCAGGCCGCCCTCCGCTGGGTCATCCAGCAGCCCGGCGTTACCACGGTGATTCCCGGCGCGCGCAACCCCACACAACTACAGCAAAACGCTACCGCCGCAGAGCTGGCCCCGTTCACCGACGAGGAACTCGACGCCATCGAGGCTGCCTGCGACCAGCGGATCCGGGCCAAGGTCCACGATCGCTGGTGAGGTGTACGCACCGCCGCCAGTGTCTCGTCCTCGCAGCCTAAGTCCTGGCCGGCTCGTGCGCCTGGTCACAGGACTTCCCAGAAATCGATCGGTCTGCGATGCTAT
>Ga0209871_1000133_pt1 | contig 23167 bp, 17 predicted proteins | sample OrgsoiDNA2013045_FD_185795 | JGI IMG/M metagenome (GOLD analysis project Ga0209871, IMG submission 185795) | Permafrost soil microbial communities from the Arctic, to analyse light accelerated degradation of dissolved organic matter (DOM) -... | ecosystem: Environmental > Terrestrial > Soil >... | reverse complement strand
TTCTCTGTGGTTAAGGACCTATGCACCTCTTATGACTGCGTTTCCGGTTCGGCGGTTGCGGCCCGGCGGTTGCGGCCCGGCGGCCCGGCTACCTAGCGGCGACGGTGCTGCGGGCCGTAGATCAGCCAGAGCGCCGCCAGCAGCCCGATCAGCAGCCAGGGGACGTAGAAGTGCGCCATGGCATGCCCGACGGCAACGGCGACCACTGCGACGAAGCCCAGGAACAGGAGGCGGTGCAGCGGATGCCGCTGCCCGCTGGCCGGGCGCCACGCCGCCGACAGCGGCGAGTGCGACGGGGCCGACGACTCCGGGTCCGGCGAGTCGGCCTCGTCGGTGGCGGGCAGGTCGTGGAACAACCCGCTCAGGTCCGACTGGGTCTTGGCTCTCATGGCCTGATCGAGCCGCTCATTGTACTCGGCCTGGTCGAGCCGCCCGTCGCCGTAGTGCTGGGCCAGGAGGTCGGCAACCTCGGCGCGCTCGGCATCGGAAACCCGCATCTGGGGGTCGGGATAGCCGCGGGACTTGGATCGGCGCTTCCCTGACGAACTGCGCGACGCTGACATGATGACGTGACCTCCTAGGTCAGAGCGACCGGGCCTGCCGGGACTGGATGAGCTCACTGGCTATGGACAGCTCCGAGCCCTCCTGGGGGATCAGCAGCCAGCCCGCGAGGTAGATGGGCAGGCCGAGACCCCCGGCCACGGCGAGCACGGCCAGCACGATCCGTACGATGGTCGCGTCCACGCCCAGATAGCGTGCGATGCCGGCGGCGACTCCCGCCAGCATCCGGTCCTGGACCGGGCGGCACAGCTGCGGGGCGGTCTGGTCGAAGTGATTGGTTTCTGGTTTGGTGGCGGTTGCGTTCATGTCTCCAGAGTGCTGCCGTGAGCGCGGTCCGGCCATCGGGAAGACCACCCATCCGACCCTGATGAATCGCCGGGCGGGATCAGGGTTTGCCCGGATAGCCCGGCGAGCGCTATCGCGCGATGATGGACCTGTGAAGAAACGAATCGGTGCCGCGTCGCGCTGGCGCGCGCCCCGTCTCCAAGGCCAGCCGGGGCCCTGGAGCAGCGGGGCGTTGCGGCGCGGGCGGGAGGACCGCCTGGCCGGCGGGGTGGCGGCCGGCCTGGCGGCCCGTACGGGCATCGATGTCACGGTCGTGCGGATCGTCTTCGTGGTGGCCGCCCTGCTGGGCGGCTTCGGTGCCGCGGTCTACGTCCTGGCCTGGCTGCTCGTGCCCATCGCCGGCGAGAACGGCAGCATCGCCAGCAGGGCGCTGACCGACCGGCCGGGCATCGCGCTCGCTGCCGGTCTCGGGTCGGCGCTCGTCGTGGTGTTTATCCTCGCCTCCGCGCTCGGTGCAGGCTGGGTCGGCTCCCTGGGCTGGCCGGTGGTCATCAGCGTCGCCGGCATCGTGCTGATCTGGAGAAACGCTCCCGCGGACGAGCAGGCGATCATGCGGCGCCTGGCCGAGCCGCTGCTGGGTCTTGTCGAAGGTGACCGGCCATCGCGAGACCGGACCGTGCTGCGCGCGCTGCTGGCCAGCCTGCTGCTAGCCGCCGGCCTGACCGCCCTGCTATCCGGCGGCGACCGGAGCCAGGCCCTGCTGCGGCCGCTGGCCGGGGCCGCGCTGGTGATCGCCGCGAGCGTGGTGGTACTAGGACCCTGGTGGCTTCGCATCGCCCGTGACCTCGTCGTCGAGCGGCAGGCCAGGGTCCGCGCGGAGGAGCGGGCCGATATGGCCTCGCGGGTCCACGACTCGGTGCTGCAGACGCTCGCGCTGATCCAGCGCCGCGCGGACGACCCGCAGCAGGTGATCGCGCTGGCCCGGGCCCAGGAGCGCGAGCTGCGCGCCTGGCTGTTCGGCGGCCGGGCGCCCGGCTCGATCGACGGCCAGGCCATGACACTCGCCGCCGGGGTGCGGCTCATCCAGCAGGATGTCGAGGTTCAGCACGGGGTAGCCGTCGAGGCCGTTACCGTCGGGGACTGTGAGCTCGACGACGATCTGGCCGCCTTGCTGGCGGCCGCACGCGAGGCCACGGTCAACGCCGTGAAGTGGTCCGGTGCCCAGGTCGTGGAGCTGTTCGTTGAGGTAGAGCCGACGGCGGTGTCGTTGTTCGTGCGAGATCGCGGGCGAGGATTCGACCCGGCGGCCGTACCCGATGACCGCAAGGGGCTGGCCGAGTCCATCCACGCCCGGATGGCCCGCCGCGGCGGCTCCGCGACCGTCCGCAGTGTCCGGGGGGAGGGCACCGAAGTGTCGCTGACGATGCCCCGTGCCGCCGGGAAACGCCAGCCGAGCCGGGCGTGACCATGGCCGCCGCGCAAGCCAAGGGCGATGACAGGCCGAGGGTCGTCATCGTCGATGATCATGGCCTGTTTCGCTCCGGGGTCAGGTCCGAGCTCGGCGACCAGGTCGACGTCGTGGGCGAGGCCGATGACGTGGAGCCCGCGATCGCCGTGATCGCCGAGACCCTCCCGGACGTCGTCCTGCTCGACGTGCACCTGCCCGGCGGCGGCGGCCAGCTGGTGGTCACCGCGACCAAGGCCGAGCATCCGCAGGTGCGTTTTCTCGCCCTGTCTGCTTCAGATGCCCCCGAGGACGTGATCGCCGTTATCCGGGCGGGCGCGCGGGGCTACGTGACGAAGACGATCTCCGGCGCGGACCTGGTGGATGCGGTGCGCCGGGTCGCGGCCGGCGACACGGTCTTCTCGGCCAGGCTGGCCGGGTTCGTCCTGGATGCCTTCGCCGCCATCCCCCCGGCCGGCGCGGGCCGCCCGTCCTTCGATCCCGACCTCGACCAGCTAACGCCTCGTGAGCGGGAGGTCCTGCGCCTGATCGCGCGGGGCTACACCTACCGGGAGATCGCGCGGGAGCTCTACATCTCGATCAAGACGGTCGAGAGCCACGTTTCCTCGGTCCTGCGCAAGCTCCAGCTCTCGACCCGCCATCAGCTGACGCGCTGGGCGGCCGAGCGCCGCCTGACCTAGCGACGGGGCGCCGCTCCCGGCCGGCTCGATCATGGTGCCGGCCCTGACCGGATGCTGTATGGTCCGGTGACGAATCGCTACTCAGACGGTTCAGGACCGGCTAGAGCGCACGATCTCCCTGTACACGGCGGTGGCGCAGTTGATTGCCGACCTGCCGCGCGCCCTGTTCGGCGCGCTGGCCGCTGGCGTGCTTCCCGGCTACTTCTGGGCCTGTTTCATGTGCCGCGGCGACGGCATCGCTGAGCGGCTTGCCTACTCGGCGGCGCTGTCGATGGCATCGGTGCCGGCGGTAGCGCTGCTCCTGACGCGGCTCCTGCGCACGGGCGTCACGCTCTGGATTGCCCTGGCGGCCATCGCCATCGTCGCCGGCTCAGGCGCGCTCGCGTGCCAGCGCAAGGGCCCGGCCGGCGGACCGGCAGGTCCGGCGCTGCCGCGGCCGCCGGCCATCCGGGACGGCCGTGTCCTGGCGCTGATCCTGGTCGGCGTGGCCCTGGCGCTGGCCCTGGCGCTGGGCCTGCCCGCGCCGGGCTGGCTGCTGATCGTGATCCTGGTGGCCATCGTGGCCGCCGGGCTGCTGACGTCCGCCCGCGCCGCGCCCGCCGGGCATCCGGGCCTGGCGAGTGAGTCGCGCCCGGCCGGGGGGCCGAGCCCGGCCGGGGAGCCGAGCCCGCGCCCGGCCGGGGGGCCGAGCCCGGCCGGGGAGCCGAGCCCGGCCCTGCGCGCGCTGGCCGTGCGCGCGCAGGGATGGCGCGCGCCGGCCCTCGCGACGATCCTGGCGCTCACGGCCGTGCGCGCGTACTACGGGGTCGTGCGGGACGACTGGCCGTACCTGCGCGGAATGGACCAGTTCTCGCACGCGGTGATGACTGAGCAGATGCTCGCCCACGGCTCGTACGCCTCCTACCTGGTCTACCCGCCGGGATTCTCGACCCTGAGCGCGGTCATCTGCCGGCTGTCCGGCCTGCAGCCGCTGTCGCTGTTCCCGGCCATTACGCCCGCCTTGCTGCTGCTGACCACTATCGGCGCCTACGCGCTTGCCACCAGGCTGTGGGGATGGGAGTTCGGCGTGGCGGCGGCCGCGCTGTCCGGCCTGGTGCTGGTGGGCCCGTATGCGAGCTTCGGCGGGGGCCTGTATCCCGACCTGGTATCCGCCTTCTTCCTGATGGTCATGGCTGTTGCCGCGCTGATCACGCTCTATCAGTCGCCGTCGGTCCGCTCGGGCCTGCTGGTCGCGGTGGTCGGTGCGTCGGTGGTGCTGTATCACTCGGTGGCCAGCCTGTACCTGGTGCTCCTGCTGGCGGCCGTCGGGCTGGTCTGCCTGCCGTACCTGCTGCTGCGCGGCGGCAGCCAGGGGCGGGCGCTCGCGCGGGCGCTGACGCTCGCGCTGGCCGCGCTCGGCGTGCTGTCGGTGGTGTACGCCTGGTACACCTACGGCCTCGGCGAGGGCCTCGCCGACGGCGCGTCCGTCAGCACCGGATCCGCCAGCGCGACGATCGGCCTGGACGTGGGCAGCCAGCCAGTCCTGGCGGCCGGTGACCTCATGGCCTGGGTGGGATCCCCGGTCGTGTGGCTTGGCGTGCTCGGCTTCGTGCTGCTGGCCATGCGAGTCAGCCACCTGGGCCGGCCGGCGCAGGTGGTCTCGGCACTGACGGTGCTGCTGTGGTGCACGACGATGTACCTCGGCAGCCGTACCGCGATAGACGGCTTTCCGCAGCGGTTCGAGCGAGACGTGGGCGGACCGCTGACCGTGCTGGCCGCGCTCAGCCTGGGGATCGTCGTGCAATCGCTGGCCAGGGTCCAGGTACCGAGACGCGCTGTCGCCGTGCTGGCCGCCGCGACAGCCGCCGTTGTCGTCGTGATTGCCGGGGTGCAGATCACCCAGAACATGGTCACCGACAGCCAGCCATCCCGGGAGGTGCTGACGCCGCCCGTAGCGGCTGCCGGAACCTGGCTCCGGCAGCACAACACCGGCGGCACGATCATCTCGACGCCCGATATGAACCGCGGAGTCACCAACCGCGCGGTGCTCGCCATGGGCGGCTACACCGGCCTGCAGTCCTACGAGCTGTTCAAGATCCAGCATCCGAGGTCGCTGCCGACCGCCGGCCTCGGGCCGGTGCTGGACTCCCGGGAGGTGCTGTTTAACCCGGCGACCTGCCGCGCCGCGAGCATCCTGGCCGCCGACGATGTCCGGTACGTCTTCCTCTACCGGTTCGGCCACGAGGTGAACTATGCGGGCTTCCGGACCGACCCGGCCAGGTACCTCCGCGTGTTCGAGAACTCCGCGGTGGTCATCTACGCGCCGCGGCCGACACCGCCCGGCGCTAGCCCCAGCGCTGGGCGTTGCCGTCGTTGAGGGCGCTCGATCCGGGTCAGCGGTTCGCCGGTGGCTGCCTGCCAGAACGCAACCTCGCGGTCGTGCTCCCCGGCCGGCACGTCAATGACGATCTTGCGCAGAGTGCTGTAGTGCGTCACGCCCGTCAACCTACGCGATCCGGTCAGCGGACCTCGGTGAGCTGACCTACGTGGTGCCCTGGTGGACCTTCGTGACCTTGGCGCCCCGTGGCAGCCGGAAGAGCGACGCCGGCGGCGATGCCGTGTAGGACCTGATCTCGAAGCTCGTCGAGTCCGACGCGACCCTGACGTAGCCGAGGATGCCCTGGGCAGTGGTGCAGATCTTGCTCGTGCCCTGGACACCGCCTGCGCGGAAGTCGACGCAGTGCATGCTGAATCCGTGCACGGTGATGTTCGATGTCGTGACCTTGTCGCCCGCGAAGCCGGCCGCCAGCGAGAAGTCCCTGAGGAATACGACCCAGTGTGACGGGGTGTAGAAGTTCAGGATCTGGTTCCTGGCCGCGGTTCCGGCCTTGCCCAGTTTCTGGCACGACCACCTCGAGCCCGAGCCCGAGCCCGAGCCCGAGCCCGAGCCGGAGCCCGAGCCGGAGCCCGAGCCGGAGCCCGAGCCGGAGCCGGAGCCGGAGGCGGACGGCGGAGAGCAGGAGTACTCGCCCGTGGAGTTCACGATGATGTCCACATTGACGGCGCCGTTGCCGCCGCCGCCGGACATGGTGTCTTTGAACAGCAGGCCATTAGGCGGCTGAGCCGCGTACACGATCTTCGTCGGCGAGCTGCCGGTCGTTGCGTACGTCGCCTCGAACGGCTTCGCCTCGCCGGACTTCAGGTTAGTGGTGAACTGGTCGATGATGGCCTTGTTGCCTTCGACGGTGTTCTTGACCTTGTCGACCGCCCTGACCACCCCGCAGCCAGTGAGCCCGAAACCGCTCAGGATGAGGGCCGCGGCAACGATCCCCGCAGTGCGGCGACGGCCAGACAGGATGACGGCTCGGTCGGTGCGTGGGGTCATTGCTCGGCCTCCCAGGGCTGCGCCGCGGCACCCTGGCCACACCGCGAGACTGGCTGGGCGGCCTGGACAGAAACCGCTCACCGCTGAGGATACGACGTCATTGACCACTTGCGAGGAGAGGTTCGCGCACGTGATTTAACTGTCACCGAAGTTTCGCTCGGGCGAGACAGCCGGCCAGCAGGCTGGAGAGCGTTTGCCCGCGGCCATGAGGTAGCGCCGCAGTATTGGGCGGCGCTGGCAGATCTGCACGAGGAGGTACCTGATGACACTGGCCATGCCGGACGTCCCGCTCGGGGGGAGCGGCATCCAGGTGAGCCGGATGGCGCTCGGGTCGTGGCGCACTTTTGAGCGCATCAGCCGCGAGCGGGGGACTCTCGTGATGCGTGCCGCGCGCGACGTCGGCATCACGTTCCTCGACGACGCGCGCTACAACGACGAGACGGGGCGCGCGCCGATTCCGACGGGGTTTTCCGAGGTGGTATTCGGCGAGTTGTTCCGGGCCGCTGGCTGGCGCCGGGACGCCGTTGTCGTGTCGAACAAGCTGTGGTGGGAGTTCTGGCCGGCGGAGTCGCCGATGCGAGAGCTGGCAGGCTCGCTCGGCCGGATGGGTTTCGACTATGTCGACCTGATCTACTCTGAGCCGCCGCCGGACGGCGTACCTCTTGCGGACGCCGTCGAGATGATCGACGGCCTGATTCGCGCCGGTGCGGCCCGGGCCTGGGGGACCCTGAACTGGTCGCCCGCTCTGACCGAGCGCGCGTGGCAGATCGCCGAGCGAGCGGGGATCTCCGGGCCGGTGGCGACCCAGCCTCCGTACAGCCTGATCCGGCGCGAGGCCGTTGAGGATCCGCAGATGCAGCAGGTCGCAGCTGATCGCGGCATCGCGATCGTGGCGTCCTACCCGCTGGCCGGCGGCATCCTCACCGGGAAGTACGACCAGGATCCCTTGGCCGGGCGGGCGGCGGGGACCCTGGATCAGCCGCGGGTCGCCGATGCCGTGGCGGCCGGGCGTCACCTCGCTGCCTTCGCTCGCCAGATCGGCCGAGACCCGGCGCACCTGGCGATGGCCTTTGCGCTGCTCAACCCGTCGGTAACCACGGTACTGTTCGGTGCGACACGACCCGAACAGGTCACCGCGAATTGTGCTGCCCTTGAGGTCGCAGCTTCGCTGACGCCTGGTGAGCGGGACCGGCTCGGGGCCATCGGGCGCCGCCCAGGCGAGTCCCTCTCGGCGCACAACTGAACCGTGAGCCAGACCGGCTCGCAGAACAAGCGTGCCATGGGCGCTCATTCGACCGCGCAGTAGCAAGTCGGCGTTATGAGCGCTAGCCTGCGCGTACCGGGAGGAGACCCAATTGTGCCGCAGCCAGCGTTAGTGGAACCGCTACGCCGGTGGGATCCGGAGCAGATCGGCGGCTACGTCCTGGTAGGCCGCCTGGGGGCTGGCGCAATGGGCCGGGTCTACCTCGGACGGTCAGCCGCGGGACGCCTGGTTGCCGTCAAGACGATCAAGATCGAGCTCGCCGAGGAGCCGGACTTCCGTACCCGTTTCGCCCAGGAGGTCGCCGCGGCCCGCCGCGTCAGCGGGGCCTTCACCGCTGCGGTTGTCGCGGCCGATCCCGATGCCGACGTACCCTGGCTGGCCACCGCGTACGTGCCCGCGCCCTCACTGACCGGCCTCGTGCGGACCTGCGGACCGCTGCCCGTGCCGGCGGTCCGCTGGCTGGCGGCCGGCTGCGCCGAGGCGCTGGAGTCGATCCATAGCGCCGGGCTGGTGCACCGCGACCTGAAGCCGTCCAACGTGCTGGTCTCGCCGGACGGGCCGCGGGTCATCGACTTCGGCGTGGCCAGGGCCGCGGAGCGGATCCAGCTCACCGTGACCCGCGGCGCCGTCGGCACGCCGGCCTACATGGCGCCGGAGCAGGCCAGGGACACCCGGCAGGCCACGACGGCCAGCGATGTCTTCTCGCTCGGCGCCACGATGCTTTTCGCGGCCACCGGCCACTCCCCGTACCAGGGCGAGACGGTCATCGACGTGCTCGTGCGGCTCGCCACCGAGCCGCCGGACCTGACCGGGCTGCACGGGGACCTGGCCGACATCGTGATGGCATGCCTGGAGCGCGACCCCCGCAAGCGCCCGACCTCGGCATCGCTCCTGGCTCAGCTGGCGCCCGGCCTCGGCGTGGCAGCCGATGGCCACGATCTCGGTCCCTCATCGCTGCCCGGTTCCGCGCTGGCGCTGATCGCGGAGTACCGCCGGGACCCCAGGCCGTCCGCATCGGCCCAGGTGAGCGCGGCCAATCCCGAGGAAGATACGTTCGGCTCGGAGCCGGCCCTGGGCGTGCCGGGCATGTCGCCTGGCCCCCGCCGGCCGTGGCCGGGTCGGCTTTTGTCGCGCCCGGGCTCGCCGCGCCGGGGCTCGCCGGGCCGGGGCTCGCCGCGCCGGGGCTCGCCGGGCCGGGGCTCGCCGGGCCGGGGCTCGCCGCGCCGGGGCTCGCCGCGCCGGCAACGAGGGCTCCTCGTGATTGCCTCGGCCGTGACAGCGGTCGCGCTGATCGGCGCGGGCACAGCCGTCGGTGTCTCCTTCGCCGGTCACCAGCAGCCGACGGTCCGGACCGTCATCATCCATGAGCCGCCCCCTGGCGGCCTCCCGCCCGGGCCCCCACCACTAGGGCCGGCCTCGGCAGTGCCAGCGAACCATCCGGGGCCTGCGATCGCCTTGAGCCAGAATTTCGGCGACGGATACACGGGATTCGTGGTGCAGGGCCGTCGCTGGGCTCCGGGCCAGCACGTGACGATACGGCTGGTCGGCGTCGGCGTCTCGTCCCTCCACCCGACGATCGATGACGCGGGCACCTTCAGCTACACGATCAACCAGGGCCACGAGTTTCTCCGCGGCAAACTGCCGCCCGGGCGCTACCGCATAGTGGTCACGGCCCCAGGCGGTGCCACGGCGAAGGCCGCCTTCATCGTGAACCACCAATAGCCCCGGCGCCGGCCAGCGTGATCAGGAACTCACTGGTCCCGCAGTCAATGTCAGGCACCAAGTGGCCGGTTCTGAGCCAGCTGCGCCCTGCGCCGCACCGGCTTGTGTCTGTGACCTGGGGTGCAAGGTAGGCGTCAAGGCGAGTGCAACACCTACGTCCGGGTTGGCGGTGCACGCTTGTGCTGCGGTTCCTGCCAGGGAAGCCGCCGGAGCCAGCTACGGGAGGTCGCTATGTCATGCGGGAGCGGAGTGCACCGGGCGTTCGGCCTGGACGCGGTCAGGGACAGGCTGTCCGATGGCAGCGGGCTGTCCTCATGATAGGGAAGGACGGGCAATGACAGTGCTAGATATAGCGGCCCGAGCTTTCATGCTGACGCGGAAACGCAACGATCGCCGGCGCCCGCCCGGCTCTGCGGGTGAACGTATTCTCCAGGAAAGATACGGCACTACGCAGCGAGCCCAGCAGTTCTACAGGACCCAGGTCACCGGTCAGCTCACCCCGGTCATGCAGCAATTCATCCAGCGCATGGAAATGGCGTTCATCGCCACGAGTGACGGCTCAGGAGAGTGCGACTGCAGCTTCCGCGCTGGTCCTGCTGGCTTCATCAGGGTCCTGGACGACCACACTATCGCCTACCCCGAGTACCGGGGCAACGGCGTGATGGCCAGTCTGGGCAACATGCTGCAGAACCCGCACATCGGCGTCTTCCTCGCGGACTTCACGCACGATCTCGTCGGCTTGCACGTAAACGGCCACGCGAGCATTGTCACTCCCGCGCACATGCTGGAGTTTGATCTTGACATTCCGGAGTCTGGGCATCCAGGCCGCCAGCCAGTGCAGTGGGTTCTGGTGCATGTCACCGAGGCTTACATTCATTGTTCCAAGCACATTCCCAAGATGATTCCTCAGTCCCGGGTGCGGCACTGGGGAACAGATAACCCACGCCATAAGGGAAGCGACTATTTCGGCGCCGCAGCCAGCAAGGCTGCGGCGATCCAATCCGATCCGTTACCGGCGAGAACATCTATGCCGCCCAGCGGATGAATGGCAGTTAACCTGCCGGCCGGGGGAGCGGGCCCTGGCCCGGCTGCGGCGCGACGCCGTCGGGTTCGCCGCACTCAACGGGGAAGTACTCGAAATCGGGTTCGGGTCAGGCCTCAACGTTCCGTACTACCCTGCCGCAGCGATGCTCGCTGAGCAGGAATCTCCAGCTCGCCGAGCCGGCGGTCTGGCTGGGATCGAGCGCCCAGTAGGTCTCGGCCAGGCCCCGCCCTAGCTGATACGCGCATGCCTGAGTTTCGGAGGTGGCGCTGCGCCGGTCCTGGATATGGGCGTCAAATCTCCACAGTAGGCCTGCGAAGTCCGGCGGCTCCGCAGCGGTTCGGTCAGATTACCTGCGTCCACCACAGGTCCTCCTGGCGCGAACACCAGGCCGGGTCGCTGAGCCTGGCCAGGTCGCCGACGGCGATGGTCCCGTTCTCGATCAGCACGCCCACCGCTACCTCGTCCGATAGCCGGATTCCCGGCCGCACCAGGCCGCGCTCGACGATCTTGCGGCGCAGCACCTTGAGATGCTCGCCGACCCGTGCGGACAGCCGGTCGCGGAAGGCAGGGTCGGTGTCGAAGCACTCGATCTCATGATGGGCGTCGGTCACCTCGAGCGCGGCGCGGGCGATCTCGGGCGTCCGGGGCAGCGGCGTGCCCCGTGCCGGGTCGATCAGCCACGGCCGGCACCACATCAGGGCCACCAGGAAGAGCTTGGTGTTCGGGTCAAGGTAGAGCGGCAGCAGGGTCGCATCGCCATCCGGCCGCGCGCCGGTGCCGTCCCCGGCGGCGGCGCTCTGCGCAGCAACTCCGGAGATGACCAGGCGCAGCGGCTGGCCTTCGTCCAGCATCGCGCGCGAGCCGACCAGGGCCGTTCCCTGCCGTACGAACCACCCTCCTGACGGCTCGCTGCGGGAGTCCATGCGCGGCAGCCGGATCCTGTATCCGTCGCCCTCCGCATACAGGGCATGGGTGCTGCTGATGTTGGCCACCCAGGCACCGCCCGCTACCGCGCTGATGGCTCCGGCCCGCCGGGACAGGCCGCGCCCGCCCGAAATCACCAGGTCCGCGTCGGGCCCCCGCCCGAACACCAGCCGGGTGCCCTCGGGAATCACGATCACGCGCCCTGACGGAGTGGTGACGTGCGCTGTCGCTGGGGCTGAATCGAGCGCCATCGCCGTTCCTGACCGTCCTGCCCGTGCCGTCGCCGCCCGTTCCGGCAGTTGTGCCCGTCCGGCTGTGCTCGCCCGTCGAGGTCGCATGCGGGCGGTAGCGCGCATTTTAAGGCCGCCGCAAGCGCGGGCGCATCCCGGAGTTCGGGGATAGCCTGACGGGCCCGCTCACGGTTGGCTGTGCTCTAGCCGGGGCGAGGCGGCGCTGCACTGGGGGCAGGCCGCCCGCACAGGTGGTCTACCGCGTGCCAGCGGCCCGCCGATGGCACGGACCAAGGAGTCCGCGCGGCGGGATACTTCTCAGCGCGCGGGAGTCGTGGGGGGACCTCCGGGTCTCACGTGGCCTGCCTCGCTCCGGCACGGGGGATCCTGCCGGACACGGGGGGTGGGTGGCACGCGGAGATCAGTGGCGCCGTGGCGGGGGGGCTGGCTCACGGAATGGCGACTCCCTGGATGACGACCGGACCGAGGGTCGGGTCAAGCTCGGTGGCCTGGGACACCCCCGACGGCGTGATCACGTCCACCGCCTTCGGCACGGTGCCTGGGTTCACCGAGCAGATGGGGCTGCTGCCGCCACCGGTCGCGCACACGCCGAACGCAAAGTCCTGCGGTGTTGCGGCGAAGCCACGCGCCTGATCCGAGCTGAACCCGTCCTGGCCGGTCAGGACCACGGCGAAGGACCAGCCTGAGGTCGGCGTGCCGAACGCGGCCTCCGGCAGCCCGATCGTGATCGTCTTGCTCGTCTGCGACGCGGCCACGAACGCCGTGCCGAGCGAGTTGCCGTTAGCGTCCTGCCAGACCGGGGACGCGAATCCCTGCGCCTCGACCCTCTCGCTCCACGCGTCGGCAGGCGCGATGGTGTAGTTGCGGGACGGGAAGAACGCCCCGGTCGACGTCGTCGCGGCGCCAGGCACGTGCACGAACACGTCAAGCAGCTGGGCGCCGAGCGCCGAGCCGAACGTCGGGTCCAGGTTGGCCAGGGTCGCCCGCAGGAACACTGTCGTCCCGTCGCTGACCACGTGGAACCTGGTCAGATCGAACGCGCCGGCATGGAAGTTGCTGGATGTCGGGTACTGGTAAGTGCCAGGGCCGTTGTCGTCCCCGGCCGGGTCGGTCACGTCGAGCACCGACGTCCCGCTGGTCACGTCGCTGGACACCGACGTCTGCGCGTAACCGGTCCGGTTGCCAGAGGCGGTCGCTGAAACGGTCAGCACGCTGTCGCCGAAGCCGACCGGCACCGTGACCGAGAACGACCCGTCCGCCGCTGCCACCGCGGTGGCCGTCGCGGATGGCGCGCCGGTGGTCGTGTCGTCGGACTCCACCACGACCGCCGCGCCGGGCACCGTGGTCCCCGTCACCACCGTGGTCGCCGTCAGGATCTCGGTGCCGGCCGCGGGAGCGGTCAGGGTTACCGCGATCGCGCCCGGCGGCGCATGGGTGACGTACCGCCGCCTGGTCACGGCCGGGGTTTCCAGGGTGCGGCCGGCGCCGACGGCCAGGATCAGGCGGAGCTCCTGGGCCTGGGCCCAGGTCAGCGGGGACGCCGAGCCAGCGGCCTTGCCGTCGGTAAAGCCGATCGACGCGGTCGTCGGGTCGCTGCCGAATGGCGAGGCGGCCAGGTCAGGGTCCTCCCATGCCTGCTCGGGCACGAGGCCCACGCCGGAGGAGAACTGCGCCATGGCTTCCAGCAGCACGGAAGCGCCGGTCAGGTTCCCCTCGGCGATGTCGGACTCGGCCCGCTCCCCGGACAGCACCGGCCACAGGTGCCCGGTGCCGACGTCGGTCGTCGGCCACGGCTCGCCCGGCGTGGTGCACGAGGTCTGGCTCGGCTGGAAGCAGTCGCCGTAGCCGTCGGCGCTGCCGGCCGCGGCCGAGGTGCCGTACCGGTAGTAGCCGGTCCCGCTGGGCCCCGGCACCGAGATCTGCTTGTCCTCCACGCCCAGCGACGCCTGGATGTCCGGATCGCTGACCGGCATCTCGCCGAGGCGGACCAGTTCCTGGAACCCGCCGTCGATCACGGCCCGCTGGTCCACGGTCGGGCCGCCGTTGCCCAGGTTGTAGGTGATGGGCGCGTTCGGGTCGCCGGCCTTGGACAGCCGGATGAAGTACCGCGGCCCGTCCGGGCCGCTGGTGGTCACGTCCCAGGTCTTGATGTTGCGCTGGAAGTCGTCGGCGGTCGCCTGGTACAGCTGCGCCCGCGCGGTGTCGCCGTGGCGGGCGGCGATCACCGACGCCGCGGTCAGGCCGGCGATCTCGGCGGCGATCGTCGACGGGGAGAAGCCCGACTGCTCCTCCCAGCGCTCCGAGCCGAACGACGGCCCGTTCGCGACCAGGAAATCGGCGGCCGGCCGGATGTGCTGCTGCCACAGCGCGGTGTCCCCGGCCAGGCCCGACTGCAGGGCCATCAGGATCGGGTAGGCAGTCTCGTCGAGCTGGTTTCCGCCGGTGTCGGGGGCCGATTCGCCGTTGACGAGCGAATTGCGGGGGAGCTGTCCGTTGGCCAGCTGCTGCTTGTCCAGCAGGAACAGCGTGGCGGCGCGGGCGGTGGCGATGTCCCCGTCGGTCAGCAGCCCCGTGAACGCCTCGTACAGGTCACGGGAGAACACCTCGCGGTAGGAGCCGTAGTAGACGGGCTTGCCGTTCACGGCCGTTCCGGCGGCCACCGCCTGGCCCCACGGGCTGGCCAGTGACGCGACGATCGCGCCGGGGAACGTCTTGTCCTCGCTCGACTTGATCACGTTGGCGGACAGGTAGTAGCGGCGCTGCAGGTCAGCCGCCTGCGCGCGGGAGAGCCCGGGGAAGCTCGACGGCGGCCTGCGCAGGCCGGCGTCGTAGCGGGCCCAGCCGCTCAGGTAGTCCTGCTCGGTCTGGCCGAACGGCCTGGCCATAGACGCGCCCGCGGTGCCGACCGCCTGAGCCTGGGTGCGGCCGAATCCGAGCGCCAGCTGCACCTCGTGGCCGCGCCGGGGCGTGACATCCTCGGTCGCCGTGATGTGGCCGTCCGGCGCCGAGTCGTAGCTGGTCAGCGTGTGGGTCGCGTCAAGCTGGGCCAGGCCGTCGCTCGCTGTCCCCGCGTAGCCGACGCTGGCCGCGGCGGACGGGCTGCTGGCGCGCAGCGCCATGTAGGTGGGCACCGCGTAGCTGCGGTTGGCTGCCTGCGTCACGGTGTTCGTGCTGAACACCACGGGGACCGGTGACCCGGTGGAGGTGTCGATGACGCCGGTGTTGCCGCCCGCGTTCGAAGCGCCCCCGCCGCCGTCGCCGTTGACGTGCGCGTCCACCCGCGCGTAGAGCCGCAGATGGCTGACATTGGTGCCCGAGCCGGGCACGGCCTCGATGCGGGTGTCCATCAGCACGGTGTCCCGCGCCGGGTCGGTGATGTAGGTGGTGACCAGCCGGTAGCCGTGGCTGGCGCTGGTGGCGGTCACGGTGCAGGCCATGCCGGAAGGGTCGGCGGTCACCGTGTAGGTCATGTCGCGGGTCTGCAGGTCGGTGAAGGCGGAGCCGTCGGTGACGATGTACTGCAGCGTCGCCACGTTCGTGTTGTCGATCGTCGGCTCGTAGACGTCGGAGAGCACGCCGCCGGCCACGGTGTACCAGACCTTGGATGTGCTGTCGCGCGCCGTGCCGAGGCAGTCCTTGCGGGCGAGATCAAAGAAGGACATCGTGCCAGGCCCGCCGGGCGCGGCCACCGCGGGCTGCGCCGCGGCGCGGCTGCTGGCACTGGCCGGGCCGGCCGCCGCCACCGCGAAGGACAGCATGCACAAGGCGGCCGCTGCCGGGACGAGCCTCCGCCGCCGGCGTCTGCGTGCGTGTGCCAATCCGGCCATTGGGAACCTCCGGCTGAGCGAGCAGTCAATGAGCCGATCCAAGCGGCTGCCCACCATTTCGCGGAAAGACACCGCGTGCCGAAGCTTCCCGCCGCGGGACGCCTGTGTCAACGGTCAGTTCCTATGCTCCTGGCCAGGAGCCGGTGACGGTCTGGTCGAGTGGCCCGTTCTGGGTCTTCGTCCTGGAAGATCCATTCCACGAGCTGTGGGCCATCGAGAGCGATCCCGCTGGGCCACCATCGCGGCGCGGCGCGGCGCGGCGACTGTTTCTTCCTGGCCGATTTCATGCGCGTCGCGTGGTAAGGAAGCGACTGGGCAGCACCGCTGATGAAATGGACGAGGGTCATCCGCCGGCGCTCAGACCCCGGCAGAACTCGCGGGCCGTCCGGAGGCCTACCGCGCCCGTCGGCGGGCTCCGGTATCACGTATCGTGAGATGCCGCCCCGTGATGCGGCAAGCGCCGCCCGTAACGCGGCACGTCCAGCGATCTAAGGAGCCTCGCGGCAGGTCACCGGTGTTGCGGCCTACTTCCCTAGCCATGACAGAAATCTCTCCTTCTGATTATTGTCTCCGATGGCGCGCCCGACAGATGCTTGTCGTCAATGGCAGGGAATTAAGTGGCCCGTGAGGAAAGTCGGCGCCGCAGTGGCGCCGACCGCGAGCAGAGCTGATGGGGAACAGAGAGGACGGCGTCAATGGAGGGGACTTGCGGGTGCTGCGGCCTGCAGTTAGCCACCGGCGACATGTTCTGCGGCAGCTGCGGTCAGCCGGTGCCGGGCGTTGGCATGGCAGCCGCGCCGGTCAGTGCCGACTGGCAGAGCTACCCGGGCTACTCGAGCGCCTCGGCCTCGCCGCACTCGCGGATGTGGCAGCCGGCGCCGAGCGCGCAATACCTGGGCCGCAGGCTTGCCTACGACCAGGAGCCCGAGGCGCCCTTCGACCCGCTGGCCAGTTTCCGGCTGCTCGGACAGTTCGCCCGGCAGGCAGCGCAGTATGCGATGGTCTTCCTCCTCGGCGGGTTCGCGGCCGCGGTCCTGCTGGTCTGCCTGCACCTGCTCGGGCTGTCCGTCCCTGCCTCGGCGATCATCTGGGCGACTGCCGCCGTGCTCGCCGCCCTCCTGCTTGGCTGCCTGTACTGCCTGCTCCCGGTGCCAGCGCTGCTGTCGGAGTGGAAGTTCTCCGTCGATGACCAGGCGGCGGCCGCGGAGGGGACGTTCGAGCACCTCGCCTGGGCCGTCCGCCGGCACGAGATTCCGCTCGACGAACTCCAGGTGCGGCGCCTGAAGCTGGCGGACGGGGAGAGCCGCGACTACCTGGAACTGCGTCGTGATCTGTTCACCGGCTTCATCTCGTGCTTCGCATACGGGCAGGACCTGTACCTGGGCTGGACGTTCTGGCTTCGGATCTCGCCGCTGCGTTATCTGCTGATGCGGCTGGCGAGGTGGTGGCAGACCCTGACGCGGCGCGGCACGGACATGTACGTGACATTCCGCTTCGACTACGCGTGGGCGATGCGAGAGGCCATGCACAGCGTCGCGCGGGAGGGAATCAAGGTAGCGCTCGGTCAGGCGGAGCCGCTAGGCCAGGGCACCGTCGGGACAGCCGTCCCGGTGGCGGAGTCACAGATCGAACGCAGCGGCCGCGGGATGGGAACATGATTTTCTGCACATCGTGCGGGCGCCCTCGCAGCGGGCCGGTGCGCTACTGCACCGCGTGCGGTGCTCCGTTCGCCGACGCGGCCAGCCGTCCGGCCCTGACCGCCGAGCAGCCCGCCATCGCGCCGCCGCCGCCTGTCGCCGATGACCGGCCGGACACGGTGTCCGTCTACTGGCCGGCCCCCAGCGCGGCCGTGCCAGCGCTCACGGGCGCAGCGGGAAGCCGCCCGCCTTCCGGCGGCGTGGCCGGACAGGACCTGCTCGAGTACTTTGCCGAACGACACGGCGGGGGAAGTGCCGGCCTGCCAGGGCGTTTCGGGATGACGGCGGATCGGGGCGCCGGAGGCGGCGGGCACCGGCTGCCGCCCCCGCCGCCGCCCAGCCGGCGAAGGAAGATCGCCGTTGCGCTGCTCGCCGCGGCCACGGCGGTGGTCGCCGTGGCCGGCGTGGCTTTCTGGGCGACGGACCGCCACCATGCGGGGCCCAGCCACCATGCGGCCCTGGCCAGCCCGGGCGGCACGCCAGCGCGAGGGCCGGATCGTTCGTCACCGCCATCGGGGCCGTCGCGTACTGCTGGCCCCTCGCGCACCGCTGGCGCCTCGCGCACGGCTGGCCGCTCGCGCACCTCGGGGCCGTCACGCACCGCGGTCCGGAGCCCGGTCTCGACGCCCGCTCCCGCGCCGACTATCAGCACGAGCCTGATTGACGTCGTGCCCGGCGTTGCGCAGGACGACGAGGCATCCCCGGTCAGGGCCTTTCTCAGCAGCTATTTCACGGCGATCAACGACCACAACTATGTGGAATTCCAGCCCCTGCTCGGCTCGGCGATGCAGCAGGATGAGCCGGTCGCGAAATTCGACACGGGCTATGAGTCCACGTCCGATTCGGGCGCCGTGCTCACCGCCATTTCCGACATCAGCCCGGAATCGGTGGCCGCCGCCGTGAGCTTCACCAGCCAGCAGCTGCCGACGGACAGCCCATCGGGCAGCGCGTGCACGGACTGGACCGTCACCCTTTACCTGAGCCAGCGCGGCAGCGGGTATCTGCTGGAGCCGCCGCCGCCGGGCTATCACGCGGTCTACCGGCCCTGCTAGCGTGCGCTGGCCCGGTCCCAGGCTGCCCGGCCGCCGTGGCTGTCTGACCGCCTCGATAGAGGCCATGGCGCGCCGGCCACGGTAGCCAGGCTCGCCCGCGGGCAGAGAGCAGAGAGCAGAGCGAGGCTGCCTGACATGCCAGGCAGCCTCGCTCTGCGAGAGAATTACCAGCTAGGAGACATTCAGTGCATTGTCATCCTCGAAGAAGCTGGTGTTATGGCCGCCGCCAAGAGTCTCCTTCCCGGTGAACTTGATCGTGATCGACTGTCCGATGTAGGGAGCGAGCGAGAAAGTGTGCTGAGCGTATCCGCCGGTGGAATTCAGGTTGGACAGCGTCCCCAGCGTCGCTAGCACGGTGCCGCCGGAGTTGAGCACCTGAATCGTGAACGTGTCCGAAGCCGCGTTAGTCGGGTCGTTTGTGCTGATATCCAGCCAGAACGACAGGTTGGCGTTCTTGCACGTCGACGCGATGGAGACGCGCTGGGAAAGAGTGTCGGTGTGCGCGCCGCCGTAGCCGTCAAGCCATGCCAGCCAGGAGCCCGTATGTGCGGGGACCCCCAATGAGGTGTTCGCCAGCACGCCCGCGGTGGACGTCCACGGCGTGATGGATCCGGTCTCGAAGCCCGGATTGCCGATCAGCTGGGCCGCTGTGCAGCCGCCGCCGGCGGTGCTGATCGTCCAGGTGAACGATGCGGACCCGGTCGCGCCGGTCGTGTCCTTCGCGGTGACGGTCACGCTGGAGGTCGCCGCGGTGGTCGGCGTGCCGGTGATCAGCCCGGTCGAGGCGTTGATCGACAGCCCGGCGGGCAGCCCCGTCGCGCTGTAGGTCAGGGTCTGGCCGGTCGCCGAGTCGGTGGCATGGATCTGCAGGCTGACCGCCGTGCCCACGGTCCCGGTCTGGCTGCCGGGATTGGTGACCGTGACGGTGTTGCCGGTGGTGCTGCCACTGGTGAAGGCGGTAACGCCGTTCGGCGTGCCCCAGCCGGTCGGGCCGTCGTAGCCGACCTCGCCCGTGCACAGGTAGGCAGGCGAGCAGGAGCCGTTCGAGCCGGAGGTAACGTCGAACAGGCTCGAGGTGTGCGCGTAGATGTACGACGACGGGAAGGTGCCCGCCGCCGGGGTGCCGGCCAGCGCGAAGGTGGACGCGATGATCGGAGAGGAGGCGCTGGTGCCGCCGACCTCGAGGAAGCCGTTCTGGTCGTAGGTGTCGTAGACAGCCACACCGGTATTCGGGTCGGCAACAGCGGACGCGTCATTGTTGGTCCGCCTGGCGCATCCGGTATCGGTCTGCCAGGTGGGCTTGGGGCTGTCGACCGAGCACCCTGAGCCGGTGCCGTTCCATACGGTCTCGGTCCAGCCCCGGCTGTTGGTGGAGGTGTTCAGCGACGTGCCGCCGACGGCGGTGACGTACTGGGAGGCGGCCGGATACTCGACTCCGAACCCGCTGTCGCCTGCCGAGGCGGTGACTGCTACGCCGGCATGCTTGTAGAACTCGGTGTCGAAGGTCGAGTCGGAGGACGACTCGGACCCGCCGTAGCTGTTTGAGACAAAATCGGCGCCCAGGCTGACCGCGGCGTTGACCCCGGCCCCCAGATTGTTCGTGGTCGGGCTATTGGCCTCGACCAGGATGATGTGGCAAAGCGGGCAGATCGCGGACACCATGTCGACGTCCAGCGACTCCTCGGTGGCCCAGCCGGACGTGCCGGACGCAGCCGGCAGCGGGCTGGCCGCGCCGTTCTGGTTCACCTTCGAGAAGCAGCCCGTGCCGCAGGCCGGCAGGCCCCAGTCCGAGCGGTAGGTGGCCAGGTCCGATGCCGCATTCGGGTCGTCCATGGCGTCGACGACCGCGACGGTCTCGCCTGCGCCTGCCGTCGACGATGGCAGCTTGTAGGCGCTCTGCAGGTTAGCGGGCCCGTAGCCGACGCCGACGGGCGCGGCGTCCGGAGCGACCAGGCGCTGGGCCTGCTGCTTGACGCCGGTGTTGATCAGGACCATGCAGGCCATCCGGCCGGGCCTCGTGGTGGCCGGGCAGGCACGCTTCCAGTCGCGCACGTTCACGGCCGAGGGGCGCAGCCCCGCTGCTGCCCTGGAACTCGCGCCGGGCTGGGACTGCACAGTGCTCCGCACCTGCGCCGCAGGCTGGGCGTGGGTCGCAGGCTGAGCGCTGGCACTGCCGGCGAAAGCCAGGCCAGCGGCGGCCAGCGCTAGCGATGAGGCGGATACGATCCAGGCACGGGTGAGGCCCGCGCGGGCCCGGCCACGTTGCCGGGGCTGACGATGGGCGCTGAATTGCAACGAGCTCCTCCTTGGGCGGGGACCAAGTGCGCGCAGCACGACATGACTGCGCTGTCGGGTAACAAGGCTGCCGGCCCGGCTCCTGTGCCTTTGCGGAGGCGGGTCGGCGCCCCAGTAACGCGGTCCATACGGACGATAAGCACGTATCACTAACGCGTCAACACCCAATTACTTAGAGTAATCAGAACCGGTCACTGAACAGTGCTAGCGATCTGGGCAGCATCTGCGCGATGCTGGCCGTCAACCAAGTCGAAGGAGCAGACCGTGACCCAGCCGCCAGGACCCGCCGTGCCGGACCAGGACCACCATGAGCACGAGGAAGAGCCGTGGACGATCAACATTCCCGGCCACGCGCAGCGCAGTGACTCGCCCGAGTACGTGAAGTCCCGGCAGGCCATGAACGATATGGCGAGCCACATCAGCACTCTGATCTACGGCCAGTCCCCGTTCGAGGACCATCACGGCGGCGGATTGTGGCTCAAGGACGGCCAGGGCTGGTTCCTGGTCCGCAACCTGGCTGGCATTGAGTGGTCAGCACAGTTCTGCGCGGATCCCGCCAAGGTCGACCTGCTCAGGCAGAACGCGCAGCGTGTCTATGCCGCCTTCCCCGACGCGGTTCAGGAACTGGGCATCCAGAGCCTGCTCGACACCCCTATCACCGATGCGGCCGGGATCGCTCAGTGGACGGACTCGATCTGCAACGCCAGCGTCCCGCTGCCGACACCGGCTCATACCGGCGTGCTGCCGACGGGCGGCGGCGTGCACCACTACCCGAGTCCGATCACAGAGATCACGTTCTTCAAGCGCGAGGACTTCCAGTTGTGGGTCACCGACCCGCAGGGCAACCCGGCGGCCGTCGCGCCGGTCAGCCCGCGCGGCTCTGGCGACGGGCGGGTGCACGTCCTCTGGGCAACCCACGGCTCAGATCTCGCGGGACAGGTCAGCGACGCGGAGGCGCAGAGCAAGCCGCTCATTCTCGGCGAGAACCATCCCATGGCGCAGCAGGCGTTCGTGCGGCAGAACGGCTCGTCGGCAACTGCGCAGGCGCAGGGCTAGCGACCGAGATCCCGCTAGTCGTTCTGCTCGTCGGCAGGCGCAGGGCTGGCGACCGAGATCCCGCTAGTCGTTCTGCTCGTCGGCAGGCGCAGGGCTGGCGACCGAGATCCCGCTAGTCGTTCTGCTCGGACCGCAGCCACCTGCGCACGGCGTTCTGGTCGAGCGGATCGATGCCGCTGGACTCGACCAGGGCAACCCATTGGTCCAGTGACCGTCCCGTGCGGGCCGCCAGTGACGCGGCCACCGCGCCCATCATGTCGTCAGGAGTCTGTCCCATCAGCACAGCCTAGACATCCCAACTACTGCACTTCGGGCATCAGCGCGGTGACGAGCTCAGGCGGCAGCCCGTGCGTCTGGTGCAGGTACCGCAGTTCCTCCTCGTCCGGCGGCCCGGCGGAGCGCCGCTGGGACACTATCTTGCGTCCGCGGACAAGCAGCTCGGCGAAGCGCCGCTCCTCGTCCTGGAGCACCTGCCGGACGTGTCCGAGTTCGGTGCCCTGCCCGAAGTGCCCCAGCGTCTGCTCCGTCACCCCGGCCGGCAGGTCGGACAGCGTGCGGGAGGGATCATCGCGCCACAGCGCGGTCAGCGCCCGGCGGATCAGCCGCCGCAGCACGTAGCCGCGCCCGGTGTTCGACGGCCTTATCCCGTCTCCGATGATCACGGTGCCGGAGCGCAGATGGTCCGTCAGCAGGCGCACCGTCTGCTCGTCCGGACTCCACAGTTCCCGCACCGTGCTCACCCACGGCTCGAATACGTCGCAATCGAAGACCGAGTCCCGCGCCTGCAGGACCGTCACCAGCCGTTCCAGGCCCATGCCGGTGTCGACGTTGGGCTGTGCCAGCCGTTCCAGGCTGCCGTCGCCGTGACGGCGATAGCGCATCATCACGTGATTCCAGAGCTCCAGCCAGCGCTGGTCGCTGCCCGGCGTCCCCTGCGGCGGGCTGCTGCCGGTCCAGACGAACAGCTCGGAGTCGGGGCCGCACAGGCCGGTCGGGCCGTTGGACCACCAGTTCTCCTCGCGGGTCAGCTCGACCGGGATGCCGAGCTCACCCCAGATGTCCGCCAGCTCGGTGTCCGCGCCGACCTGCTCGTCCCCGCCGAACACCGTGGCGTGCAGCCGGTCGGGGCTGATGCCGAATCCGTCACAAATCAGCTCGTAACCCCAGCGCAGGCTCTGCGGGCCCGCGTAGTCGCCGAGCGACCAGGAGCCCAGCATCTCGAACACGGTCAGGTGCCAGGTATCGCCGACTTCGTCGAGGTCGGTGGTGCGCAGGCAGCGCTGCACGCCGACCAGGCGTCGGCCGAGCGGATGGGGGCGGCCTTCGAGGTAGGGAGTCAGCGGGTGCATGCCCGAGGTGGTGAACAGCACCGGATCTCCGGCCGCAGGCACCAGCGAGCTTGCCGGGATGAACTGGTGCCCGCGCTCGCGGAAGAAGTCGATGAAGGTCTGGATGGTCTGGAGTGTGTTCACGGCAGGGGCCTTTCCGGATTGAGGCACCGGAAGAGACCGCGGGCGCGGCCATCAACGAGGTCAGGTAACGCTCCGGCGAGCCGTTTCCGGTCGCCAGGGGCAGGGAGAGGTCAGGCGGCGGCAACCGGCGAGTTGGTAGCTCGTGCGGTCGCGGTGGCGCTCTGCGAGATGACCCTCATGCCGTTGATTATACGGGGCGACGGAGGA
>Ga0209871_1000132_pt1 | contig 23477 bp, 20 predicted proteins | sample OrgsoiDNA2013045_FD_185795 | JGI IMG/M metagenome (GOLD analysis project Ga0209871, IMG submission 185795) | Permafrost soil microbial communities from the Arctic, to analyse light accelerated degradation of dissolved organic matter (DOM) -... | ecosystem: Environmental > Terrestrial > Soil >... | reverse complement strand
CGACAACCGCGCCTCTCTCGGCAACGACGGACGACCAGCTCTCACCGCAACGACCTCCACGAACACAAGAACCGTTGCAACGACCAGTTGAATCCGCCCTGAAAATAGTCCCCGTCAACTGCCCCGGTGCTCGGCTAGCTCGGCCCCCGGGTGGAGACAGCATAATCAGGGTCCACCCAGGTGACGATGCCAGAGTCGTCGCCGCGCGTTTACTGTAGCGACATGGCCAGTCATGTCGGCACGTGTCGAAGGCCAGGCGCGGTCGCTGGAGGCCCCGTAACGGCGGCGGGGCCATGACCGACGGGGAAATGAGGAGCCCGGACGAGGCGCCGACCCCTCTGGCATCAGCAGGTCTGCGGCGAATTACCGGGCCAGCGACGATCGCGATCCTCGTCGTCGCTGTCGTCGGGGTGACCACGTCGCTGCAGGGCAGGCCCCCCGCCGTGGTGGCGGGCTCCATCGCGGCGCTGGCCGTGGCGGCGGCCGGTATGAGCTTCATCTTCTTCCGGCAGTCCAGCGGCGCTGGCCCCGACACCGCGGCATTCGTGACTGTCGGGCTCGCCGGAGCAGCGCTCGCCGGCCTGCTGCCGAATACGCCGGGGTTCGTGCTGGTGTACCTGGCACTGGCCGGGCTCGGAATGCGCCTGCCGCCGCAGCAGGCGCTCGTGGCGGGACTGGTCGTGTTCGCCGCCCTGAACCTCGCCGACCTGCTGTCCGGCCTGCTGTCCGTCCCAGCGCTGGCGAGCCTGGATGTGGGCGCCGCGTTCGTCTTCGCCGTCGGGGCCTTCACCCGGTCGGCGCGGATCTCACAGGAGCAGGCGCGAGTCGCGCAGGAACGGGCAGAGGACCTGCTAGCGCAGCTGCGGGCATCGCAGGCCGCCCAGGCCGAAGCGGCAGCTCTCACCGAGCGCGCCCGCCTCGCCCGGGAGATCCATGACATCCTGGCCCACACATTGTCCGGCCTGGTGCTGGCGCTGGACACAATGGAACTGCTCGGCCGGCAGGGGGATGCTGATCCCAGCGCCCTGCAGCGGATGCTCGAGCAGGTCAGCCGCGGCCAGCGGATTGCGCGTGCTGGGCTCGCCGACACCAAGCGCGCCATCGCCGCGCTGCGAGGTGATGAACTGCCGGGGCCCGAGCTCCTTGACCGCCTGGTTCGCGACACGACGGCGAGTACCGGAATCCGGGCCGAGCTCACCGTTGCGGGCCCGCAGCGTCCGCTGCCGCCCGAGATGGGGCTCGCGCTCTACCGCACGGCACAGGAGGCACTGACCAATACGGTCAAGTACGCGGGGCGCGCCGCCGGCGTCCAGCTGCGCCTGACCTACCGCGACGACGCAGTCGAGCTCATCATCGAGGACTGCCGGTCCGCTGACGCCCCGCTCCCCTCGGCCAGTCTGACCTTCGGCGGTTACGGCCTGACGGGCATGCGCGAGCGGGCGGAGCTGCTCGGCGGGAGCCTGACCGCCGGACCGACCGATCGCGGGTTCGGAGTCCAGCTCCGGCTGCCGGCCGGCCCGGCGACCTCACCGCAGAGCCAGGCGACCTCACCGCAGAGCCAGGCGACCTCACCGCAGAGCCAGGCGACCTCACCGCAGAGCCGGGCGAACGGCCGGGCGCCGTGAGTGCGGCGGATCCCGCGGCGCCGGCTGCGCAGCCGTCCGCGCCCGTCCGGGTGCTCATTGCCGATGACCAGAAGATCGTCCGGGAAGGGCTCGTATCGCTGATCGGCCTGCTGCCGGGGATTGACGTCGTCGGAGCCGCCATCGACGGGGATGACGCCGTCCGCCAGGCCCGCGACCTGCACCCCGACGTCGTGCTCATGGACCTGAACATGCCGCGCTGCAATGGCGTGGAGGCCACCGAACGGCTGCGCGAGGAACAGCCCGAGACCCGGGTAGTAGTGCTCACCACCTACTCCGACGATGCGTGGGTCTTCTCCGCGCTGCAGGCCGGCGCCCGCGGATTCCTGACCAAGGACGCCGGCGCCGACGAAATCCACCGCGCCATCACCGCCGTGGCTGCCGGTCACGCGCAGCTCGACCCCTCAGTGCAGAGCCGGCTGCTCGATGCACTCGGCAGCGGGGAGCGCTTCGGCGTCGCCGGCGCTATCGCCGACTCGGCTGCCGGTGAGCCAGGACCGGCCCGGCCGCCCGACGAGCTGACCCCCCGCGAGGCCGAGGTGCTTGCCCGGATCGCGGCCGGGCTCTCCAATACAGAGATCGCCGCAGCCCTGTTCGTCTCGGAGGCCACGGTGAAGACACATATCAACCACATCTTCGCCAAGACCGGCCTGCGCGACCGCGCGCAGCTCGTCGGCTACGCCTTCCGGCACGGACTTGCCACGCCCGGCTGACCCGCATGGGCGGGCCACCTTGCTGTGGTGGGTGTGGTTCCTCGGGTGGGGCCGCGCAGGCGCGCCTGGTGGGTTTGCTCGCGCGGGCGCGGCGGCGGGCGGCGTTCCTCCTTGTTGATCTTGGTAAGGCGTGGGCTTGTGTGGGTCAGAGCTGGGCTGTCCATTCGATGGTCAGTTGGCGGCGGCTGCTGGGGCGTTCATGTCCGGATCTGGGACCCTCCCCTATTGGGGCAGTGATCTGCACCGTTACTGGTTATCCACAGCTGGTCAGGTTGGGAAGAGCCGGATTTTGACGCCGATGGAGCCGGCAATACGGGTCAGGTCGCCGGGGTCGCTGGTGACAATGGGGGCCTGGTGCTGGACCGCGGTGACGATGACGATGGCATCGACGATATCGGCGGTGCCGGCGGCCGCGCAGGCGACGCCGGCGGCGCGGCCCGTGCGCTGATCGTCGGGGAGGATGTCGCAGGCCCTGAGGACCCGGGAGATGTGGTGCTGGGGACCGCCGCGCCAGACCTGGGCCAGTACGACGACAGGCACGATCGGGCGGATGCGTGCCTTGGTTACCTCGTCGTGCAGGGCCAGGAAGTCTGGGTTGCGCCGTTCGGCGGCCAGCAGCGCGCCAGCGTCGTAGACGATGGCGGGCATTATCCGGCGGCCAGCTGAGCCTCGTCGTCCAGCAGTCCCGTTTCTTCCAGGAACTGGCGGGCGCGCTGCCGGGAGGCCGCGGGCAGCGGGCCGTGCTCGCTCTCATAGTCGGCGACCAGTTCGCGGGCGGCGGCGCGGCCCGCTGCGTGCTGGGCGGCGGCGCGAGCCTTCTCAATGGCGGCTTCGGCGAGCCAGGCGGACACCGGCTTGCCCTCGCCTGCGGCGGCTGCCTTGATCGTTTCCTCGACCTCGGGGGGTACGGAGATCGACAGTTTCCGCGCGGTCATTGACCCATCATAGCCGCCGGTAGGACGATGTTCCTACCGGCGGTCCCGGGGCTGTGGAATTTCGGTCGGCCATCACGGCGGCGCCTGGCGGGCTTGGTCGCGCACGTCCGCACGGCCGGTCTCTGCTTGTTGATCTTGGCAATAGGCTGCTTCGTGGCGTAGGTCAGAGCTGGGCTGTCCATTCGATGCCCAGTTGGCGGCCGCTGCCGGGTCGTGCCTGTTCGGATCTGGGGTCCCGCCCCCATAGGGGAGGTGATCTGCGCTGCTAGCGGTCGTCCACAGGCGGCAAGCCACTGTCGGAGTGATACTCGGTCGCGGGGTCCCGTCGCTGAGGGTCCGCTTCGGGCCTTCGAAGCGGGTCAACCTCGGGGTGGAGGCAGGCCCGGCGCGAAACTCAACTCACGGGCCGATGGCCGGAGCGGCGCTGGGACCTAGCGTTCAAGGTGTCGGTCCCAGACGGGGGCCGCGTACTTAACGGAGGCATACCGTGAACGCCACGGGATACATCATCAACGCAATCCTCGTCCTGCTGGTGGTGCGCCAGATTCGCGAGAGCCGCCTCGACCTGTTGAGTCTCGTGCTGCCCGTCGTCCTGGTCGCGGGCGCCGCGGCCTACTATCTGCGCATCATCCCGACCAGCGGCAATGACATCGCGCTCGACCTCACGCTGGCTGCCACCGGAGCTGCTCTCGGCGCCCTCTGCGCCCTGGCCACCCGCCTGCGGCGCGGCAGCGATGGCATCGCTCTTGCCCGGGCCGGCGCCCTGGCCGCCGTCCTGTGGGTTGCCGGCATCGGAGCCCGGATGGCATTCGCCTTCTCGAGCGACCACGGCGCCGGTCCGGCCATCGCGCGGTTCTCCATCGCCCATCAGATCACTGGCGCCGACGCCTGGGTTGCCGCCCTCGTCATGATGGCCCTGGCCGAGGTCAGTGCCCGGCTGGTGATCCTCCGGCTCCGCGCCCGCAAGCTTCCCGTCGCCGACACTGCGGTCCGCACCCCAGCCCGCGCGCAGGCGCGAGCATAGGCAGCAGGTCACCAAGCATTCCGATCGCAGGGAATCCCCGCCGACTCGGCGGGGATTCCCGACCTGGGTACATGAGCAGAAAGGCAATACCCGTGGATCCCACCTCGAGGACCTATCCGCCCGGTGACCTCAGGGTCTCCGACGCCGACCGTGACGCGGTCCTGTCGGAACTGAGCGAGCACTTCCAGGCCGGCCGGCTGACTGCCGCCGAATTCGACGATCGGGCCGGTCAGGCGCTCGCCGCGCGGACCGGCAAGGAACTGGCTGACCTGATGTCCGACCTGCCGTCCGTCGCCTCCGGGCCGCCGGGGCCATCCGGCCCGCCCGTCCTGGCGGACGCGAGCTCCGGCACCGGTGCTGGAGTGCGGCGCACGGCCGGACACCCGGCCGCGATGGCCACGGCCGTTGCCCTGGCCGGAATCGGGGCCGTCATAGCTGTCGCCGCCATCGCCGGGGGCGGGCACTGGCACGGTCGCGTCTCGGTGCCGTGGGGACTCATCCTGGTCGCGTTCCTCATCTTCCGGTGCATGACCCGCGGCAGCCGCAGGCACGGCCGCTAGCGTCGAGGCGAGCGGCGCTGACCCCACCGGCGGGCGAAAGCGCCGGAAAAATGTCCGGCCCTGGCCGTAGGCTCCGGACCAGCGAGCCATCAGCGAAGGCCGCAACGACGCGACGCGGTCAGGCACGGCTCCGCTGTCACCACGCGGCCGGGCGCGCTGCCCGCCGCGGCCACCGGCCTGGGAGGCGTGGATGCGACCCTTGCGGCTGTTGCTCGACGGGTTCGGCACCTACCGCCGGCCGGCCGACGCGGACTTCTCCGACGTCGACTTCTTCGCCCTGGTCGGCCCCACCGGGTCAGGCAAGAGCACGCTCATCGACGGTCTGTGCTTCGCGCTGTACGGCACGGTCCCTCGCTGGGGCAAGGAGAACGCGATCGCCCAGGCGCTCGCCCCGTCGGCCAACGCGTGCCGGGTCTGCCTGGTGTTCGAGGCGGCCGGCCGCAGGTACGCCGCCGTGCGCGCCCTGACCCGCGACGGGAAAGGCCGGGTGCACACCAAGGAGGCCCGGCTCGAGCGGCTCGATGCCTCGATTCCGCCCGACGCGCCCATCGAGAAGATCCTGCAGGCCAGCATCGAGCAGCTCGCCGAGGGCCCGGACCAGGTCAAGGCGTGCGTCCAGGACCTGCTCGGCCTCACCTACGAGCACTTCACCCAGTCTGTGCTGCTGCCGCAAGGCCGGTTCTCCGAGTTCCTGCACGCGAAATCCAGTGACCGCCAGGGCCTGCTCATCGAGCTGCTGGCGTTCGGCGTCTATGAGCAGATCGGGCAGCGTGCCCGAGAGCGCGCCAAGCGTGCTGCCGAGAGGCTGCAGCTCCGCCAGCGCCAGCGCGAGCAGCTCGCCGACGCCACGCCCGGGGCACAGAAGCTTGTCACGGCCGGCCTGGCTGCGCTGACCAGCCTGGCGGAGACCGTCGACGAAAGGCTGACGGCCCTGAGCGAGCTGCGGCAGCAGGCAGAACGCGCCGCGCTTGCGGCCCGTGAGATCCGCGGCGAGCTCACGCTGCTGGCCGCTCTGCGGACCCCCGCCGAGGTCCCTGGCCTGGCCGGGCAGATCACCCAGGCGGCCGCGCACGTCGCCGAGCGCAAGAAGAAGCGGGACGACGCCGAGGCGATTGAGGCAACGGCCGAGCAGGCTCGCGGCGCGCTGCCGGACCGGACGCTGATGGAGCGGACCGTCGCCGCGCACGCGGAACGGCGGCGGCTGGCCGAGCTGCTGGAGCGGCAGGAGCAGGCACAGGCCAAGCGCGAGAGCGCGGAAGGTGCCCTGGCCGAAAAACTGCAGGAGTCAGAACGAAACCATCAGCGGACTCGGGACGCCCTGGCCGATGCCGAGCGAGCCGATGCCGCGGTCCACCTCGCTGAGGGCTTGCACGTCGGTGACGACTGCCCGGTGTGCCTGCGGGCAGTCACCGTGCTGCCGCGTCACGCCGCCCCCGCCGACCTGCTGACGGCCAGGAAGGCGGTGGAGGCGGCCGGGTCGGCGCACAAGCGGGCCCAGGCCGCGCACGCCGAGGCCGCCAAGGCGGCGGCCGCCGCGCGCGGCATGGCGCAGGAAACCGCGCGGCAGCTCGCGGAGTTCGCGCAAGCACTGGCCAAGGCGGCCGCCGAGCCAGCTGCCGTCGCGTCGCTGGCGGCGATCAGCCAGGCCGATCAGGCACTCGACAACGCCCGCCGGGATGCGGCCGCCAGGCGCGCCGAGGTCTCGGCGGCGGAGCGAGCGAGGTCTGCGCTGGCCAGCGCGGAGCGCACGGCATGGGCGGCGCTGGGCACGGCACGCGACCCGGTGGTCGGACTCGGCGCGCCAGCGATCGCTGGCGACGACCTGGCTGCCGCATGGAGCGCGCTGTCCGGATGGGCGGCCGTGCAGCACCGCCAGCGCAGCGAGCGCCAGAGCGACCTGGACGCTGCTGCTCGCAGCCTGCAGGAGCAGGCCGCCGCCGGTGCCGCCGCGCTCACGGGGCTGCTGGCCGAGCATCGCATCAGCGGCGTCACCGATCCGGCGCGTGCGCCCGCCGCCGTGGCCGCCTACATAGCGCGGGCGCAGGAGCACCTGGCCGTGCTGCGCCGCGACCTGCGGCAGGCGGCCGCCCTGGACCGGCAGATCACCGCGGATCACCAGGAGGAGCGGGTCGCGTCCATGCTCGGCCAGCTGCTGCGGGCCAGCTCGTTCGAGCGGTGGCTGTGCAGCGAGGCGCTCGACTCGCTGGTCGCGGAAGCATCCGCGACCCTGCTGGAACTGTCCGGCGGCCAGTATCAGCTCGATCGCGACGACCGCAACGAGTTGATCGTCATCGACTACGAGGACGCCGGCGCCCGCCGCCCGGTGCACACGCTGTCAGGCGGGGAGACCTTCCAGGCCTCCCTCGCCCTGGCCCTTGCGCTGTCTCGCCAGGTCGTAGGCCTGTCGGCGGGCCTGCGCGATCTGAACTCGATGTTCCTGGACGAGGGGTTCGGCACCCTCGATGAGACCACCCTGGAGACGGTCGCGACGACACTGGAGCGACTCGCCGCGGACTCCGACCGCATGGTCGGCATCGTCACCCACGTCGCCGCCCTCGCCGAGCGAGTCCCGGTGCGTTTCGTCGTCAGCCGCGCCGGGACCACGTCCACGCTGCGCAAGGAGCGGGTGTGACCGCGCCGCCGGTGTCGCTCAGCTCGGCCGATCTGGCTCGCCCGGCCACTCCGGCCGCTCCGGCCAGCCCGGCCACTCCGGCCACCCCGGCCGCTCCGGCCACTCCAGCCACCCCGGCCGGCCGGCAGTCCCAGCCCCAGGCCTGGGTCTCCTTCACCGTGGATCCGTGGGATCCCGGCTACGGCCTGGCGTTCAGCGACGAGATGGACGGCGGCGCGCTCCAGGAGTCCAGCGCGGAGCTGATCCTGGATCTGGAGCTGCCGGCCGGCCAGTGGCGTCCCGTCGACCCGGACCCGGCGCCGGTGCTGCCGAGTACGGTGCTCTTCCTCGATGGCGTGCGCCGTATCGACGCCAGCATCTGGGTGCACGGCCAGAGCCTGCAGCCGATGCCGGGTATCGCCGCGTCGTTCGCTGCCGGGCTCGTCTCGTGCGACGGCACGGCGCGCATCGTCGGCGCCGCCGTCGAACGCGGCCTGTTCACCACCGCCGCTGACGCGACCGACATCGTCACCCGGCATGCGCGCTATCCCGCGAGACTGGCCAAGGCCGGCAGCAATGGCCATGACCCGCTCTCCCTGGCTTTGCAGCAGCGGCTAGCGGACGCCGAGATACAGCTCGCGATGGCGTTCCGGGCGCAGCACCCGGCCGGAGACGACCTGCTCGTGGTCGACGGGCCGCTGCGCGGCCGCACCCACCTGGACCGTACCGTCGGCTACGTCAAGACCCACCACGCCTCCTACCTGCCGACCGCGCAGGCCGCCGTAGTCGCGGCGCTCACGCCCGGCCAGCGCACCCCGGTCTTCCTGATGGGCACCTCGTGGCGCCGGGACTCCTGGTACCTGCGGCTGCCCGGCCCGCACGGCGCGCCCTGGTCCGGCGTGGTGCGCCTGGAATGCTCCGCGGACCTGCCGCCAGTGCAGGCGACGGCGCTCGCGGACCTGACGGCGCGGCTGCTCCCGCCGCTGGCCAGCTCTGCGCACAAGGATCCTCGGGCCCCGCAGAATCTCGTGCCTATCGGCGGCCTCGAGCGCCAGTTGCGGCACCGGCTCGGTGACCAGCAGCTGCTGTACCGGTCGCTTCGCGCCGCCGCAGGTGCCTAGCCCGCAACGAGATGCCGGCTCATGAGGGTGCCGGCTCATGAGGTGCCGGCTCACGGCTGCCGGGCTGCCAGAGCACGGACGGCCGCCGGATCACGGACGGCGCGCGGCTGGCCGCTCAGGTGTCGATGTTCGAGCCTCCTGCGCTGAGGGGCACCAGGCGGGCAGGCGGCTCAGGGATCACCACGGCGGACTTGACACTCAGGTCTGGACGGACGTGGACGAGCTCCCCCGAGGCCAGCATGCGCCAGCCGGATTCCCCGTCGAGCTCCTCCGAGGCGACCAGGACCGTCGGCGCCGCACGCAGCGCGGGCGCGTGCACGGAGGACATCGTGCTGCGAACGTGCAGGCCCACGGGGCTCGCCTGCTGTGCCCCGGCACTCAGGCCGGCCGGCTCGCCGTCCCCGGCGGTCAGGCCGGCCGGCTCGCCGTCGCCGCCGGTCAGGCCGGCCGGCTCGCCGTCGCCGCCGGTCATTCCGGCCGGCTCGCTGTCCCCGGCGGGCCGCTCGATGATGTGCAGGGCGTGCTGGCCCGGGTAACGCAGCGCCCACAGCTCGCCTGGCGCGGCGACAACCGTGTTCAGGGACGAAACGGGCAGCCGGGCGCCGATCCAGCGCGCGGCCGCGGCGATCCCTGCCCCGACGTCGCCGCCATGGACGTCGATCTGCTGGGTGATCAAGGCGAAGTAGCGCTCGGAGTCGGTATCGCCGAGGACCAGCCGGGCGTACGAGCCGAGCTGCTCATCGAGGCGGCCGAGCTCCCCGAATCCCCCGTTGTGCGCCATGATCCGGCCCTGCATCGCGAACGGGTGGGTATTGAGCACGGTCCGGGCGCCCGCGGTCGCCCAGCGCACGTGGGCGACGAATGTCGTCGAGGTGGCCTGCCGCGCCGCGCTGATGAACTGCTCATCGCGGAACCCTGGCTCCGGTGCCTTGTCGAGCACCGGCAGGCCCGAGGGCTCGAAGAACCCGATCCCGCTCCCGTCGACATTGCGCCGGCTCTGTACCTCCAGCGAGTCGGGCGCGTCGAGCAGCCAGAAAGTCGCGCTGGCACTCTTGGTCCCTGCGGTCATCCCGAACAGTCGGCACATCGCGAGCCCGGCTCCTTAGGCTGTCCTGCCGCCAGCGGCGGCCGGCAGGACAATCGTGCCAGGTCGGCGAGCGCCCTGCCTGGCCGAGATCGGCGACGTGACCTCGCGGCAAGAATGCGCGGCGAGGGACGGCGGCCGTACGCCAGCCGTAGTAGTCCGAGATCCTTCTTGTGGCTGACGACGGGCCGGCCGCCGGCTGCCATGATGGTCAGGCGGCGGCAAGCAGGACATCTGCCGCGGGATCCCACTTCGGAGGCGCCACATGGCTTCCACCGGACACGTCATCGAGAACCCGCTCAGCGGGGAGCAGATCGTGATCCGCACGACAGCGGACGAGACCGGCGGCAGCGAGCTCGTCTGGGAGCTGACTCTCGCGCCCGGCGGCCGCGTGCCCAGCAGCCACGCGCACCCCCAGCAGGAGGAGCGCTTCACCGTCCTGGACGGCACGATGAAGTTCCGGGTCGGCTGGCGTTCGGTGACAGCCGGCGCCGGCGAGACCGTTCGGATCAGGCCGGGAACCGTGCATCATTTCGCGAATGCCGGGCCAGGCCCCGCGCACATGCTGGTATCGACCAGGCCAGCGCTGGCCATGGAGGAACTGCTGGAGACCGCGGCGGCGCTCGCGCGCGATCAGCACGCCGCGGCCCGCGCCCTGCCGCGTCCGCTCGAGCTGGCGCTGTTCATGCGCGACTTCGAGGCAGAGGTGAAGGCCCCGTACCTCCCGGCCGCGCTGGTGCGCATCGTCACTCGTCCGCTCGCCTGGCTGGCCAGGCGGCGCGGGCTCGATGCGCGCTATCGCCGCCTGCGGCAACGCGATTGACCGCGATCGAGGTCAGGAACCTGGTCAAGCGCTACCGGAGGGCGCCTGCGAACGCGGTCGACGACGTGTCCTTCGAGGTGCCTGACGGTCAGCTCTTCTGCCTGCTGGGGCCGAACGGAGCGGGTAAGACGACCACCGTCTCCATTCTCACCACGACCCTGAACGCAACGTCCGGGCACGTGCGGATCGCAGGCCGGGACCTGAGCGCCGAGCAGGCGATGATCCGCCGCGAGGTGGGGATCGTATTCCAGCAGCCTTCGCTCGACCTGAACCTGACGGCCGAGGAGAACATCCGCCTGCATGCGGTGCTCTACGGGCTCTCCCCGTGGCGGCCGCTCTACCGCCTGATGCCCCCTGGCTACCGCGAGCAGGTGCAGGAACTGGCCGGGATTCTGGGCCTGACCGACATCCTGGGCCAGCGAGCGCGGTCCCTGTCCGGCGGCACGCGACGCAAGCTGGAGATCGTCCGCGCGCTGATGCACCAGCCGCGGGTGCTGTTCCTCGACGAGCCGACCGCCGGCCTCGACCCGGAGAGCAGGCGCAGCCTCTGGGCCTATCTTGGCCAGGCCCGGAGCCGGCGCGGGATCACCATCTTCCTCACGACGCACTACCTGGAGGAGGCCGAGGCTGCCGAGACCGTCTGCGTCCTGTCGAAGGGCCGCGTCATCGAAATCGGCAGCCCGGCCGCGGTCAAGGCACGCCACACCCGGCCGGAGCTGGTACTCGACGCGCGAGACCGGGACAGGCTGCGGCACGAGCTGGCGATCGCGGGCCTGCAGGCCGGCGGCACGGGGCCGCTGCGGGTACCGCTCGACGGCCGCAGCGCGCACAGTGTCCTCGCGGCCATCGAGTGCGAGCTGACCGAGTTCAAGATCATGGAACCCACGCTGGAGGACGCGTATCTCCTGCTGCTGGAGCGCGCCGGGTGATGAGCGCCGACAGGACCAGCGGACGGGCCGATGCCGGGAGCGGCGGCCCACACAGCGGCGGGCCAGACAGCGGCGGGACCGGGCCGCAGGCCAGTGCCGGGACCGGGCCGCGAACCGGGCCGGCGCACGAGCTGTGGGCGCTGCTGGCGATCGCGCAGCGCGACGTGATCAAGCTGCTGCGGGACCGGATACGGCTGGCCGTGAACCTGGCCTTCCCCGTTCTGCTGATCGGCGGGCTCGGCGCCGTCCTGCAGCCCATCGTCGGACGAGCGACCGGCCTCAGTGCCCTCACCCTCGCCTTCACCGGGGTGCTGGCGGCCACGCTTTTCCAGTCCGCGGCCGCGGGAATGATCTCGATCGTCGAGGATCGCGAGAACGACTTCTCGCGTGAGCTGTTCGTGACGCCGGTCTCGCGACTGACCCTGGTCACGGGAAAGGTCACGGGGGAAACCCTCGTCTCGCTCTCCCAGGGCGTCGGCATCGTCGTGTTCGCCCTCGCGTTCGGTGTCCGGATGGCACCAGTGCAGCTGGCCGCCCTGCTGGCGCCGAGCCTCGCGTGCTGCCTGCTCGGGGGGGCGTTCGGGCTGGCCACGCTCGCCTTCCTGCCGAATCAGCGAACAGCCATGCAGATCTTCCAGTTCCTGATCATCCCGCAGTATGTCCTTGGCGGCGTGCTGATCCCGCTGCGCGGACTGCCGCCTTATCTTGACGCGCTGAGCCGGGCGATGCCGCTGCGCTATGCGGTTTCGCTCATGCGAGCGGCCTTCTATGCCGGCAGGCCCGGTTACCGTCAGGCCGTCACGGGAAGCCCGGTCATCGACGTGGCGGTGATCGGCGGCCTGTTCGTCATCCTCATGGCCGCCGGGGCGCTGGTGTTCAACTACCGGGAGCGCACCCGCTGACGTCTCGCCGTGCCTGGTCAGGAGTCATGGAGAACGCGCGCGAACGCCTCCAGATAGCGCGGGTCACCCTGCTTTTGCCGCAGCACCCAGTACTCGGCTCCCCAGAAGAGGTACGCCCACGCGCCGCACGGCGCCTCGCGCTGCCAGCTCATGCACTGGCTGTAATTCTCGATCACATGCTCCGGCAGGCAGCTGAACATTCCCTGACCGCCTGGACTGGGCGGCGTCGTCACGGCTTCCCACGGCTCCGCCTGCCCCTCGGAGATCATCAGCCGCCGGCCGCTCGCGGCGGCCCACTCGAACAGGCGCCTTCGCCGGGCCTGCTGCCACGGGCTCCTGCTGCCGTCCAGGTAGACCGTGCGGCCGCCGGCGGCGAGCAGCGCGTGCCGGGGATAGAAGTCGATTCCGACGATGTCCGCCAGGTCCCGCGCGACCGACAGCGAATCGCCCTGGTCTCGCGTCCGCCACCACTGCTGCAGGCGCACGGGCGACGACGTCGGCAGGAAGCCGTTCATCATGACCGGCCTGGCCGGGTCGGCCGCTCGCACTGCCTCGACCTCCGCGCGGACGAAGGCGGCCGACAGGCGCCAGGAGTGCTCCACCCCGAGGGGATCGACGGCCTCGTGCTCCACCTGCCAGGCGATGATGGACTGGCGGTCCCGGTAGCGCCGCACGACGCGAGCCGCGAACTGCGTCGCCGCTCGCAGCAGCGCGCCATGATCGGCCGGCTCGACCAGCGCGCCTTCTCGCAGCGGCTCGCCCAGGTGATGGGCCGGAACGAAGAACTCCGGGTAGCCGAAGTTCTTCACCGGGCCGACGGACATGATGATCTGCTTGCCGGCCCGCTCCGCGGCGCCGACGAGGGAGTCCAGTTCGTCGTGATCGAACGTGCCCGGCGCTGGTTCCATCCGATTCCAGTACGCCCCCAGCCGGATCAGCTGGAACGGATGCTCCAGCAGCGTCAGCAGGGTGGCGTAAGGATCGAGCCCGAGCGCCTCGGCCTGCAGCGGCCGGAAGCTGATGCCGAGCAGCGCCGGGCCGCGGGGCTCGACCGGCACGTGCCGCCAGCGGTCGGACAGCGCCCGCGCCGCCCGGCGGACCCTGATCTCCGATGCGACGGGAATGAGCAAGGCTGTGGCACTGGCGCCGATGGCCGCGTTACGGAGTATTTTCTTTCGGCCCGATGCCTGATCAGCGCGTTCCATCTCAGCCTCCCGCCGTGCCTGCGGAACTGTGGTTACGGTTCTGCGCGGCCGGACGCCCGCCCGCCAGGCCAGCCAGCACAGCCGCGACGTCGGCCGCCGCGGTGGGCCGGCCCAGGCGGGCTGAGGCGTTGCGCATGGCGGTCACGGCCGCAGGGTCGCCGCGCAGCCGGCTGATCTCGCCGAGCAGCCGCCGCACGCTCGGAGCGTACCGGCCAGCGCCGGCCCGGACCACGAAATCGGTGTTGCCCCGCTCCTGCCCGGGCACGTGCGAGGTCAGCACCAGCGGCGTGCCGCAGCAGGTGGCCTCGGCGATCGTGCCAGGCCCCGCCTTGGTCACGACCACATCGGCGCATCGCAGCCAGTCGGCCATGTTGTGGACGAACCCGCGCACCGTCAGCCGGCCGCCGGCCCGTGCGGCCAGGGCGGCGAGCCTGCGCTCCAGCCGGCGATTGCGGCCGCAGACGGCAACCACGCCGACATCGTCAAACCGGCGGAGGATCGCGGCGGCCCGCCTGGCGATGCCGCCGCAGCCCTCACCGCCGCCCGTCAGCACGACGAGGAACCGATGGCCGGGCTGGCCCAGCGACTGCCGGAGCGCAGCACGCTCGGACGGCCCCGTGGGGCCAGCCCAGAAATCGGATGTCACCGGCAGGCCGCTCTCCGCGCAGCGATCGGAGGCGCGGCCGTCCAGGCGCCAGCGGCGGCGGACGGCGGCCGACGGCACGACGATCCGGTCAACCTTGCCGCAGCGCCAGGCCGCGTGCGGCCTGGTCAGGTCGGTAACGACGGTCACAGCGGCGGTGCCTGGCGCTGCCCGCCGACGAGCCCTGGCGGCCGCCGCGCAGGTCAGCGGGTGGAACGACACGATGGCGGCCGGCCGGCAGCGCGCCACTGCCTCGGCGACCGGGCGGTCGGCGAGCGCCAGCAGCGTGACACCCAAGAGCCACATGGCCGGGCGCGAGTCGCAGGCGTAGTAGGCGGCGGCCCAGGCCGGCCGGGCCAGCCGGATCGACGGGCCGTACAGGCCAGTGACCCACCGCAGCAGCCAGGACGAGCGCGGCCCGCCGAGCGGATCGCAGAACACCGGGGCGAACATCCCCGGATACCTCTGACCGAGCGCCTGACTCACCGCGCGTGCCGCTGCCCGGTGTCCCCCGCCGGTGTCGGCGACGAGGAAGAGCACGGGAACCGGGCCGGGCGAGGCCGGCTCGCTCGATCTAGCCACCAACCCATAGTTGACCGTGCGCGGATGCCCTGTCGTCATCCACGGGGATGTTTCTGCCGTACGCCAGGCAGACAAGGCGGTCCGCCTCCGCCCTGCGTCGCCCGGAGTAGGGCCGGGGCGGCCGTCCGAGCCGTCATCGGTAAGCGGAACTGCGGCCCGCGGCCGGCGCTTCCCGCGTGTCGCTGCCGGCCGGATGGCCGGTTTGTGAGAATCTGCGGTTGGCCAGGCGATGGAGGAGGGGCATGGGCAAGGCAAACCGACAGCGGCGCCAGGCGAAGCAGAAGCGGAGAGAGCAGGACCGCAGACGCTCGCAGCACCGGACGGGGCAGGACGCGCCCCAGCAAGCGGATGGATGGCATGCGCCAGGTTGCGGGTGCGGGCAGTCAGCGGGTCCCGGCGGCCCGCAGCCGTCGGCCGCCGAACGTGCCGAGCAGCTGGTATCAGGTGCGGTGCACGCCCAGTTCCGCGGGCAGCATGACGTGTTCGCCCGGTATGCCGCGCGGCTCGCCGACGGCCCCGGCGCGGCCGGCTGGCAGCGTGCCGTCGAGCGGACGCTGCTTGCCAGCCTGCTGAGCGCCGTCACCGCCGGGTGGCACCAGGGCTGGCAGCCTGCCGAGGTGGTGCGCCAGGTCGGCCGCCAGTTCGGCGCCCGGCAGGCGCGCATGGCGACCGACGCGGTCGCCGCGCAGATGCGCGGCTATGCTTCCGCTACCGTCGATGAGCGCTGGGAGGCGCAGCTGGCCGCGCTGGGCGCGACCGCGTGGTGGGGCAGCGACGACGGCTATCTGGAGCAGTGGCGCGACCGGGAGCGCCTCGACCGGGACGCGGCTGTGACGTGCGCTCTGGAGGTGCTGTTCGCATTCGCGACGCTGCCCGAGATGGGCCGGCTATGCCCGCTTCCCGGCACCGCGCGGCGGGGCGTCCTGCATTCAGAACGCGATCCCGGCCGGCCGGCCGGCCAGCGCATGCTCGGTCGGGTCCGGGCGCTGCTGGCCAAGGCCGAGTCCACGGAGTTTCCCGAGGAGGCCGAGGCGCTCACCTCGAGGGCCCAAGAGCTGATGGCCAGGCACAGCATCGACGACGCGCTGCTCGCGGCGAGCGAGTCCCGGCGGCCTGGGCGGGATCAGGCGTCCGGCCGGAGGCTGTTCGTCGAGAGCCCCTATGAGGCGGCCAAGGCGATCCTGCTCGACGTGGTGGCCGGGGCGAACCGGTGCCGCGCGATCTGGCACAAGAACCTGGGCATGTCCACGGTGCTCGGCTTTCCCGGCGACCTGGACGCGGTGGAACTGCTCTTCACCTCACTGCTGGTGCAGGCGACCACCGCGCTGGTCCAGGCGGGATCTCGGCGCGACGCCTACGGGCGGTCCCGTACCCGATCGTTCCGGCAGTCGTTCCTGACCTCGTACGCCCAGCGCATCGGCGAGCGGCTGGCCGAGGCGGCCGGGACGGCGGAGCGGCAGGCGGTCGCGGACTCACCGGATGTGAACCTGCTGCCCGTGCTCGCCGCCCGGCACCGCGTCGTCGATGAGGCCGTCGATGAGATGTTCCCTGAGCTGACGCAGCATGCGGTGAGCTCAGCGCATGACCGCGAGGGCTGGATCTCGGGCCGGGCCGCAGCCGACCTCGCCACCCTGCGCGGACGCCGCGAAGTCACCGGCGACGCCGCCTGACCGGCGTGATGGCTGAGTCGGCAACTCGCAGGTCGACTGGTGAGCACTTAGACCGGATTACGCCCGGATTTGATCGCGCGGCCGACCGTCGGCTCGCGCGGCTCTGCGGGCGGGTCAGTGTCCAGCGCGGATGAGGTCGGCGGCGCGCTCGGCGAGCATCAGGACGGCGACCATCGGATTGACGGTGGTCAGTGACGGGAATGCGGAAGCGTCGGCGACCCGCAGGCTGGTGACGCCCCGCACCCGCAGCTGCGGGTCCAGCACGGCACCAGGGTCGGTATCGGCGCCCATCCGCGCGGTGCACGAGAGGTGGTACACGGTGTTGCTCGCGGCACGCTCCAGCGCGGAAATCTCCGCCTCGCCAGTTACCTGCGCACCAGGGAAGACCTCGCGCCCGGCCCAGCGCGACATGGGATCAGTCGCGGCGACGCGGCGGGCCAGGGCGACGCCCGCCACGAGCATCCGCTCGTCGTGGCCGTCAGGGTCGGTGAAGTAACCGCAGTCGATCAGCGGCGCCGTATCCGGATCAGGCGAGCCGAGCCAGACCCACCCCCGGCTGCGCGGCCGGGTGACGTTCGGCGTCATGGTGATCGCGTGCTCGGGGATCAGGTAGCCGAGCCGCTCGGCATGCACCGCGTAGGTCATCAGCGGCACGTGGGCGAGGATCTGCGGCACCGGACTGGCAGGATCGACACGCGCCATGATGCTGATGTCCCAGTCGGTCGCGCCGACCGGCGGAACCGGCCGGGCCGCCTCCCACACCAGCAGGCCCTCCACATGATCGCTCAGGTTGCGGCCGACGCCCGGCGAGTCACACGTGACACCGATCCCGATCTCGCGCAGGTCGGCGGCCGGCCCGATCCCGGACAGCAGCAGGAGGCGCGGCGTGTCGACGGCCCCCGCGCACAGCACCACCTCACGGCGCGCGAAGACCAGGCCGGCCGACCCGTCCGGGTGGCGCACCTGCACTCCGGTTGCCCGCCGCTCCCCGTCCACCAGGACGCGCAGCACTCTGGTCGACAGCAAGGTGCTCAGGTTCGCCCTGGCGTCCATGATCTGGTGCAGGTAGTCCACCGACGATGAGGAGCGCACCCCGGTGGCCGGGTAGTAGCCGAGCTCCAGGAAGCCGACGCCATCGGCATACGGCCGGTCGTTCCAGCGCTCCATGACCGGGATCGCCAGCGCCGCGGCGGCGGCCTGCACGACGTCGGCCAGGTAGGGGTTCCTGTGCTCCGTCGCTACCGGGACGATATGGGTGAGCAGCCGGTCGTAGTACGGCAGCAGGATCTCCGGGCCCCATCCCGACGCGCCGCGCTGCGCCCAGTCGGCGAAGTCGGCGGCCGGCGGCCGCAGCGCGATCATCGTGTTGTGCGAGGAGCATCCGCCGAGGATCCGGGCGCGAGCCTGCCGGATATGGGAGTTCCCGCGCGGCTGGCGCACGCTGCGGTAGTCCAGGTCGTACTCGCCCTCCAGCATCTCGAACCAGCGGCGGACCTGCAGTGCCCGCGGCTCGCCGCGGTCGCTGGGACCCCACTCGACCAGGCCGACGCGGACGCCGGGGTCCTCGCTGAGCCGCGCGGCGACGACTGCCCCGGCCGTGCCGCCGCCGACGATCACGTAGTCGAAGGCCTGCTCGGTCACCTCGACTGCCCGCCGGGGCGGATCTGGCCGCCGGCCCCAGCCGGGTGGATCGGGCCGCTCGGCAGCGTGACCGGCGGGACCGCGAGGCCGAGCGAGCGCGCCACGGCCAGCGCCGCGCGCTGGACCAGCGGCACATCGCGGCGGACCACCTCGTCGCTGAGGCGAGTGCTCGGGCCGGCGATGCCGACCGCGCAGACGACGTCGTCCTCGGAAATCACCGGCACCGCGATGCCCCACACCCCGATGTTGGTCTCCTCATGGCTGCTGGCCCAGCCGCGCTCGCGGATGGCCTGCAGATCTCGCCGCAGCGAGCGCGGGTCGGTGATGGTGGCAGTACACAGCTGCTCCAGCGGGCCAGCCATCAGCCGCTCGACCTCCTTGTCGGGCATGAACGCCAGCAGCGCTTTCTCCGATGACCCGGCGTGCAGCGGCAGCTGGCGGCCGGGCTGCACAGACAGGCGCAGGGGCTGACTGGTCTCGACGCGCTCCAGGCACACGCTGCAGTCACGTTCCGGGCTGACCGCCGTGAGCAGCGCCGTCTCGCCGGTCTCCTGAGAGAGCCGCCGGAGCGGCATCATCGCGACGGCACGCAGGTCGGTGACGGCGCGTGCATGCTCGCCGAGCTGGAGCGCGGCACCGCCGAGCCGGAACTTGCGGGTCTGCGCATCCCTGCTGACATAGCCGAGCCGGGCGAGCGCGGCCAGGAGCCGGTGCACGGTAGGGATGGGCAGGTCGAGGGAGCGCGCCAGATCGGTGGTGGACCATTCGGGGCGAAATTCGGTAAATGCCTCCAGGATGGCGAACACCCGCCCGACGACCTGAAGGGACGGCCGGGCGCCGGCGGTGACTTTTTCGTGAGCCGAGACTTTTCCTGACACGTAAAAAGCCTAACGGCGCTCCGGCCGGGACCTGCGCCCCGGCCGTGCCGCACCGCAGATCTGCTGGTCCTGCCCGCGCGCCGGAGGCGCTCCAGCGCGGTTTGAAGAAGGCACCTTTTGCCACTTCCTGCCCTCTTGACGCTCTATTACCCGGAAGATACCATCGTTTTTCGTCACGTGAAAGATATTTTTGCGTAACGAAAAGAGGTCCGCCGGTGGAACGTCCGGATGCCGAGCGTCTCCGGGGCATGACTCGCCCCCGCCGGTCATCCCGGAGCGCGCCCTTGCTTGCGCGCTGCCGGCCCCGTGGCTCAGCGTTTCCAGTAACCCGCGGCGCACGGGCACTCCAGGAGCAAAGGAGCAGGCGATGACGAGCCCATCAGCCCCGAAGGCCGACACGGGGCATCCTGACCATCACAGCAGGACTGCCGACAGCGCGCTCGAGATCGAGCAGTACACGATCGCGCAGATACCCGAGGACGAGCGGCACGGGCGGCCGCGGGACCTGTTCACGATCTGGTTCACCTCCAACCTGATCCCGCTGGCGATCGTGACCGGAGCGCTGGCCACGGTCGCGTTCGGGCTGCCCTTCGTGCCGGCGCTGCTGGCGATCGCGGCCGGTAACCTCGTCGGCGGCCTGTTCATGGCCCTGCACTCCGCCCAGGGACCGCGCCTGGGCGTCCCGCAGATGATCCAGAGCCGGGCGCAGTACGGGACCATCGGAGCGCTGCTCGTCGTCGCCGTCGTCGTCTTCATGTACGTGGGGTTTTTCGCCTCGAACCTCATCCTCGGCGGCCAGTCGCTCAACCAGCTGGTGTCCGGGGTGAGCGTCGACTGGGGAATCATCATCTGCGGCATCGGCAGCCTGCTGATCACCGTCTTCGGTTACAACATGATTCACGGCCTGAACCGGTGGCTGGCCATCATCTTCGGGGTGGTCATGGTCCTGATCGTGATTCTTACCGTGACGCATGGCCTTCCGGCGCATTTCTTCTCCCTCGGGAAATTCAGCTGGACCGCGTGGGTGAGCGCCGCGGTCACCACCGGCGTGCTGTGGCAGATCGCCTATGCGCCGTACGTCTCCGACTACTCGAGGTACATGTCGGCCGACAAGGGCGTGCGCCCGACCTTCTGGTTCTCCTACTCCGGCGTCGTGCTGGGCAGCGCCGGCCCGATGATGATCGGCGCGCTGGTGGGCCTGGCGTCCACCAGCTCCAACCTGGTCGCGGAGATCGACAAGCTCACCGGGGGCATCGGCTGGCTGGTGATGATCGTGTTCGTGGTGGGCATCATCGACAGCAACGCCATCAACGCCTACGGCGGCATGCTCTGCTCGATCACCGTCGGCCAGACGTTCCGGGAGGGATGGCTGCCCAGGGCCAGGACGCGCATCGTGATCTCGACGATCTTCGTCGTCGTCTGCATGATTGGCGCCATCGCGTACCAGTCGACGTTCCTGACCAGCTACTACAACTTCATTCTCTTCCTGCTCTACCTGCTGGTCCCGTGGACCGCCATCAACCTGGTTGACTTCTACCTGGTCCGGCACGGCCAGTACCACGTGCCCTCGTTCTTCCGGCAGGACGGCGGCCAGTACGGCCGCATTCAGTGGGAGACCGTCGCGATCTACCTGATCGGATTCGGCGTCGAGATCCCGTTCGTCAACACGACTTTCTACGAGGGCCCGCTCGCCCGCGCGCTGAACGGAACTGACCTGTCCTGGCTCGTGGGCCTGGCGGTCACGGTGCCGCTCTATTACTTCTCCGCGTCGCGGCGGTTCAAGGGCGAGATCGCTCCCCCGCTGAATGCCTCGCTGAGCTGAGGCAGCACACGCCATGGCGGCCGCGGCGGGGCCGGGAGAGCAGATGAAGTGGTTCTACTCGCAGCGGCACCAGCTGCACGACCCCGCCGTGGAGGTATGGGCCGGGACACCCGGCCCGAGTACCGAGGTCCCGGCTCGCGGGGAAGTGATCGCCGCCGCCCTCGCGAAGGATGCGGCGTTTGTCCGCGGCGACGTGCGCGAGTACGGCCTAGGCCCGGTCGAGCGGGTGCACGAGCCCGCCCTGATCCGCTGGCTTGAGGCAGCGTGGGCGGAGTGCCGTCCGCTGTCGGCCTACCGCGAGATCTTCCCCGACACGGTCCGGCACGCCGGAATGATGGCAGGACTGGCCCAGCACGGCGAGCCGGCCGGCGCGCCGCTTGGCCGGCTCGGCTACTGGTGCTTTGACACCATGACGCCGATTGTCGAGGGAACGTATCAGGCGGCACGGGCAGCCGTCGACGTCGCGTTGTCGGCTGCGGAGGCCGTGGTGGGCGGGGACCGCGCCGCCTATGCCCTGTGCAGGCCGCCCGGTCATCACGCGGCCAGGTCTGCGGTCGGGGGATTCTGCTATTTCAACAACGCCGCCGTGGCCGCCGAAGCCCTGCTGGCGGCCGCAGGCGGGCCGGTGGCCGTCCTCGACGTGGATTACCATCACGGCAACGGAACCCAGCAGATCTTCTACGATCGCGCGGAGGTCCTGTACGTATCGCTGCACGGCGACCCCGACCGGGCGTTTCCCTACTACACCGGCCGGCCGCAGGAAACGGGCGCTGGCCAGGGAACCGGGGCCACCAGGAACTTCCCGCTGGCAGCGCGATGTAACGACCAGGAATACCTTGCCGTGCTCGAAAACGCGCTCGACCTCATCAGCGCGAGCGGGGCCGTGGGCCTGGTGGTGTCCCTGGGCCTGGACACCTATGAGCTCGACGCGCTCTGCGACCTGGGGCTGACCCGGCAGGGTTTCTGGCGGACAGGGCGCCAGGTGGAGCGCCTCGGCCTGCCCACGGTCATCGTCCAGGAGGGCGGCTACCACCTCGCGCACCTCGGGATCAATGCGAGGTCGTGGCTACGGGGCTTCATCGGGATCGACGCCGGATCGCCAGGACCGGGGCGCCCACAGCAGCCCGGCGAGCCCGCGCCCCGACGGCACCTGTGAGCTCCCGGATCAGGGCGCCGGCAGGCCGGCGGACGCAGACTGGCGGCACGCGGCAGCGGGCACGATGACCATCAAGGAGGTGAGTGCGGTGCAGGCAGCGCGTTCCGGCAGGTCCAGCCTGCTCATCGCCGGTGCGCAGTGGCTTGCGACGCCGGGCGATCACGACGGAAATCTCGATACCGCGACACATCTGATCGACGCGGCGGGCGCCGCGGGCGCCGACATCGTCGTGCTGCCCGAGCTCTGGGCCAGCGGCTACGACGTCCGCACGCTGGCCAAGGACGCGGCCGCGGCCGCCGAGCCCGCCACGGGCAGGCGGACGGAAGTGATCAGCGACCTCGCCCGGCGGCACAGCATGTGGGTCTTCGCGGGCAGCGTTCCCGAGCGCGACGGGGACGCGATCTACAACACGGCGCTGGTCTTCAACCGGGACGGGGCACTGGTCGCCCGGCACCGCAAGGCGCACCTCTACCAGCCGACCGGCGAGGAGACCATCTTCGCGGCCGGCGACTGCCTGACCTCGTTCGTCGACAGCGAGCTCGGGCACGTCGGGGTGATCGTGTGCTACGACGGTGACTTCCCTGAGGCCGGGCAGGCTCTCGCCGCGCGCGGCGTGGACCTGGTGATCCACCCGTCCGCCTATGAGTGGGAGGCGCGGGACTACTGGGAGATCTTCTACCCGGCCGCCGCGCTGGCCAACGGGCAGTGGTGGGTGATGGTCAACCAGTGCGGGTCGACAGACTCGGGCACGCTGCTCGGCGGGAGCAAGGTCATCTCGCCGGCTGGCCAGGTGCTGGCCCGGGCGCGCGGCGCCGAGCCGGGGAGCACCCCTGAGGCCGAGCTCCTGCTCTGCCGTCTGGAGGAATCAGAGCAGACGCAGGACGCCCGCAGATTCGCCGCGCTGCTGCGCGACAGCCACCGGGCCGAGCTCTACAGCGGCGGCGCGTGAGCCCGCTGATCCCGCGGCTGAACGCCGATCCCTCGACGGTCCGTAGCCTGCGCGCGTCTCAGTCCGCTTTCGCAGGGCGGGCTGCTGCCGCGGAGCTGCGACACGAGCCGTCCCGGCTCAACGCCTCACATAAGCCCGAGTGCATTCCAACAAAGTCGTAGATTCTTCTGGGTGCGCAATCCTCTCTATAGAATGCCTCACTGTAATTACGCACCACTGGGCTCTCTACGACCACGGTCAAAGTCTGTTCCTGTAATCCGCTGAGCTTGTGGACTAGATCACAGTGAACCAGATAAGCATCGCCCACGCCAAGTTTCTGACGCTCACCGGATATCTCGACTAGGCCTGGGCCGCTGCGCGCAAATACATGGTGATCGAATCCGCCAGAAACGACAAAGGACGCCAAGGAATACCGATGGTTATGCGGAACCTCAGCGTAGCCTAGAATCCGGTCGGCCGAGGACTTGTACTGATGTAGCCATATTCTATGAGGGTTATTCACAGGCGGTCCTGTAGAATTCCAGGGCAATGACGGCGGAGATTGTTTCCGCGAAGCTTGTGAACGGACGGCGGTAGTCCACGTGAA
>Ga0209871_1000131_pt1 | contig 23599 bp, 20 predicted proteins | sample OrgsoiDNA2013045_FD_185795 | JGI IMG/M metagenome (GOLD analysis project Ga0209871, IMG submission 185795) | Permafrost soil microbial communities from the Arctic, to analyse light accelerated degradation of dissolved organic matter (DOM) -... | ecosystem: Environmental > Terrestrial > Soil >... | reverse complement strand
CCCCTTTCACGGATTTCCTCACATGAAAACGTTTTCGGCAAAGCCTGCCGAGGTGACGAAGAAGTGGGTGCTGATCGACGCCAAAGGTCTGGTGGTCGGACGGCTCGCCTCACTGGTCGCGATGCGCCTTCGCGGCAAACACCTCCCGATCTATACGCCCCATGTCGATTGCGGTGACCACGTCATCATCATCAACGCGGCTCACGTGGTGCTCACCGGGCGCAAGCGCGACAACAAGGTCTATTACAATCACACCGGCTTCATCGGCGGCATCAAGGAACGCACGGCGAAGTCGATCCTCGAGGGCCGTTTCCCCGAGCGCGTGGTCGAGAAGGCCATCGAGCGCATGATTCCGCGCGGACCGCTTGGCCGGGTGCAACTCGGCAACTTGCGCGTTTACCCCGGGCCCGAGCATCCGCACGAGGCCCAGCAACCCGAGACGGTGGACATCGCTTCGATGAATCGCAAGAACATGAGGGCCGCATAAGATGTCCGACACCATGCAGTCGCTCGATCAGTTGTCGCAGCTGAAGCCGGCCACGCCGGAAGCGCCGAAATACGTCAAGAAGGTCGACAAGCTCGGCCGCGCCTACGCAACCGGCAAGCGCAAAGACGCGGTGGCGCGCGTCTGGATAAAGCCGGGCGCCGGCAAGGTCACCGTCAATACCCGTGAGGTCGAAGTCTACTTTGCACGGCCGGTGCTGCGGATGATGATCCAGCAGCCGTTGGTCGCGGCGGCCCGCGCGGGGCAGTACGACGTGATCTGCACCGTGGCCGGTGGCGGTCTGTCGGGCCAGGCCGGCGCGGTGCGTCACGGCATCTCGAAGGCGCTGACCTATTTCGAACCGGATCTGCGCGGCGTTCTGAAAAAGGGCGGCTTTCTCACCCGCGACTCGCGCGTGGTCGAGCGCAAGAAGTACGGCCGCGCCAAGGCGCGCAAGTCGTTCCAGTTCTCGAAGCGGTAACCGCACCGATAATATCAGCTGCGAATCCAGCAGAGATGAAACTTCAAAGGGCGCCTTCGGGCGCCCTTTTGTCGATCATTTGCCGAAGAGTTGAAGCAGTTTTTCCGGAAAACTTGCGCGTGCGAACAAAGGGATTTCAAACGCGGCCGACGTAGATCTAAAAAGACCAAGGCGCGCGTGGTCCCCTTTTTCAAGCGCGCCGGATATTCGGTGGTCCATGTCGCTCGATACCACGACGCTTTATTTCGTTGCCACGATGGTCGCGGCGATGCTGGGAGCCATGCTGCTGTTTTTCGGCAAACAGGAGAAGATCCCGGCACTGAACTGGTGGGGAACCGCCTATCTGCTCGGCGCCGTGTCGATCGCGCTCTGGACACTCGCCGGTTCCATGCTTGGCGCGATGCTGTCGCTGGCGCTGAATGCGCTCGGTTTCGTGGCCTGCGGCATGGTCTGGAATGCAGCGCGCGTGTTCCACGGCCGCGAGCCCAATCTTCCGGGACTCCTGCTCGGGGCCGTGGCTTGGGTCGCTGCTGTCATGACGCTGCAGCCGGAAGCGTCGGCGTTACGCCTGACGATCGGCGCCGGCATCGTTGCGATATATGCGGCGCTGACGGCTGCCGAATTGTCGTCCGAGCGCCGCAAGACACTGCAGAAGCGCTGGCCGGCGATCGCAGTGCCGGTGCTGCACGGTTTCGTGCTGATGCTGCCGATCCTGCTTGGCGGCCTGCTGCACCCGCATGACAAAGCGTTCGCGAGCAGCGTCTGGGTGACCGTGTTCGCGATCGAGCTTGTGCTCTATGCAGTCGGCACGGTTTTCGTGATCTTCATGCTGGTGTCGGAGCGCACGGTGACCGCGCACAAGACGGCGGCGTCGATGGATCCGCTGACCGGCCTGTTCAATCGCCGCGGCTTTGCGGAGGCGACGTCGCGGGTGATCGAGCGCGAAGCCAACGCCGGCCGTCCGGTGACGGTGATGATCTTCGACCTTGACCATTTCAAGTCGATCAACGACCGCTTCGGCCACCCGGCGGGCGACGAGATCCTGAAACTGTTTGCCACGGTGGTGATCAACACGCTGCGGATCACCGACCTCTCGGGACGAATCGGTGGCGAGGAGTTCGCCGCGTTGCTGCCCTGTCCGCTGGAGGAAGGTGTGATCGCCGCCGAGCGCGTGCGCGAGACGTTCGCGGCTTCCGGAATCGTGTCCGAGGAGGGACCGGTCGACACGTCGGTCAGCATCGGTGTGGCAGGCGGCCCGGCCGGCACCGAGCTCGAGGTGCTGCTGGCGGCCGCCGACAGCGCGCTTTATCAGGCCAAGCGGAATGGCCGCAACCGCGTCGAGGCAGCAGAAGAGCTGCCGTTGTCGCTGGAAAAATGGCGGCGAAAAACGGCGGGCCTCCCGGGTCACGCGCAACGGCAGCCGGGTGTCCCCCGTCCCGCATAAAGCGGTGGAGCGATGGCGGTAACCTATCGTTTACCATTCGGTCCATATCATCGGGGCCATGCACAGGCCCCGCAGCCAAAGCCGTCACGCGGCGCTGACCTCGCTTGAAGCCGCAGCCGCATCGGCGCGCGGCGAGTTTGCCTGCATGTTCTCGACGTCGGACGAATATGAGACCGCGCTGATCATGGAACGGCGCGCGCAAGGCCGCTATGATCGGCGGCGAAGCCCTTGGCCGATCGTCATGTTCGTCGGCTGCGCGCTGATGGTGGCAGGCACGTTGTTTCTCTTGCGCTGAGGCGCCTCGGGAAGTGGGGATGCAGGGCACCGCCAGGCGCCGCTGTTAAACGTTCCGTGACTTCAATAAGGCGGCCGGCTGGGCTAGGCATGTGAATTCTCAACGGGAGGCCGAGAACCCAAATGATCACCGAAATCGCACAAATCGACGTCAAGCCCGGCACCGAGAAAGACTTTGAGGCCGCGGTCGCCAAGGCTCGCCCGCTGTTCCTGCGCGCCAAGGGCGGCAAGGGTTTTGAGCTGCACAAGTCGATCGAGAAGCCGTCACGCTACCGGCTGATGGCAAAATGGGACACGCTGGAAAATCACACCGTCGATTTCAGGGGTTCGGAGGATTTCACGGCGTGGCGCGGGCTGGTCGGGCAGTATTTTGCCTCGCCACCGGAAGTCGAACACACCGAGACGGTGCTGACCTCGGCCGGCTGATTGACCGATGACGGACGGCCTCAGGCTGCCACCGCCTCCGGCGCTTCATCAGCCTTGAAATGATCGATCATGACTTTCGCGACCGCCATCAACGGTAACGCCAGCGCCAAACCCCAGATGCCGAACACGACGCCTAGCAGGATCTGGAACGCGAACAGCGTTGCTGGGGGAATGTCGAGCGCGTGACGCTGGATGATCGGCGTGAGAATGTAGCTTTCCATCGCGTGAACGCCGAGGAACAGCACGAACGCGCTGGCTGCGGCCACCCAACCGGATGCGAGGCTCGCGAGCACCACGATCAATCCGCCCAGCAGCGCGCCGACCGTCGGAATGAAGGCGAGCAGTCCGGCCTGGATGCCCAGAATGAAGGAACTCTGGACGCCGATGATAGCGAGGCCGATCCAGGTCACGACGAAAACCGCGAACATGGTGATGATCTGCGCAATCAGCCACCGCTCCAACGTTTCGCCGATGCGGTCGACGATTGCGGTCGCGCGTGCGCGGTGCCGAACTGGCGCCATGAACAACAGCCCCTTTCGGTAGACGCTCGGCTGCGCTGCGAACGTTAGGCCGAGAAACAGCACAATAAAGAAATTTCCAACGGCGCTCACCGTACCCAGAAGCAATTTCAGGGTCTGGCTCACGATCGCGCCCCCGCCTGAAGCGATCGCGCCGGCGCTGGGAAGATTATGTGTCGCCGGCGCAGCTGATGTTGCCGGTGTCGATGAGTCCGCAGGGGTCGCGGCCGGATTGCCGAGCTCGAAATAGCTGGTATCGACCCCGTTTCTCTCGAGGAACGCTTTCACGCCGACCAGTTGCGACTTGATCGTGCCGCTCAGCGCCGTGGCTTGTTGCACGATGGTGGCGCCACCGAGAAAGACCACGCCAGACAGCAGGCCGGCGAGCACCAGGCAGACAATCGTCAGCCGCAGCGAATGCGGCAGTCTGACCAGGCGGCCGAGCATATTGGTCATGGCGTTGAGCGCGACACCGAGCAGCATTCCGGCAAAGATCAGAAACAGCGTCGCGGCGAAATACCAGGCGAAAACCAACAAAGCGGCAAATGCGACGACGCCGATGCCGCCAACCGATATCGCCCATGCCAGATCGTTGCGGGTCGCATGGCGATGGTCAGCCGAGATGGTCACATTGATTCCTTGTCAGGTTAATTCTCTGCAAGCACTCTTTCGTCAAATGCGCCCGGGATCAAGCGGAGAAGGCGCGCCGGTTTGACGCTGGCATGTTGGTTGTGCGAAGCGATCAACGAATGGGATCGCGGCGAGAGGCTGCAAGCATGAATTTCAAATGGGTCGGGCCGCTGGCTTTATTGGCGGCGCTTGTGATCGGCGACCAGATTCGCATCAACCGGCCCGGTCATAAATACCGTCTGACGGTTGAGGTGGAAACGCCCGAAGGGATCAAGTCGGCCTCCGGGGTCATGGCGGTTCATCCCGACAGAAGCTACAGCCGTGGCGGGCACACCCTCACCAGGGGCGATGCCATATTGGTCGACCTCGGCGGCGGGAAAAACCTCCTCGCGTTGCTCGCACACATCGACAACAAATCGGTCGATCTTGACGGCGTGAACTATGTAGCGTTGCGCGCCTACAACGCGGCCGGCCGCAAGGCGTCATTCAACGAGATGAGCCGGATGACCGGTGCGGTGCCTGTGAAAGGCGCGCTGGTGCCGGTTCTCGTCACGTTCACGGATCTGACCGATCCCGGGACCGCGCGCGAGGTGCTGCCGGATGAAGTGGAGGCGGGGTTGGGGAAAGGTTTTCATGTCGGCTCGATTTCGGTGGAGGTGGTGCCGAACGGTTTGTGGCCGCTCGACTTCGGCGGTCCGCTCGGCGAGCCGGTGACACGCGGGATCGAGGCGAAATTGCCGTGGTGGAATGCTGCGGACAATCCGGCGGCGAGGGCACTTCAGGCGGCGGGATTGCAGACCGGCGATGCGATCGATCCAAAGGAGGTCTTCACGCGAAAGCAATGACCGTGAAATTACCCCTGAGTGCGGCCGAATGCGCGCGCCAGCGCGCGCTCGGCGCCGCGCCGCGCGAGCGGCTTGATCAGCGGCGAGGTGAAATACGCCTCGCTCGATTGGAGGGCGCGATCGAGATCGGCAACGCGATATAGCTTGCCCGCCGCGACCACGGCCTCCAGGCTCGAAATGTTGGAGATCGCCTCGGTCGGATCGCGCCGAAACAATAAGATGTCGGCCGGAGCATCGGTTTCGACGCGGCCAAGGCCGCGCAGGCCGAGCCGGTCGCCCGCGTCTGATGTCGCGAGCTTCCAGACCTGTTCGACGCCGATCCCGGCCTCGACAAACAGCGCCATTTCCTCAAGCAGGCTGGCGCCGGGGATGACGAAGGGTTGTGCGACATCGGTTCCGAGATACAGCTGCGCGCCGGCATCGAAAAGTTTTCTCGTCAGCCGCTGCTTTTTTGCGATCGCCGGAACCACCTGCCGCTCCAGATAGTCGCGCGGCAGCCGGTTGTTGAATCGGCCATGCTCGGGATGCCAGATCACGTCGAGATAGAACGGCGGAACCTTCGACATGCCGGATCGGCGGCGCGCTGCCTCAAAGTCCCGATAACAGAGCATCTTTTGGTTGGTGACGATGGTCGGCGTATTGGCAATGCCGTGCTTCAGCGTTGCATCGACGATCCTGTCCATCCGCCGTTCGTCGACCGCGTGCCAGTCGCACGAGCGGTTGACGAGCGTGTCGCGTTCCAGCGTCCGTGGCTCGGGCACGCCGAAGAAATGCTGCACCTCGGAAATGCGCGCGTCCTCGTAAGTGATGCCGGCGGGGACGTGACCCATCATCTTGAGGCCGTGCTTGGCACATGCCTGCTCCAGTGACCGGATCATCGGTTCGGTCAAACCCTCGTAGAATTTCATGAAGCTCGCGCCGTCAGCCTTAACCCGGCGTGCGGCGGCATCGGCCGCCGCCGGGCTCGCGTCCTCCAGCAGGATCGTGTTCTTGAAAGTTGCCTTGCCGGCGCCGACAAAGGGACCGCAGGAGAACACCCGCGGCACCGGATGCGCTGCCCCGCTGCTTAATCTTCGCGCCGCGGCGACGGCCGTTCCATCCAGGTCGCCGGCTTCGCGAATGCTGGTCACGCCGTGCAGGAGGTAGAGAAGCGCCGCCCCCTGGGTGAGCTTCAGGGCGTTGTCGGGCGGCAAATGGACATGCATGTCGACAAGTCCGGGCAGCGCGAAACATCCGGCAAACTCGGACGGCGGCACGGCGGCCGTGTCGGAAATTCCCGCAATTGCGCCGCTGGATATATCAAGAGTCGCGCCGGCGCGCCGGCCGTGCATCGGGTTGATGACGGTGACGCCGGCGATCTGGAAGCGACCCTCGGCGAAACACCGGGGAGGGCCAGGTCGCCGCAGTCCAAGCCGGTTGAGAAAACCCATCGCAAGACCCTCCGAATAGCGCCCCGGCAACATGAATATGAGTATATATTCACGTTGTGGACAATGTGAGCCTGTATTCATATTGTCAACGGGGCACACGGAGGTGTGATGGCCAAGCCAGCGACTGACAAGCGGATCGGACCGCGCAAACCGCCCACCCAGGCGCGCAGCCGGGCGCGCGTGGAAAACATTCTCAAGGCCGCCGGGGCGCTGCTGGGCGAAGTCGGTTACGACGGCCTCTCAACCAATCTGATCGCGGAACGCGCCGATGTTCCGGTAGGCTCGATCTATCAGTTCTTCCAGGGCAAGGACGATATCGTCGCAGCGCTGGTCGAGCAGTTTCAGGACCGGATTCTTCGCCTTGCGGGCGAGCAACTGGACGCGGCGAGCGCCATGCAAGACCGCCGGGCTTTCATCGCGAAGCTTGTCGATGGAATAGCCGGCATTCAGGCCGAGGCGTCGGCTTTCGTGTGCGTGTTCTCCGGCAGCCAGTCGCACGCGCGATTCGATGGCCTGGCGCGGGACCTTCGCCGCACGCTGACCCGTCACCTCGATCGCGTCTTTGCCGAAGCGTTTCCACGGCTGCCGAAAGACGACCGCAGCCGGATGCTTGCCGCGTGGTCGGATATCACAGGCGCCATGATCGCCAACCTCGATCGGAGCAAGCCGGGAGAGCGCGGCAAGCTCCTCGAAGAACTGAAAACCGTCCTTGCCGCGTATCTCGAGGCCAAACTGGCGGCGTCTCCCGCTTGATAGGTCATCTCTGCTTCTGCATTCGACCTATGCAGGCGCGCGCCTGGGGCGGGCAACATGTTGATCCAGCGTCGGCCGCGAGGCATGATCCGTCCGAGATTTGCGATGTGAGATTGGATAACAGGCGATGAGGAGGCCGGTGGTTGGTGTGATCGGGAACGCCTATCGCATCGAAAATCGATTCGCGACGCAGCTGGTTGGAGAGCGAAATCTTCGCGCGGTGGCCGAAGTGTCGGGCGCGCTGCCGTTGATGTTTGCCGGGTCCCCCGACATTACGGATATCGGCGCATTGCTGGATGCGGTCGACGGCGTGGTGCTGACCGGCGCCCGCGCCAATGTTCACCCGACACGGTTTCGCACCGAGCCGGACCCCCGGCACGAACCCTACGATCTCCATCGTGACGATCTGGCGCTGGCTTTATCGGAAGCATGCGTCGACCGCGGCATACCCCTGTTCGGTATCTGCCGTGGCCTGCAGGAGATGAACGTCGCCTTTGGCGGCTCGTTGCATCCGGAAATCCGGGAGTTGCCCGGGCGCATGAACCATCGGATGCCGAGGCTGGAGAACGGCGAAATCCACCCCGATCCCAAAGTGATCTTCGCCGACCGGCATGACGTCAGTCTGGTTCCCGGCGGCGCCTTCGCGACGCTGCTCGGTTGCGAGACCATCCGCGTTAATTCGCTTCACGGACAGGGCATCCTCGAACCGGGCAAGCGGGTCGTCGTCGAGGGCGTGGCGGAAGATGGAACCATCGAAGCGATCCGCATCGCTGACGCACCGGGTTTTGCGCTCGGCGTCCAATGGCACGCGGAGTACGATCCGCAGCGCAACCCGATCAACCGCGCATTGTTCCAAGCGTTCGGCGACGCATTATTGGTATATAAGCACCGCTAGGCTCTTGATGCAGTTTGGACGGACCGGGAACCGTAGGTTTTACTCTGGTTGAGCACAACCTTTCAGAGAACCGATAGCCACTCCTTTGTTCCAGCCGTCTACGCAGCACTTGTTTTCAGCCTGAGCTCTCTGCCCGCGTGCTGCGGATGTTTTGGCAGACGATTCTTGTGCGCGGGGAGGACAATCGCCGCAATTGTATGGAGCGGATCGGTTATGCTGATTGCGCCGGTTTGAATTTAGCTGGACACTCAATGTTAGGCGAAGCTTCGCATTGGAATGTCTTTATTGTTGGACCGCCAAGCGCAAAATATCGAGTACAAGGCGAAACAGGCGGTCAGCGGCATCAAGCTGTCGACCCGGCTGGCGCTTGCGATGGTCTCGCTGGTCGTGGTGACGACGGGCGTACTCAGTTTCATCACATATCATTCCATTGTCCAGGCCGCGGTTCCGAGATCGCTTGATCGGCTTGCCACCAAGGCATTGTTGTGCGCGAGCAAGCTGGAGTCGGAGCTGAACGTTGCGCGCCAGGACGTCATGGTCATTCAAGGCTCGACCGGAGTGATACAAATGGGTGTGGCGCGGGCCACAAACCCGTTCCAGCCAGTGTCTGATGTGCCATTGCGAGAAAGCATCGCTGCCCGGCTTTTGGCAGCGCTGACGGCGAAACCGGGCTATTCGCAGTTGCGCATTGTCGGCGTCGCCGATGGTGGGCGCGAACTGCTGCGCGTCGACCGCAGGGGTCCGAACGGCGCACCCCGCATCGTTCCCGAAGCCGAGTTCATTCAGAGCGGTGAACGCGACTATTTCACGCGCACAATCGGCCAGTCAAAGTCCGACGTTTTCGTATCTCCCGTCGAGCTGCAAAAAGAGGGCGCTACCGAAGGTCCTGCGGTTTCGCTGCTGCATGTTGGCGTACCTCTGTTGACCCCTTCCGGACAACCTTGGGGGATCAGCGTGATCGATTTCGACATGGGACCGAAATTCGATCGGATTCGTGTCGAGGGTGGCAGGGAGAATCAGGTCTTTGTGACGAACGCAACCGGTGACTATCTGCTGCATCCAGATCGAAGTCGCGAATTCGCGTTTGAGACCGGAGCGCCGGTTCGCGTTCAACACGATTTTCCGGGATTCGATGAGGCGATAGCGGGCGGAACCGTCAACGATAGCGGAATCTGGCAGGATCGGAGCGGCGTACGGTTCGGTGTCGGTTGGGCGAGGGTGCCGCTCGTGGGCGGGGCCGGACTTACCATCCTGGTGGCCGCCACCTATTCAAACCTCACGGTTGGCATGGCGGCCGTCAACAGTTCGGCGCTGATAGGCGGCGCGCTCGCTATTCTGCTGGCGGTTTGCCTCGCGATCGTCATTGCAAGGTCGCTGTCCAAACCGTTGGTGCAAATAACCCGTGCCGCTGAAGGTTTGTCACGGGGAGAATTGATGGCGATGCCGTCGCACGGCGGCCGGGAGATCAGCGCGCTTTCCGCGACCTTCGCCGAGATGGCAACACAGATCAGGGCAAAGCAATCACTGCTCGAAAATACCATCGAAAGTATCGGCGACTCGGTCCTGGTAGCGGACGAACGCGGACAAATCGTCGTCGCCAATGCGGCTGCCAAGCGACTGCTTCAGATCGTTCCCGGCGCCGGCATGAAAAGAAACTTCAGCTATTTCTACCCTGACGGCGTGACGCCCATGCCGGCTTCGAGCTTGGCGCTGGCGCGGGCATTGGGCGGCGAAAGCGTCGACGATCAGGAATTCATCGTGGTGTCGGAAGCTCCCTGCGTTCCGGCATATGTCGTCGCGAACGCACGGCCGCTGAAAGACGAAACCGGCGCCATATGCGGGGCGCTGACAGTTCTTCGCAATATCACCGAACACAAGCGAGCCCACCAGTCTCTGGTCGACAGCGAGCAAATGGCGCAGGCCATTATCAACACTGCACTGGATGCCTTCGTCCAGACCGATGAGGCGGGCGTCATCCTCGACTGGAGCCCGCACGCCGAAGCGATGCTCGGATGGACCCGATCGGAAGCCCTTGGTGCGAAGGCGGAAGATTTGATCGTTCCGGAATTACAGCGCGATTCGAACAACCAATGGGTCAAGCAATTTCTGCATGACGTCGGTATCGGCGCGAAGGGCTGGCGATTCGAAGCGCCGTTGCTGCACCGCGACGGCAGCGAGATTTTCACCGAGATGTCCCTTACGGAGCTGCGCCGCGGCGAAGGCCACATCATAAATGCCTTCATTCGGGATATCACCCAGAAGCGCGCGGCCGAGGAACAGCTTATCCAGGCACAGAAGATGGAGTCGGTGGGCCAGCTGACGGGCGGTATCGCCCATGACTTCAACAATATGCTTACCGTTATTACGGGCACGATTGAAATCCTGGCTGAGGCTGTCCGGAACCAACCTCATCTCGCGCGGATTGTGACGTTGATCAGCGAAGCGGCCGATCGGGGATCCGAGCTCACCGCAAATCTGCTCGCATTCGCGAGAAAGCAGCCCTTGCAGCCCGTAGAGATCGACGTGAACGCGCTTGTCAGCGAAGTGGGCAGGCTATTGGCGCCAACGCTGGGCAGGCAGATCGAGATCAGGACCGCATTGGACGCCGACGTATGGCCGGCCCTTGTCGATCCCGGCCAACTCAGTTCTGCGCTGGTCAATCTCGCCATCAACGCCCGCGATGCCATGCCCGATGGCGGAACGTTGACGTTTGCGACCAGCAACATCACCTTGGACGGACGCGACGCAGCGGCCAGCGACACCGATCGTGTGGACGACTACGTCGTCGTCGAGGTAACCGACACAGGCACCGGCATTCCGGAAGCCATCCGGGACAAGATTTTTGATCCGTTTTTTTCCACCAAGGAAACCGGTCAAGGCACCGGGCTTGGACTGAGCATGGTGTTTGGCTTTGCCAAGCAGTCCGGCGGAAACATCGAAGTCGACAGCGAGGAAGGCCGCGGCACGACCTTCAGGATTTATCTGCAAAAGGCGGACTTTGAAGCCTCGCAGATTCCGTCGGCGGACGATTTGCAATCGACAGGCGGAACCGAATCCATCCTGTGCGTCGAGGACGACGCCAGCGTCCGGGCCTATGTCATCGCCCAGCTCGAGAGCCTTGGCTACAAGGCCATAGCGGCCTCGAACGCGGCCGAAGCTCTTGCAATTGCCGACGGAGGCGCAGAGTTCGATCTTCTGTTCACCGACGTCGTCATGCCGGGAAGAATGAACGGCAAACAGCTGGCCGAAAGGATGAGGCTGCGCCGGCCTTCGCTGAGGGTCCTGTTCACCTCCGGCTACACGGACCATACGATCATTCGGGACGGTCGAATTATGCGAGACGTCTTTTTCCTGTCAAAGCCGTACCGAAGGCCGCAGCTTGCGCGGATGGTGCGCCGCAGCCTCGATGCACCGCCGGTCGCTTTCGTCCACCCGAGCCAGCCCAAGAGCGCGTGAGGCGCCGCAAAGCGAAGCCATTCCGTCCTTCCTCACCCGGTGCCGCCATGTCCGAAAACTGCGGGTCGGCGCAGGTAGAAGGTCATCGATATCTGCTACAGTGCCTCCGCCAAGATCGCAGCGGCCAGGGAATGGCCGCGCAACCACGGGGAGGATGCAGTGCAAGACCGGAGATGGTCGAGGCGCAAAGTGCTCAAGGTGTCGGCGGCATCGGCCGCCGCGACGCTTTTCGCCGAACCGCTTGTTGCCGTCGCGCCGCCTGCGACGGAGGTCACGTCGGCGTTGGTGGAGGCCGCGAGCAAGGAAGGCAAGGTCTCGTTTTACACCGCGCTGGAGCTCAACGTCGCCGAACGCCTGAGCAGGACGTTCGAAGCCAAATACCCCGGCATTGCCGTGCGCGTCGAGCGTTCGGGCGCGGAGCGGATTTTCCAGCGCATCGCGCAGGAGCAGGGCAGCGGCATCAATGCGGTCGACGTCGCCAACAGCACCGATCCCGCGCACTATCTCGACTGGAAAAAGCACGGCTGGCTCGCGCCTTACGTTCCCGATGACGTCGCGCGGCATTTTCCCGCCGATCAGATCGACGCGGACGGAATGCACGCCACGGCCTGCGCATGGACCGAAGTGATTGGCTACAATACCAGCCTGGTCAAGCAGGAGGATGCGCCCAAGAGCTACGCCGACCTGCTCGATCCGAAGTGGCAAGGCAGGATCGTCAAGGGTCATCCCGGCTACAGCGGTGCCATCATGACCGCCACCTTCGTGCTCGCGCGCGACCTCGGCTGGCCTTATCTCGAAAAGCTCGCGCAGCAGAAGGTGATGCAGGTGCAGTCGGCAGCCGATCCGCCGAAGAAGATCCTGCTCGGCGAGCGCGCGATCATGGCCGACGGCAACGATTACAATCTGGTGTTGCTCAAGGACCAGGGTAAGCCGGTCGAGGTGGTGTATCCGACCGAAGGATCGCCGCTGATCATCGTTCCCTCCGGGATATTCCAGGGCGCGCCCAATCCAAACGCCGCGCGGCTGTTCCAGAGTTTCTTCTTCAGCGCCGAGGGCCAGCAATTGCTGGTCGACGGTTTCGCCCATCGTTCGTTTCATGCGCTGATCAAGGAGAAGGCGGGCCACACGCCGCTGTCCACCTTGAAATTACTCAAGGCCGACCCCGCCGCGGTGCAGGCGCAGAGCGAAGAGATAAAAGCCCGCTATGCTAAACTCTTTGGAGTGTGATCTGATGTGACCGGGCGCTCGATGCGAACAGCGCCGAAGCGTGTTGCCGCAAATAAAGGGCCCTCCTTCACCGGATTTTGCTGCGACGCGGCTCGCATTCGGGCGCCGCTGTCGTTGACACGACGGTCAATCGGCATTGTATTCTGGAATAAAATAATATGTCGTCCGATGACGGTATTCAAAATAGGCCTTTAGCCGACGGGAGAATTTCATGTCCCATATCCATCGAAGAGACGCTTTGAAGATGTCTGCTGGTTTCGCTCTGGCGGCCGCGGCCGGCGGGTTCTCTTGCATCGAGATGGCCAAGGCGGGATCCATCGACGTGCCGACGATCGACAAGCTCAGCGTCCGCGTTCTGGTCGACAGCGCGAGCGATATCTTCTTCCGGCCGCAGGAAGTAAACGGCGTGAAGACGGAGCCCGGCCGCTCGGCGGATTCACGGCGCCCGCTGCACAGCGAATGGGGACTATCCTTGCTGCTGGAGCCGCAGCGCGGCGATGAGAAACGCACCTTCCTGCTTGACTATGGCTGGACGCCCGAGGTCATCAACGGCAACATGGACTTGTTGAAGGTCGACGCGTCGAAGATCGACACGCTCATCATGAGCCATGGCCATTTCGACCACTGGGGCGGCCTGCTCGGATTTCTGGACAAGCACCGCAAGGATTTGCCTGCCGACCTCACGATGTATGCAGGCGGCGAGGACAATTTCTGCCAGCGCTACGGCCGGGCCGGGCAGGGCGAGCTTAGCGACTTCGGGATGCTCGACCGCCGCGATATAGCCACGCAGAACGTCAAGCTTGTCCTGTGCGAGTCCCCCGTCGTCATCGGCGGTCAGGCGTTCACGACAGGCAGGATCAAGCGCAGCAGTATCGAAAAGGTGCTTCCGAACACCATGGTTGAGTTCAAGCTCAAGGACGGCGCCGGATGCAACGCGAGCCATTACTTGCCCGCCGAAATGGAAGGCAAGATCGTGCCCGATGAGCACATCCATGAGCACGCCACGTGCTTCAATTTGAAAGACAAGGGTCTCGTCGTCATCAGTTCCTGCGGCCACGTCGGTATCGTGAATTCTGTCAGGCAGGCGATGGAAGTATCCGGCGTTGAGAAGATACATGCCATCATGGGCGGCTTTCATTTGGGGCCAGCGCCCGCGGACTACCTTACGCAGGTCGTAAGCGAGATCGGGAAATTGAACCCGGACGTCGTCATTCCGATGCATTGCAGCGGGTTGAATTTCACCCAGGAAGCGCAGCGGCAGATGCCGGGCAAGGTTCTGGCAACGACGACCGGCACCCGCATCAGCTTCGGTATCTGATCCGGGACAAGGCCATGATGGGTTCAAGGGCGTGCGCGCTGTTTGTCGTCGCGTTCTGGTTCGGCTGTGGCCCGGCGGCGGCGGCGGAGCAGCCGTCAGCCGCGCAGATGATGGATGATTTGATGTACGGGCGCGGGTCGGTCGGCGGGTCGTTCACGCTCACCGACCAGACCGGCAAGCAACGCAGCGACACCGATTTCCGCGGTAAGCTGATGATCGTGTATTTCGGCTATACTTATTGCCCCGATGTGTGCCCGACCGACCTGATGGCCATCACGCAGGCTTTGGACGCCTTGGGTTCGGCAGCCGAAGGCGTCCAGCCGATTTTCATCACGATCGATCCGGAGCGGGACACCAGCCTGCTGACGGACTACGTCTCTGCGTTCCATCACAGCTTTGTCGGCCTTACCGGTCCACCGGAGGAAATTCGAAAGGTCGCCAACTCCTACAAGGCGTTCTACGCGAAGGTACCGGACGAACGGAGCGGGAATTACTTGATCGACCACGCCGGCGTCATCTACCTGATGGGGCGGAAAGGCGAGTATCTGGGGTTCATGCCGCCGCGGACCAATCCTGACCGGTTGACCGAGGTATTGCGCAAAAATCTTGCCAACTGACGACGCTCTCCCGCAAAACAAAAGGCGCCCCCACCGGAAGCGCCTTTTGCATTTTCAAAACCGTGACATCAGCGGGGCAAAGCCCGCGAACAAGATCACAGCGAGTAGTACATTTCGAATTCGACCGGATGCGGCGTCATTTCGAAGCGCTCGACTTCGGTCATCTTCAGCTCGATATAGCTGTCGATAAAATCGTCGTCGAACACGCCGCCGTTCTTGAGGAACGCGCGATCCTTGTCGAGAGATTCCAGCGCCTCGCGCAGCGAACCGCACACCGTCGGGATCGTCTTGAGCTCTTCCTTGGGCAGATCGTAGAGGTCCTTGTCCATCGCCGGACCCGGATCGAGCTTGTTCTTGATGCCGTCGAGACCGGCCATCAGCATCGCCGCAAAGCCGAGATACGGATTGGCCATCGGATCGGGGAAACGAACCTCGACGCGCTTGGCCTTCGGATTGGAGGTGTAGGGAATCCGGCATGCGGCCGAACGGTTGCGCGCGGAGTAGGCAAGCAGCACCGGCGCTTCGTAGCCGGGAACAAGGCGCTTGTAGGAGTTGGTCGACGGGTTGGTGAAGGCGTTGATCGCCTTGGCGTGCTTGATGACGCCGGCGATGTAGGACAGGCAGGTTTCCGAGAGGTCGGCGTATTTGTTGCCGGCGAATACCGGCTTGCCTTCCTTCCAGATCGACTGGTGGCAGTGCATGCCCGAGCCGTTGTCGCCATAGACCGGCTTCGGCATGAAGGTGGCGGTCTTGCCGTAGATGTGCGCGACCTGATGGATACAATATTTGTAGATCTGCATCTGGTCGGCCATCAGCGTCAGCGTGTCGAACTTCATGCCGAGTTCGTGCTGGGCGGAGGCGACTTCGTGGTGATGCTTCTCGACCTTGACGCCCATCTTGGCCATCGCGCCGAGCATTTCCGAGCGCATGTCCTGCACCGAATCCTGCGGGGGAACCGGAAAGTAGCCGGCTTTGGTCCGGATGCGATGGCCGAGGTTGCCGCCCTCATATTCGGTGTCGGAGTTGATCGGCAGTTCCGATGAATCCAGCTTGAAGCCGGTGTTGTAGGGGGTGGTCTGGAAGCGGACGTCGTCGAACACGAAGAACTCAGCTTCCGGCCCGAAGAAGATCGTGTCGCCGACGCCCATCGACTTGACCATGGCCTCGGCCTTCTTGGCCATGCCGCGGGGGTCGCGATTGTAGGGTTCGCCGGTGGTCGGCTCCAGCACATCGCAGGTGAGGATCAAGGTGGTTTCTGCGAAGAACGGATCAATGGTCGCGGTAACGGGATCGGGCATCAGGCACATGTCGGATTCGTTGATCGCCTTCCAGCCGGCGATCGACGAGCCGTCGAACATCAAGCCTTCGGCAAAAACGTCTTCGTCGATCATGGTGACGTCGAAGGTCACATGCTGCCACTTGCCGCGCGGGTCGGTGAATCGCAGGTCGACGTACTTCACGTCGTTGTCCTTGATTGATTTCAGGACGTCTTTGGCGGTCTTCATGAATACCCCTTTTGGCTTACAGGTCGTCGTGATCCGGCCGCGGGCAGCGACCTTGGGTCATGCTCATTACAATTGGGGCAAGTTCAATACAATATCCTCAAGACAATATCGGGGGGTGTCGGCGGGTTCGATTCAGATGGCATCCAGCCCGGATTCCCCTGTTCTGATCCGAATGGCTTCCTCGATGTTGGAAACGAAGATCTTGCCGTCGCCGATACGCCCGGTCTGGGCCGCACGCCTGATCGCGTCGATCGCCCGCTCGACCAGGTCGTCCCCGATCACGATCTCGATTTTGACCTTGGGCAGAAAGTCCACGATGTATTCCGCGCCGCGATAGAGTTCGGCGTGCCCTTTCTGCCGCCCGAAACCCTTGGCTTCGGTGACGGTGATGCCCTGCAGTCCGACCTCCTGAAGTGCCTCTTTCACCTCGTCGAGCTTGAATGGCTTGATGATGGCTTCGATCTTTTTCACTGAACGCCTCCCGGGCACTTCCATATTTCAGATTTGTTTCCACGTGGCGCGTGGAGCGCGGGTTGTTCGACCGTTGTCCTTGCGAATTGTCCTTAAGAATTGTCCTGGCCGGCAGCCGGGGAAACGTCAATAAATTGCCATTGAGGATGATCGTCCAAAGCCGGCTTCCTCAAAAGCAGGGTCTATGCCAAGTTGCCAAAATGGCTGATTTCGAAATGTTATCAGACTTTTAACAGGTATTCGCGTGGGGGTAGGCTGAGCGATTCACCATAGTTGAGCCTATGAATTAGGCAAGAAGATCAATCGGCGTGCAATCCCCACGGATCTGATACAGCGCGGGATGGGAAATGCCTGAGGATAAGGCGCTTGGATCGGAAATTTGGCATGGAAGTTCTTGATACGGCTGAAATGGAGCGCGCTGATCGGCTGACCATCGCCGCGGGTACGCCTGGCTTTGCGCTGATGCTGAGTGCGGGTCAGGCCGTTGCGGAGGCCGCGATCGACCTGGTGGCGGAGGGGCCGATGCTGGTGGTCGCCGGCTGCGGCAATAATGGCGGGGATGGTTTCGTGGCTGCGGCCGAGCTCGCGGCGCGCGGCCGCGAGGTCTCGGTGATCCTGCTGTGTGAGCGGGACAGCTTGCGAGGCGACGCAGCCTCGGCGGCGCGCGGATGGAAATATCCGGTGCTGCCGTGCAATCCCCAGGCGATCGGCAAGCCCGCGCTGATCATCGACGCCTTGTTCGGTGCCGGTCTGAACCGGCCGGTGAAGGGCGATCCATACGACATGATCGAGGCGATCAATGCCAACTGCGCGCCGGTTCTCAGTGTGGACCTGCCGAGCGGCATCAACGGCAGCACCGGCGCCGTTATGGGCGTCGCGGTCCGCGCCACTGAAACCATCACATTCTTCCGCCGCAAGCCGGCGCATTTGCTGTTGCCGGGCCGAATTCACTGCGGTCGCGTGCGCGTCGCCGATATCGGGATCGATGCGAGCGTGCTCGAGGAAATTCGTCCGCAGACCTTCGAAAATACCCCCCAGTTTTGGCGCAAATCCTTTCCGGTGCCGCAGATCGACGGCCACAAATACGCCCGTGGCCATGCGGTCATCGTATCCGGCGATATCGCCGCCACCGGTGCGGCGCGGCTATCGGCGCGCGGGGCGCTGCGGGCCGGCGCCGGGCTCGTCACGCTGGCATCTCCCAGGGACGCGCTCGCCGTCAATGCCGCCGCGCTGACCGCCGTGATGGTCCGCGCGATCGACACCGTGGTCGAGTTTGGCGAGCTGTTGACCGACAAGCGCCTCAAAACCTGCGTGATCGGGCCGGGTGCCGGCGTCGGCGAACGGACCCGCAATCTTGTCCTGACGGCGCTGTCGGCAAAGCGGCACCTCGTGCTGGATGCGGATGCGCTGACAAGTTTTGCGGATGCTCCCGACCATCTGTTCGAAGCGATCAGGGCATCGCAGGATCAGCAGGTGGTTCTCACTCCGCATGAAGGAGAATTTCCGCGGTTGTTCAGCGATATCAGCAACAAGCATCCATATCGCTCGAAACTCGAGCGTGTTAGGGCAGCGGCCGAGCGCTGCGGCGCCATCGTTCTGCTCAAGGGACCGGACACCGTGGTGGCATCACCTGACGGGCGCGCGACCATCTCCGCCAACGCGCCGCCCTGGCTCGCCACCGCCGGCGCCGGCGACGTGCTGGCAGGCATGATAGCGGGCATGCTGGCCCAAGGCGTGGCCGCATTCGAGGCCGCCAGCATCGGAGCCTGGATGCATGGCGAGGCGGCGCGCGAGGCAGGCCCCGGCCTGATCGCCGAAGATCTGCCGGAAGTGCTGCCCGCGGTTTTTCGGCGCCTCTATGATGAGTTCGGCATCGACTATTGACACGGAAAATACCGCGTTATGTCCGCGAAATGCCTGGCCCGGACGGATCAGGTCCGAGGCGTTCGCTCCTTATTCGACACTGAACCACCGCACGAGGCGCGGCGCCGCCCAGTCGGTCGTCATCGACTCGATCAGCCAACGGCCGGCATGCTCGGCGGCGAATGCGACGCGCTGGGTCTGCCCGGGCTCGACCGCCAGCGTATCCAGCCAGAACGGCTTCCAGCCGTCATCGAGCCGATCCAGCAGCCTGAAATGATGGCCATGGAGATGGAACACGGTCGCGACCTCGGCGCGGTTGGTCAGCGCCAGCACCATGGTGCGGCCCACCTTGGCGCGGAACGAGGGCGGGGCGGTCACAGCGAAGGTCGCCGGCCTCGCCCAGTCGGTCTGCGGTCCGCCGAGCGCCACATCGAACCGCAAGGCGCTCTTGAGATCGAGCTGGGTTGGCAGGCCGTTGGATGGCAGCGGGGGCGCAAGCGGCAGCGGCGCAGCGCGGATCGGCGGCTCGTTGGAGGCGATCAGCCGGGCGATGGGGCGAGGCTCCTTGCCGTCATGCAGCAGGATCGAAGAGGTCGAGCCGGCCGAGGCTGTTACGTCGATGAAGGCGTCGACCCGCGTTCCCGGCGCCAGCACCACGGCGCCGTTGCGGGCCGGGAACGGTTCGGCGGGCTGGCCGTCGATGGCCATGACACGGACCTCGTATCCTTCAATTTTGATAGCAATAACAGATCGCTGACAGCCATTTACAAGACGAATCCGCAGGCGCTCGTTGGTCCGTGTTGGGATATCCAGCTTTGTCAGCCCATTGATCGTGTAAGCCGCCAGCGCATCCTTCGGATCGATCCCGGGCGCGATGACGGTTCCGTCCGGCCGCAGCCGCCAGTCCTCGATCAGAAACACCTGATCGCGATCGACGGCGACAGGCTCGTTCTCCGCAACGATCAGCGCCCGCGCCGGCGCCGGCCGCGCCTGGCCATCGCCGAGCAGTCGGAGGTCGATCATCAAGGTACCGGCGTGACGTAATGGAATCACGAGGGTTTCCTTAGACCCGGGGGAGAGCGGCGGTCGTGCTGCGAGCGGTTCGGCCGCAACAACGCCCTCGATGCCGTGCCAGTTGGGTACGGTCGGCACCGGCAGGTCGTTCAAAAGCGTGACTTCAAGCGCATCGCCGCGCTTCAGGCCGGTATCGCCGCTTGGCGCGGGTCCCCCGAGCGACCAGATCGGTGTATCCGGCCCCCCCGGACGCAGGGCGATGACATCAGCTCCGGCCCGCAGGGTCAGGGAGGGACTTTGGCCCTGGGCGGTCGCGATCGAAGCCATCGCCGGACTGAGGACCACGGCGCCCAATCCGGCTATAAGCTTACGTCGGTCGAGCGGGAAAATTCCATCTGCCATGAGGTCGATGCGGACCATTTTCCGCTGGATATGTCCAGTTGCCAGGGGGCCTGAGGAGAAGCTTTTGAACCGGCCATTTTTTTGCTGCGAACAGGTCGGCCCATGTTATAAGCCCGCCGCCCGCGGCATCGCGGTCGGACATGATGCTATTCTAGCGGGCGTGGCGGAACTGGTAGACGCGCTGGATTTAGGTTCCAGTGACGAAAGTTGTGGGGGTTCGAGTCCCTCCGCCCGCACCAAGCGCTGACAGCGTTTGCATGATGAATGCTGGAGGACCTATCTCTTGAAGGGCCGGTTTGCCCGAAGAAATGGGGTCCGCCGAACCACCGGCGCAGGCTTTGAGGCCGCGCGTCGACCAGAATTGACAATGTCCGGGCCGTCCAGGCCGGACCAAGCGGGAAGAAGATTGACGCCATGCAGGTCACCGAAACCCTCGCTGAGGGATTGAAGCACGAATTCCAGATCAGCGTTCCCGCATCGGATCTCGATGCCAAGGCGGACGTCCGTCTGGTGGAACTCAAGGACAAGGTCCGTCTCAACGGCTTTCGTCCAGGCAAGGTGCCGGTCAGCCACCTGAAGAAGGTATATGGCCGCTCGGTGATGGCGGAGACCATCGATCAGACCATCCGCGATACCAATTCGCAGATCTTCACCGAGCGCGGCTTCCGGCTGGCGACCGAACCCAAGGTCACGATGCCTACGGAACAAAAAGCCGTCGAGGACATCCTCACCGGAAAATCCGATCTGACCTATACCGTTTCGATCGAGGTCGTGCCCACGATTGCGCTCGCCGACTTCAAGAGTTTTACGGTCGAGAAGCCTGTGGTCGAGGTGACCGATGCCGACGTTGACGAGGCCATCAAACGCATTGCCGACCAGAATCGCAGCTTCGCCGCCAAGGGCGACGACGCAAAGGCCGAGAACGGCGACCGGGTCACGATCTCCTTCAAGGGCACCATCGACGGCACGCCATTCGAGGGCGGCACCGGCGAGAACATCCAGGTGACGATCGGCTCAAACACCTTCATTCCCGGTTTCGAAGAACAACTGCTCGGCATCGCGGCGGGCGAAACCCGCGTCTTGAAAGTTTCGTTTCCGAAGAACTACGCCAGCGAGAAGCTCGCCGGCCAGCCGGCCGAGTTTGAGACCACCGCTACATTGATCGAGGCGCCGCAGGAGACCGCGATCAACGACGAGTTCGCCAAGACGCTTGGTCTCGAATCGCTCGACAAGCTCAAGGAAGCGGCGCGCGAGCGGCTCGTGGCGGAATTCGCCGGCGCAACCCGGCAGCGGGTCAAGCGCATGCTGCTGGACCGCCTCGACGAGAGCCATCGTTTCGAGGCGCCGCCGTCGCTGGTCGAGGAAGAATTCAACCTGATGTGGAACTCGATCAAGGCCGAAATGGAATCCGGCGGCAAGACGTTTGCCGATGAGGACACCACGGAAGAGGCCGCCAGGGAAGAATACCACAAGATCGCCGATCGTCGGGTCCGGCTCGGTCTGGTGCTCTCAGAGATCGGCGAAAAGAACAAGATCACGGTCACCGATGACGAGGTCAGCCGCGCGGTCATCGAGCGCGCGCGCCAGATGCCCGGTCGCGAGAAGGAGGTCTGGGACTACTATCGCAACAATAACAACGCGCTGGCCCAGCTTCGTGCGCCGATTTATGAGGACAAGGTGGTCGATTTCATCCTTGAACTCGCCAACGTGACCGAAAAGAAGGTCACGCGCGAGGATCTCTACAAGGACGACGAGGCCGAGAAGAGTGCTGCCTGACGACATCGGCCCGGCGTTAGGGCTATCCGGCGAAACGGGCATAGCGGCAGTATCCGCCGCTATGCGCTGGCGTGAGAATCAGCTTGAACTGAAATGACTGCGGACGATGTTGGCTTGGTATTGACCCGGCCTTGTCGCCGGGGAATTGGCTCATATCTGTGAGCCCTGTCTTTTAACTCCTGTAACTCCTGCATCACGGAACGTTCGTCCGCCGTCCGGCAAATTCCAGCCAGCCCAGTCTTGCTGGTTCCCTTGCCGATGGATGTTCGCCTCCGCCAACCCTTGGGTGACTAATGCGCGATCCGGTGGAAACCTACATGCAACTCGTGCCGATGGTGGTTGAACAGACCAACCGCGGCGAACGGGCCTACGATATTTTTTCCCGCCTGCTGAAAGAGCGCATCATCTTCGTGACCGGACCCGTCGAGGACGGCATGTCGACCCTGGTGGTCGCGCAACTGCTGTTTCTCGAAGCCGATAATCCGAAGAAGGAAATTTCGATGTACATCAACTCCCCCGGTGGAGTGGTGACCTCGGGTCTTGCGATCTACGACACCATGCAATTCATCCGTCCGGCGGTGTCGACCCTGTGCACCGGACAGGCGGCGTCGATGGGTTCGCTGCTGCTGGCCGCGGGCCAGAAGGACATGCGCTTCTCGTTGCCGAATTCCCGCATCATGGTGCACCAGCCCTCCGGCGGTTTTCAGGGCCAGGCGACCGATATCATGTTGCACGCGCAGGAGATCCTGAACCTCAAGAAGCGGCTCAACGAGATCTACGTGAAACATACCGGCCAGACCTTCAAGGCGATCGAGGATGCGCTGGAACGCGACAAGTTCCTTACCGCCGAGATGGCCCGGGACTTCGGTATTGTCGACAAGGTGATCTACAAACGCTCGGAAGACCCGATGGCGAAGAGTCCGTAGCACCCCACGGCCACAAAGGTTGCGTTGGCGTTAATAATCGCCGTGACCGGCAGTTTGACCGCTAACCGGGCCGTTATGCCACGTCCGGGCCGGAAGTTCCGGTTTCGTGCTGGTTTGGCAGCGTGGCAATCGCGCAACGCCGGGCTGATTTCGGGATCTGGGCTCGCCTGGACGGTGCAAATCACGGTATTGTCACGGGTCTCGGGTGTTCGCCCAGTTAGCGAATTCTTGATAGTCGGCTGTCAGCATGGTTGGCTAGATCGGATCGGTTATGATCGTGGGGGATTCGAGTTGGCTGCGATTCGCGTGGCACCTGGAGCGTAGGGTCTTTTTTGGTACGGATTTTGCTCTATCTACACCTCTGTGCCGGTGCGTGCCGGGGTGGGGCGATCGAGCGGACGGACGGAGATAAGAATGAGTAAGGTCGGCACGAGCGACTCCAAGAACACGCTGTATTGCTCGTTCTGCGGCAAGAGCCAGCACGAGGTCCGCAAACTGATCGCGGGTCCCACCGTATTCATCTGCGACGAATGCGTTGAGCTGTGCATGGATATTATCCGCGAGGAAAACAAATCCTCGCTGGTGAAGTCGCGCGACGGCATTCCGACCCCCAAGGAAATCTGCAAGGTCCTCGACGATTACGTGATCGGTCAGAGCCACGCCAAGAAGGTGCTCTCGGTCGCCGTTCACAATCACTACAAGCGCCTCAATCACCAGACCAAGCACAACGACGTCGAGCTTGCGAAGTCGAACATCCTGCTGATCGGTCCGACCGGTTCGGGCAAGACGCTGCTGGCGCAGACGCTGGCGCGGATTCTCGACGT
>Ga0209871_1000129_pt1 | contig 23830 bp, 28 predicted proteins | sample OrgsoiDNA2013045_FD_185795 | JGI IMG/M metagenome (GOLD analysis project Ga0209871, IMG submission 185795) | Permafrost soil microbial communities from the Arctic, to analyse light accelerated degradation of dissolved organic matter (DOM) -... | ecosystem: Environmental > Terrestrial > Soil >... | reverse complement strand
TGTGCGTCTTGAGGCGGCCAGGGAGCTGGCCGAGATCGATGAGCGTTCGGCGGCGGAGGCCTGTCGCAGCATCGCGGTCGACGAGGGCGTCGGTGAGGATGTGCGTCTTGAGGCAGCCAGGCAGCTGGCCGAGATCGATGAGCGTTCGGCGGCGGAGGCCTGCTGCAGCATCGCGGTCGACGAGGGCGTCGGTGAGGACGTGCGTCTTGAGGCAGCCATGCTGGCCCGGGGCGACCGGCGATGGGCGGCTGAGGCGTTCCGCGGTATCGCGGTCGACGAGGGCGTCGGTGAGGATGTGCGTCTTGAGGCGGCCAGGGAGCTGGCCGAGATCGATGAGCGATCCGCAGGCGTGCTGTAGTCATCGCCCGTGTCTCAGCGCCGGGCGCCAGAGTCGCCGGCCGGAGCAGCGCGAGTCTGGCACATCCCGGCCAGACGAGACGGGACGTCGGCCGATGGCGGGACTGCAAGCCCGGTGGCATCACGAACGAACCAACTGACCAACTGACCAACTGACTGACGGCTGGACGGGCGACGTGGACCTGTCCTATATGCGGGACTGACGGCCTGACGGGCGACGTGGACCTGTCCTATATACGGGACTGTCCGCATGGGCGCAAGATCAACTGCAAGCGGCGAACTCGGCGGCCGCGGCCCGCTGTCGGTGGTTAGGTCTACCGTGGGTGGAAACAGGAGCCCAGCGTGAATAAGGGGAGACCATGACCACACTCGGGAACCGGCCGAACACCGCGCTCCTCGTCATCGACGTGCAGAACGGCGTCGTCGAGGGGGCTCACGAGCGCGACGCGGTCGTCGCGAACGTCGGCAGCCTTGTCGAGAAGGCGCGGCGGGAACGGGTCCCCGTTGTCTGGGTCCAGCACTCCGACGAGCAGCTTGCGAGGGGAAGCGACGACTGGCGGATCGTCCCCGAGCTGGCTCCGGGCGACGCCGAGCCGCTCGTCGAGAAAAACTACGGCGACTCCTTCGAGGACACCGCCCTCGAGACCGTGCTGTCGGGCCTCGGAGCCGGGCGACTCGTCGTCGTCGGCGCACAGACCGATGCGTGCATCCGCTCGACGCTCCACGGTGCCTTCGTCAGGGGGTACGACGCGACCCTTGTCAGCGACGCCCACACCACGGAGGACCAGACGGCATGGGGGGCGCCGCCGCCGGACCAGGTCATCGCGCACACGAACCTGTACTGGAACTACCAGACGGCGCCGGGGCGGACGGCCGGGACGGTCGAGACCAAGGATGTCGACTTCGGCGGCACGTCCTGAAGCCTGTGCGACGCGGACAACCAGTCGTCCTCAACGTAGGCCAGGTGCTTGAGCAACCCGCCCAGGGTCATCGAGGAGTCACCGACGGTCGTCCCCAGGCCGACCGCATCCAGTCCCGCGCACTTCCACGCCAGGGTCGTGCGCTGGTACTCCAGGAAGCCCAGGAGGGCGGCGGTCTCGTCGGCCGCGAGGGGAAGTTCCGGTCGACCCTCCTGTCCTAGGCCGGTTATGGGCGGTGAGTCCATGCGCTGAGGTGTCCCGACTGCGCGGGACAACCGCCCCTTCCAGCCGGGACTGCGCTGAGGCATGATTTCGTCGTGGGAGATGCCTATCTGGAGAAGTCGCCGGTCAGACCCGGCAGGCGGCAGCACGATGGCCATGCCGCGCGGGTTCCTGCGCTCATCAAGCCGACGGCGATCGGCGTCGCGGCGCTTTCCGTGGCCCTGTGCGCGGGCGCGCTGGCGCTTCTATGGCTCGCGCCGGCCCATCACGCCTACCGTTATGACATCTCGGGCGATCTGGTGGTGGGCTCTCTGTTCCCGCTGGTCGGAGCTCTCATAGCGGTTCGCGAACCGGGAAACCGCTGTATCTGGGTCCTGCTGCCGGCCGGGCTCGTCGCCGTTTCAGCTTTCAGTCACGAGTGGGCTTACGACGGCCTTGCCCGGCCCGGACTTCTGCCGCTTGTGCCCGTGGCGACCTGGCTGGCTGGTTGGACATTCGCCCCCTACTGGCTGCAGGCCACTCTGCTTCCCGTGCTCTTCCCCGACGGCAAGATCCCGTCTCGGCGATGGCGACGTTTCGTGGCCGGGGTGCTCACTGTCGTGGCCGTGGCGACCATCGTGGCGATGTTCAAGCCCGACCCGAATGTCGAGGGGCTGGGCGTCCGCAACCCCCTGGCGATCGGCCCTGCGCACGTCGGGAACGCGTGGCGGTTCCTCCTTTTCGGCCCGGTGCTCGCGCTGGCGTTCGTGGCTGCTCCGGTCGCCCTTGTCGCGCTCGCCGCCCGGCAGCGCCGCGCCACCGGCCGGATCCGGGCACAACTTCAGTGGCTGCTGCTGGGCTTTGTGGCCTGCGTTCTCATCCTGATTCCCGTGTTCCTGCTGCCGGCGAGTGTCGTGGGCCATTATGGTCTGGCGGTCGCGTTCGCCATGATTCCCCTGGCTGTCGCCATCGCCATCGTCCGGCATGGCCTCTTTGACATCGAGCTGGTCGTCAACCGGGCCATCGTCTATATGGCACTGACCGCGCTCGGCCTCGCTACCTATGCCGGGCTGCTGGCCGTCACAGGAGCCCGAGCGGGCAGGGGAGCGTATGCGCCGCTCCTGGCGGCGTCGATAGCCGCTGCCCTGGCGGCGGCGCGGTCGAGATTCCAGCGCTTCGTCGACCGGAGGTTGTTCGGGGCCCGCCGAGATCCCTACGAAGTGGTGCGCCGCGTCGGTGTTTCCGTAGCCGCCGCCGAAGCGCCTGACGAGGCCCTAGCGAACCTCGTCGCCACCGTGCGCGAAGTGCTCGCCCTTCCCTACGCCGCGGTCGAGCCGACGGGGCTGGCCGGGGGGTCCGTCAAGTGCGCCGAGTCCGGCAGCCCGGTGGCCTGGGTGGAGGAGCTGCCAGCGGTTCACCGGAGCCGCGAGGTTGGCGTCCTGCGCGTAGGTCACCGGCACCGGGGAGAACGCTTCAGGCCCGAGGAGGTCTCCGCCCTCGGCGACGTTGCCCGTCGCGCGGCCAGCGTGCTGCACGCCGCGGACCTGTCCGCTGATCTTCAGGCCAGCAGGGAGCGCATCGTCGTCGCCCGCGAGGAGGAGCGCCGCCGGATCCGGCGAGACCTGCACGATGGGCTCGGCCCGGAACTGGCGGGAATGGCACTGCAGCTCGACAGCCTGGCGTCTCACCTGCGTGCCCACACCGACCTGGCCGATCGCGCCGTCCGGCTGCGCGACCGGTTGCAGCACACCGTCACGGAGGTGCGCGGCATCGTCGAGGGCCTGCGCCCGAGCGCAATTGACGAGCTGGGTCTTGCGGAGGCTCTTCGCCAGCTCGGGGCCGCGGGAGCCGAGCCGGGGTTCTCTGTGCACGTTCCTACCACTTTTGGCGACCTCCCCGCGGCCGTCGAGGTGGCGGCCTACCGGATAGCCGCCGAGGCCTGCACCAACGTCATCCGGCACGCGCAAGCGTCCATGTGTTCCATCAAGGCGGAGGTCTGGGACGGCTGGCTCACGCTGACCGTAGCCGACGACGGGAGGGGCTTCGGCGCCGAGGCGGCCGTGGGAGTGGGCCTGCAGAGCCTGCACGACCGGGCGAATGAGGTTGGCGGGTCACTCGAGATTCGCTCTGCGGCTAGCGGCACGACGGTCTCATCCAGGCTGCCCCTCGATGCAGGATGAACGGCGACCTCCCCGCGCTGCGGGTTGTGGTGGCCGACGATCACCCGGTATTCCGTGACGGCCTGGCGATGATTCTCAGGGAACGAGGCATCGAGGTCGTCGCCGAGGTGTCCGACGGCCAGGGGGCGCTGGAAGCAGCCGCCGCTCACCAAGTCGACGTCGTGCTCATGGACCTGACGATGCCCGGTCTGGGCGGCATCGAGGCGACGCGGCAGCTAGTGGCCGGGCATCCGGCCGTCGCCGTGCTCGTGCTCACGATGAGCGAGGACGATGACTCGCTCTTCGCTGCCCTGCGTGCGGGAGCGCACGGCTACCTCCTCAAGGAGGCTGCCGCCGATGACATCGCCAGGGCTGTAGTCACAGTCGCCCGTGGAGAGACAGTGCTGGGAGCGCGTGTTTCCACCCGCGTCCTGGATGCCGTTCGCGGCGGGAGACTCCTCGGCGCGCCCGCTCCGTTCCCCCGCCTCACCGAACGCGAGCGCGAGGTTCTTGAGCTGGTCGCGCGCGGCTACCAGAACGTCCGGGTCGCCCAGTATCTCGGGCTGAGCGAAAAGACGGTCCGCAACCACGTCTCTGTCATACTCGCCAAGCTTCCGGCCGCGACACGCGCCGAGGCCGTCGCCCTGGCCAGGGACGAAGGCCTCGGCGCGCAGTAGTTCAGGTCACGCCCGGCGTCGCGCGAGACCAATCGAAGCGAGGATGAACCAGACTGGGCCCACGATGCCCCCGAAATCCGTGAGACCAGTAGCGGCAAGCCAGACGAACGCGGCGAGGACAGTCAGCACACTCACCGCACCGACCCAGCGCACGACCAGGCGCTCCCGCAGCGCCAGCCATGCGACCCCGGCGGCAGCGACCACCACGCCCCACCAGGCGAAGTACGGAGCCGAGTCATTGAGCATGAGAATCGAGTAGAGGCCCTCACGCGGATAGGTGTTTGCGTTGATCCCACCCGGCAGATATATAGCCAGCGGCCCCTTGATCCCGTACCCAATGATCATCGCCCCGGCGCTCGCCACCAGTGCGAGGGAGACGAGCCTCGCCGCGCTGGTGGGCGCGCCATGGCGTTCGCTCCATTGCCGCCACCCGGCAGCGAAAGCGAGCACGCAGGCCACGGCGAGGAAACCAGCCACGGCACCGATATGGAAATTCGCCCGGTGGAGCTGGCTCACTACCGCCGAGCCCTGCTGCTTCTGAGCGGTCGTCAAGGACAGGATGGGATCGGTCACCGCGGCCACGATGCCGAGCACTCCCGCGCCGATGCCCCAGAACGCCCAGCGGTTCGTCCGCGTAGGCCTCGACAGCTGCGTCAGCGAGTGCTCCTCGGTCAGGTCCATGGGGTTCTCCTTCGTGCTCGGTAGCGTTATCCGAGCATCCGTGCAGGTCGTCCCGGGCAGAAGTGGCCGTTGTCCTGCCCACACCGGAATTGCCGCGGGATTGTCCGCCGACCCGCTGGCCAGGGTCGCTGCGCGGGCGGCGCGTCATCGAAGGTTCCGAGCACACCCACTCAAAGCTCCTGATGATCAGTACGGCTACGCCGTAGGCTTTCGCCCATGTCCGTTGCTGTGCCGACCTGGATCGCCGCCATCGCTGCCGTGATCCTGGCTGCTGGCGCGGTCATCACCGCGATCTTCGCAATCAGGGTCTTCGACCGGCAGGCCCAGCAACTGCGAGATCAGGAGAAGGTCAACGCGAAGCTGGCCGAGGTGCTCCCCCTGCAGGCCGAAGAGCTACGCGATTCCCTCCGCGCGCGTAAGCGAGCGCAGGCAGCCCAGATCTTCATCGAAGTTGACCGGATCCCGCCGGCCAGCGCTGTTACGGCCGAGCCCGGCCAGGACGAACCCGCCCGGCCGTCGCCGTGGCGGCTCGTCGCCAGGGTGCATAACACCAGCAGCCAGCCGATCTACGACCTGCATGTTATTTGGCAGCGAGGCATGGTGAGGATGGGCAAGCCGGACCGGGCGGCCAGGCTGATGCCAGGCGGTGACGCCTCATTCGAGCGGCTGGAACCTCAGGAAGCCAGCCTCCCGGTCGACCCGGGCATGCTAGGCGCCTTTCTCGCCTTCCGTGACGCGGCCGGGGTGCGCTGGGCAGTTCGGGAGGACGGCACGCTCACGGACACCTCGGCGCCTAGCCAGGAGACCGCGGCACCGCAGGACTAGGCGCCGACGGCCGGCCGCCATGGCGTGGATGCCGGAGGCGATCGCCGAGTCACCGGAGATCATCAACGTTCAGGGTGCCGGGAGACAGCTGGTCGAGGATGGCAGAGCTCAAGCCGTCCCAGGCCTAGCCCATAAGAGAACGCTTAATCCGATGTCGCCCGGACCGGCGTCAGCACCTAGAGTCAGGCGTAAGACAGCGGTCGGCCGAAAGGTACCTGGAGATGAGTCCTCAGCCGGATGAGGCCCTGGAAGTGCTTCGCGGCGTCTGGAGCGCTCAAGGCCAGACCAGCGCGGATCTTGACGCCGCCCTCGGCCCGCAGAAGTCCTGCAAGAACATGGCCAACGTCGGCTTCGACGGCCTGGCCGACGGCGACGGCGACGGCGATGGCGACCTGCGCACCGCGTGGCGGGCCAGGCTGCAGCGCGAAGGCAAGCTGAATCCGCAGGGCGGCAGCATCGCAGACCTCGTCCTGCGCTCCGCGGAGGTCCGCTGATATCGAGGATGCCGACGGCGAGGAGAGCGCTGGATGGACCTTCCTGACACCGTCGGTAAGCTCACCGAGATCTTGCGCCAGGGCGGTTACCTGGCCGACCGCGGACTGGCTACCGCGCTGTTCGTCTCGCTTTCCCTCAAGCGCCCGATCCTGCTGGAGGGCGAGGTCGGCGTCGGCAAGACCGAGGTCGCCAAGGTGCTCGCGTCGGTATTCGGGCGAAAGCTGATCCGGCTGCAGTGCTACGAGGGCATCGACACCAACCAGGCTCTCTACGAATGGGACTACGCCCGCCAGATGCTGCACATCCGGGCGCTGTCCGAGCACCAGGTCGCCGACGAGGAGGCGGTCGAGAAGGTGTTCGGCCCGAAGTTCCTGCTGGAGCGGCCGCTGCTGGCCGCGGTCCGTGCCGGTGACCAGGCGGTGCTGCTGATTGACGAGGTCGACCGCGCCGACGACGAGTTCGAGGCCTTCCTGCTCGAGGTGCTGTCCGACTTCCAGATCAGCATCCCCGAGATCGGCACGATCAAGGCAGCCAGCCCGCCGCTGGTGATACTCACGTCTAACCGCACGCGCGAGCTGCACGACGCGCTGAAGCGACGCTGCCTGTACCACTGGATCGGCTACCCGCCCGCCGAGCGCGAGGTGGAGATCGTGCTCGTCCGGGAGCCTGGCGTGTCCGAGGCGCTGGCCCGCAAGGTGGTTGCCGCCGTCCACCGGCTGCGCCAGCTGGACCTCGCCAAGCCGCCGGGGGTCGCCGAGACGATCGACTGGGTGCGCACCCTGGACTTCCTCGGCGAGACCGGTCTGGATGCCCAGATCGCACAGGACACCCTCGGTGCTGTGGTCAAGGAACGCGACGATCTCGATCTCGTTCGGGAGAACCTGGAAGAGATCACGTCCGGTGCCTGAGCGCGCTCCGTTCGTTGGCGTGCTGGTGAATTTCTCCCGCGAGCTGCGCGCCGCCGGGCTCGCCGTGGGCTCGGGGGACGTGCTGACCTACTGCGCCGCGATGACCCCGCTGAATCCGTCCGACCTGCTGGACGTGTACTGGGCCGGCCGAGCCACGCTGGTCACCCGGCGCGAGAGCATCGTTGTCTATGACGAGGTATTCAGGAGGTTCTTCCTCGATGCCGCCGATCCGGTCAGGGAGCTGCTGACACTCAAGGCACGCGTGACGGCGCAGACTCATGCGGTGCTGGATGTCCCGGCTACCGACCCGGACACCGATGGCCGCCAGGAGGAGGCGATGCTGGGGCTGATGGCGTCCGATGCGGAAGCTCTCAAGCACAAGTCGTTCGCCGCCTGTACCCCCGAGGAGCTCGCGGCGCTGCGGCGGATCATGGCCCGGATCCGGCTGACCCCGCCACGGCGGCGGACCCGGCGCACGGCAGCCGCCTCCTGCGGGCGGTCCCCCGATCTGCGCCGGACAGTACGCCAGACGCTGCGCATGCACGGCGAGCCCGCCGAGCTGTACTGGCGACGGCGCAAGGTGCGGCTCCGGCCGCTGATCCTGATCCTCGACGTCTCCGGCTCGATGGCCGACTACTCCCGCCATCTCCTGCAGTTCGCGTATTCAGCCAAGCGCGCGGCGGCGAAGGTCGAGGTGTTCTGCTTCGGTACCCGGCTGACCCGGGTGACCAGGGCACTGGATCACCGCAGGCCGGACGACGCGCTGGAACTGGCCGCGAAAACAGTGTTTGACTGGGAGGGCGGGACCAGGATCGGCGACTGCCTGGCCGCCTTCGTCCGGGACTGGGGACGCCGGGGCCTGTGCCGCGGCGGGATCGTGGTGATCTGCTCCGACGGCCTGGATCGCGGCGATCCGGATGTCCTGGCCACGGCGATGGAACGGCTGCGGCGGCTCAGTTACCGTGTGGTGTGGATGAACCCGCACAAGGGCGATAATCCCGCCTTCCGGCCCAGCACGCTCGGGATGATGGTGGCCGCTCCGCACATCGACCTGATGCTGTCGGGTCACGATCTGAGCAGCCTGGAAGAGCTCGCCACGCTGCTGCCGAAGCTGAGATAGGAGTATCCGGTGAGATGGAGCGTGGGCATCGAGGCCGAGGGCGACCGGGTGCTGTCTCGCGAGGAGGTCGTCGAACTGGCGGACGCGGTCGCGGCCAGCGCCGGAATCGCTACCGGGATCGGGACGACCCGCTACGGCGCTCAGCTGATCGTCCAGGCCGGCAGCCGCGAGGAGGCGATGGAGAAAGGCACCGCGCAGTTCGTTCAGGCCGCGGCGAGCGCGGGCCTTCCGGCCGCCCCCGTCGTCCGGGTCGAGGCTGTCAGCGAGGAGGAGGACGAGGACGGATGATCCGGCTCGGCTCGCTCGCCGGGTACCCGTTCGAGGGCCCGCGGCTGCTCGGCGGGTGGACGCCGCCGGCCGTGGCGGCGGTCTACGCGATCGCCTACAAGCCGGATGCCGATACCAGGCCGGAGCGGTACGCGGTCATCTACGTGGGCCACTGCGATGACCTGTCCGCGGAGCGCTTCCCCTTCCAGCACCCCAGTGCGCACTGCTGGGTCCGGCGGGCCGGCTCCCGATGGAAGGTGTACATCTGCACGTACGAGGTGCCCGGCGGCGGCCGGCCGCACCGGGAGCAGATCAGCCGCGAGCTCACGGCGATCTACCGGCCGCGCTGTAACGCACAGCAGTACGGCCAGTCGTGGAAGGACGAGTGGATCGGCGAGTACACGGCTCCTACGACCGGCCCGGTCGCGCGGCGCGACCCGGACCAGTCAGCGCCCCGCTAGCGAGAAGCCCTTACCGGTGCGGGACGAAGCCCACGGCGTCCAGCAGGCGCGAGCGGCGCCGCCCTGACGCCGGCCGCGCGGGCTCGGGCCGCTCGGGCCGCTCGGGGGCCGCAGTGACGCCGGTCACGATCCCCTCGGCCATCCCGTACAGCAGCGGCAGCGCGCCGGCCACTACCCCGCCGGTCTGGTTGATGTGCTCCACGCCGGGCCCGATCAGCTGGGCGTGACCCACGATGGTCCGGACGATCTGGCCGCACTCCTCCAGGTTCCCGGCGATCCGGGTGAGCAGCGTCCCGACCCAGTACAGGTAGAACGCCAGGCCGGCGACCAGCAAGACGATGTCGACGACCGTCAGGACGACCAGCGTGGTCATGATCTCACCTTTCCGAGCACCCGGCCGAGGAACAGATGGTGCTGGAGGCCTTCGGCCAGTACCGCCTCCACACCGCCGGCGACCTGCGGGATAAGAGTGGTATCAGCCGTGTTCGCCGCTGCGGCCTTCAGCGTGTCCCGTACCTCCACCACGCGGTGGTCAATGATCTTCACGAGCCAGATGAGCAGGCTCAGCAGGGCCGCGACCGCGAGCACCACGACGAAGCCGAGGATGATCGCCCACACCCACAGGGTGTGCTCGGTCGAGGACATAGCCAGGGTATGCATCGCTAGCCTCCCAGCCTTGCGCGGCCGCGCTGCAGGCCGCCGATGATGATCGTGGCGTGCTCGATCGTGGTGCGCAGTGCCGCGAGCGGCGCGGTATTGTGCACCGCCTGGGTCAGCGCGTCATTGATCTTGGGTGCCTCCTTGCCGATAGAGCGAGCCAGCAGCAGGATCGGCACGACCAGGGCCACGACGACAAGGACGATCACGATGCCGATCACGTAGCCGATGACCCAGCCAGTCGTGCTGGTCCCGGCGGCAAGAACATGCGCGGCGTGCATCAGCGGCTCCTTTGCCGTTCAGACCGTTTCACAGAAATCCCGGACCGGTTTGAGACTCGCGTTGACCGAGGTCAGCCTGTCCGGCACCGTGCTGGTCAGCTGCGCGACGGCCTGTACCCCCCCGGTGGTGGCGACGAGGGTCGCGCGAACCTGCCGGAGGTGGAAAATGACCCGTAGCAGGCCCACTGCGGTCATGGCGATAATCAGCGCTGCGATGACCAGGGTCACCCAGGCGGCTGCTGGCATATTCGTATTCCTTTCCGCTCAGCCGAGAAGCTTGGCCACCGAGCCGGCGTACCGGACGGCGCCGACGGCTACTTCACCGATAGTGCGATCTGTGGTGGCCAGCGCATCAGGAACGCCGTTCAGCTCCCCGATGAGGGCGACCCCGCCGCTGAGAATCTCATCGGTTGCGCCCCGGATCCGCTCCACCGCGGCAAGCACGCGGTTGAGCAGGAAGATGACGACCGGAAAAATCACGAGCAGCAGAACTGCGTTGCCGATCCACCACAAGACCATGGTTCGTTCTCCTCAGCTCGCGGCCTGGTAGGGGGCGAAGAAGCGCCGCAATACCCGGCTCAGCGCCATCACCGCGGCCCGCAGGCCGAGGGTAAAGCCCCTCGCCGGACTGGCGGCAGCGGCAGCGAGCTGCTCCGGTGACTCGCCGCGCTCGATCCGCTCGATCCGGTCCTGCATGGTGGCGGAGAAGTCGCGCATCAGCACGGAGGTGACGTCAGAGATCATTCCCCTGCCGTACTGGGCGGCGGCTCCCGACAGCTGCAGGTCCTGCGAGACGGCGACCTTGGTGCCGCGGCCGGAGCGGGTCAGCGTTGCCGTAATAACCATGCTGGCCTGGCCCCTGCCCTTCTCCTCAGCCCCGCTCGCATGCACGACGACGCGCTTTCCCGTCTCATCACGCTCGGTGATATCGGCGGTGCCGGCGAACTGCAGCCGGACCGGGCCCATCCGGAGGGCCACCTTCCCCTTGTACTTCTCGCCGCCGAGGTCATCGGTCAGCTCGGCGCCGGGCAGGCAGGCCGCTACCTGCGGGATATTCTCGAAGAACTGCCACACCTTCTCGACCGGCTCCGCGACCTCGAACTCGTTCTTGATCAGCATCGGGTCTCTTTCCTGGAGTATGCAGCGGGATTTTTCTCGAATGCCCGGCGGCAGCCGGCGCCGCAGAAGTAGTACATGATGCCCTCGTGCACCCGCGGGTGAGAAGACGGACTCGCCGCCACGGTCATCCCGCAGACCGGGTCCACCGCCTCGGCGGCTGCTACCGGTCCCGCCGCTCCGGCCGGTCCGGTGGAGCCCGCCGATCGGGCCGGTCCCGCCGGTCCGGCCGACGCGGCCGCCAGGGCCCCGGAGGCACGCAGCTGCACCAGCTCGGCCAGGATCGCGACGGCGATCTCCCGGTGGGACGTGGGGCCGAGGTCCAGGCCGGCCGGGACCCTGACCCTGGCGAGCTGGTCGGCGGCCACGGCCCGCTCGGCGAGATAGCCGAGCACCGACGCGCCCCGCCGATGCGACCCCACCAGGCCCAGGTAGGCGGGCCGGGCGGCCGCCGCCGCCTCGACCGCCTCCTCGTCGCCGTGGCCCTGGGTGGCCACCACGACCATCGAGCGCTCGTCCGCGTCAGCGGCCGAGAAGTCCGTGCTGTCGATCAGGTCGGCCCGCCAGCCGAGTACGCGGGCGAGGTCGGCCAGCGTGTGTGCCATCGGGGACCGGCCGACGATGACAAGGTGCGGCGTCGGCAGCATCGGCTCGATGTAGACCTCGAGCGCGCCCTCGCTCTGGCAGGAGATGGGCACGACGGTCATTCCCTCGGGGACCGCCGCGCCGAACTGGTCGGCAGTGCCGAGCAGCAGCAGGCGCGGGACTCCCTCAGCGATCACCTGCCGCGCCTCGCGGAGCACGGCAGGCTCCGCGCAGGCTCCGCCGATCCAGCCGCTGAGCTCTCCGGACGCCGTGATGATCGCGCGGGAGCCCTGCTGGCCCGAAGACGGGCCCTGTCGCCAGACCACGGTGGCGAGCGCGAACGCCTCTCCGCGCCGCGTCATCTCGCCGGCCTGTTCCAGGACACGCCAACCGTCCATTGCCGGCTCCCGTCACTCGTCCGTGCGCACGGGCGGCGCACCCGAGACGTCGCGGCGGTAGGTGAGGGCCTCCCAGACCCGGTCCGGCAGCAGGGGCATGTCGATATTGCGGACTCCGGTGTCGGAGATCGCGTCCATCACCGCGTTGACGAAGGCCGCCGGGCCGCCGACGGCCGCGCACTCGCCGATTCCCTTGGCGCCGATCGGGTGGTGCGGGCAGGGGGTGACCACCTCGCTGTGCAGCTCGAAGCCGGGCGTCTCCCAGGCGGTGGGCAGCAGGTAGTCCATGTAGTTGGAGCCGACGCAGTTGCCCTCGGCGTCGAAGGTGATGAACTGCATGCTGGCCATGGCGTAGGCCTCGGTCAGCCCGCCCATGATCTGCCCCTCGACGATCATCGGGTTAATCCGCACGCCGCAGTCGTCGACCGCCACCATGTTCAGCACGTCCCAGACCCCGGTCTGCGGGTCCACCTCGACCGTGACGATGTAGACGGCGAACGGCCAGGTGAGGTTGGGCGGGTCATAGTAGGCGTTGTTCTCCAGCCCCGGCTCCATGCCGTCCGGCATGTTGCTGTACGCGGCCATCGCGCATTCCTGGATGGTCACGCCGCGATCGGGTGCACTGCGGACGTAGAACCGGCCAAGCTCCCACTCGATGTCCTCCTCGGACACCTCCAGCAGATGCGCGGCCAGCTTGCGTGCCTTGGCCCGGATCTTGCGGGACACCATGGCGACCGCGGCCCCGGCCACCGGCGTGCTCCGCGACGCGTAGGTGCCCATGCCGAACGGGGCCGTGTCGGTGTCGCCTTCCTCGACGACCACGTCCTCAGCCGGGATGCCGAGCTCGTGGCTGACGATCTGCGCCCAGGTCGTCTCGTGCCCCTGGCCCTGGCTCTTCGCACCGGTCCGCAGCAGCGCCTTGCCGGTCATGTGGACCCGGAGCTCGGCCGAGTCGAACATCTTGATGCCGAGGATGTCGTACTCACGGCTGTTCCCCGCGCCGAGCGGCTCGGTCATGGTGGAAATGCCGATGCCGAGCAGCCTGCCGTTCGCCTTGGCTTCCTGCTTCTGCCGCAGGAAGTCCTCGTAGCCGACCGCCTTCAGCCCGACCCGGAGGCACTCGCCGTACTGGCCAGAGTCGGTCAGGAAGCCAAACGGGGTGCGGTGGGGGAACTGATCGTCGGCAACGAAATTCATCCGCCGGAACTCCGCCTGGTCCATGCCCAGGTCAGTGGCCGCTGCCTGGACCATCCGCTCCTGGAAGAACATCGCCTCGGTGACCCGGAACGAGCAGCGGTAGGCCACGCCGCCTGGCGCCTTGTTGCTGTAGGTGCCGCGGGCGGTGAGATGCGCGACCGGGATGTCATAGGCGGCGAACGCCGAGTGCATCAGGCCGATCTTGAACTTGCTGGGCTGCGCATCGGAGAAGAACGCCCCGTGGTCGGCGTCGGTGTGCATCCGGACGGCCAGGATCTTGCCGTCGCTGCGCAGCGCCATCTCGCCGTCCAGGTAGACGTCCCTGGCGAAGCCGGTGGAGATCAGGTTGCCGGACTTGTCCTCGATCCACTTCACAGGGCGTTCCAGCAGTATGGAAGCAAGGATGGAGCAGACGTAGCCGGGGTAGACCGGCACCTTGTTGCCGAATCCGCCGCCGATGTCCGGGGAGATGATCCGGATCATGTGCTCCGGCAGCTCGGCCACCAGCGCGACCGCGGCGCGGATGATGTGCGGCGCCTGGCTCGTCATATACACGGTGAGCTTCGAGGTGGACCGGTCGAAGTCCGCGATCGACCCGCAGCACTCGATCGGGGAGGGGTGCGAGCGCGGGTAGTGCAGCTTCAGCTTCGAGATCATGTCCGCCTGGGCGAACGCGCGCTCGGTGCCCTCGGCGTCACCGACTTCCCAGTCGTAGATGACGTTGCCGGCCTGGTTTTCCTTGTCGTCCCGGATGACCGGCGCGCCGTCCGCGACGGCCTGCACCGGGTTGACGATCACCGGCAGCGGCTCGTACTCGACGTCAATCGCCTCGCAGGCGTCCTTGGCGATGTACGGGTCGTCGGCGATGACGCAGGCCACTTCCTGGCCCTGGAAGCGCACCTTGTCCGTGGCCAGCACGGCCTGGGTGTCGTAGGACAGCGTCGGCATCCAGGCGAGGTTGCGGGTCGCCATCATCTCGCCGGTCAGCACCAGGTGGACGCCGGGTATCTCCCACGCCCTGGTGGCGTCGATCGACGTGATCCGCGCATGCGCGAGCGGGCTGCGCAGGATCTCCATGTGCAGCATGCCGGGCAGCGTGATGTCGTCGGTGTAGTTGCCCTTGCCCCGGATGAAGCGGTTGTCCTCAACGCGCTTGCGGCTTGCGCCCAGCCCGCCGATCTTGATCTCGTCCAGTGCCTGCGACACGTCCTGCCTCCCGTCTTGGGTCAGCCTGCGGACTGGGACCTGAGCTTGCCGGCCGCCCACAGCACCGACTTCACGATGTTCTGGTAGCCGGTGCAGCGGCAGAGATTGCCCGACAGCGCCCAGCGGACGTCGTCCTCGCTCGGGTCGGGATTGGCGTCGAGGAGGGCCTTGGCGGTCATCATCATTCCGGGCGTGCAGAATCCGCACTGCAGCCCGTGCTCTTCCTTGAAGCCCTCCTGCAGCGGGTGCAGCTCACTGGCGGTGGCCAGGCCCTCGACGGTGCTGATCTCGTGCCCGTCCGCCTGCACGGCCAGCATGGTGCAGGACTTCACCGGCCGGCCGTCGACGAGCACCGTGCACGCGCCGCAGTTGGTCGTGTCGCAGCCCATGTGCGTGCCGGTCAGCCCCAGTCCGCGACGGATCAGGTGGGACAGCAGCAGGCGGGTCTCCACCTCGGCAATCTTCTTCTGGCCGTTGATCGTGAACTTGATCCGGCGTACCGGGACCTCGCTCGCGGCCTCATCGCCGCGGTCCTCATAGACGATCGTCATGGTCAGGCTGCCCTTTCCGCGGTCTCGTCGGCGCGACTCAGCAGGCGCACGACAAACGTGTGCACCATATGCCGCTTGTATTCCGCGCTGCCGCGATGATCGGTCCTCGGCCGCGCCACCTGCGCCGCGAGGTCAGCGGCCTGCCCGATGCTCTCGGCCGTCAGCGGCCGGCCGACCAGCGCGTCGGCCGCCGCGCTGGCCCCGATGGTGGATCCGCCGACGCCGGTCAGCGCAATCCCCGCCCTGGTCACGTTCTCGCCGGAGCTTTCCACTGCCACCGCCACGCCGACGGTCGCGAAGTCGCCGACGCGGCGCTCGAGCTTGAGATAGCCGCCCGAGCGGACACCCTTCGCTGCCGGTATGACCGCCTCGACGGCGATCTCGTCCGGCTCCAGGACGTTCTGGAAGGGCCCGGTGACGAAATCGGCGAGCGGGATGGAGCGCCTGCCGCCCGGTCCGGCCGCCACGACCGAGCCGCCGAGGGCCAGGACCACCGACGCCCAGTCACCCTGCGGATCGGCGTGGCAGAGCGAGCCGACCAGGGTGCCACGGTTCCGCACGATCGGATCGGCGATCAGCGGCGCGGCCGCGGCCATCGTCGGCTGCGTGCCCGGCAGCAGGGCGGAGTGCTCCAGGTCGGCGTGACGGCACAGGGCGCCGATGTGCAGCGTGCCGTCGGGGTCGGCCCGGTGATAGTCGAGGCCAGGGAGGTTATTGATGTCGACGATCAGCTCGGGCGAGGCGAAGCGCAGCTTCATCAGCGGGACCAGGCTCTGGCCGCCGGCCAGCACCTTCGCGTAGTCCCCGCCGTCGCGCAGCAGGGTGATCGCCTCGGCGAGCGAACGCGGTGCCTCGTAGCGGAACCGAGACGGATACATACGATCCTCCAGTGTCCTGTCCGGACGTTGAACCGCAGGTCAGCGCTGGTCGCGGGGGCTGAGTTGCTGGTCGCGGGGGCTGGATTGCTGGTCGCGGGGGCTGGATTGCTGTTGGGGGCGTGGCTGCGATGACTCCGGGTCGGCCACGGCCACGGGGAGCGAGTCCTCTTCCGGGTCCGGGCGCGGCTCCTGGTGCGGCGGCCAGGGCCCCGCGACTGGCTGGCCGGCGATCTTGAGGTAGTCCATCAGCTGGGGCCAGGCCCAGACCGTCGGGCTCTTCCCGGTCTTCGGCGCGTGCTCGACCAGTTCATACAGGCGGGGGTTGCCCCGGCTGTGCCCGCTGGACTCTACTGGCATGACGAACGCTCCTGCCGCTAGACGGGCGCATAGGACGCACCGTCACTTGTGCCGCGAGTCACATGATCCGCTCGGCCGCACACCCCCCGCAACAGGCGAATAAGCGGTTGCTTAACCAGCGATGGTAGCCCGAAGTTTGGGCAGGTCTATCCAGATAGGCAGTGACTAGGACGAATTGCACCCTTGCAGCAGGCTTTGCGCAGGCGGACGATAACAGCATGGCTGCCTGCCTCGCTGGTCATCGGGGCAACGCCGACCCCGGCTGGACTAGCTCCAGATCGTGACGTACACCGGAGGGCGGAACCGCGACGGCGGAACCCCGGCTGCCGGCGAGCGCATCAGCTGCATGGCCTCCGGGGTGCTGAGAAACCGCCGGAGGGCGCTGGCGACCGTGCTCCGCTGCTGGCGTTCCAGCAGGGTCGCGTGCCAGCAGCCATCGACCGGCGGTCCGGGCAGCTCGACTAGAGACAGCTCGCCGCGGCGCAGTTGCTGAGCGACGAGGTGCTCGACCGCTGGCGCGACCCCCGCTCCGTCCGCCGCCGCCGCCCAGGCGGCCGTCTGGTTGGGGAAGACTCCGATCCTGTTCTCGGGGATCCCCAGCGCTGCCAGCAGCTGGCCAGTGTCGCTGCCGGGGTCGGTGCCGGACGGGTCGACGAGCCACCGCCACTGGCGGGCGTTGCCTCGCAGCCGGGACTGCCCGGCAGTGACCACGACGAGTCGGTACCGGAAAATCGGCTCGCTCACCACCGCAAGTGCCGGATCGCGGGCCACGCTGGGGCCGATGGCGACATCGGCCAGCCGGTTGGCGACCAGTACGCCCATCTCCTTGCTCACCGCGACCCCGGCCGACACCTCGACCGAGCCCGCGAAACGCCGGGTGAAGGCTTCCATCAGCGGGCTGACCACGAACTCGGCGATGGTGGAGGTGGCCACTACCCGCAGCTGCTCCGGAGCACCCTGCGCGGCACGGACCGCAGCATGGGCCTCGGCACCGAGCACGACCATCTGCGACGCGGGGGCCAGCAGCCTGGAGCCGCCCGCGGTCAGCGTCATGCCCGCGGGCCCGCGGCTGACGAGCTGATCACCCAGGTGCAGCCGCAAGGCTGACAGTGCCTGCGATACCGCCGACTCACTGACGCCAAGCGCGCTCGCGGCGGCCGTCACCGAGCCGAGGCGGGCAACCAGGACGAACGCGTTGAGCTGGGTGAGTGTCATGACAGTCCCAGTATCGCGCAGGGCAGGCCCGCGACGCTGCCTGGCTCACTGCGGCTGGCATGACCATAGGCCGTGCTGCCGAAGACGAGGTCAAAGCCGGTCGGATGACCATCGAAGACGCCTGCAATGCCGTGCACCTGAGCTTCCTTCGCCTCTTCGGCCTGCAGGACCCCGCACCAGGCTGACGGCGGCCCAGGGCGCCGGCCCTGACCAGTCCGAGTCCGCCGGGCCGGCGGCGGATCGTAAGCTCGTGATGCGTGCCACGGTCCGAGGGAGGCGTATGCAAGTACCGGCGTACGTCGAGTACGAGAAGGCGACCAGCATCGAGCACGCGCTTGCCCTGCTCGCCAGATTTGGTCCCGAGGCCCGCATCCTGGCCGGAGGGCACAGCCTGATCCCGATGATGAAACTCCGGATAGCGCAGCCGGAGGCCCTGGTGGACATCAACGGGCTCAGTGCCCTCTCCTACGTCAGGGTGACCGATGGCGAGCTTCGGATCGGCGCGCTGACCAGGCACGCGCAGCTCCTCGACGCGCTGGTCGCGGGCCAGCATTTCGCGATCCTGCATGATGCCGAGAGGGTGATCGCCGACCCCGTCGTGCGCAACTGGGGCACCGTCGGCGGCTCCCTGTGCCAGGCCGACCCGTCCGAGGACCTGTCCGCCGCGTTCGCGGCGCTGAAGGCCAGCATGATCATCCAGGGTCCCGGCGGCAGCAGGATGGTGCCGGCCAGGGAGTTCCATACCGGGCCCTACCAGACGGTGGTGGCCCCCGGTGAGCTGCTGACCGAGATCAAGATCGCGATCAGGCCCGGCGGCGGGAGCGCCTACCAGAAGGTGGGACGCCGCGTGGGCGACTGGCCGGTCGGCGCGGCCGGGGCGGCTATCTGGCTGGTCGGTGACACCATCGCGGATGCCGGGATCGGCCTGACGGCCGTGGGCGCCCGGCACTTCGCCGCGGCGGAGGCCGAGGAGTTCCTGCGGGGCGCGCCCGCCACCGAGGCGAGCTTGCGCCGGGCCGGCGAGATCGCGGCCGAGCACTGCCATCCCAGCTCGGACCAGCGCGGCCCGGCCGACTACAAGCGGCATCTCGCCAGCGAGCTCACCACCCGTGCGCTGCGCCGCGCCGTGCGCCGGGCGCAGGGCCAGGAGGCCTGAGATGCAGATCACCATGACCGTCAACGGCACTGAGTACTCGCGCGAGGTCGAGGCGCGGCTGCTGCTGATCCACTTCCTGCGCGATCAGCTGGGCCTGACCGGGTCACACTGGGGCTGCGACACGTCCAACTGCGGTGCCTGCGTGGTGTGGCTCGACGAGACGCCCGTGAAGTCCTGCACGGTGCTGGCGGTAATGGCCGACGGGCATCGGGTGCGGACCGTCGAGGGCCTGGAGCACTATGGCGGGCTCGACCCGGTCCAGCAGGGCTTCGCCGAATGCCACGGCCTGCAGTGCGGCTTCTGCACGCCGGGCATGATGCTGACCGCCCGGTGGCTCCTCGATCACAACCCGGACCCGTCGGCGGAGCAGATCCGGGAGGCCATATCCGGCCAGACCTGCCGGTGCACCGGCTACGAGAACATAGTCCGGTCGATCCGGTGGGCGGCGGAGCATGCCTGATGAGATGGCCGGTACTGCCGGGCACAGGATGAACGGGGCGTACGGGCCGGTCCGGCGCAAGGAGGACGCTCGCTTCGTCCGCGGCAAGGGCCACTTCGTGGACGACATCCAGCTGCCAGGGATGCTGCACGCGGCGATCCTGCGCAGCCCGCTTGCGCACGCCAGGATTGTCTCGATCGACACCGCGGCGGCGCAGGCCCACCCCAAGGTCAGGGCGGTTATCACTGGTCAGACCCTGGAGGGACGGGGGCTCGCCTGGATGCCCACCCTGTCCAGGGACGTGCAGGCCGTGCTGGCCACCGACAAGGTGCGGTTCCAGGGACAGGAGGTCGCCTGCGTCGTCGCCGAGGACTCCTATTCCGCGCGCGACGCGCTCGAGCTGGTCAACGTCGAGTACGCGCCGCTGCCCGTGGTGATCGACGCCAGGAAGGCACTGGACCCGGCGGCCGCGGTGATCCGGGATGACCTGGAAGGCAAGCAGGACAACCACATCTTCGACTGGGAGGCCGGCGACAGGCCGGCGACCGACGCGGTCTTCGCCGCGGCGGACATCGTGGTCGCGCAGGACATGCTCTACCCGCGCTCTCATCCGGCCCCGCTGGAGACCTGCGGCACGGTGGCCGACATGGACACGGTCACCGGGAAGCTGACCGTCTGGTCCACCACGCAGGCCCCGCACGTGCACCGCACCCTGTACGCGCTGGTCGCCGGACTGCCCGAGCACAAGATCCGGATCATCTCCCCGGACATCGGCGGCGGCTTCGGCAACAAGGTCCCCATCTACCCCGGCTACATCTGCGCCGTCGTGGGCTCCATCATGACCGGCAGGCCGGTCAAGTGGGTCGAGGACCGGTCCGAGAACCTGATGTCCACCTCGTTCGCGCGGGACTACCACATGCACGGTGAGATGGCCGCCACGAAGGACGGCCGGATCATCGGCCTGCGGGCCAGCGTGCTGGCCGACCACGGCGCGTTCAACGGCTCCGCGCAGCCCACGAAGTTCCCCGCCGGGTTCTTCCACATCTTCACCGGCTCCTACGACCTGCAGGCCGCCCACTGCACGGTGACCGGCGTCTACACGAACAAGGCGCCGGGCGGAGTCGCCTACTCCTGCTCGTTCCGGATCACCGAGGCGGTGTACCTGGTCGAGCGGCTGGTCGACGTGCTCGCCTACGAGCTCGGCGCGGACGCCGGCGAGCTGCGGATGAAGAACCTGCTGCGCCCTGAGCAGTTCCCCTACACCTGCCCGACCGGCTGGGAATACGACTCGGGCAACTACCCGCGGGCGCTTCAGGTCGCGATGGACATGGCCGGGTACCCGCAGCTGCGCCGCGAGCAGGCGGAGATGCGGGCGCGCGGTGAGTACATGGGCATCGGGCTCAGCTTCTTCACCGAGGGCGTCGGAGCGGGCCCCCGCCGGCACATGGATATCCTCGGCCTGGGCATGGCCGATGGAGCCGACCTGCGGGTGCATCCGACCGGCAAGGCGGTTCTGTCCGTCTCCTGCCAGACCCAGGGCCAGGGACACGAGACGACGTTCGCCCAGATCGTCGCGCAGGAGCTGGGCATGTCGCCCGATGACGTCGAGGTCGTGCACGGGGATACCGACTCCACGCCGTTCGGCCTGGGCACCTACGGCTCCCGGTCCACGCCGGTGTCCGGCGCGGCCGCGGTCATGGTCGCGCGCAAGGTGCGCGAGCGGGCCCGGATTGTCGCCTCGGCCATGCTCGAGGTCTCGCCCGGTGACCTGGAGTGGGCGAACGGGACATGGCAGGTACGCGGGGACCCCGACAAGGCAAGGAACATCGCCGAGATCGCGATGGCCGCGCACTCCGCGCTTGAGCTGCCGGACGGAGTGGAAGGCCACCTGGACGCCTCGACGGTCTACAACCCGCCGAACCTCACCTACCCGTTCGGTGCCTACATCTGCGTCACCGACGTGGACGCAGGCACCGGGGAGGTGAAGATCCGCCGGTTCATCGCGGTCGACGACTGCGGGGTCCGGATCAACCCGATGATCGTCGAAGGGCAGATTCACGGCGGGCTCGCGGACGGCGTCGGAATGGCCCTGATGCAGGTCATCGCCTTCGACGACAGCGGCAACTGCCTGGGCGGGTCCTTCATGGACTACCTGCTGCCGACCTCGGTCGAGTGCCCGTCCTGGGAGCTCGGCGAGACGGTGACGCCATCGCCGCACCACCCGATCGGCGCCAAGGGCGTCGGCGAGTCAGCCACCGTCGGCTCACCGGCCGCCATCGTGAACTCGGTGCTCGACGCGCTCAGGCCCCTGCGGGTTCGGCACGCTGACATGCCGCTGACACCGGCGAACGTATGGTGCGCGATCCAGGGCCACCCGGTCCGTACCGACCTGGCGATCCCATGAGCGGAGCAGGCATGAGTGAAATGGCGGAGCGGCTGCCCGGCGTGGCAGCCCTGCTCACCGCGCTGGACGATGCCGACTACCTCGCGGATGAGCCGCTCGGCACCGCGCTGTTCCTGGCGGCGCGGATGGGCCAGCCGATCCTGCTCGAAGGCGAGCCGGGCGTGGGCAAGACCGAGGCGGCCAAGGCGCTGGCCGACGTGCTGGAGACGCCCCTGATCCGGCTGCAGTGTTACGAGGGGCTGACCTCCGCCGAAGCGCTGTATGAGTGGAACTATCCGCGCCAGCTGCTCGCGATCCGGCTGGCCGAGGTCAGGGGCGAGACACCACGCGAGGCGGACCTGTTCAGCGCCGACTACCTGCTCGAGCGCCCGCTGCTCGCGGCGCTCGATCATCCGGGGCCCCGCCCGGCCGTGCTGCTGATCGATGAGGTCGACCGGGGCGACGACGAGTTCGAGGCCTTCCTCTTCGAGCTGCTGGCCGAGTCGGCGGTGACCATACCTGAGCTCGGCACCAGGCGAGCTGCCTTCCCGCCCGTGGTCGTCCTGACCTCCAACCGCACCAGGGACCTGCACGATGCCCTCAAGCGCCGGTGCCTGTACCACTGGATCGACTATCCGGACATCAGCCGGGTCGCCGCGATCATCCGGCGCCGGGTGCCGGCCGCGGCGGTGTCCCTCGCCGAGCAGGTCGCCGTCGGCGTCAGCCGGCTCCGCGGGCTCGACCTGACCAAGCCGCCGGGCGTCGCCGAGGCCATCAGCTGGACAGCCGCGCTGCACGTCCTTGGCGCAGCGCGGCTGGACGCCGCGTCGGCCGAGCAGAGCGCTGGCGCGGTGCTGAAGTACGCCGAGGACATCCAGGTAGCGCGGGAGGCCGGATTCGCCTCGCTGGTCAGCCAGGATGGCTGACCAGCGGCCTGGCGACGTGGCCGTGCCTGGCGACGTGGCCGTGCCTGGCGACGTGGCCGTCGCTGGCGACGTGGCCGTGGCTGGCGATCCCGCCGTGGCTGGCGACCCCGCCGTGGCTGGCGATGTGGCCGTGGCTGGCGACCTGGCGGAGGTCGCCGCCCGCTTCGGGGCGGCACTGCGGCGCGCTGGCCTGCCGGTCGGGCCCGGCCGATGCGAGCGCTTCGCCAGCGCGGTCACCCTGGCACGTCCGCAGACGCCGCGCGCCCTGTATCTGTGCGCCCTCGCGACGCTGGTGTCCGGCAGGGAGCAGATCGAGATACTGGCGGCGGTCTTCAGCCAGGTGTTCGGCACCCTGGCCCATCCGGCCGGCCTGAGCGCAGATCCCGGCACTCCACTTCTGGCGTCCCAGCCCTCGCGGACGCCGGAGGACTTGCTGGCCAGGGCAGCCGAGGCCGCCAAGCTGCATGCCGGCGCCTCGCCGCCAGCTCCGCGGGAGCGCGGCGAGCCGGTCAGCGACCCGGAGGACGAGTCCGCCAGGGAAGTGCAGCACCGCTATCTCGGCAGCACCGTCGAGCGGCTGGCCGGCACGGACTTCGCCGAGCTGTCCGACAGCGAGCTGCTGCTGCTGGCGGCCCTGATGCGCCGGATCACCCTGGCGGTGCCCCTGCGCCGCTCGCGCCGCCAGCGCCGCCGGCCAGGCGGGTCCCGCACGGATATGAGGGCGACGCTGCGCCAGGCCCGGCGTACCGGAGGTCATGCGTTCCGGCTGATCGCGCGGTCACCCACCCGCCGCCCGCGCCGGCTGGTGGTGCTGTGCGACATCTCCGGCTCGATGGAGCCGTATGCGCGGGCCATGATCCAGCTGCTGTACTGCGCCGCCGGCGGCGCGCAGGCCGAGGTATTCAGCTTCGCCACCCGGCTGACCCGGCTCACCCCGGCGCTGTCGAGATCCCGGCCCGGTGCCGCCCTGCAGCGAGCCGGCCAGGTAGCGCCGGACTGGCTCGGCGGCACCAAGATCGGGGCGTCGCTCAAGGAATTCAACGACCGGTACGGCCGGCGGGGCCTGGCGCGCGGCGCGATCGTGGTGATCATCTCGGACGGGTGGGACACGGGTGACCCCGACGTCGTCCGGCGCGAGATGCAACGGCTCTCGCTGGTGGCGTTTCGCATTGTGTGGGTTAATCCGCGTACCAAGAGCGCCAGGTATCAGCCGCTCGCCGGCGGCATGGCCGCGGCGTGGCCGCACTGCGACGCCGTGGTGAGCGCGCACACCGTGGAGGCGCTGGACGGGCTCACCGCCGCGCTGGCCGACCCGGTCCGGCGGCGGCGCTCCCTGCGGGCAGGTGCCAGCACGTAGCTGCCGCCAGGGCCCGCAGGGTTCCCCGCGGCCGCGCCGCGCCGGTGCCAGGGACTA
>Ga0209871_1000128_pt1 | contig 23864 bp, 20 predicted proteins | sample OrgsoiDNA2013045_FD_185795 | JGI IMG/M metagenome (GOLD analysis project Ga0209871, IMG submission 185795) | Permafrost soil microbial communities from the Arctic, to analyse light accelerated degradation of dissolved organic matter (DOM) -... | ecosystem: Environmental > Terrestrial > Soil >... | reverse complement strand
CCAGACACCCCGCCCCCAGACACCCTGCCCCCAGACACCGCGCCGCCGGGAGCCGCGCCGCCGGGAGCCGCGCCGCCGGGAGCCGCGCCGCCGGCCGGACCGGCGCCTGGCCTCGGCGGCATCCGCCTGACCCTGCGGCGCATCACCACTGCGTCCGCGCCGGACGGCTGGTAATAACCCTTCCTGATCCCGATCTGCTCGAAGTCATACCGGCGATACAGCCGCTGTGCGCGCGCATTGTCGATCCGCACCTCGAGGAACACCTCCTTGCATCCGCGCCGCTCAGCCTCGGCGAGCAGCGCCTCCAGCAGGACCGAGCCGATCCCCCGGCCCCAGTGATCGGCTGCCACGGCAAGCGTGAGGACGTCCGCCTGAGTCCCGGCGGCGAGCAGTCCGCCGTAGCCGGCGATGACCCCGGCATCCTGCGCCACCAGGTAATGGCGGCTGGCCGGCTGCTGAGCCAGCTCCCCTTCCAGCATCTGCACGGACCACGCCTCCTCGCCGAAGAGCGCATGCTCCAGCTCAAGGATGCCGGGCAGGTCGGCGAGCGTCATGGCGCGCAGCGCGACGGGCGTCACGGGGTCACCCGCTTAGGCCGGCCAGGCTCTCGCGCATCGGGCCTGCGCAGGTAGAGCGGGTCGGCCGGAGCGACGGGAGTACCTGCTGCGTGCCGTTTGGCAGAGATGTCGGCGAGCTGCCCGGCGGACGGGTAGCGCGGCCCGATCGGCTCGCCCGCGAGCAAGGGGTAGAGCACCGGCCCCTCGCCCGCTATCGGGCACGATACCGGCAGCCGCGCCGGGGCGCTCACCTGCGGATCCGAGATGCGCCGCGCGTCCGGCGAGTAGCGGGCCCAGTAGACCTCCTTGCGGCGGGCGTCGGTGGCGACGATAAATTCGCGGCCGCCCGCGGCCGCGGCGGCGGACCGGGCGATCACGTCCAGCGTGCACACGCCATCGACGGGGATGCCCAGTGCGCTGCCCAGGACCCTGGCCGTCACCAGGCCGGCCCGCAGGCCGGTGTACGGGCCGGGGCCGGTCCCGACCGCGATCGCGGTGAGGTCGGCAGCCCCCGCGCCGGCGCTTCGCAGCACGCTGGCGATCGAGGCAGCGAGCAGCTCGCCGTGCCTGCGGGCATCGACCGCCGACTCCTGCGCAATCACGCTGGCTCCGTCATGCAAGGCGACAGTCACGGCAGGGGTAGCGGTGTCGAACGCAAGCAGCAGCACGGTTGAACAGCGTAGATCACCCCGCCGCGGCGTCCCGCGTCCCGGCGGCAGGCTCAGTGCCTTGCTCAGCTGCCCACGGTGGGCCCGGCGGCCACCGCGGCCAGCACCTGCCGCGCAGCGGCCAGGGAGCCTGCCTTGATCTGGCTGACCGGAACCGGGCCGAAACCGCCGCCCGAGCCCTTCGCGCTATTGAGGCCCTGCAGCTGGATGATGGCCACCTCATTGCGGTCGCGCACCACCACGGTGACGCGCACGGTCTTGTCACCGCCGACGATGTGGATCACCTGAAGCGCGCTGAATGCGGTCTGGCCAAGCCCGGAGACGTCGGTGATCAGCGCCTTCGGGATATGGCTCTTCTTGGCCGGACTAGCCAGCCCCAGGCGCTCGACAGCGAAATTGTCACTGGCATTGTTCGTCGCGCTGCCGTTCCCGGAGGCCAGCCCGCTCGGCAGGTACTGCTGAGCCGTCACCTCGAGCACCCGGAACACTGGCTTCACGTCGACGGTGAAGGTGCACTGGTTCTGCGCGGAGGTCGCGATCGAATGCGTGACCCTCCGCGGACTGCCGGGCACGTACTGGCTGAGCGTTGCGGCACTGACGGCGGTGCACGCGTTGGGTGCCGAGCGGAACTCGCCCGGCAGCAGGTTTCGCACCACTCCGTCCGACGGCGCGGGCTTGTGCTGGTGAGTGATCAGCAGTCCGGCCGCCACGACGACCGCGATGACTACGGCACCCGCCCCCATGGCGAGAACCCTGCGCCTGGATCGACGCAGCCGCGCCGCTGCCGCACGGCCCCGGCCCCGGCGCCTGCCCTGGCCGTCGCCTTCGTCCGGCTCGAAGCCCGGCTCCGAGTCAGGCGGCCTGAGTTCCCTGCGGCCCGGCCGGGTGGCGTAGATGGCGGGTCCCGCCCACGGCGGCAGGTCCTGGTCGGTATCTGCCGGGAAGTCGTCGGACTGCCACCGGGTCCGGTCGGACCGGTCGTTGCGGTCGGACCGGTCGTTGAGGTCGGGCCGGGATGTCCTGTCGGGCCGGCCAGATCGGCCGGAACCATCAGACCGGCCGGAACGGCCAGCGCCGCCAGAACGGCCGGCGCCGCGGGATGCGGGCAGTCGGGAGGACCGACGGGGCGGGGAGCCCTGCTGAGCCACGGCGCGCCTCCGGGGAACGGCATCGGACCGTGCGTCACGACGACTAGCTGGATGGGTCACCGCAGTTTAATGCTACGAACGGTCCGCTGGGCGGACAGATCGGAACTAAAGAACCTCCTGCGCACCAGTGAGGGCCAGGAGCGCCGATGCCGCAGCCGCTTCCCAGCGGTCGCCCCAGCCGACGATCGATACCGCACGAGGCTCGTCGGTCGCATCCGGCAGCGGGAGCTGGTCCGCCAGCGGCGCCCGGCTGATCGTGATCTGCAGGAAGCTGGCCGCGAGCCCCTCGGCCAGGCCCTCGCCCCACTCCACCACGGTCACTGACCTGTCCAGATCGGCATCCAGGTCCAGATCGTCGACCTCGGCGCGGCTGCCCAGCCGGTAGGCATCGGCGTGGACCAGGGCCGGCCCGCCGTGCAGCGAGGGGTGCACGCGGGCGATGACGAACGTCGGCGAGGTCACCGGGCCCCGCACCCCGAGTCCCTCGCCGAGCCCCTGCACGAGGGTCGTCTTTCCCGCGCCCAGCGGCCCGGTCAGCACCACCAGGTCGCCGGGGCGCAGCTGCCCCGCGAGCCGCACGCCGAGGTCCCGCATCTGGGCCGCGGTCGGCACCCGGATCTTCGCGCGCGCCGTCTCGCGCGTTTCCTGCGACACGGTCTCATGCACTGCCGGGGCCGCCCGAGATCCGGGGCGGACGCGGACGCAGCCGGAACCCGCTGTCAGGGTTACGCGGACCATCCTCGCGCGCCTGGCTGCTGGCCAGGGCACGGCCGATCAGGCCGGTGATCGCGTCGTTGACCACACCGGGCCGCTCAAGGATCACTACATGGCCCGCTCCTGGCACCCGGATCAGCTCGGCGCCGGGGATCTGCGCCACCAGCTCGTCGCTGAGCTGCGGCGGGACCAGGCGGTCGCGGTCGCCGGTCAGCACGAGCACGGGCACCTCGCCCATGACGCCAAGCGCGGCGCGCTTGTCGTGACCGAGCAGGGCCTGGTAGAAGGCCGCGACCACCTCGACCGGGGTCGCGCGGATAATCCGCTCGAGGAAATCCACGACGAGCGGGCTGACCCGCGGGTCGCCGAAGGCGATGTACCTGGTGCCGAGGAAGGCGATATCGCCCGCCGCCTGGCGGCTCCACTCGATCAGCGCTGCGGGCCGCCCCTGCGCTCCGCGCAGGATCGGCGGGACCGCCTGGCGGGCCACCGGCCGCAGCGGCGCGGGAAGCCATGCGGTCGGATCCACGCCGGAGGCCGCGGTCGAGATCAGGATGACGCCGATCACCTTGGTGCCGAACAGCTCCGGATGCTGGTCAGCGAGAGCCATGATCGTCATGCCGCCCATGGAGTGGCCGACCAGGATCACAGGTGCATCGCCGGGCACCGTAGCCGTCAGCACCGCGTGCAGGTCCGCGCCGAGCTGGTCGATGCTGACCGGCCCTGGACCGGACCAGCCGGACCTGCCGTGGCCGCGCTGGTCCCAGAAGACCAGCCGGTCGCCGTCGGCGAGCCCTGCCTGCTGGTAGTGCCAGCAGTCCAGGTCCAGGGTGTAGCCGTGACAGAAAACGACCGTGACCGGCGCGTCATCCGGCCCGCTGATCTCCGCGTGCAGCGGCACGCCGTCGGCGGCAAGCACGGTCAGGGGGCGCCCGCGCAGCTGGCCAAGCGGCTCGCCCGCCTGCGGATCGGGCCGCAGTCTGATCCGCCCAACGGCTATCTTCTCGGCGACGATGACGACGCCCGCACCCGCGGCAAGCGCCCCGGCGGCCAGTCCGGCTATGCCAGTGAGCCGTCGCCAGCTAGCCATCGGTCCTCCCGTTATCTGCCCTGCGCCGTCATCACGCTGCTGCCCTGCGCCGGATCCTGACCGCTCGTTACTCCAGAGTAGCTTCTGGGGATGTCGGCAGAGATCCTAGTCACGATGTCATAGGACAGGGTGCCGAGCGCATCCGCCCATTCCTGTGCGGTCGGCTCCCCCGAGTCGCCAGGGCCGAAGAAGACGGCCACATCGCCGGGCTGGGCGGGCTCGTCGCCAAGATCGACGACGACCTGGTTCATGCAGACCGTGCCGGAGATCGTCCACCGCCGTCCGCGGATGAAGACCTCGCCGGTGTTGGACGCCTGCCGGGGGATCCCCTCGTGGTAGCCGAGCGGGACCAGTCCCAGCGTGCTCTCCGCGCTGGTGACGTAACGGTGCCCGTACGACACGCCGACGCCCGCGGCGACTCGCTTGACCTGGACGATCCTGGCCTGCACGGTCATTGCCGGGCGCAGCCAGCCGGGCGCGCCGCCCGGCAGCGTGGAGAGGCCGACGATCGCGCCGCCAGGGCGCACTAGGTCGAACCAGGTCTCGGGCAGCGTCAGCGTGGCCGGGGTGTTGGCCAGATGCCGCAGCTGCGGCCGTGCGCCGGCCCGCTCCGCCTGCTCGATCGCGCTGCGGAAGGCGGTCAGCTGGGCGGCGATCGAGGGATGCCCCGGCATGTCCGCGCAGGCAAAGTGCGACCAGATGCCGACGATGCGCGCGTGCCCGGCAGCCTCGGCAGCCAGGGCGGCGCTGACGACGGCGGGCCACTGCGCGGCGGTCGCGCCGCCGCGGCTCATCCCGGTATCGGCCTTCAGGTGCAGCCGCGCCTGGCGTCCTTGGCGCCCGGCCGCGGCCGCGATCTGCTCGACCAGCGCCACCGAGCCCGCCGACAGGTCGATATCGTTGCTGACAGCACGCTCGTGCTGCGCGCCCTCCGCGCCGAGCAGGCACAGCACCGGCACCGTGATTCCCGCCTGCCGCAGCGCAACCCCGGCATCGATGCGCGCGACGCCGAGCCAGCTCGCGCCGCCTGCCACCGCTGCCGTCGCGGACTGGATCATGCCGTGGCCGTAGCCATCGGACTTGACCACCGCCATCACCTGGGCACCGCCGACATGCTGCACTAGCGCCGATGTGTTGTCCTTGATCGCGCTCAGGTCAATCAGCGCCTCCGGGTGACCGTCCATGACGCCCCAGTGTGCCAGCAGGGCGGCGGCAGTTCATGCAGCCTCGGCGGCCCGCCTCCTCTTCCGCACCCCCGCCGCGGGATCTGTCCGGCAGCCCGGAGCGCGCCAGGCCGGCGGCCTGCCCACCCTGATGCAGCCGGATGCAGCCGGATGCAGCCGGATACGGAGAGATCGTGGAAGATTTTTCCTGGATGGCCGGCAAAATCATCCACAATCATGGATCAGGCAGGCGTCCTCCGGCCCGGCGACGTACCTGGGCCGCGCCGAATATACGGTGGGGAGCAGATGTGCACTGCCCGGTCGTCAGGGTGCATCGACCGCCAGTGGCCTGACTGGCCAGGCTGGCCCTTGACCATCTGCTGTAGGTTCCAGGCAAGCGTTTGTCCGGGGCAGAAGCTCGCCGCGCGGCCCCGGATAGGCACGGTTGCGGATGTCCCGCAGGAGGGGATGGTGTTCGCTCTGAAGACCAACTGGCCGACCGCGGGCGGCTGCTCCGCGGCAAGTGGTCACGGTACCGTCCGCGACAGCGGCGCAGCCCGGGATCGCGGCGCAGCCCGCGACAGCGGCGCAGCCCCGGATCGCGGCACAGCAGCCGGTGGTGGCCTGGCGCGAGACGGCGACTGCGACGGTGCTGGCCAGTGACCGCCGTTGACGCTGGCCAGGCCGTCATTGGCGCCGACGAGTTGCTCGCCCTGTATGAGCAGATGGCGGTGATCCGCCGCACCGAGAAGGCAGCGCATGATTTGTTTCTGGCGGGGCTGGTGAAGGGGACGACGCACCTGGCTGCCGGGCACGAGGCCGTGGCGGTCGGCGCCAGCGCCGCGCTGCGGCCCGACGACTACGTGTTCGCGACCTACCGCGGCCATCATCATGCAATGGCCCGCGGCGCCACGCCCGAGGAATGCCTGGCCGAGCTGATGAGCAAGAACACCGGCCTGTGCCACGCTAAGGGCGGCTCGATGCACCTGACCAAGGCGTCGGCCGGGATGCTCGGCTCGTACGCGATCGTCGGCGCGCACCTGCCGATGGCGGCAGGAGCAGCCTGGTCGGCCCGGCTGCGCGGCTCCAGCCAGGTCGCCGTCGCGTTCTTCGGCGACGGTGCCACCAATATCGGGGCGTTCCACGAGGCCCTGAACCTGGCCGCGGTGTGGGCCCTGCCGGTGCTGTTCGTCTGCGAGAACAACCTCTACATGGAATACACGCCGATCGGCAGCGTGACCGCGGTCGCCAACCCGGCCGCCGACCGCGCGCCTGCCTACCGGATCCCGGCGCAGGTCATCGACGGCAATGACGTCGTCGTGGTGAAGAACGCAGTCGCCGCGGCCGCGGAGCGGGCCAGGTCCGGCGACGGGCCCACGGTGCTGGAGGCGCTGACCTACCGGCATTTCGGTCACAGCCGCACCGACCCGGCCACCTACCGGCCGGCCGAGGAGGTCGAGCAGTGGCTGCGCCGCGACCCGCTGGAGCTGGCCAGAGCGCGGCTGGAGGCACTCGGGGTGTCCGGCGAGTCCGTGGCGGCGGCCGACCAGCGGGCTGAGTCGGCTGTCGTGGCGGCGGTCGCCGCGGCGAAGGCTGCTCCTGGCCCTGATCCCGGCGACGCGCTCACCGACGTGTGGGCGGACGGAGGCTCGGCATGGCGGACGTGATCACCTACCGCGAGGCGGTGGCCGAGGGCCTGGCGCGGGAGATGCGCCGCGACAGCTCGGTGGTCTGCCTGGGCGAGGACATCGGAGCGGCCGGCGGGGTATTCAAGACCACCACGGGGCTGTTCGCCGAGTTCGGCGCCGACCGGGTGTGGGACACGCCGATCTCCGAGCAGGCCATCGTGGGCGTCGCGATGGGCGCGGCCATGACCGGCATGCGGCCGGTCGCCGAGATCATGTTCTCTGACTTCTTCGCCTGCTGCTGGGACTACCTGGCCAACGAGATACCTAAGATCCGTTACATGACCGGGGGCCAGGTCACCGTCCCGCTGGTGGTGCGCACCGCTAACGGCGGCGGCCTGGGCTTCGGGGCCCAGCACTCGCAGGCGGTCGAGAACTGGACGCTGGCGATCCCCGGCCTGAAGATCGCGGCGCCGTCGACGCCGGCCGATGTCACCGGCATGATGGCGGCCGCGATCCGCAGCGACGACCCCGTAGTGTTCTTCGAGCACAAGGGCCTGTTCGCGAGCAAGGGCCCGGCGGCGCCGCCCGGCCACGTGGTGGAGCTCGGCCGCGCGGCTGTGGCGCGCCAGGGCTATTACGTCACCCTGGTCGCCCTGGCGGCCACGGTGCCGCTGGCGCTGGCCGCCGCCGCCCGACTGGCCGGCGAGCAGATCTCCGCCGAGGTGATCGACCTGCGCTGCCTGGTGCCGCTGGACATGGCCACCGTGCTGGCCTCCGTCCAGCGCACTTCCCGGCTGCTGATCGTGGAGGAGAACCCCTACCAGGGTGGCTGGGGCGGCACCGTGGCCTCGATCGTCGCCGACGAGGGCTTCGAGTCTCTCGACGCTCCCATCCGGCGCGTCGCCGCGGCCTGCGTCCCGCTGCCCTTCGCCGACGCGCTTGAGCAGCTGGTTATTCCGACAGTGGATAGCGTCACCAACGCAGTCCGCACACTCGCCGCCTACTGAGGATGGCTACGAGCCAACCCCGTCGGCCCGCAGGCCCGCTTCCGCCCGACGAGCGCTACGACTTCGCCATCGTCGGCGCCGGGATCGTCGGTCTGGCGGTCGCGCGCGAGGTGCTGGCCCGCCGGCCCGGCGCGAAGATCCTCGTCATCGACAAGCATGACAGCGTTGCCTACCACCAAAGCGGCCATAACTCGGGCGTGATCCACAGCGGCGTCTACTACGCCCCCGGCTCGCTCAAGGCCCGGCTGTGCGTCGAGGGGTCTCGCCTGATGCAGGAATTCTGCGATGCGAACGGCATCCCGTACGAGCGCTGCGGCAAGCTCATCGTCGCCTTGACCGACCAGGAGCTGCCACGCCTGACGGAACTCGAGGCGCGGGGGCACGCGAACGGCGTCCAGGGGCTGCGCCGTGTTGGCGGCGGCGAGATCGCCGACCTTGAGCCGCTCTGCCGCGGGATCGCCGCCCTGCACTCGCCGGCTACCGGCATCGTCGATTACGGCGCCGTGTCCCGCGCCCTGGAAAAAGAGCTCCGCGGCAACGGCGCTGCCTTCGCGCTCGGCTGCACGGTGACCGGAATGCGACGGACTGCCGGGCATACGGTGATCGACCATGAGGCCGGCCAGTTCAGGGCCGGGTGGACCATCGGCTGCGCCGGACTGTGGTCGGACCGCCTGGCCGTCTGCGCCGGGGCCCCGGCCGATCCTCGCATCATCCCGTTCCGCGGCGCCTACCTTCGGCTGGCGGCCGGCCAGCGGCCCGTCGTCCGCGGCATGGTCTACCCGGTGCCCGACCCGGACCTGCCGTTCCTGGGGGTCCACGTGACCCGGCATATCGACGGGCACACCATGCTGGGGCCGACCGCCATGCTGGTCGGGGCCCGCGACGCGTACCGCGCCCGCTCGATCCGGCCCCGCGACCTGGCCAGCACCCTGAGCTGGCCGGGCACGTGGGTCGTGGCGAAGACGTTCTGGCGGACGGGAATCAGCGAGCTGCGGATGGCGGCAAGCCGCCGCGCGTTCGTGGACGCGTGCTCGAGGTACATTCCGGCCATCGCCTCGATGGAACTCGATCGGCACGTCGCGAGCGGGGTGCGGGCGCAGGCGGTGAGCCGCCGGGGGCGGCTGATCGACGACTTCATGATCTCCCAGACACCGGGCGCGACGCATGTCAGAAACGCCCCGTCGCCGGCCGCGACATCCTCACTGGCGCTGGCGCGCGAGATCGTCGACTCGCTGCCGGACGCGCCGCCTCTCGTCAGCTGAGCAGACTGCCAGCCGGGGGGGTGGGGAGCGTGCTCGCCGCCCGCGATCGCTGCGGCGCCGACGAGCCGTTGTCGCCGGACTATCTTTCACGACAGGCGGATAAGCTTTGCCGTGAAGAAGCCCTCGAACATATCGTCTGGCACTACCCGGACCGCGCGCTCCAGCCGCGGATCGAATCTGTAGCTGCGCCACTTTGTGAGGCCAGGCCGGAAATTAAGCTCGCGAAACTCGATAGGTGCTAGATCAAGATCAGCATGCCGGCCGAGTACCTGGCTCACCGGATATTCATTTTCCTCCGGGGCAAACGTGCACGTAGAATACACTATCGTCCCGCCCGGCCGCAGCAGCCGGTAAGCAGCATCGAGCATCTTGGTCTGAAGATATTTATACTTTTCTATACGTTCAGTCGACCAATACCGCAGGGCGTCGGAACGGCGCAGGTCGATTCGGCCCTCGCCGGAGCACTGGACGTCGAGCAGGATACGGTCGAAAGACTGCGTCGGCAGCGACTTGTCGATGTACTGGGCGGGCTCGGTAGTCAGGTGAGAGTATCGCACCCCGTAGAGCTCCGCGAGATGGCGCAGCTTCTCTGCCCGCGGCTTGCTGGCGTCGTTCAGCCACAGGTCGCAGTCATTGGCCACCCGGGCAGCGATGTGGAACGCCTTCCCTCCGGGCGCGGCGGACACGTCAATGATGCGCTCACCCGGACACGGGTCGAGCGCGACCACGGGAATCAGGCTGGACGCGTTTTGAAGATATACGCTACCGTCATGAGTGAACGGCACCATCTCCGTACAGCGCAGTTCGCCCGTGCAGAAAAACGCGTCACGGCACCAGGAAACTGGTACCAGTGACCGGACCTTGCCTGTCAATTCATCGGGGGCACTGTCCGCGTGCAAGCGGTTGACCCTGGCACTGGTGGCCCGCGCCCCCCTGAACAGGTCAATCACGTCCGCTTGGCGAATACCCAGAATCTCGGCAGCCCGCTGCCGGAATTGGCCGAGCTTACGCCTGTCCGTCAAGGCCCTACCTCGGATGCCCCCGGCCCTTCAGTGTCACTGCCTTTTGTCACCGCAACCAGATTCTCGGTAGGCAGAGCGGCCTGCTGGAATCCCCAGCCTTTCAGCTCGGCCAGCGCCTTGAGCTCAGCGATATGACGCAACGGGAACCGCGCGATCCGACCATGCATCGCCTTCACTGGAAACGAGATCACGACGTGATTGGTCCCTAGATCTTCGACAAGCCTGAGACCCGCCCCCGCTCGGCGGTCTTCGATACTATGGTAGGTCTTAAGAAGCAGCGCTACATCGGCGACGATCGCTTGTGGCTCGACGAGCACATCCCGGTACTGTACATCGCAGTCCGGGTATGCGCGCGCGAAAAAGGTCTGGCCCAGCTCGGTGTACGTGCGGTTGAGGTCATACCCGACGTAGCAAGCGCCTGTCACATCCCGCAGCCACGGCAGGCTAAAGGGGTTGAGCGCGCACGCGATGTCTGCGATGGTACGGGGTATGCCCGTCAGGCCGAATACGGTGGGGTAGAAACGAGCGAGATCGGGCAGCCTTTCGGCGCTGGAGAAATGGGCACCGAGTACTGACAGGCACTCCTCGCGCAGGCGCGCGGGGTCCCTGAGAGCGTCCTCGTCCATCCCTCGCAGAAGGCGCGCGGACCGACCGCTCAATAGGTAGCCGCCTACCACTTTGTGCAGCTTTCCTCGACTGCGCCGCTCGAGATCAGACTTATCTGTGGCGTGCGCCGCTTCCTGATGCACCACGTCTGCAATGGTGTCCGGATGGATGGGTCGGTACTTGGCCGTCGCCAGCAGTCGCGCGATGACCGTGTCCGCATCAGCGGCGCTAGTCCTCATGGCTGTTGAGCACGGTGGCGGTGTTCCCGGTGGGTCGCCATGGCGCAGAGCCTACGCGAGCGGCGGGATGCCGCGGCGGCCTGCGGCCCGGGCGCTCGCGGCGGCACCGGGAGCTGGCCCGATAGAGTGGCTTCTGCCCGCACTGGGCCGTTGCATGACGTCGCATGACAGGGAGCATTGCGTTGGTCGAACTCATTCCCCGGCAGATACTGTTCGGCAACCCCGAGCGGGTCGGCCCTCGGATCTCGCCCGACGGATCTCAGCTGGCATGGATCGCGCCGCACGAGAATGTGCTTAATGTCTGGCTAGCTCCGATCAGCCCTGAGGCGGGAGTTGTCTGGGCTGACGCGCGAGTCGTCACCGACGACGCGGACCGCGGCATCAGGAAGTTCATGTGGGCACATGACGGCCGCCACCTGCTCTACGTGCAGGACACCGACGGCGATGAGAACTGGCGCCTGCACGATATCGACCTGCAGACCATGCAGAGGCGGGACCTTACCCCATTCGAGGGCGTCCAGACGCAGTTCGTCGCGCTGGAGCGGAAGTTCCCCACCGATATCCTGCTCGGGCTCAACCGGGACAACCCGGAGTTGCACGACGTCTACCGGCTTGACCTGGTATCCGGCGACCTGGTGCAGGAAGTCGAGAATCCCGGCTTCGTCGGCTGGCTCGCCGACGCGCAGATGGTGGTCCGGGCTGGTTTCGCCCCGCACCCCGACGGCGGCTTCACGCTGAAAGTGCGCGATGACGTCGACAGCGACTGGCGTGACCTGCTGGACATCCCCCCTGATGACGCGCTGACCAGCGATCCGATCTGCTTCAGCGAGGACGGAACCGCCCTGCTGGCCACGACCTCGGTCGGTGCCGAGACCGCCCGCCTGATCCGGATCGACCTCGCGACCGGCGCGGTCACGGTGCTGGCTGAGGACCCGCAGGCTGACGTGAGCGACGTCCGCGTGCACCCCGACACTCGCGAGCCGCAGATCGTCACGTTCCTGAAGGACCGGTCGCAGTACCTGGTCCTTGACCCCTCGGTCGCCGCCGATTTCGAGGCGATCCGCGCGCTGCATCCCGGAGATCCGTCCGTCGTGGACGCCGACGACGACGATACGACCTGGCTGGTGGCATTCGAGAACGACGCGGGACCGATCTCCTACTACGCCTATGACCGCGCCCGCAGGCAGGGCCGCTTCCTGTTCGTACAGCGGCCGGAGCTTTCCCGTTTCGAATTGGCGTCGATGGAGCCGTTCTCCTTCACTGCCCGTGACGGCCTGACGATCCACGGCTACGCGACGTTCCCGCCAGGCGCGGATCGCTCGGGCCTGCCCACGGTGCTCAACGTGCACGGCGGCCCGTGGCATCGGGACGCCTGGGGCTTCGACCCCGAGGCGCAGTGGTTCGCCAACCGGGGATACCTCTGCATTCAGGTGAACTTCCGGGGGTCCACGGGCTACGGCAAGGCGTTCGTCAATGCCGGCGACCGCGAGTGGGGCGCCAAGATGCAGGACGACCTCACCGATGCCGTGGCCTTCGTTGTGGCGCAGGGCTGGGCCGATCCGTCGCGGGTCGCCATCTACGGTGGCTCCTACGGAGGCTATGCCGCGCTGGCCGGGGCGACGTTCACGCCGGACCTTTACTGCTGTGCCGTCGACATCGTCGGCCCCTCGAGCCTGAAGACGCTGATCGAGACAGTCCCGCCGTACTGGGCTCCGATCATCGCCCAGTTCCACAGCAGGGTCGGGAACCCGGACACCGAGGAGGACTTCCTCTGGTCCCGCTCGCCCCTGTCGCGGGTCGACAGCATCCGGATCCCGCTGCTCATTGCCCAGGGAGCCAACGACCCTCGGGTGAAGCAGGCAGAGTCCGAGCAGATCGTCGCCGCGCTCAAGCGGGCGGGCATCGAGCATGAGTACATGCTCTTCCCCGACGAGGGCCACGGATTCGCCAAGCCGGAGAACAGGCTGCGCTTCTACGGCGCAGCAGAACGGTTCCTCGCCCGTTATCTTGGCGGCCGGGCCGAGGCCTAGGCTCTGGCACGATCCTGGCTCAGGTGCGGGCCGCCACGGTCCGGAAAGCCGCGGGGAGAGCCCGGATCAGGTCGAATGCCCCGATCGGCGCGCCATCGGCGGCCAGTCGGCCGGCGATGCCGTGCAGGTACGCGGCTGCCGCCGCGGCCAGCCGCGGCTCGAGGCCCTGCGCCAGCAGCGAGCCCGCGAGCCCGGACAGGACGTCCCCGGACCCCGCGGTGGCCAGCCAGGCGGTACCGGTCGCATTCACCAGCGCCGGTACTGGCGCCCTGCGGGCCGGCGGCCTTCCCGGCGCCGCGATCACGGTGGTCGATCCCTTGAGCAGGACGGTGCAGCCCAGCTCCTGCGCGGCACTGCGCGCGTGCCACAGCCGCCTGGCCTCGACGTCTTCCCGGTCGGCGCCCAGCAGCCTGGCCAGCTCGCCCGCATGCGGGGTGATCAGGGTAGGCGCCGCTCTGGGCAGCAGCTCGCGGTGAGCGGACAGGACAGTCAGGCCATCGGCGTCCACGAGCACCGGAACGTCCGCGGCGAGCACCGCCGCGAGCAGGCCGGCCGCGTCGTCGCCGGTGCCCATGCCCGGCCCCGCGACCCAGGCCTGGACCCGGCCGGCCGCCTCGATCGTCCGCGCCGGATCACGGCTGTCGGCGACGGTGATCAGCGCCTCGGGCCAGTGCTGCCGGGCGACCGCCGCAGCGGGCTCCGCCGAGACCAGGCGGACCATGCCCGCCCCGCCGCGGATCGCGCCGCCGATGGCCAGCGTGGCCGCGCCGGTGAACCGGTCGCTGCCGGCGACGATGCCCAGGACGCCGCGCCGGTACTTGTCGGACTCGGCCGAGGGGCGGGGCAGGCAGGCCGCCACGTCGGCTTCCTGGAATGCAGCGACGTCCGGCTGGCCGAGGTCGGGACCGAGGCCGATGTCGACAAGCTCGACGACCCCGGCATGAGAGGCGCCCGGATCGATCAGCAGGCCGGGCTTCCACGTGCCGAATGTCACCGTGACGTCGGCGCGGACCGCCGCGCCATCGACCACGCCGGTGTCGGCATCGATCCCGCTGGGCAGGTCGGTAGCCACCACCAGCGCGTCGGCCTGCGCCGCGAGCGCCGCCAGCGACGCGCCGGGCTCGCGGATGCCGCCCGATCCGCCAATGCCCAGCAGTCCGTCGATGATCAGTTCAGCCGCTGCGATCGCGGCCCTGGCCGCCCGGTTGGCCCCCGGGTCCGCTGTCGGGTTGGCCGCCCGGTCCGCTGTCGGGTCGGCCGCCCGGTCCGCTGTCGGGTCGGCCGCCCGGTCCGCCGCCAGGACCAGCTTGCCGCCCGCACCACGGAGCGCGGCTGCGCCGTCCGCGTGCACCCGGGTCCCTGCGGTCACTGCCGTGACCACGGCGCCGCGGCTGGCCAGCATCGCCCCGGCATACAGCGCGTCTCCCCCGTTGTCGCCGCTGCCCGCCAGCACGACGACCCGCGATCCGTACACTCGGCCGAGCAATCCGGCGCACGCGGTGGCAAGACCGGCCGCCGCCCGCTGCATCAGCGCGCCGTCGGGCAGGCGCGCCATCAGGGCGCGCTCGGCCGCACGGACCTCGGCGACGGCGTGAGCGTTCCTCATCCCCGCGCCGCCACCATCGCGACGCACAGCCCGCCGTCAGGGCGCCGCGGGCCGCCGGGTGCCTTCGCGGCGGCCTCCTTCGCGGCGGCCTCCTTCGCGGCGGCCTCCTTCGCGGCGATGGATCCGGCCATAGATGCAGCCGGCGCGCCCAGTTCGCTCTTAGCGAACAGCCGTGCAGCCAGGGCGTGTGCTCGCCGAAGCACCGCCTCCAGCCGCGAGATGTCGGTGAGATCCACGCCGATGCCTACGATCACGAGCCAAGCCTGCCACGGGCGCGGGCCGGCGAAGGGCGCGGGTTTGACTGAGCACCCGGCGTCGGCCGCAGGGCTCGGGGGCTCTGGCTCGGGGGCTCTGGCTCGGGGGCTCTGGCTCGGGGGCTCTGGCTCGGGGGCTCAGGCTCGGCGGCTCAGGCTCGGGGGCTCGGGCTCAGCGCGGCCATGATCGCGGTCGTCCGGGCGACCGGCTTGGGCATCAGCTCAGCTTCGATCGCCCAGCAGGTCTCCAGCCGGATACCGCCGTACTCGCCCTGCTCAAGCTTGGTGATCAGGGAAACAGACACGCCAGACAGGCGGCTTAGTTCGCGCTGGGTTAAGCCGCGTCGCTTCCGGGCCTCGCGAACCTTGTTCCCAATCACGTAGCTCTCGTTCACAAGTGTCAGGGTACTTTGCCGGTGCACGCGTCCCCCGATCGTGTGTATCTGGCCCCAACCATGGCACATCGCTGACCAGGGCCGACACGACGCCCGCGGGCTGATACGAGGTCTCCTTGTCGTCAGCCTGGTGCGGTTCATTGAGTCTTGGCCGGTGGTCAGAGTTGGGCTGCTAGTTAGTGCTGCGCCTGTGCCGCCATGTGAGCAGGATGATTACGGCGGCGATCGGCGCGGCTCCGGCGAGCATGGGGGCGCGGATTCCGGCTGCGGCGGCGAGTGTGCCGCCGGCGATGGCGCCGAGTGTCTCGGCGCCGCCTGCGGCGGTGCTGTAGAGGCTGGTGACCCGGCCGAGTAGGTCGTCGGGTACGAGGCGCTGCTGCATGGTGACGGCGGTCATGTTGAATATGGCGAACGCCGCACTGCTGGTGGTGAGGCCGAGTGTGGTCTGGGTGGCGGCCATGGCGAGTCCGGCGGTCAGCAGGGACCGCCAGGGTCCGAGCCGTCGGGTGAGGCGCGTGCCGGTGGCGCCTGCGAGGATCCCGCCGAGTGCTCCTGCGGCCAGGAGCAGGCCGTAGGTGCCGGGTTTCTGGTGCAGGATCTGGATGGCGTAGAGGACGAGCACGGCGAACCAGGCGGCGTCCATGGCGCTGATGACGCCGACGGCGATGGTGAGGTCCCTGATGTCGGGGTGGTGCCATAGCCATCTGGCGCCTTCTGCGAGGTCGTGGCGCAGGGACGCTAGCGGCGATGCGGGGGCCTGGCGTGACTGTCTGGGCGGTGGGCGGAAGACGCTGGGGAGGGTGAGCAGCAGGAGCACGGCGATTCCGAGCGTGCCGGCGTTGACGGCGAATGGCAGGACGGCGGCCAGGCCGAACAGCCAGCCGCCGGCGGCGGGTCCGGCTAGCTCGCTGCCGACGATGTGGCCGGCGATGAGCCGGGCGTTGGCCTGGTCGAGGTCGGCGGGCTGGACCAGGCGCGGCACGCAGGTGATGGCGGCGGTGCCGCGCAGCGCTGATCCGGTTCCTGTCGCGAGCGCGGTGAGGTAGATCAGTAGCAGCCCGGCGCTGTGCGCGAGGATCGCGACTGCCAGGGCGGTGATGATAGCGGCGCGGGTGATGTCCACGGTCAGCATGAGGCGGCGGCGGTCGCTGCGGTCGACGATGACGCCGAGGCCGGCGCCGATCAGGAGCCAGGGGAGGCTCTGCACGGCGGTGACGGCTGCTATTGCGGTGGGTGAGCGGGTGGAGCTGGGCGGCGAGCAGGGGGAATGCTGCGAGCCGGACGCCGTCGCCGAAGTCGGCGAGGAAGCCCGATAGCCAGTACCGGGGGAACGGCGCTCGGAGTCCCTCGGCGAGGGTGACCATCCCAGCATCATGCCCGAGCGGGGCGTGCCGGGGGCCCACCGGGCGAAGGACCTGGCTGGTTGGTGGTTGTGTTGGTGGTGGCGGGCGGAGACGTTGGCGCGGACCGCGTCGGCGCGCGGCTGGGGGTGCGGGAGTGTGCTTGTTCGGATCTGGGCTCTCCCCTGTGAGCGCGGTGACCTGCACTGCTGATCGATGGCCGCGCCCGGCGGGGACTCGCGCGCTGCGGGGCGGGGCTCATCTGCCGGGGCACGCCGTCGGCTGCGGGCGGCCAGCAGGCCGTCGGCAGCGGCCAGCCAGCAGGTCAGTCGACAGCAACGCCGGTCATTCGACGGTGACGGACTTGGCCAGGTTGCGCGGCTGATCCACGTCGTGCCCCTTGGCGGTGGCCAGCTCGCAGGCGAAAACCTGCAGCGGCACGGTGGCGACCAGCGGCTGCAGCAGCGTCGGGACCGCGGGGATCTTGATCAGCGTGTCGGCGTAGGGCGCTACCACGTCGTCGCCGTCCTCGGCGATCACGATGGTGCGGGCGCCGCGCGCCCGGATCTCCTGGATGTTGGACACGATCTTGTCGTGCAGCGCCGAGCGCCCCTGGCCGGGGGGGACCACCACGACGACCGGCAGGCCTGCCTCGATCAGCGCGATCGGCCCGTGCTTGAGCTCGCCGGCCGCGAAGCCCTCCGCGTGCATGTAGGCGAGTTCCTTGAGCTTCAGCGCCCCCTCCAGGGCGACCGGGTAGCCGACATGCCGGCCGAGGAAGAGCACGCAGCGCTCGCGAGCCAGCTCGCGAGCCACTGCCCGGACGGGGTCCATCCTGCTCAGCAGCTGCTCCACAGCGGCGGGCATCCGGTCCAGCTGCTGCATGACGGCCGCGATCTCGTCGCCGTACTTGCTCCCGCGGACCTGGGCCAGGTAGAGCGCCAGCAGGTAGCACGTGACTAGCTGGGTCAGGAACGCCTTGGTGGACGCGACCGCGATCTCGGGGCCGGCATGCATGTAGACGACGGCGTCGCTCTCCCGCGGGATCGACGAGCCGTTCACGTTGCAGATCGCTACCACGCGCGAGCGCTGCTCGCGGGCGTGGCGGACCGCCATCAGGGTGTCCATCGTCTCGCCGGACTGAGAGATCGCGATCACGAGCGTGGACCGGGTCAGGATCGGGTCCCGGTAGCGGAACTCACTGGCCAGCTCCACCTCGCAGGGAATCTTGCACCAGTGCTCGATGGCGTACTTCGCGATCAGGCCAGCGTTGTAGGCTGTCCCGCACGCTACAACGATGATCTTGTCGACCTGCCGCAGCTCGTCGTCGGACAGGCGCATCTCGTCCAGGGCCAGCCGTCCGTCAGTGCCAAAACGGCCGAGCAATGAGTCGGCGATGGCGCGCGGCTGCTCGGCGATCTCCTTGAGCATGAAGTACTCGTAGCCGTCCTTCTCGGCGGCCGACACGTCCCAGTCGACGTGGAAGTCTCTGGCCTTGGCCCCAGTGCCATCGAAGCCGGTGACCGTGACGGAGTCAGCGCGCACCTCTACTACCTGATCCTGGCCGAGCTCGACCGCCTCCCTCGTGAACGCGATGAACGCGGCCACGTCACTGGCCAGGAAGTTCTCCCCGTCGCCCCGGCCGACGACCAGCGGCGAGTTGCGGCGCGCGCCGACGACCGCCTCCGGATCGCGGACGTCGACAACGACCAGCGTGAACGCGCCCCGAAGCCGCCCGCAGACACTGCGCATCGCTGCGGCAAGTGAACCCGGCGGCGGCGCGCCGGTCCCTGGCACGTCCGGGACCGCGGCCATGTGCTCCTCGAGCAGGTGCGCCACCAGCTCGGTGTCGGTCTCGGAGCTCAGCTGATGCCCCTTGGCCACCACCTCGGCGCGAAGCACGGCGAAGTTCTCGATGATTCCGTTGTGCACCACGGCGAGGTGGCCGCCGCAGTCAAAGTGCGGGTGCGCATTCGGGTCAGTCGGCGGCCCGTGGGTGGCCCACCGGGTGTGGCCGAGGCCTACGGTGCCCGGCAGCGCCGGCCGCTCTGCCAGCGCCGACCTCAGGTTGCCGAGCTTGCCCGCGCGCTTGGCCCAGGCGAGCTTCCCGTCGGCGATGACGGCAACGCCCGCCGAGTCATAGCCGCGGTACTCCAGCCGGCCCAGTCCTTCGAGCACCACCCCGAGCGCCTGCCGGTGGCCCGCGTACCCCACGATTCCGCACATGACCGCCAGGCTAGTACCTGGGCCCTGCCGGCCGATCAGGCACCCTATGTGAGATGGCGATTACGCGCCGCTGCCGAGACCTTCGCGGCGCGGCGCGGTAGCCCTCCGTGTCAGTCCCGGCGCCAGCCCCCTGGCGCCAGCCCCTGGCGCCAGCCCAGCGTCAGCCAAGGCCCCTGACCGCATCGGCGAGCTTGCCCGCCAGGCGCCGTGCCTGGCCAGGGTCCACTGCCTCAACCATGACCCGGACCGCATGCTCGGTCCCGCTGGGCCGTATCAGCACCCGGCCTGAGTCCCCCAGTTCCGCCTCCGCGGCCCGCACGGCGGCCGTGAGCGCACGGGAGGAGCCGACCAGGGACTTGTCCACCCCAGGGATGTTGATGAGCACCTGGGGGTACCTGATCATCACGCTGACGAGTTCAGCGAGGGACGCGCCGCGACTGGCCGCCACCGCCAGCAGGTGCAGGCCGGTGAGCAGCCCGTCGCCGGTCGTCGCGTGGTCGAGCAGGATGATGTGACCGGACTGCTCGCCGCCGAGGACGTACTGCCCGGCACGCATCGCCGCCACCAGGTACCTGTCGCCGACCGGCGTCTCGACCACGTGAATGCCGGCGTCGCGCATGGCAAGCCGGAATCCCAGGTTGGACATGACCGTAGTCACGACGGTGCCGCTGGCCAGCCGTCCCGAATCGCGCAGCGCGAGCGCGAGTACTGCGAGGATCTGGTCCCCGTCAACGACCTGGCCGTCCGCATCGACCGCCAGGCACCTGTCGGCGTCGCCGTCATGCGCGATGCCGGCATCGGCGCCGTGCTTGACCACGGCGGCGGACAGGGTGCCCAGGCTGGTCGAGCCGCAGCCGAGGTTGATGTTGTCCCCGTCCGGCTCCACGCCGATCGCGATCACCTCGGCGCCAGCGCGGCGCAGCATGCGCGGCGCTAGCTGATAGGCAGCCCCGTGCGCGCAGTCGACTACGACGCGCATCCCGGACAGCGGCCCGGCGGCCTGGGCCGAGCCCGAGCCCGAGCCCGCACCCGCACCCGCACCCGCACCGTCGAGAGTGGACAGCAGGTAGTCGAGGTATTTCTCGCCTTCGCCTGAGGCATCCCTGACCCGGCCGAAACCAGCCGCCGGGACACCCCCGCCCCCGGCCCGCCAGCCGCCGTCGGGGCGGACCGCCGGGCCGTTCTGCGCGTGCGCCAGCCTGGCCTCGATCTCGTCCTCGACGTCATCGGGCAGCTTGACCCCCCCGCGGGCGAAGAACTTGATCCCGTTGTCCGGTGCCGGGTTGTGGCTCGCCGAGAGCATGACGCCGAACTCGGCACCGAGTGCGGCGGTGAGGTAGGCCACCGCCGGCGTCGGGATGACCCCCAGCCGCAGCACGTCCACGCCGCTGCCGGCCAGCCCGGCCACGACGGCGGCCTCAAGGAACTCGCCGGACGTCCTGGGGTCGCGGCCGACTACTGCCACGGGCCGGCGGTGCGCCGATTTCGCCTCGGTAAAGGCGCCAGTGCCAGCCAGGACCCCGGCGGCAGCGACCGCCAGATCCATGGCGAGCCGCGCGGTAAGATCACGGCCTGCGACGCCCCGGACACCGTCAGTGCCGAACAGCCGGCCCATGGAAACCAACTCCTGGCTCTTGCGGTACTGGAGCAGTGTGGCGGGAGATTTAGCGCTTCGAGTACTGCGGCGCCTTGCGAGCCTTCTTCAGGCCCGCCTTCTTACGCTCCGTCGCCCTCGGATCCCTGGTCAGGAAGCCGGCTCGCTTGAGCGCCGGGCGATTGGCCGGGTCAACGAGAATCAGGGACCTGGCGATCCCCAGGCGCAGGGCACCTGCCTGGCCGGTGACGCCGCCGCCGGTGATCCGCGCGACCACGTCGAACTGGTCATCCGCGCCCAGCGTCACGAACGGCTCGTTGATCAGCTGCTGGTGCACCTTGTTCGGGAAGTACCCATCCAGCGACCGGTCGTTGATCCGGTACTTCCCGGTGCCCGGCATGATCCGGACCCGCGCGATCGCCTTCTTGCGGCGACCAGTGCCCAGGGCATTGCCGGTCACGACCGGCTTGCGCGCCGCGGGCTTCGCGGCGGCGACGGCCGCCGCGTCCGGAGTCTCAGTGGTGTACTCCGACACGTGCGCCCCGGCAGCCTGCTCGGTCACCGCGCCTGCTCCCGCTGCGGGATCCTGAACGTCAGTGGACTCAGCCACAGTGTCTTCCTCGTGCTTCCTGATCGGCTCTTGGTTGTTCCGCCGCGGCTTACTTCGCCGCGGACCGGCTGGTCCCGGCCTGCTGGCCGACCTGCGTGATCTCGAACGCGACCGGCTGCTGCGCCTGATGCGGATGGTCGGGGCCCGCATACACCTTGAGCTTGCGCAGCATCGCCCGGCCCAGCGTGTTCTTGGGAAGCATGCCCTTGACAGCCTTCTCGACCGCGCGCTCCGGGTTCTTCTCCATCAGCTCGCTGTAGGCCACGGACCTCAGCCCGCCCGGATAGCCGGAGTGCCGGTACGCCAGCTTTTTCTGCAGCTTGTTGCCGCTCAGCGCGACCTTGCCCGCATTGACGATGACGACGAAGTCGCCCGTGTCCACGTGCGGCGCGAAGATCGGCTTGTGCTTGCCCCGCAGCAGGATCGCCGCCTGGCTGGCCAGCCGGCCGAGTATGACGTCAGAAGCATCGATGACATGCCACTGACGCTGGATGTCGTCGGCCTTCGGGCTGAATGTGCGCACAGTCATTAGCCTTCGCGTGTGAGTCCTGATCCTGGCCCTCGCCGGGGGTAGTCCCGCCCTGGCGGGGGAATCCGCAGTACCGGCCGCAGCTCACGTGCCCGCAATGCAGAGACGCGGGCATGCCGGTACACATGGACGCCCGGTAAGGATACCGGCCGTGATGGGCAGAGGTCAAAGCGATGCGAAACGAAGCGCCGCCCGAACTCCCGCACGGCAGCATCAGCCCCGGTTGCCAGCCGGCGGTCTCGCCGCTGACCTCGCCGCGAAACGAAGCGCGGCACCGGCACAGCGCCCGCACGCAAAACGCCCGACCAGGCTAACTCTAGCGCCGGGAACGATACGCTCGCCGCATGCGCTACCCGGGTGAGAATGCCGCCGGCCATGCGCCTGGTCGGCGGCGAAGCCCGTCCGGGCGGGATATGCCGTCCCGGCCGGGTCAAGGCTCCGGGCGGAACCAGCCCGGCGGCGAGTCATCATTGTTCGTTCCCGGCTACCGGGATGACCGGCAGGCCGCGGCGGGGCCAGGCGACGACGCTCTGCGGCCCGGCAGCCCGTACGGATGGGCTGGCAGCGCCTCGGGCAAGGGCCCCGTCAGGGGGTTTCCGCCGGCGCCGGGCCAGCCCCCGCCGCTCTACCCGCCGGGCCAGTTCTCCGCGTGGAACCGTAGCTCCGTGGCCGAAGCCGAGATCCCGGCCGGCGACCGCTGGGCCGACGAGCCCTGGCCGCCCGCGCACACAGAGGCAGAGCACGCGGAGGCTGGCTATACGGAGGCTGGCTATACGGAGGCTGGCTATGCGGAGGCTGGCTATGCGGAGGCTGGCTATGCGGAGGCTGGCTATGCGGAGCCCGGCGTGGCCGCGGCCACGCCCGCGGGCGGCGACTATTCGGACTCTGGCTTTAATCCCGGCTACTCTGCCCTGGCGGTGAGCGACCCGGCAGCGGACGTGACTTCCACGCAGACCTGGGGAGCTGTCGGTGACGGCCGGGAGACAGGCGCATGGACGGACCTGCGCACGCATGGCGACGATCAGCAGTCATCGGGCGGCAGCACGGCGACTCAACGGCCGCAGGACCACAGCACGCCGACTCAACGGCCGCAGGACGGCCGCACGGCGGCCGACAGCGTCTCCGGGCAGGCCCCTCAGCCGGGCCGGTCCCGCGGGCATGGCACCGGCGCGCACTCCGCCCGCACGGGTCCGCGCGGGCGGCTGGGGTCCCGGCCCCAGGCGCGCAGGAAGCTGTCTCGCGGGCTGCTGGCCGCAGGCATCGCAGTGCTCGTCGTGCTCGCCGGCGGGATCTACGTCGTGCTCCACGGTAGCCACGGCGGCCAGCCAGCGGCGACCTCCGACGCGAAATCAGCTCTTCAGCATCCGTCATCCTCGCCGTCGGCATCCTCGCCGACGCCGACCCCGACGCCGACGGCCCCGTGGGGCCATATCGAGTCCCGCACGGCTGATCCGGTGCCACTGACGCTCGGCGAGGTCTTCCCAGCCACGTTCGCTGCCGACGTGTCGTACAGCAGGACCGTCAGCCGCACGGGCACGAACTGCGCCAAGGCAGTCGTCGGCGGCAAGCTGCAGCATGCCGTACTACGGCCAGGATGCAGCCAGGTACTGCGGGGCAGCTATCTGTCCGTCAGCAAGAAGCTGATGGGCACGATCGGCGTGCTGAACCTCACGACCTTTAAGGCGGCCGAGCGGGCAGGAAAGGCGGCGGGCCCGGCGGAGTTCATCGAGCAGCTCGCCGCGGCCAAGGGGCCCACACGCAACCTGACCAAGGGAACGGGCATCGAAGAGGCCCTCATCAAGGGCCACTACCTGATCCTGGTCTGGGCCGAGTTCACCACCTTGCACAAGCCGAAGACGAAAAAGCAGCGCAGCGAGCTCGAGGCCTTCCTGAGCCTGCTGATCCAGAAGACCGCAAACGTGAGCCTGACCAGCCGCATGGTCACCGGCAAGCCATAGGCCGCGGCACGGATGCGCCGGGCCGGCGGCGGGCTGCGGCCGCCGACGGCGAGCTTCGCCAGGCGTCAGCCGGCTCGCAGGTCAGCCGGGCCGACGGCGAGCTGCGGCCGCCGACGGTCGGCTGCGCCGGGCGACTCGCGGGTCAGCCGTGCAGGTCAGCCGACTCGCGGGTCAGCCGGGCAGGTCAGCCGACTCGCGGGTCAGCCGGGCAGGTCAGC
>Ga0209871_1000127_pt1 | contig 23941 bp, 19 predicted proteins | sample OrgsoiDNA2013045_FD_185795 | JGI IMG/M metagenome (GOLD analysis project Ga0209871, IMG submission 185795) | Permafrost soil microbial communities from the Arctic, to analyse light accelerated degradation of dissolved organic matter (DOM) -... | ecosystem: Environmental > Terrestrial > Soil >... | reverse complement strand
GCCGCCCGCGCCGCGCGCCCGCGCCACGGCCGCTTGTGCCGCCATGGCCGGGCGTTACGCCTCGTTGCTCCGGAGCAGTCTCAGGAATAGTCACGGAATGCGGGCCAGGCCCGCGCCCACGGTGTCTTCAGGCCGGTCACGAGGAAGACCTGCGCGCCTTCCTCGTCGTCGCTGACGCCGATCCCGTTCTCGAAGGTAGCGACCTGGCGAACGGTGCCGAATTCCCGGCGCAGCAGCGCCGGGTCCACGTTCACGGCGATCGCCGAGGTGTCGGCCGGCGGCGGCGGTCCCCAGAGCCAGAAGTTGTTGGCGCCGCTGCAGGCCAGCGGGAGCCCGAGGCCGGCTCCGAAACGCTCGATCGCCCCCGCCTCGCCGTAGTTACCGGCGAGGATCGTCGTCCGCCGCCGCTCCGGCCCGGGCAGCGAGTGGTACTCACGCGCGACCAGCGCCACCAGCTTCGGCCACGCGATCGTCTCGGCGAGATCGTAGTTGATCTTCTGGAGCGGGACCGTGTGCAGCACCCTGGCAGGCAGCACGGGGAGCGCGACCGGCAGGGCGATCGTCCCGGAGGCGAGCATCGCCGCGCTCATCATGGCTGCGGGCCGGATCCTGGAGAACAGCGGCCTGCGTGCCGCCAGCCAGCGCTCCAGCGGAACGGAGCCGGCCGCGAACAGGAACATGAACGCCGCACCCGGGTAGTACGCCTTGCCGCCGAGGATGAACTGCAGTGCGATCACGAGCCCGCAGGCCACCGCCACCGGGCGGAACGGGCGGCCCGCCCGGCCGCGCAGCGACCAGGCCAGCCCGGCGATCCACACCGGGGTGAGGGCCACCCCGGTGTAGAGCACCTGCGCGGGCCAGTAGACGGCCCGGTTGTGCCAGGCTGAGCCTTGCAGCGACCGGAACACGGCGAGGTTCGGCCATCCGTGTGCCGCCTGCCAGATAACGTCTGGTGCGGCCAGTGCGGCGGCAATGATCGCGCCGAGCAGGAGCCAGCGGCTGGCCAGCAGCCGGCGCGACGAGGTGGCTGCGAAGCCGGCGACAAGCGCCCCGGCCAGGAAGCCGATATTCCACTTGGCCTCGCTGGCGACGCCGATGCAGCCTCCGATCGCCACCCACCAGCGCGGATCCTGGCTGGCGAGCAGGCGCATGACCAGCAGCGCAGTGACCCCCCAGAACACCATGTCGGGCGTCGTCGTGGTCATCAGGTGCATCGCCCCGAGGTACTCGGCGCAGGTCGCGGTGGCGAGCGCGGCGAGGATCTGGCCGGTCCGGCCCGCGCCGAGCAGGCGGCTCATCGCGGCGGTGAGCACGACCAGCGCAGCGAGCGCGAGCGCGGGAAGCACGCGGAGCCCGACCAGCGTGTCGCCGGTCGCCGCCGAGGTGATCCGCGCGAGTAGGGGCGTGAGCGGCGGCTGATCGACATACCCAAACGCGAGGTGCTGGCCGGCCGACAGGAAGTAGAGCTCGTCCCGGTGATAGCCGTAGCGGGCGCTGACGGCCATCTCCAGGCCGAACGCGGCCGCCGCTATGACAGCGATCCCGAGCCTGGGCGCACGGCCCGGAGGCTCGGCCGCCGCTATGACAGCGATCCCGAGCCTGGGCGCACGGCCCGGAGGCGCCCCTGCGGCGGCCGGCTGGCACCCGGCAGAGCCGGGCGCGCGGGCGGGCGGTGCTGACGGGTGCCCGGCCCTGGTGATGAAGTTCATGGACGTCATCATGACGATGGCGGGCAGGCCGGGGCATCGGGCGCCCGGCCGATTTCCCGGCTCCACTCTGTGCACGAGGAAGGTGCCGGGCAGGGCCCGCCACTCCGCCTCTGGTCTGATCCGCCAGATCATCCTGGCGGGCGATCCGCCGCCGCGGCACCTAGCCGTACCATCGGGTCGTGAACAGGGTGGCAGCGCGCGTAACGGGGCTCCCCCAGGGACTGGCGGCGCGGGTAGCCGCCCTTGCGCCGAGGCGGCAGGAACTGGTCCAGGACCTCGTTCTCGCCATCGGGCTCGCCGCCGTCAACGTGCTCACGGTGCTGCCGTACCAGGCTCAGCTGCATCCGCTGTGGCTCGCCCTCTCGCTGGTCGTGGCCCAGGCCCTTCCTCTCATCTGGCGCCGGTCCCGCCCCGTCGGGATCGGGCTGCTCATCGGTGCCGCGCGGATCTCCTACGACAAGATCGGATTCGGGTTCGCGCCGCTTCCGCTCGGGCCCGCCATCGCGTTGTACACCATCATCGACCGCCGCAGTGCTCCCTGGCGCTGGATCGCCTGCGCGCTCGTGGTGGCGGGCGTCACGATCTCGTTGGACGGGCCCGGCCACAGCGAGCCGTATGACAGCATTTTCCAGGCTCTGATCTTCCTCACCGCATGGGCGGCAGGCGTGCTCAGCCGGACCAAGCGGGCGAACCTGCAGGCCGCGGAGAGCCGGGCCGACCGCGCCGAGGCGGAACTTGACCGCCAGACATCCCGCGCCGCGGCGCAGGAGCGGGCCCGGATCGCCCGCGAGCTGCACGACGTCGTGGCCCACCACGTCAGCCTGATGGCCGTCCAGGCCGAGGCCGCGACGTCGCTGCTCCCGGACCGGCCCGCCGAGGCACGGCGGTCCGTGGAGGTCATCGGTGATACGGCCCGCCTGGCGCTGACCGAGCTGCGCAGGCTCCTCGGCGTCCTTCGCGGTCCCTCTGAGCGGCCGGAGACGGTGCCGTCGGTGTCGCTCGGAGAGGTCGGCGACGTGCTCGAACAGGTGCGGGACGCAGGATTGCCCGTCGATTTCGAGGTCGTGGGCACGCCGTGCCCGCTGGCGCCCGGCGTAGACCTGACCGCATACCGCATCGTTCAGGAGGCGCTGACCAACACGATCCGGCACGCGCAGGCGACCTGGGCCACCGTCACGCTGTCCTACGAGCCCGGTTACATCACCGTGTGCGTGGCCGATTCCGGGCCACGCCGGGACGGGCTGGACCCGAACGGGAACGGGGACGGGGACGGGAACGGGGACGGGAACGGGGACGGGGACGGGGACGGGAGCGGGAACGGGAGCGGGAGCGGGAGTGCCGACGGCACGCCGGGCCCGGCGCTGGCGGGGTCCGGGCTCGGCCTGGCCGGGATCGCCGAGCGGGTCGCCTCGTGCGGCGGAAATCTCACTGTTGGCCCGACCCCAGCCGGCGGCTTCGCGGTCACCGCCCGGCTGCCATCGCTATGACAGCCCCGGGAGCGCCAGTCCCGATCCGGGTCCTGGTCGTCGACGACCAGGAACTGGTCCGCTCGGGGTTCTGCGTCATCCTCGACGCGGCCGACGGCATCACCGTGGTCGGTGAGGCCGCTAACGGCCACGCCGCGGTGGCGGCGGTAGCGGCCCGGGAGCCCGATGTGGTGCTCATGGACATCCGCATGCCAGGGATGGACGGGCTCGAGGCCACGCGGCTTATCACCCGCGGCTCGCCGGCCACGCCCAGGGTGGTCATGCTCACGACCTTTGACCTCGACGACTACGTCTATGAGGCACTGCGGGCCGGCGCTAGCGGGTTCCTGCTCAAGGACTCGCCCCGGCACGACCTGATCGCGGCCGTCCGCGCCGCCGCCGCAGGCGACGCCCTGCTCGCCCCGTCAGTGACGCGCCGGCTGATCGAGGTGTTCGCCCGCAAGCCGCCGGAGACCGCTCCGTCACCGTCGCGGCTCGCCTCGCTGACCGCGCGGGAGCGGGACGTGCTGCTGCTGCTCGCCAGGGGGCGCAGCAACGCCGAGATCGCGGTCGCCCTGTTCATCAGCGAGGCGACCGTCAAGTCCCATGTCGGCAACCTGCTGGCCAAGCTTGGGCTGCGCGACCGGGTGCAGGCCGTGATCCTGGCCTACGAGACAGGCATGGTAATTCCCGGCGATCCCACCAGCTGACCGAGCGTGGCCGCGCGCCGCGCCCGGCTCAGCCGAGCGCGAGCCGCCACGTCTGCCCGGCTCAGCCGAGCGCGAGCCGCCACGTCTGCCCGACGAGGTCATGGCCGAAGCTGTGGTGCTGCTCCGATTCGACCAGCTGGAATCCGGCCCGCTCGTAAATGCGCCGCGCCTGCGTCAGGACATCGTTGGTCCACAGCACCATCTCGGCATACCCGGCCCGCCGGGCGAAGTCGATGCACTCGGTGACGAGCCGGCCGCCGACGCCCATCCCTCGGACCCGGGGCTCGACCAGCAGCAGCCGGAGCTGCGCGGTGGTGTCACTCGTGCGCACGCAGAACACGCATCCGACCGGCTCGCCCTCGGCCTCGGCGATCCAGGCGCCTTCGCGCTCATGATCGTGGCCCTGCGCGTAGTCAGCGACGATCCGCGCGACCAGGGCCTCGAAGCTCTCATCCCATCCGTACTCCTGCGCGTACAGTGCCCCGTTCCTGTGCACCACCCAGCCAAGATCTCCTGGCCGGGGCGCCCTCAGGACGAGAACGGCAGGCCGCGGGGCGCCGTCGATGACTTCGCGGATAGTGGCCATCGCACCGGTCAGGCGCCGCTGATCCTCCGGGCTCAGCCGCGAGAGCAGCGCGCTGACCTGGCCCGCTGACCGGCCGTCGAGCATCAGGAAGGCAGTCCTGCCCGGCCCGGTCAGTGTGATCACCTGCTGCCGCCCGTCCGAGGGAGATCGCTGCCTGGTAATAAGACCGTCGGCCTCGAACCTGGCCAGCATCCGGCTCAGGTATCCCGCGTCGATATCCAGCGACCGGCGCAGCCCCGTTACCTCGGCCTGGTCCCACCGAGCCAGCTCGAAGATCACCCGCGCCTCGGTGAGCGAGTACGGCGTGTCCAGCAGCCCTTCGCGAAGCAGGCCGAGCACGTTGGTATAGAAGCGACTGAATTCACGGACCGCGGCCACGTGCTGGCCGTCCTCCCAATCCGCCCTTGCCTGAAGCAAAGAGTTCTTTGACATAGTCAAATTATGTCTGGTGGCCCAGCGCGGGTCCAGCCCGTTTCCCAAGTCGCCTGCATGCGGGAGCCGGCGATCCCCGTGTCGCCGCGGCGGGCCTGAGCTATCCCCGTGTCGCCGCGGCGGGCCTGAGCTATCCCCGTGTCGCCGCGGCGGGCCTGAGCTATCCCGTGTTACCGCGACGGGGCCCGAGCTATCCCCGTGTCACCGCGGATCCGAGCAAGCCGAGCGGCGGTGACCCAAGCTCGAGCATGGCGCTGTGGAACCTACGCAGCGAGAAGCCCGTTCCCCATTCCTTCCTGGCCCGCTCGCGCAGGGCCATGATCTCCAGCTTGCCCCAGGTGTATCGGCCGTAGGTCGGGTCGAAGCTGGCCCTGCGCGCCTCCGACAAGGCCGCCGAGCCGGCCAGGTGCGTGTCGGACTCAAATCTGCGCGCGCCTTCCGCGACCGTCATCCCCGCGGTGTGCACGCCGATGGCACAGGCCAGCCGTGTGACCCGGACCAGCGCCTCCAGCCAGACGCCGATGGCAAACCGCGGATCGTCAGCGCAGAACCCCTCCTCCACGCAGAGTTCCTCGGCGTAGTGCGCCCATCCCTCGACGAACGCGTTCGAGTGCAGCGTGCGCCGGACGGGGGTCGGCGCCCGGCGGATGGCGCAGCCATGCGAGAAGTGGCCGGGGGCTACCTCATGCACGGTGATGGCCGGCAGCGTCGTCTCGCTGAAGACCTCCAGCCAGTCCTCGATCTCCTGCTCGGGCCAGGACGGATCCGGCGGGGTGATGTAATACCACGACGGCCCCTCCGGTTCGCCGGGCGCCGCCGATGACATCATCGCCATCGCCCAACGCCGCGACTGCGGTGCCAGCCCGACCAGGCACTCGCCGTCCTGATAGGGGACCAGGTCCTTGTCCCTGGTGAAGTCGATGGCCAGCTGCGTCCAGCGCCGCGCCGCATCGATGACCCCGTCGGCGTCCGGGTGGCTTTTGACCAGTTCGCGTGCGACCTGCAGCGGCGGACGACCAGGGTCAAGGAGAGCGCAGCTGTCGGCGAGCCGCACGGTGAGCCGGTCCCGTTCGGCGTCGGCCCGCTCGCCGAGCCTGCCCAGGTCGACTCCGATGCCCTCGGCACTGCTCATCAGGGCGGTCAGCGCCTTCGTTCCCACGGCGGCATCAGGACTGCCGGTGGCCGCCGCTTTCTCCATGTGCGCGACCAGCCGCGCGTGCGCCGCCACGGCCGCGTCCCGCACCCGGTCCTCGGCATCGGCCGGGATGCCCGCCGCCAGCCCGCGGACGCCCGCGGTCAGCGCCTCCGCGACCGGCGCGCTCAGCCGGTCGAGGGCGTCCACGGCAGCATCAACGGCCTGCGGCCATGCCGCCAGGTGCACGCGGCGCGCGCTGTCGCGCTGCTCGTGCGGGGCGTAGTCCCTGTCGTAACAGGCCAGGTCCAGCCCGGAGAGGTGCTGCATCGGATTGCTGCGATGCACCTCAAGCTGCCCGAGGGAAACCCTGGCGTACTCCTCGAAGGTCGCCAGCTGCGCCTCGTCATGCGGATCGTCGAGTCTGTCGCCCGCGGTCGCTGACGCTAGCCTCGCGAGCCCGCCGCGGACACCGTCGCGCGACAGGTCCTGGATCTTGCCGTCGTATTCGTGGCGGCCGCTGTACTCACGCACTCCCGCAACATCAAGATCGCAGACAGCACGCAGCCTCGGGGTGAGATCATCCATAGCTGGAACGCTACCGGCCGGAGCCAGCCGTCACCGGGCGGTCACCGCCATTCGCCGGTCACCGCCGGACGCCGCGACCGATGACCGTCGCTGTCCGCCGCGGTCATCGCTGTCCGCCGCGGTCATCGCTGTCCGCCGCCGGTCGCCGCTGTCCGCCGCCGGTCGCCGCTGTCCGCCGCCGGTCCCCGCGGACCCCCTGCGCTGAGACCGGGTGACTATTGTGCCGTTCCGCGGCGGGCGCGGCCTGGCTGGATCGGCTGCACGGTGAGGATCTCGCTGCCGTGCATCGCCGCTGCGCAAGCAGGAAAGGCATGGCCCATGTAGCTGTGGGCGCGCTGGCCCGGCAGGTTAACCCGGAGCCCGTTGGCCGTGACCGGATGGCACTCGTTCGCCGGGAAGTTCATGGCATCGATGACCTGAAGCCAGGCGTGCGCAGTCGCGCCGGGGGCCAGCGCAACCGACCGGGCCTTGACTCCGCGGTCCAGGGCGGCGGCCACGCCGACCTGCGGTCCGGATGCGCCGGAGGCGAAGGACACCACCGGATAGCCGGCCAGGCGGCAGGTGCTGCGCGAGATATTCGTGAAGTCGAGCGGGAGAAATGAACTGCCTGCCGCAGCCCCCGCGGCATGGAAGTCCAGCGTCACCCGCAGGCTCGACGCCGCGCAGCCCGCGACCGCTGCGGAGCCCGCGGAGCCGGTGCCGGCCGCGGAGCCGGTGCCGGCCGCGGAGCCGGTGGCGGGCTGGGCGCCAGTTCCGGTGCCGGTGGTTCTGATCGAGCCGCAGGCGGTGACCGCCGCCGCCAGGACAATCGCCGCGGTGGCGCAGCGTGCTGCCCTGGTGATAGCTCGCGGGGCCGAGCCGGTCCCTCGCGGAGCCGAGCCGGTCCGTTGCATCCCTAGCCTCATCAGCGTCGCCCTCCGTCGCGGACCGAAAACAGTGCGCACTCAGTAGGTACGACGCCGCCGCGACGGCCAGGGTTGTGCGCTCGGCGGGCTGCTCGCCAGCGGGCGGGTCATTACGGCCCGGTTGGCCCCGGCCTGACCACGTAAATGCCGAGCGTGCTGCCACCGGCGACTGGCCCCGTGCAGGTCACCGCCGTGAAGCTGATGTACAGCGAACCGAACTGGCCGGGCGGGTAAATGCGCAGCCAGTGCGCGGTGACCGGCCGGCATGTGGCCGGAGGATAATTCTGCGCGACCACCACCTGCAGGCTGGCGTGCGCGGTCGCGCCAGGACTGAGGGTCACCGAATGCGGGGCGAACGTCGGATTCCTGACTGCGGCACCGCCGAGCTGGCTGCCGGAGATCCCCGTGACGAAGGAGACACCCGGATAGCCGAACATTGTGCAGGCCGCCCCGGACGCGTTCGTGAACTCAAGCGGGTAGTAGATACTCCCGGCGGCGCCGTTGGCCTGGCCGACGCTTACTCGCAGTGCCGAGGTCGCGCATTGCCCCGGCCGGGGTGGAGCTGAGGGGCTCGGCGGTGTCGATGGGCTCGGCGGTGTCGATGAGCTCGGCGGCGCCGACGGGGGCGCCGTGGCCGTCGCGGACGCAGTTGGCCCGGCCGAGCTGGTAGCGGTGGGCGCTGCTGTGGTCTGCAGCGCGGCGGTGTTGGGCTGGGTAGCGGCGCGCGTGTGCGCCGTGAGCCCACTGCAGGCGGTAGCCAGCAGGGCGGCGAAGGCAATTGCTGCGGCAGTGCACGCGGGCCGGCAGGAACGGGGGAGTTGCCTCATCGGCGTCGGCTTCCTAGTCGTCTGCGCCACGAGTTGTGGCTGTGACTGATAGGACGCCAGCAGGTCCCGGCCGGTTGTAGCCAGGACGGCAATCCCTATCGAGGCACGGCCCGTGAGCGCTACGAGCTGCCCGAGCCGGGCTGGACGACGCTGACGCTCAGGATGTTGATCGGCTTCGAGCAGGTCTGCGAGGTGTAGGCAAGGTAGGTCGGCGTCGTCTGGTTCGGCGGGTAGATCTGCAGCCAGTGCGCGGTGACCGGGTCGCACTTCGAGGCCGGGAAGTTGCCCGCTTCCACGATCCGCAGCAGCGCGTTGGCTGTTGCGCCTGGTGCGAGCGTCACGAGTTTCCGCGCGGTCTGGGTGCTCTCCGTAGCCGCGGCGCCGATCTGGCCGCCGCCCGCCCCGGTGGTCACGAAGGAGACCCCTGGGTAGCCGTAGAGCGTGCAGGTGGCACCGGAGATATTCACGAAGTCGATCGCGGTGTAGATGCTCCCGGCAGCTCCCTGCCCTGCTCCCCGTTTCACCTGCAGAGCCCTGGTCGTGCACGGTGCGGGTCCGGCTGGAGTGGCCGGCGCGGTGGCCGTCGGCGAGCCGGCGCCTGGCGAGGCTGTAGCCGCGGATGTCGGGGTGCCCGTCACCGTGACCGTCGCGGTGGGCGTCGCGGCCGTGCCGCCGCTCGGACTGCCATTGGAACCGCACGCCGTGACCAGCGCCGCGACGCAGGGGAGCGCCGCTCCGGCAATCAGGCGTCGGGCGGCGGTGGCGGATGAAGTCATCGCGGCTGTCCTTCTGAGCGAGATGGCTCCGCGAGCCATGTGAGAGGTATGACGTCGGCGGCCTCGCCGTGGTTGGACCGCATGCCGACCTTGTCACGATCCAGCCGGCGCAGGACGGCGATTCCCGCCCAACACACCTGGCCGCCGAAATCCGGTGAGGTCTCCGGCCGCATCAACTCCCCGTCCGGCATATGACCCCGCCGGCCCGCGCCCGACCCCAGCCGCTACTGCAGCCGCCGCTCACTGCGCCATCACGCCCCGCCCCGAGTAGACCTGCCACCTCTCCAGCGCGGCGCGCACCGACCTCGCCGCATGCACATGCCGCAGCCGGCTCGAAGGCGGCCGGGACGGCGCATGCCACGATTCCCGCTGCCACGACGGGCGGGTGTCGTAAGCCAGGTCCAGCAGCCACAAGAACCGCAGCAGCTGCCGCATCTGCATGACAGACGACGGGGCCGGGAGTTTCCCCCGGCGCCGGTGCACCACCAGCGGGATCTCCTGCAGCCAGGCGCGTGCGGGCAGGTCCATCAGCGAGCACGGCGCCCCTGCGCCGCGGTCGGCGGTGATCTCGGTAAGCCGGCGCGCCAGCATGACAGTGCCGGGCATCTGAACCCTGCCGCCCAGCTCGATGACCCGGAATATGCACCAGGTCAGCTCCTGGCGCATCGGCCCGGGAAGTGCGCTGACGTCCGCCACCGGGTATGAGCTGCCGCCCCAGACCGGTGTTATTCCCCGGCACACCCTTAAGTCGATCATGGTTTGCCCTGGCGTGTCGGTCCGGGTGTTCTGGCTGCTGGTGCCGGGCTGGCGTTTCCGGAAAAGGTTCTTGACGCGGAATCCGGTCCGTAGCAGCGTATGGCTTGAATTTCTTTGTTCGCTATCCGGAGGTGCTGTATGAAGGCGCGAATCTCCCGCTTACGGCTGGCCTGGTTACCCGTCCTCGGCCCGGTGGTCGCGCTCGGATTGATTGTCGGGACCGCCCCCGCCCTCGCCAACGTGACCGTGACGCAGATCAGCTCGGACCCGTTCACCAACACCACGAGCCAGCACGCGACGGAAGTCGAGCCGGACGTCCTCGCCGCAGGGAGCACCATCGTCGCTGCGGTCCAGCAGGGCCGCTTCTTCGATGGCGGTGCCTCCGACCTCGGCTTCGCGACCTCGACCGACGGCGGCGCCACCTGGACGAGCGGATCCCTGCCCGGCATCACCACCTTCTACGGCGGCGGATCGTACGCCGCGATCAGCGACCCCGCGGTCGCCTTCGACCCGAAGCACGGCGTCTGGATCATCAGCGGCCTGGCCATCACCGGTACCAGCGGCGTCACCGGCGCTGCCGTGACCGCAAGCCGCTCCACCGACGGCGGGCTGACCTGGGCCAACGCAATAAACGTGGTCACCGCATCGGGCAGTTCCAGCCTGGACAAGGACTGGATGGTCTGCGACACCCACCCGGCCAGCACCCACTACGGCAACTGCTACGCCGAGTACGACGACAACGGCGCAGGCAACCGCATCTATATGGCCACCTCCACCGACGGCGGGCTAACCTGGCACACCGTGCGGACCGGCTCGACCGGTCTCGGCGGCCAGCCCCTGGTACAGCCAGGCGGCACGGTGGTCGTCCCCTATCTGAGCAACAACGGGCAGATCCGTTCCTTCCGCTCCACCAACGGCGGGTCGAGCTGGAGCACCTCGACACTGGTCTCGACAGCCCAGTCCCACACGGTCGCCGGCAACATGCGGACCAGCCCGCTGCCGTCGGCGGCGATCGACTCTTCCGGCACTATGTACGTCGCCTGGCAGGACTGCCGCTTCCAGTCTGGCTGCGCGGGCAACGACATCGTGATGAGCACCTCGGCCAACGGCACCTCCTGGAGCGCTGTCAGCAGGATCACCAGCGACGGCGGCGATCATTTCATCCCCGGCATCGGCGTCGACATCACCACCTCCGGCTCCAGCGCCAAGATCGGCGTCGCCTACTACCGTTACCCGACCTCGAACTGCACCGCGAGCACCTGCCAGCTAACCGCGGGCTACACGTCCTCGACCAACGGCGGCTCCAGCTGGAGCGCGCCCACCCAGCTGGCCGGGCCGATGAGCCTGTCCTGGCTGGCCAGCACCAACCAGGGCGCCATGGTCGGTGACTACATTGCCACCTCGATCACCGGCGGCCGGGCCTGGCCCGCGATCATGCTCGCCTCCGCCCCCAGCGGCAGCACCTTCAACGAGGCACTATTCGTGCCCGCCAGCGGGCTCGCGATCACCGGCGGCACCATCGCGGCGGCCGCGACCCCGCTGGTGACCTCCGGCCACCAGCCCTACCCGACCGTCCCGCCGCGGACCCGCTGACCCGCAGACCGAACCCGGCATCCCGACCCGGTGCCGGGTTCGGTCTCGGAAAGCACTGCTATCTGTTCGTCCCTCACCCAGCACTCTGCGCCAATGCCGGACCGCCAGCCCGCCGTAGCTGCCGCTGGTGAAGAGCCCGGTCATCTGCGCGCCGATCGCGGCCCCGCTGCTCAGCGCGCACTGGTGAAGCGGGAACCCGGCCGCGGGGCCATCATTGCCGGCATCGACGGGAGATGGTACGTTCCGGCCATCTGCCGATGCTGGCGTCCGACCTCTCCGGCCCCTGGAGTGCCGCTCGCCCCTTTGAGTGAGGTCACCGATGCCACGATTCTCCGGTGTTTTAAGGCTGTTAGCCGTTGTTGCCGCTGTTGCTGTCGTAACGCTCACTGTGGCCGCCGGCGCCAGCGCGGCGCCGGTTCAGGCCCGGACCCGGCCGGGTGCGATCGCGGCCGCGGCGGCCGCGGCCCAGCGCCGCTTCGGGGTGCCGGCCTCGCTGCTGGAAGCCATCTGCTACCTGGAGGGGCATCTGTCTGACCACGGCGGCGCACCGAGCTCGGACGGCGGCTACGGGTGCATGGACCTGGCCCGCAACCGCCATATGGACACGCTCAGCCAGGCTGCGGGGCTGCTGAGCGCGCCGGTCTCGTCGGTGCGGAGCAGCCTGTCGCAGAACATGGCGGGCGCCGCGGCGGTACTGCGCGCCGATGCTGTCTCGCTATCTCGCGCGCACCGGGTGCCTGCCACGCTCGGCGGCTGGTACGGCGCGATCGCGGAGTACAGCGGCGCCGCGCATCAGGTGGCGATCATGTACGCCGACGAGGTGTACCGGATCGTGCGCACCGGGCTGACCGCTACCGCGCCCACCGGCGAAACCGTCAAGATCGCACCGACCGCCGTCGCGCCCGAGGTCGCGGCCGCCCGCAACGTCGGGGTGACGCCGACCCTGCCGGCCAACTGCACCACCGGCGGCACCGACTACCCGTCCGCGGTCAACTGCATCGTGCCCGCCAGCTACGCCGGCACCACCTACGACACCGCCAGCCGCCCGGCCGACCTGCCGGTACTCGGCATCACCATCCACGACACCGAGGAGACGCTGGACAACACCATCGCCACGTTCTGGAACGAGAGCAACGGGGTCAGCGTCCACTACGTGGTGGACACCGACGGCACGGTCTACCAGTGCCTGCACGAGAAGGACGTGGCCTTCCAGAACGGCAATTTCTGGTACAACCAGCGGACGATGGGCATCGAGCACGTCGGCGTGGACGCCACCGGCTACCAGTGGTACAACGCCGCCGAGTACCTCGGCTCCGCCAAGCTCGCCGCCTACCTGCTGACCAAGTACAACATCCCGCTCGACCACGAGCACGTGATGTCACACGGCACCACCCCGTCGCCGACGCTCGGCACCTCACCCAACCACGTGGACCCCGGACCGTACTGGCTATGGGACTACTACCTCGCCCTGATCAACCAGCAGGGGGTGCCGTTCGCCACCGGCCCCGCGCCGTCCGGGGTGATCAGGCTCAACCCCGCTTCCGGCCAGCAGCCGGACGGCTCCAGCGGCACGGAGACAACCTCCAACTTCAACTTCTTCTCCCTGTACACCCAGCCATCCACGGCGTCAGCGCTGCTGCATTCCAAGGGCAGCCCCGGCGACATCACCGACGAGAGCAACAACGTCGAGACGATGATCAGCTACGTCGTCCTGGCCCAGCAGCCGGACGAGGCGGGCACCGGCGACACGATGTACGAGATCTGGTATGGCGCCACGCTGTCGTCGTCTAGCTGGACCGCGACCGGGACCCTGGCGTGGATCGCCGCGCCGCCGGGCTCGGCCGAGCAGGGCTACGGCACCGTCGTCACGCTGACCGGCAAGGGCAGCAAGAGCGCCAGCGTGTACGGCGAGCCCGGCGGCACCAGCGGCAATGTCATCGGGGCCACGCCCAAAGGCTCACAGTACTTGTCGCCGTGGTCGGTGCCGGTATCCGGCCAGACCTGGTACGCCATCAACTTCAACCACCGCCAGGAATGGGTTCCCGCCTCCGAGGTCAGCTCCACCCGCACGACCTGACCCCCGCAGCAGCGCCCGGGCATCCCGGCATTTTGCCGCCCGGCCCTCGCGCCCGGCCCTCGCACCCGGCCCGCCGGCTCCCGGCCGGCAGATCGCAGCCGCAGGGCAGGCGCCGCGGAGCTCGGCAGCGCGCCCGCCGGGTTAGGACGTGTCCCGTAGTACGTGTCCGGTAGATCTTCTTGTGTGAGGCCGCGGAGCCAGATCCAGATCGCGGCCACGTCGATGGTGCCGCGGCAGGCGCAGTCCCCGTGCCGGGCCAGTTCCCCGAGGCCGACCTCGGCCAGACTGGACATCCCTGGTGCGGGACCGGGCGGGCCGAATCGCAGCCGGCCGGTGATTCCCTCGCCGCAGGCGTCGGGCGAGGCGGTGAGCAGCGATCGGCTGCGGGTCAGGTTCGCGAGCCTGGCCACGGCGACATCGGGGCTGGCATCCAGCATCACCTCATCGGCTGCGAAACATCAGCCCGGTGAACACGGCCAGGTGATCACCAGGCGATCCTGGCCGCGGTGTCCGAGGCGGCCGGCGTTGACGTCCATGACCTGTCCCGGTTGCTGAGCGTCGAGCATCCCGACGTGGCCGGCACCGTGCTGCCCGCGCTAACCGCCCGGCTCGCCGCCACCGGGCAGCAAGACCCACACCCGCGCCATATACCAGAAACTCGCCGTGTCCTCCCGGTCAGCGGCGCTAGCACGAGCCCGCGACCTCGGCATCCTTTAGCGCTCACGGACCGCTGCCCAAGGGTTCGTCCCTGGCCGGACGGTTCCAGGGGAACCTTCGGCCCTCGACACCTGGGGCCGGGCATGCGAGTCTCGGCGTAGCGGACGAAGGGTGTGCGGACGATCTCCCATTGTGATGGCCTGTTGCCTGGACGTCAGGGCCGGGACCCGGTCCTGACGATCCGTGCCTTCCCTGGCCGTCTTCCTCGTTTAGCAAGGCGCCGCAGTGGGGGAGGCGCCTGCCTGGCAGCGCGCCTGCCAGTCCTTATCCCCGGCTCACCGGCCGCGGCACTCCTACCGCGAGCTGCCGTTTATCGTGCCGGCCCCGCCGTGAACTGTGTCCGTGTTCCTCATGCTGCCCCCGGCTGGCCGGGACCGCCGGTCCCGGCCAGGGACAGCGCTACCCGAAGGAGAACCCCATGTCGCATTCACTCCTGCGCAACGCCTGGCTGCACCGCCGCGCCGTCGCGGCCGGAGCCTCGGTGTGCGCCCTGGCCGCGGCCGGCGCGCTGGCGGTGACCGGCACCGCCCAGGCCACCGGCCTGCCAGCGTCCGCGGGCCGGGCGGCCTGCCGCGCCGCCACCCTCAAGGGCACTTACCTGTTCGCCGGCAGCGGATGGACGGTCTCAGGCGGGGAAAACACCCCGACGGCGTTCGCCGGCTCCGAGCGCTTCAACGGCGCCGGCAAGGTCGCCGGAAGCTCCACCTTCAGCTCCGGCGGCACCATCTTCCCGCGCAGCGCATTCACCGGCACCTACACCGTCACCCGCGGCTGCACCGGCACCCTGACGATCGGCACCACCCTGCACTTCGACGTGTACCTGGCACCCTCCGGAGCCACCTTCACCTACGTCCAGACCGACCCTGGCTCCGTCAGCGCCACCACCGAAAACCGCGCCACCCGCACCTGACAACCACCGCGAACCATCTCGCGGTCCTCGGCATCGGCCATCACCGGAGGGGGCAGCCGGCCGACGCCGCCCGCCCCGGACGGTGAAGGCTGGTCGGGTGCATCCGGCGCCGCGGCCACGGCAGGTCCACCCCGAATCCCGGCTCTCTGCTCTTGCGGTATCCGGGCAGGCAGGTGATCGTCAGAGGTGACGATGTAAAGGTGTACGGGTGATCACATGTGGTGATCACCGGTTCTCGTCAGGGCCTGGTCCCCGCCCCGCCGGCGGAGCCTGTGCCATGCCGTATTCCCTTGCCGCGACAGCCGCCGGACCGCGCCGTGCGGCGCCGCCGGACCGCGCTGCCACGCCGCAGCGCGGCCGGAGGGGTACTGCGTCGCCGTCCCGCTCGTCGATCAGGAATCTTGGGAGGCAGGATGAACAGTCAGGACACAGGCCGTCAGCTGGGCTAGCTGGGAACCGGGCCGGCTCGGCTCGGCGCTAGCCCGCCGGCTGCTCTGAGCGGGCTGCGACGTCACCGTCTACGATCTCACCGGGGCGAACGCGGAAGCGCTCGCCGGGCACGGCGCGAAGACCGCCGCGGTCGCGGCGGCCTTGGCCGGCACCGACATCGTCTTCGTCACCGTCGGTACCTCCCAGGACCTGATCGATGCGCTGCTAGGCCCCCGGCCGAGGACGCCAGCGCGGACACGCACTGCACCAAGCCCACCGGAAAAGACCCGGCAGACACCACAGCGCACCCGGTGAAGGGCGCGCGCCGCCGGTTTCGGTGCCGGGCCCGGGCGCTGCGGCGGGCGGCATGAGCCAGCAGGGTGCCTGCCACAATACTTACAGTCCCAGCACCTGGCCGGTAGCCTGGCCAGGCAGAACGATCATCGGAAAAGATCATGAATAAGTTGGATCGTACATATAAACACTGCTGCTGTATCAGCAGTAGCTAGGCAACCACGTCGTATTTGGCGGCGCGGCCTTACTGAGGGCCCTTGCCCGGCTGGACGGTCTGGACGCCGAGGATGCGGACGGCCTCGGCCGTGCTTGAGCAGGCCGGGGCGGTGAAGCGGATGTAGAGCGCGCCGAACTGGCCCGGCGGGTAGACCCTCAGCCAGTGCGCCGTGACCAGGCTGCATTGCGCTGCCGGGAAGTTCATCGCGTTGACGACCTGCAACAGCGCGTGAGCGGTGCCGCCGGGAGCGAGGGTCACCAGGCGCCTGCCGAGCGTGCTGTCCTCTCTCGCCGCCAGGCCGATCCGGGTGCCCCCGACCTTGGTGACGAAGGACACGCCGGGATACCCGTACAGCGCGCACGTGGTGCTGGAGACGTTGGTGAACTCGACCGGGTAGTAGGTGCTGCCGGCCGCGCCGCCGCCCTGGCCGAGGGACGCCTGCAGCGCTGAGGTAGCGCACCCTGGCTGGCCAGCCGACGGCGAGGCCGCAGTCGGGGCGGGAGTGCTGGCCGGCGCCGCGGGCGAGGCTGGCGTCGGGCTGGCCACCGTGACCGTCGCGGTGGGCGCGGGGGACGGGCCGGCGGCCGAGCCGCAGGCCGTAGCCAGCACGCCAGCGCAGGCGAGGACAGCCGCGATGACCAGCCGCCTGGCCAGCGTGCCCGATGACGTCAGCACGGAGTTCGTCCTTGGTGGATGAGGACTGCATGATCCATGCGTCTGAGTATGGCGCTCCCGGCCGCGCCATGTGCGGCGCCGGCTCCCGGCACGGTCACGGTCTGGGCACGGACGCTCACTGCCGGCAGCAAGCAGATCCGCGGCCCGCGCTCTGGCGGCAGCAGACGGGAAGGGTAGCGTCGGACCAATACGGTCCATATCGCAGGAGGCGCCCGTGCCCGGCAGCCCGCCCTTCACCACCCGGCCGCAGCTGGCCGGCACCTTCGGCATGGTGGCGTCGACCCACTGGCTGGCCACCGCGGCGGGCATGGCGGTGCTCGAGAAGGGCGGCAACGCATTCGATGCCGCCGTGGCGACCGGCCTGGTACTGCAGGTCGTGGAACCCCATCTCAACGGGCCAGCCGGGGAAGTCCCGGTGATCGGCTTCGACGCCGCGGGGGGCGAGGTGTTCGTCCTGGACGGGCAGGGGCCCGCCCCGGCAGCTGCCGACCTCGCGGCGTTCAGCGCGCTGCGGATCGACCTGATTCCCGGCACCGGGCTGCTCGCGGCGTGCGTTCCCGCCGCGTTCGGGACCTGGATGCTGCTGCTGGCGCGGCACGGCAGCCTCCGGCTGCGGGACGTGATGGAGTACGCCATCGGCTATGCCAGGGACGGGTACCCGATGCTCCCCACCGCCAGCGCGGCGATCGCCGCCATGGCCGGCACCTTCCGCGACCACTGGCCGACCTCGGCCGAGATCTACCTAGCGGGGGGAGAGCCGGCACCTGGTAGCCGTTTCGCGAATCGTGTCCTGGCCGACGTCTACAGCCGCATCCTGGACGAGGCGGAAGCCGCGGGCAGTGATCGCGAAGCGCAGATCGAGGCGGCCCGGCATGCCTTCTACGAGGGGTTCGTGGCCGAGGCGATCGAGGCTTACCTGGAGGTCGCCGAGGTGATGGATGTCACCGGGCGGCGCAACCGCGGCCTGCTCAGCGGCGGCGACCTGGCCGCGTGGCGGGCGTCCGCCGAGGCCCCGGCGACGTTTGGCTACGGCGGTCTTACCGTGTGCAAGACCGGGCCGTGGGGCCAGGGCCCGGTGTTCCTCCAGCAGCTCGCGCTGCTGGACGGCTTCGACCTGGCGGGGATGTCGCCCGGCAGCGCCGACTTCATCCATGTCGTCACCGAGTGCGCCAAGCTGGCCTTCGCCGATCGCGAGGCCTGGTACGGCGACCCGCGCTTTACCGACATCCCGCTGGCCGCCCTGCTGTCGCCGGAGTACTCCGGCCAGCGACGGCGGCTGGTCGGCGACCAGGCGTCGGCCGGGCTGCTGCCCGGCTCGCCGGGCGGAGCTGATCCCCGGCTGCCCGGATACGCGCTGGCCGGATTCGACGGGCAGGCGGCCGTTGCCTCAGCCGGCTCTGGCTCTGGCTCGGGCTCGGGCTCGGGTGAGCCGACCATGGCGGGCTCGGCGGGGCAGGCAACGCGGGGGGCGCCCGAGCTGGGGCCCGGCGATACCTGTCACCTGGATGTGGCGGACCGGTTCGGCAACCTGGTCTCGGCGACGCCGAGCGGCGGCTGGCTGCACAGCTCGCCGGTCGTCCCCGGACTCGGGTTCTGCCTGGGAACGCGGGCGCAGATGTTCACTCTGACCCCTGGCTTCGCGAGCACGCTGGCGCCGGGCCGGCGGCCGCGGACCACGCTGTCGCCGAGCCTGGCGCTGCGCGACGGCGAGCCCTACATGGCCTTCGGGACGCCGGGCGGGGATCAGCAGGACCAGTGGACGCTGTCGTTCTTCCTCAACCACGTGCTCTTCGGGATGAACCTGCAGGAGGCGATCGACGCGCCGGCCTTCCACACCGACCATTTCCCCTCGTCGTTCTGGCCGCGCGGGTCAGTGCCGCGCTCGCTGTCAGTGGAGGCCAGGGTGGACGCGACGGTGATTGCCGAGTTGCGGCGGCGCGGGCACGAGGTGGACGTCCGGCCGCCCTGGTCGCTCGGCCGGGTCAGCGCCGCCGCCCGCGACGGCGGGTTCCTGTACGCGGGCGCGAACGCGCGCGGCATGCAGGGGTACGCGGCGGGCCGCTAGGCGGCCAGCTAGAACGGCAGGGCGAGGCCGCCGACGATGACGGCAGCGATCGCGGCGAGCACCCGCAGCAGCACCGATCCGGATCCGGTGCCGAGCGGGGGCAGCGCCGCCGCGCCCACCGCGAGCACGAGCAGGCCGGCCCCGGCTGAGAGCAGGAGGAGCTGGGGGCGCAGTGCCCGCGGGGACGCACGGCTCTCCCCGCAGTGGACGGCGAGCAGGAATGCCACCAGGGCAGCGCCCAGGATGGCCGTATGCCAGGGCCGGGAGCGATGCAGCGCCTCGAGCACGAGAACGGCGACGATCATGCCCTCGCCCCATGGCACCCCGGCGACGATGGCCGCCACGTACCGCGCGGCGCGTGTCACCAGGGGCTCGTAGATCGGCTCCGGGATCCGCACGTCGCCGACCGTCAGCTGCAGGACGCTCAGGATGGCGCAGACGGCCCCGGCCAGGAGCGCGGGCCGGGCTCCGGCGCCGGCGCTGGCGAGCGGGATGGCCGACCAGGCGACAATGGCGGCGGCGAGCAGGGCGACAGCCGCGAGCGCCCTGGCCGAGAGGCCATGACGCGGCAGCAGGTCCTGGCGGATCGGCTGGTCGCTGATCATCGCCGGGTCACCATGACTCTGCGGGTATAGGGGGCGAGCGACTCGTCCAGGCTCTGCTGCCCATCCCAGTGCACGACCGGGATGCCGAGCTCGGTGAGCGAGAATCTCATGGCCTCCTGCTCCATCCGCCAGATCCGCCGGGTGAGATCGGACAGCAGGCCCGGCGACCGGGACGGCTCGGCGTTGAGGACGTCGACAACGAGCACGGCGAAGCCGCGCTCGCGCAGGTCACGCAGAGCCTCGACCAGCCGGGCGTCCAGCAGCGGGCTGAACACCATGATCAGCGCTCCCGAGGGCAGCGCTGCCCTGGGCAGCCGGGCGAGCCGGGCCGCCCGCTCCCAGCCGCCCGGGCTGGCCACCATCAGGTCCATGAGCCGGCGGAAATGCCGCTGGCCGGTGCCGGGGCCGATCCAGCTCAGCCGTCCGGCGAAGACGATCAGCCCGACCCGGTCCCTGGCCGCCAGGTAGGCCCTGATGGTGCCCGAGGCGGCGCGGTAGGCGAGATCGATCGAGCTCGATCCAGGCTCGCCGACGTCGGAGGAGGCATCAACGATCACGACGACGTTCTGGGCGCGTTCGGCGGCGAACGTATTCAGCTGCAGGGTCCCCCGCCGGGTGGTCGCGGGCCAGTTGATCCGCCGCTGACGGTCGCCCGGCACGAACTCGCGAACCCCGGCGAACTCGATTCCCTCGCCAGGAATCCGGGCCGCGTGCTCGCCGAGCGTGCTGGGCAGCCTGCTGAGCAGGATCTTGCTGTCCTGCCGGGCGGGCCGCGGGTTGCAGTCAATCCGCGGCAGGCCCGCCGTGACGGTGCCCTGCGCCAGCCGCCACCGATCTCGCAGGACAATCTCCAGGCTGCCGACCGGCCGCTGTCCCCAGCGCTCGACGCGAAACGGCAGCCGGACCGAGCTGCCTTCGGCGACGGGATTCCCGGGGGTGATCGCGTTGGCGGCCCGCACGCGCATCTCGACGGTGTAGTCGCCATATCCGCTGAGCGTCACCACGACCGCCGCGTGATCACCCTCGACGACCTGCCGGGCCGTGAGCCGCAGCTCGAGACCGATCCTGGCCGGCCGGGGCGGCCTGCCCGGCCGCCAGGCCAGCAGGAGCATGGCCGCGGGCGCTGCGGCGCCCGCGAACTCGGGTCTGCGGGTGACGACCGCGATGACCAGCCCGGCGAGCGCGAGAGTAATCAGCCGCTCGGCATGCTTGGAGAGGGTCCAGCGGATCTCGGCAGGCGGCGTGGCTGCGGCTGCGGCTCCCGAGCCTGCGGCTCCCGAGCCTGCGGCCCCCGAGCCTGCGGCCCCCGAGCCTGCGGCCTCCAAGCCTGCGACAGAGCTCATCGGAATCAGCGGCCGGCCGCGGCAGCGGGGTCGGTGCGAGGCGTGGGGACGGCCGCCAGCAGCCTGGCGACCACGTCGTCGGCGCTCACCTGACGGACCCACAGCTCGGGCCGCAGCGTGATCCGGTGGGCCAGCGCCGGCACCGCGATGCTCTTGACGTCGTCAGGTATGACGTAGTCCCGCAGTCGCAGCAGTGCCTGGCCTCTGGCCAGCTGCACCAGCGCAAGCCCGCCGCGGGGGCTTGCGCCGACCTGGATCTGCGGGTGCTCCCTGGTCGCCCGGATGATCGACACCACATACTCCAGCAAGTCGGGCGAGACCTCGACCTGCTCGAGCGAGTCACGCATGACCAGCAGCTCGGCGGCGCTGGTGACCTGACTCAGGGTCGCGTTCTCGGCCTTGCGGTCGAGGCGGCGCTGCAGCATCGCGACCTCGTCGGCTGAGGCCAGGTAGCCGAGCCGCAGCCGCATGATGAATCTGTCGAGCTGGGCCTCGGGAAGCTCGTAGGTCCCCTCGTACTCAATCGGGTTATCGGTGGCCAGCACCACGAAGGGCTGCGGGAGCTGCCGGGTGACGCTGTCCATGCTGACCTGGCCCTCGCCCATGGCCTCCAGCAGCGCGGCCTGGGTCTTGGGCGGCGTGCGGTTGATTTCGTCCGCAAGCAGCAGCTGGGTGAAAACCGGGCCAGGGCGGAAGACCATCTCGCCGCTGCGCTGGTCATACAGGGGTGCGCCGACGACGTCGGAGGGCATCAGGTCCGGGGTGAACTGGATGCGGGCGAAGTCCAGGCCGAGTACCCGGGCGAAGGACCGGGCAATGAGCGTCTTGCCGAGGCCGGGCAGGTCCTCCAGCAGGATATGGCCCGCCGCCAGGATGCCGATCAGGACCAGCTCGAGGGCCCGGCGGTTTCCCACGACCGCCCGCTCGATCTCGTCCAGCACCGCCGCGGCACGCTCGGCGGTCTGGCCGGGGGTGCGGGTCAGCTCTGTCACAGTCGCTCCAGTCGCTCGATCAGGGTGGCCAGCATTCGGGGCCGGATGCCCGGCTGCTCGTCGGTACTGGCGGCAGCCGGGCGGGCCGGATCTAGCCAGAACCACAGGTCGCCGCCCGCGCCGCCGGGGAACAGCGCCCGCCGGGCAGCTTCCGGGTCCTGGTCGAGGCTGATGCCGTGGCGCTCGGCTAGCCGGGCGGCCAGCAGGCGCTGCAGGGTCCCGCGCAGTTCCAGGTCGAAGCCGGCCAGGGAGGCAGTAGCCGCGACCAGGCCGGTGCGCTTCCGGAAGAAGCCGCTGAACGACGACGGGGCGTGCTCGGCGCCCATATCCGAGTCGGCGTGCGGCGGGTCTGGCTCGGACGTCGCCATGCCGCGCAGCAGGACGAGCGCGATACCGCAGGCGAAGATCAGGACAGCGGCCGGAGCGCCGGGGCCGGCGAATGCGTAGCCCGCGAGGCTGACCGCGGCCACGAGCAGCGCGGCGATCACGAGCTCTGGCCAGCTGGCCAGCCAGCCCTGGCCAGCCTGGTCAGCGTCGCCTCCGGAGCCTGAGCCGGAGCCGGAGCCGGAGCCGGCCGTCCGGCCGGGCGTTGCCACGCGGCTCATCTGCCCGCCGTCCCCGCGCCTGGCCGTGCCGTCCCGGCGCCTGGCCCTGCTGCCAGTGCCGCCAGCGCGTCCTCGGCGGCCGCCTTGCGCGAGGCCGGCAGCGGATGGCTGGAAAACCGCGCCTCGTAGAACAGCGCAGTGAGCTGTCCCGCGGCCTGGCCGTAGACCAGCCCCGCTGACGCTGCCCTGGCCAGCAGCTCATCGGGAGTCTCGGCGTCGCCCCGCGCCGCGCCCGCCTCGGCCAGGCTGCGCTCCATCGCGACGTAGCAGGCGATGATGGCGGCCCTCGCGTCATCGACCTGGCGCAGCGCGGTCTGGCCCGACTGCAGCGCCCGGCGGAGCTCGTCCTGCTGGTCATCGGGCACGTCGCCGGGCCGGAGCGCAGTGGCCAGCCGGCGGCGCTTGTACGCCAGGATGAGGCAGGCGACGATCACCGCCAGCAGGGCAACGCCGAGCAGCCCGTAAAGGACAATGATCTCGGCGTGCCCAGACGGGGCCGCGCCGCGCCCGAACTCCCGCCGCGGCGTCCCAAGGCGGACGCGGCGCGGTGCCGGACGGGCATGCGTGCGCACGTGCAGCTTGGCCAGGACGGTAAACGCGATCGAGACCGGAGTCAGTACCAGCCCTAGGAAGAGCGCGATCCGCAGCCAGTCCCTGAGCCGCGCGGCCGGCTGCACGCCGGCCGGCGCGTGCGCGCCCCTCCTGGCGACCGCGAACATCAGGGCCGCGAGGACGACTTCCAGCGCGGCACCGATCAGCGTGCCGTGGCGATGCCAGGCCCCGTGGAAGCTGACCGACGGGTTGGCCCCGCGGATTCCTGCGATGACCAGGGCGATCAGCAGGGCCGCTGCCACCACCCGCCCAGGGCGCGGGGCGACCGCGCGGGAGCGCTGAGCACCGGAGTCCTGCGTCATGCCGTCGAGTCCTCCGCGAGAAGCCTGGCTGCCCCGGTCCGGCATCGTCACCAGAACCATACCGACTTGCCGTACTGCCGGCAGCGCCGCTCTGTGCTACCGCGGATGCAGGCAGGATCAGCCTGCCGGCTGATGACAGCGCGCCCGGGCGGGCGGAAAGGTAGGAACGCGCGTCGAAGCGCCCGGCCCGGCCCTGGAAGGGATACGGTTCCGGCACCTTTCCGAACAGACGAGAGCGAGGCGGACGACAACGTGACCGCCGATCCATCACTGAGTGTGCCGCACCCGCCGGGGGCATCGGATCCGCTGGCATCGGATCTACCCGCGCCGGTCATCGCCACGGCCGCGCTGACCAAGCGCTATCCGGGCCCGGTCACCGCGCTCGACCAGCTGACGTTTGCCGTCAGGCCCGGCATCACCGGCCTGGTCGGCTCCAACGGCGCGGGCAAGTCAACGCTTATCAAGATCCTTCTCGGGCTGCTGACGCCCACCAGCGGGACAGCGAGCGTGCTCGGCAACGACTGCGCCGCGGGCGGCTACCAGATCAGGATGCTGACCGGGTACATGCCCGAGCATGACTGCCTGCCGCCGGACGTCACCGCGACGGAGTTCGTCGCG
>Ga0209871_1000126_pt1 | contig 23972 bp, 23 predicted proteins | sample OrgsoiDNA2013045_FD_185795 | JGI IMG/M metagenome (GOLD analysis project Ga0209871, IMG submission 185795) | Permafrost soil microbial communities from the Arctic, to analyse light accelerated degradation of dissolved organic matter (DOM) -... | ecosystem: Environmental > Terrestrial > Soil >... | reverse complement strand
ATGTCGGTGTTCGAGGCGGCGATGCCCGAGGAGGTCGCGGCGCCCTACCGGTCGGCGCTGCGGCGGCTCACCGACGCGGCGCCGGCCATGCCGGGCGAGGCCGCCCGCCGGATAGTCGCCGCTGACCTCGCGGTTGCCTACGGGCCGGGCTGGCAGGAGCGGCTGGTGACATTCGACGATATACCGGCAGCGGCGGCCTCGATCGGCCAGGTGCACCGCGGGCGATGGCGCAACGACGTCGGCCAGATCGTCGACGTGGCGGTGAAAGTGCAGTACCCGGGTGTAGGCAAGGCACTGCGCTCAGACCTCCGCCAGGCCCGGCTGCTGGCGCGGGTGATGGCCCGGCTCACCAGACTGAACGTGTCCGGACTGGCGGACGAGCTGGCCAGCCGGATCGTCGAGGAACTGGACTATGTCCGCGAAGGCCGCGTCCAGACGCAGGTCGCGGCCGCGTTCACGCGCCGCGTCCCGGAGGCACTCGCGGCAGCCCGCGCCGCCGGAGTACACGAGCCGCCGGGCCGGACCAGCGTCACGGTCCCGGCCGTGTACGCCGCCACACCACGGGTGCTCATCACCGGCTGGCTGGAAGGGGCGAGCCTGTCCGCGCTGCTGGACGGGCGGACGGATCTGCTTCCGGCGGGCTGGCGCGAGCTCGACAGCGGCGACGCGGCGGACCTGGCCGCGCGGCTGCTCAGCCACGCCATCTACGCGCCCGCGGCGTGCACCGGCTGGATGCACGCCGACCTGCACCCGGGCAACTTCCTGCTCCTCCCCGGCGGCCGGCTGGGCATGCTGGACTTCGGCGCGGTCGCCGCCGTCCCCGGCGGCATCCCGGCGCCGTTCGGGCAGCTCGCCGCCGCCGTGCTCGCCGACGACGGACCAGCCGCGATCAGCCTGGCCCGGCAGGTCGGGGCGCTCCCCCCCGACGCCCAGGCCGATCCACGGCTGATCCTCGAGCTACTGCACCCCATCGTGGCCACCGCGGCCGCCGGCCGCTTCACCTACTCCCGGCCCTGGCTGCGCAGGCTCATGGCCCACCTCGCCGAGCCGCGCTTCGCCCCGGCATTGCGCAACCTGACCCCGCCCCCCGAATACGCCCTGGTCTGGCGCGCGACGCTCTCAGCCGCCGGGCTCTTCGCGCAGCTAGGCGCGACCGTGCCCACCCGCGGATTCCACCTGGCCTACTCCCCAGGGTTCCGCGGCGGCATCCCCCCCGCCCCGGCCATGACGGGCGGGCCAGCATCCCCGCCGCGCCAGCTGAATGGCGCTAGCCCCCTGGCCCGCATACCGGCCGCCGCAGGTCAGGTCTGGTAGGGCAAAGATGCGGGTCGGCAGCCTCGGGATGGGGCCGACTGGGCACCATGGTTCCCGGCACCGTGGCTAAGCGAAAGCTTCGCTCAGGGGCGAGCGTGGCAGGGCAGGATGCATCCTTCGACCCCGGCCGGAGAAATCTGGCATCAACAGGCGCTCGCAGCTCCGGCGTTCCCGTGATCCTCGCTGGGGACTTGCCGGACCACACCACGTTGGCCTAGCTGGTCTTGTCAGTGAACAGACCGGCCCCTGAGCGCCTCAGGAGAGGCTGGGCAAGGTTTCCCGTACCGATTCCAGCCGCCAGCGGACCCGGCGCGACCAGGCACCCGGCCGCACCAGGCACGGCCGCATGCTGCCTTGCAGGCGGGGCGGCTCGTCGGCGAAGGCACCGCCATCGGGTGTACGGCCAGCAGCGGCGACGAACAATCCCCGGCCACCCCGTGTCGCCTGGCCTGCCTGCGGGCAGGCCCGGCCGGTACTGCATCCGTTTGAGCCGGGTTGCGCCCTGCGAGGATCGCTGGTGACGCCCAGCTGGACAGCGGCCGGGAACAGGACACTGGCACGCGCCGCAGCAGCCCATAAGGAGGGCAGCCTGCCAGCGGACGCGGACGCGACCATAACAACACCCGCCAGCATCCAAGCCGACCTTGCGGCACGGACTGACACGCACATGAACCGGCTGCACCATTGTTCGCATCGAGGGGGTCAGGGGTTCAAATCCCCTCAGATCCACCAAAAAACCGCAGGTCAGAGCTAGAGATACCGGCGCCCGCTGGGATGTTTATATTGAGCTTATCTCTGGATAGAATCGTTATACCTCTACCAGAAGGGAGGTGAGCCCGTGCGCCGTGCGCATACGTTCTCCAGGCAGACGCTGGACGGTGCTCGCGTGCTCGGGCTGAGGATCGCTGAGGGGCGCCGATCGCGCCGATGGACGCAGGCTGAACTCTGCGAGCGTGCTGGCGTCTCCAAGGCCACGGTACGCAACGCAGAGCACGGAGTACCGACGGTAGCCGTCGGCGTCATGTTCGAGCTCGCGACGCTGGTCGGCGTGCACCTCTTCGGGATCCCGCCTGGCCAGTTGCCGGGCCTCGCTGCCCGTGAACGCGAGCGCCTTGCGCTCTTGCCAGCGCACGTCTATCCGCGCCACGTAGCCGACGATGACGAGTTCTGACCCGCGGCAGGCCTTCGCCTGGACCTGGCTGCCCGGCGCAAGCGAACCCGTGGTGGCCGGCCGCATCGACGCCGAAGGGCCGATGCACACATTCACATACGCGCGCTCCTACCGGCAGCGCCGGGACGCCATGTCCTTGTACGAGCCAGAGCTACCGCTTGGGGCGGGACCACTGCGGCCGGTCGGTGACCTCACGATCGCCGGCTGCTTGCGTGATGCCGCTCCGGATGCCTGGGGGCAGCGGGTGATTCTGGCCCGCCATCTCGGGCATTTGACCATGGCGAGCGATGTGAGCGAGCTGAGCCAGCTGACATATCTCCTGGCGTCAGGAACAGACCGAATCGGGGCGCTGGACTTCCAGGACAGCCCCACCGAGTACGCACCGCGGCCCACGTCGTCAGCAACCCTCGAGCAGCTGATGAGCGCCGCCGCCGACATCGAGAATGGCCGCCTGCTGCCACCCGCGCTCGCCGAAGCGCTCACCAGGGGCACATCTATCGGCGGAGCCCGGCCAAAAGTGCTGCTGACCGACAGGGGCCGGGACCTGATCGCAAAATTCTCATCCACGACCGACATCCGGCCGGTCGTGAAAGCCGAGGGAGTCGCGATGGACCTGGCGCGTCGCGTCGGGTTGAACGTCGCCCCTGTCCAGGTAACGGAGGTTGCAGGCAAGGACGTGCTCCTGGTTGAAAGGTTCGACCGGCCCGGAGATGGCCAGCGGCGCCATCTGGTGTCGGCGCTGACGATACTTGGGCTGGACGAATTCACCGGAGCGCGGTACGCCAGCTACGCGGATCTTGCCGACCACATCCGCCAGTCGTTCACTAGCCCGGCAGCCACACTCCGAGAACTGTTCTCTCGCATCGTGTTCAACATCCTGGTCGGCAACACCGACGATCACCCGCGCAACCACGCCGCGTTCATCAATGCCGACGGCAGCCTCACGCTCAGCCCGGCGTACGACGTATGCCCACAACCCAGATCCGTCCCCCAAGCCAATCAGGCGATGGCGATCGGCCGCGACGGACAGCGCACCAGCCAGATCATCACCTGCCTCACGGCCTGCGAGACATACCTGCTTAGCCCCGCGCAAGCCCAGGAGATCATCGACGAGCAGATCGAGATCATCCGCACTCAGTGGGACGAAGCTGCCCATGCTGCCCGGCTCACCGAACTCGACCGGCGGCAACTCTATGGACGGGAGATCCTGAACGAGTTCATCTTCCGCAGATAGCCAGGCGGCTGTCGAAGGTACACGCACAGCGCGGAGATCATCAGACCGCCATCGGGACGGTTCTTTGTTTCCGAGAAGCTACGGTCCGTGAGCCGACCCAGCAGTTCGCCCATCGCCGCACGGTCTGCCTGAAGATCAAATTCCATGGCGGCTGGCCCGTCCGGTGTGCCAGTACCGCATTCAACTCGGTGTACGTCGTAATCGGGTCAGGCTTACGTGCCCGGCTGACTAGGAAATCCCGCCCTGCAGCCTCCAGTTCAGCCCACTCGGTCTCCGTGCGGTCGTACCTCTGCCCGTCATTCACCGAAGTCGCCTCCGCCGCTCCCGTGTTCGATTACCGCCCGCGTCCTACGACGTCACGGAGTCTGCGAGGATGTCCCAGCGCTGATGCCATTGCTTAATGCGGTCAAGTTCGAGGGCATGGTGCTCGCTTGCCGGATTCCGTGGCCGGACGCCGCCTATGCTTTCAAGCCAGGCGTCGTGGTGGCGCTTGACGTCATCACGGACCCATTGGGCTGGGGCGATGTAGAAGTCTGGATAGTCGCGAGTGAGGTCGACGAAGATGACGGTTACAGCGTCTTGGACGACGGGGCGGTTGGCGTTGAGCTGCCAGGGTGAGCCTGGTTGGCGGCGTGAGCTGACTTGGGCGATCCGGTCGTCGATTATCAGCCGGGTCTGCGGGCCGGCGAGATGGACGTCGCGGTAGCCGCGGGCAAGTGCTCCGGCGGCGGCGCTGAAGCGGGCGTAGTCGTGTACCTGGTGGTTGCCGAGGTTCCGGAGGTCTGTTGCCGGTGTTGAGGCGTCAGGATCGGTGACTGCCGCGAGGTGTTCCAGCTGCTCGCCCAGGGACCGGTAGGTCGCGCGGAGCTGGGATAGGGCGTCGCGGGCGTCAAGTGTGGCGGGCCTGGCAATAACGCGAGTTGGAATGCCTTGCTCGGGCTTGGCGAGCAGTCCTTTGTCCACGAGGACCTGTTGGGCTGCCCTGACGGTGCCGAACGAGACCCCGTACTCGTCGGCTAGCTCTTGGAGGCCCGGGATGGGCTCGTTGATATCCCAGTCCCCAGATGCGATCCTGCGCTCCATGCGCTCGGCTACCTGGGCAGTCTTGGTCATTCCTGGCTTGGGCTCCATAGCTCTTTCCTCCCTAGTGTAGTGACTAAGCACATACCCTACAGTAGTGATTGATGGGCAGCGACCGTGCCGCGCTGGTCCGGTACATGCTGCTGCTCACGTTCGCCCACGCGCTGATCCGCGAGTTCGCCCTGGAATGCGGCTATAGCGCGTCCGGCATCGCCGAGCAGATCTACGCCAGCTCCGGGGGCGCGCCGATGGCCGGGATCATGCTCTACACGGCCGCCCCGGACAGCGAGGGCACGCTGGGCGGCCTCGTCGCGGTGGGCAAGCGGGACCGCCTCGGCAGCCTCATCGAGACGGACTCTTGGACGCTTACGCCGCAGCCGCAGAGCGGCTCCGCTCGCCCCATCAGTCCGGGCGGGCGTCTTGTGGAGAGACCCGCTGGCGAGTGTTGCCAAAGCCGGCCGGTGCTGGGAAGAGGCTGGCATCGGGTGGGCTGTCACGAGCGCACTGTCGGCCGCGGTCTGGGCTCCGGTCATGACCGAGGTGACGCCGATGGAGGTGTACGTGCCGGCAAGACTCCCGGCGACCTTCGAAGGGCCCTCTTCGCAGCGGGGCTGGAGGAAATGGAAGGCGGCGGCAGGCTGCAATTGCGGCCGTTTCCCACTCCGGGCCCGAGGATTACCACGAACATCGGGCCGGGACTACGTTCGGTGCTGTGGCCCCGCGCATATGCCGACCTGCGCACAGCAGGGGTCCGGGGCGAGGACGCCGCAGATCATCTACGCGAGGAGATGTCGCATGGCTGACGAGGATCCTCCGCGCTCGCTGGCTGCAAGGGCAGCAGCGGAACTGGCACTCGTCCGAATCGCCGACTACTACGGCGGAGGACTCGAGTTCGTCCTGCTTGGCGGACTCGTGCCGGCCCTACTTTGCGCTCAGTCGTCGTTGGTCAGGGTCTTGCACTACCGGATCCGTGACTCGTTCGGCACGCTGGGTGCCGTTGCCGGATCGCGACCCTCCCGGATGACGGTGGAGCTTTCGTACCACCAAAGTTGATCAGTCGGATGATCAGCGATGGGAGACCGACGTCCGTCTTGTCAACCCTGGCTCACCAGGAGAAACGAGGTCTTGGACAAGCTCAAGTACCGGGAGCCGCGGGGGTTCTGTCCGGTGGTGCGCTAACGGGTCACCCTGGTTGGCTTGGGGCGGCCGACTTGCGCCACCCGAGGGCGCGGAGCGCCTTGGCGTAGAGGAGGAAGCAGCTGGCGCGGACCTGATTGCGCCGGCATTGCCGCGGCTGCAACGGGACTGCAATGCGTGGGGGGACTATGTTGGTGACCAGACTTTCCGGCGTGCCGGTATATGCGAGATTGTGCCGTCTGTCCGGTGGGCTGCGAGCCGGAACAGCTGTGAGGGAGGGGTGACATGAGTTTCTCGGTCGAGGGGGACTATTTCGAGGTGTGCAACTGCGATGTCAGCTGCAACTGCGTATGGCTAGGGACCGCCACCCAGGACAACTGCGACGTGTTGCTGGCGTGGCACGTCACCGATGGCAGCAAGGACGGGGTGGACCTGTCCGGCCTTAACGCCGTGATGGCCGTGCGCTCGCCGAAGCGGATGACTGACGGCGGCTGGAAGGTGGCGCTGTACCTGGACGACCGTGCGTCCGCCGAGCAGTCCGAGGCCCTGGGAGCGGTCTTCTCCGGGGGCGCTGGCGGCTATCTCGCCGGCCTGGCCCCGCTGATCGGCGAGGTGGCAGGGGTGGAGCCGGCCGCGATCACGTTCGAGAAGTCGGACGGCTCGCTGCACGCTGAGGTCTCGGGCGCTCTTTCGATGAGCAGCGACCAGCTTGTCGGGATGGACGGCGAGGGACCGGCGGTGATCTCGAACGCGCCGTTCGGCGCCGTCCCGCAGCCTGTCCGGCAAGGCACGTCGAAGGACGTGAGCTACCACGGCCACTGGAGCGCGGACTTCACGGAGACGAACAGTTTCATTACTGACTTTAAGTACGCAGGCTGACGAGCGGCCCGGCCGTGGCTGACCAGGCCGGCCCGGCGTCCGTCGTCCGGCCCGTGCGGAGCGTCCCGCCGCGCCAGCTCGCCCTGCCGTGGATCGCCCTGGTGGCGCTCGCGGCTGCTGGGTGGGTGATCACCGTCGCGCAAGCCCGGAACATGGGCAACGGGCCCGGGACAATGGGTCTTGCGCTGCTGCCCTTCCTCGCTTTGTGGGTCCTGATGATGGCGGCGATGATGCTGCCGTCGGTCGCGCCGGTCGCCGTCCTGTGGACCCGGTCGATCAGCGGGTTCTCGACCGGCCCCGGGCGGGTGGCGAGGCTGGGCCAGTTCCTCAGCGGTTACCTGCTGGCCTGGGCTGCCTGCGGGGCCGTCGCGTTCGTGGTCCTTGCCGGAACCGGGCGGCTGGTCGCAGTGTCCGCTACCACGGCGAAATGGCTTGGCGTGGCGATCTTCGCCGCTGCGGGTGCCTACCAGCTGACCCCGTGGAAGGACTGGTGCCTGCGCCGTTGCCGCTCGCCGGTCGGCGCGCTCATGTACTACATCGGCTTCAAGGGCCGCAGCCGCGACGTCCGCGTCGGCCTGCATCACGGGGCGACGTGCGTCGGATGCTGCTGGGGCCTGATGATCGTCCTGATCGCGGTCGGCGTGATGAACGTGGCAGTCATGGCGGGACTGGCCGTGGTCATCTTCGTTGAGAAGCTCTGGCGTTACGGCAAGCCATTCGGCCAGGCCGTCGGGATCGCGCTGGTCGCAGTCGGCGTCCTGGCCATCTGGTTCCCCTGGCTGCTCCCGGGCCTGCACGCCGCCGCGATGCCGATGATGTAAGGCCGCTGATTCACAGTTCCGGGTTATGAACCTGATGGCAGCCGGCTGTGTCATGGGCTGGGGAGACCTGTATCTCCTGGTGGGGTGGCGCCGGGCGTGAGATGCTGCCACCCGGCGACGAGTGCGCTGAGCGTGTCGTCCCACATCCGCTGGCCGTCCTCCGGGCGGATGACGCATCGCAACTCGAGGGCGGCCAGTCCTTCGCAAGCTGCGTGAAATGCCCAGGCCGCATCGGGCAGCGAGCGGGCGCCGAGGCGGCCAGCATCCCGTAGGCGGGCGATCCGGCGGTGCAATGCTGTCAGCGCACGCTCGGCCGCCGGGACGATTGCCTGTGCGACATCAGACGGCACGGACGTCTGCTGGATGCCGATCCGGAACAATGCTGGGTGGCTCAGCGCGAACGGCCGGAATCCGTAAGTGCCAGCGGCCACCAGATCCGCGGCCGGATCGCCGGTCAGCGGCAAGCGGTCGACGATGGTGCCCAGGAGGTCGAAGGCGCGCACGCCGAGCCCGCTGAGCAGCGCCTGTTTCGATCCCAGGGTGCTGTAGACGGCCCGTGTCGTGGTGCCGGTTTCCTCGGCGACCCTGCGCACCGTCAGCGACTGAAGGCCTTCGGCCTCGACAATTTTCTCCGCAGCGTCCAGCAGGGCAGTGCCGGTCGCTTCATCATGCAGACGGCTTCGGCCCATGTCGACACCATATCGTAACGCTATTACGTTACAGTGTTGCGAAACTGGCAAGGGGAGGCCCGATGACGAACATCGCGGAGCGAGACCTATCGGCAACCATCCAGGCGTGGGACGAGGCAGCGTGGAGCCTGGCCGCGCTCGCGCTCACGGCCAGGGACGACAGCCCGCCCGAGCTAACGGCCGCGGCGGAGAAACTACTGGCTGCGATCGGGCTGATCGACGCACCGGGAAAGCCGCTGCGGGGACTGCGCGCCGCGACCCCACAGCAAATCGCGAGCCAGGCAGCAGCCCCCCTGCACCAGGCCTCCGCGCTGGCCAGCGGTCGCGGCATCAGCTGGAACACCCACAGCCACGAGGCACTGCTGGCACAAGGGAACGCGAGCGCGCAGGCAGCGCGGCTTTTCGCCGAGTTCATACTGCCAATGATGGGCGACCTGGCCCGCCGCCTGGCCACGCCAGGCGCTCGCATGCTCGACGTCGGAACTGGCGTCGCCGCGCTCGCCGTCAGCTTCGCTCAGGTATTCCCCCAGCTACATGTCCTGGGAATCGACATCCTCGACCGCGCCCTCGACCTGGCCCACCAGACCATTGCCGCCAGTAACGTCGCTGACCGGGTGACGGTCCGCAAACAAGACGCCGCCGACTTCACCGACGACATCCGATTCGACCTAGCATGGCTCCCCGCACCCTTCATCCCGCAAGCCGCCGTCGCCAGCGCGCTGCCACGGGTCGCAGCAGCACTGCACCCCGGCGGATGGCTGCTCCTGGGCCACGGCAAATCCGGCGGCAGCCAGGTCGAGGACGCCCTCACCCAGCTCAAGACGATCGCCTACGGCGGCACACCGCTGGATGAAACGGCGGCATGCCACCTGCTCCGCACGACCGGGCTGACATCAGTGCGGACGGTGCCCACTCCGTCAGGGGCACCAGCCCTCACCATCGGCCAGAAACCGGCATGACGAAGACCGCCGCCACCATCGCCGGCTATCCCCGAGTCGGTCGGGCGGGTCCTCAGAGGATGAGGAAGAGCCGGCGGGCCTTGAGCGTTCAGATTCGGTAGTCATACCAGCCGGCGGGTACGGCGATGACGAAGCACAGAACGGCCCCCGCCGATGTTGCCGATGGTCAGCTCAGCCACGCCACCGGCTCCTATGCCGACGGCGATGACCGCCCAGATTATGCCGCAGAGGATTCGGTAACCACTCATCCGGGGAGCTGGCTCGGGCGGCAGCGAGTTCCTGGTGACAATGCGGCCGCCGAGCACGTGCACGACGGCCCTCGCGTAACTCTTGCTGGGCAGCCAGCGAAAGGAGATCAGGACCAGGGCTCAGCGGCGGGCCAAGGAGGTCTTGCGGGCCTTCCACCGGGACGTCGGGTAGCAGTGAGTCCACTAGCTGCTGGACATGGACCATGGTCAGACCCGTCTCTGCCCGGACTTCGATGCATCGGTCGACCAGCCTCTCGCCCATCCACTCGCGCAAGAGCTGCGTGAGCGTCCGTTCGACTATCTGCCGGTTGATCCCTTGCCGCGCGACCGCGGCTGCGGCCAGACTCGCCAGGTGATCTGACGTGCGGAAGATCCCGGCCAGATAAGTGGTGCCGAGAAGGGACCGGAACCGGATGATATCGGCCCCGCTGGCTTGCGTCAGAGCGTCAAGCCAGGTCGGCGGCCACGGCGCCTGGGGATCGAGCAGGAACGCCAGGACGGTCTGGCCGGCAGTCACGGCGGCCAGGTACTCAAGCTCGGTGATCGAACGGTGCTGCAAGTTGTCCGGCGGGATCGGCGAAGCCGTTAGGCGCCAGGACGGTCGGGCCAGGGCACGACGGTCTTGCAGCCGTAATCCTCGGGCGCCACGTCCCGCACGGTCTCTGCGAACTGCCATCGATGGCCTGCCACGTCCTCCATGGTGCAGTCCCGCTCGCCGTACTCCCGATCTGTGGGCGGTTCGCGCACGCGTGCTCCGTGCGCACGGGCACGCTCGAACTGGGCACTGACGTCCTCGACCCTGACACGGATGAGGTGCGTCACCCCGTCGTCCTGTGCTGGCTTCTCGTCCCGGCGTTCAGCGACGATCACTGCCCCATCTGCGCCGATGCTCATCTGAGCCCGGTGACTCTCGCCTATCCGCGTGCGCTCAACAAAACCGAACGCTGCGCTCAGCCACGCCACTGCGGCCCGCACGTCCGGATAAGAAAGGACGGGTACGACGGTCGCTGGCGGGACCGACCTGTTGGGTTTCATCTATCCGACCTTGCCAGACCTCACGCGATGGGCACAGCGGCGCACGGATGGGTTGCGCTCCCAGAAGTATCCCGCATGCTCGCGGTCGGCAGGTCTGACTTGGACCGGCCAGCAAATCCCGGCAGGTGTGCGCACTAACAGCGCCGGGTGAGGTAACTGCGGAGGTCGCGGACGAGAGCGCGATCTGCTCCTCCGGGCACTCAGCTCAAGTCGGCTACCTGGGTCATGGCCGGCCGACGCCGGGTACGGAGACCGGGAGGGTCAGGATCTGTCCGGTGTGAGGCCCGTTGGCCAGCCGATCGAGGTTGGCGACGTGGCCGTCGGCTGGCCGCCATTCGACGGTCAGGATGAACAGGGTTCGCCGGTCCGGTCCGCCGAGCATCAGTGCGAACGGGGCCCGGTTCTCCGGCAGTTCGACGCGCTGCAGGACCTCGCCCCCCTCGGCGACGCGGACGATCGAGTAGTCGGCGGTGCCGACCCAGACCGCGCCCTCGGCGTCGAGGCAGATGCCGTCCGGGCCGAGTCCTTCGGCGAAGACCCGACGGCTGGACAGTCCTCCGTCGGCGTCGATGCCGAACGCGGTGAGCCGGCCGGCGAACGACTCGGAGATGATCAGCGTCCGGTCATCGGGCGTGATGACCATGCCGTTGGGGAACTGGATGTCGCCGGCGACCTGGCGTAGCTGGCCGTCTGGGGTGACGAGCTTGATGTAGCCGGGCTTGGGCGGCGCTCCTGCGACGAAGTCGAAGTCAGCGCCGTTGAGGTAGATGTTGCCGCGGCCGTCCACCACGATCTCGTTTGCGCGCTGGTCGGCGTGGACGACCAGGTTACGCCGCTAAGGGGGGCGACTGCGTCGAGTGTGGATTGCGGCAAGCCGGCCTCCTGGAGCATCAGCTCGACAAGGGCCGTGCCGTTCCCAGCGGGGACACCGTATGCCCGGGCATGCTGGCTCAAGATCGCCGCTGCTTCGCCGACCGGGAGGTGGTGCTCGATGACAGCGTCGCGCACGACACCGGCGAGGTGCCCTCGGTCGAGCCTCGACGAGGCTAGGTCGCTGATCGTGCGCAGTGGCGTGGTGACCGGCAACCCGTCTGTGAGAGTCCTCTCACCGGCCGAAACGGCGAGTGCGCCGCTGCTGGAAATGTCTTGGCCTGGGATGGCTAGGAGAGGTGGATCCAGGCGGCGGTCGACGGGATGTGGTTCTGGTCGACGAGGAAGAGCATGTACCAGCCGGGGGGCGCGATTGTCGGTGTTGCGGGTGTGTTCACGGTCAGGCTCCCGGGTGCGCGTGCCGTGATCGGCAGGTCCACGAGTCGCTGCGAGTTGTCGAAGGCGTGGGTGGTGACGCCGTTGCGGATGAGCTCGGCCCATAGGATGGTGTCCGCCTGCGGTGATGCGATGCCGACTGCCTGGCCGTGGTGCCACTCACCGGCGACTTGCCCGATTGCGGGCTGCGCCGCGGCAGACTTGTACGGGGGCGTGTACATCTCGATCCGCATTTCCTCGTTCGGCTGCGGCGGCTGCAAAGGGGCCCGCTGCCCGTATGGCGGCGGGTTGCCGCTCGTGGTGACGACCCGGCCATCAGGCATGAGCAGGGCTACGGAGTGGTACATCCGGATGACGCTTGCCACCGCGCCGGGGCGCCACGTGCCGGCCGCCGGGTCGTAGATCTCGGATTGGAGCCGGGCGATGGGTGGTACTCCCGTCTCCTCGTGGATGATCGCCCCGCCGCTCACGAACACGGTGCGGTCCGGGAGCAGGACGGCGTTGAGGTGAATCCGTGGCAGGCTGAGCGGCGTCGCCGGCTGATACGCGGGGTTGGGCTGATCTAGCTGCACGATCTCGGTTGTTCCGGTCGCGCTAGTGCGGTCGTCGGCGGGGCCGCCGCCGATGATCATGACGCGCTGGTCCTGCGCGGGAGGGAGCAGTACGCTCGAGGATTGATTGCGGAGTGTGGAATCCACAGTGGCGGGCACGACCTGGAAGTCGATGTGGTCTGGTGCGAAGGCCATGATGCCTGCGCGCTGGAAGCGGCCGTCGTCCATCCTGCCGCCGCTAAAGAAAACACGACCGTCGGCCATGAGAAACAGATGGGCGTAGAACGGCAGGCCCATGAAGTCCGGGCTCTGCGGCGGATTGTGCTGCAGCCATTGCTCCTGGACGGGGTCGTAGATCTCGAACAGCGGATTGAGATCGCCGTTGCTCTCGTTCTTGCCGCTGACTGTCAGCACGTGCCCGTCTGGGAGGAGCAGCAGTTGCGGGTACCACCGGCCGTGTGCCATCGGCGGGGCCGCGGCCCATTGCTCGGTGGCCGGGTCGAAGATCGCGACTTCCCGCTGGCCGAGGTCGTTTCCGGCGTTGTAATTCTGCGTCCCTCCGGCGGAAAGGACGCGGCCGTCGGCGAGGAACGTGTCGCCGCCGCAGAAGAAGTCGAACGGCCGGCCGTCCTGGCGGAAGATCGTGGGGGGGTGCGAGAAATTCTGCCCCTGTGGAGCCTGCGGGTCCCACACGACGCTTGTGTACATGCCAGCGGCGACATTCCCGAATGTGGGGTCGGCGACCCGTGCAGTGTTGTTCCCGGACCCGGAGAAGAAGAGCACTCGACCGGTAGGCAGCATCGCCGCATGGATGGCGAGCACCTCCGAGTTGAAGGGGAGGACCTCCCATTGCCCGTGGATGCCCGGGGACTCCGTGAGCCGGACGGTCGTGTAAAACCCGACGCTGCCCGCTTGGGGGTGGTCTGCAGCCAGAACGAGGAGATGGGGCACCCCGCCAAGCGGGAGAACCGCGATCCCCGCCCCCTGGTTCTCCCAGGAGAACCAGTTATTCACCCCAAGCAGACTTGACCATCCAGCCTGTGGGTCGGCCGGCCGGGCGCCGGCCGGCACGCCGTCCCCATTGACGTCGAAGGCGATACGGTAGAAGGCCTGGTTCTGCTGTGGCGGGTTGTCGATCCCGAACACGACGATGTCAAGATGCCCATTGCCAGTGGTATCGGCAACAGCCAGCCCGCCGCCCTGGTCCTCCCACGAGAACCAGCCGGGCATATCGATCCAGTCCGACCACCCGCCGGTGGCGTTACCATCACCGTCGAGGTCACGGCCAACCCGGTAAACACCCCGGTTCTGCTGGAGCCCGTTATCGACAGTCATAACGACAATGTCGGGCTTTCCGCTGCCGCTGAGGTCGGCAACCGCGATCCCTGCTCCCTGGTTCTCCCACGAGAACCACGGCACGTCCTGCCACGCCGACCACCCGGCGGTCACGTTGCCGTCGGCGTCAAGGTCATGACCGACACGGTAGACACCGCGGTTCAGCTGAGCCGCGTTGTCGACCAGGAGGACAACCAGGTCGAGCTTCCCGTTCCCGTTAAGGTCGACGACGGTGATGCCCGCTCCCTGCGTGTCCAGCGAGAACCAGTCCGGGACCTGAATCCACGGCGTCCAGTCCCCGCTGACGTTGCCGTCAGCGTCGAGGTCGCGCCCGATGCGATAGGCGCCGCGGTTGGGCTGCGGTCCGCCGTCAACGGCCAGCACAACCAGGTCGGGCTTGCCGTTGCCGGTCACGTCGCCGACGGCTACCGACGCCCCCTTATTTACAGGGGAGAACCAGTCCTGGATAGCGCGGAAGCCAGCGGGCATCATGGGAGGTTCACCCGCGAGACGGCCGGTGCGGCACCGGGCGCGGGAGCAAACCCTCCGAACGGTTTGTCGGCGACTCGGCCCGTTACCCCATCCGCGCACTCAAGACCCATCCACGTGCGCGCAGGCAGGCTGTGCTCGGTTTCTGAGTGGCTGTCACGCGGTCGCTGGCGGCCCCGAGTCTCCCAGCCGCACCGCCGTGTGGCCGACCCGTTCCTAGCAGCAGGCCATGATCGCAGCGAGACAAGCTGCCTCCGAGTATCGTTCACCGCAGTCCCCGATCTCCTCGGTCGGCCGTACGCCAATAGTCGGCCGTACCTTCTCGCCTAGCACTGCTCTGCGATTACCGCAAGTACTTGGCAGGTGATAGATCTGTAGCAGGTTGTCGGCGTTCCGCCGGGAAAAGATCATGACAGCGACGTCATGCCGGGGTTGGAGGACATTGGGCGAGAATGCCGAATCGCATCCCTATGCGGTAGCCAGGTACCGACTGCCGCCGTTGGTGTCCCAGATTCTGGGTACCTCATTATCGCCGCCGAAGTCGTCGCAGAAGATTACGAACTCGAATTTAACGGGCGGGCCTGGCGCTGAGAAATCTACGTGCCAGAATTCGAATCCCTGGCCGAAGCGCTGAAATACGGCGGGCACGATCCGCGATGTTATCCAGAAATCAGTCGTAACGACCAGTCCTGAGACGTGTGATGGCCCGTTGTTGTGGATCTGGAAGTCCACTGAGAGATTGACCTCGCCGGGCGCTACCGGGTCTGCGTTAAAGCTGACGTCGGTGATAGAGAAGGCGGTTTGCATCTGGGACCCTCCTTACGGGCCTACCGTGACACCACTACTCGTTGCTGCCTCGACGGGCCGTTTCCGGCTCGGAGGTCCATGGCCCCAGCGGTGACCGGAGCCCTGTGAGGGAGCACACCATCTATTTCACCACGCCGTCAACCACCATTGCCATAGTGCAGTCCGGAGGCGCATAGCCTACGGCCCTATAGCTTGGGGGTCGGCGGCGATGATCGCGATGCTGTCAGGGAAGTCCGGATGCGGCCATGGCGAGCGCTCCAGCAGAAATTGCCCGCCGAGCCCCAGCTGGGCAACTGTTCGTCCGCGCGCCTCGATCGGCCCAACACCTGGTGTAACCGTTGATGGGCCAGGTCAGCGCGCTCCCCCAGCCATCCCACTCGTCAGCAGGCTCGATATGGGCGGCCCTCGGACCAGGAGTGGCTGCGGTCGTTGCCCAGCATAGGGAACGTTATGGCGCTGCGGCGGGATCGTGCCCTCAAGCTCCTGCTCTGCCCTGACTCGTCCGCACATGCATGTGAGCGGACTACGGGGCCAAGGCCTGACCGGGGATCGACGCAGAGGTGACCCTGGCTGTCATGTCGATGCTTCCAGGGGTTCTATGCGATGGCCGGCGGGGGGCTCTCGACGGCTGCGTGCCCGGCCCAGAAGTCAGTAACGAGGGCAGCGAGCTCGGTGGGACATTCGAGCGAGGGGAGGGCGCGTGATCCCGTGAGGACCGCTGAGCGGGCATCCTTCATCGCGGCCGTGGTCTGGGCGCACTCAGAGGGACTCCACTCACCCCGGTCGTCGGTGGCAATCATCAGGGTGGGGCACCTGACGCGTGCGGCGGCCCAGGCCAGGTCCGTCCTCTTGAGGACGCCGGAATGGACGGTCCGCGCGATGGCCCCTCGGTTGCCTCGGGACATGGGGGCAACGAGCGCGTCGACGGCCTCTGGGTCAGTGCGCCGCGTGAGATCGGTGAGCATGCCGTCGAGCAGCCCTTGGCGTACCGGCCCGCGCATCCCGATGGCGCGGTAGACGGGGAGCAGCATTCTCACCTGCCGCCGCATCGACGGACTCGCTGCCTGGACCGGCGTGCTGACCGTGATCAGGCTGCGCACCAGCTCCGGTCGGGCTGCGGCCAGCTGCAACCCCACGTGGCCACCCCACGCGCTGCCCAGCCAGTCGACAGGACCCGCGGCCACCGCGTTCTGGACCTGCGAGACGACCGCGACGGCTCCCTGCACGCAGCGGTCGATGAAGTTGTCCACCACGCGGTCGAGATCTGCGCTCGCCCCGAAGGACCACCCGTCGACCAGCACCAGGGTGCGTTTCTCGCGAAGGTCGTCCACCACGCGGCCCCAGCTGCGCGAATCGGTAAACATGCTGTGCCACAGGACGGCCACGCGGGGCGGCCCCGGGACGACCCGGGCGGCGAGCCAGCCGAGTTCGGTGTCGATGCGCATCATTTCACTGTACCCGCAGTACAGCGAAGTTACTAGACTGAATCGCATGCCCCGTCGCTACGAGTCGTCAGTCCGCGCCGAACGAGCCGGTGAGAACCGCGGCCGGCTCGTCTCCGCGGCCCATGGGCTCTTCCTCCGGCAAGGCTGGACCAAGACGACGATGACGGAGGTCGCTGCCGCGGCAGGTCTCGCTCGCCCCACCGTGTACCTCCACTTCGACACCAAGGTCGACCTGTTGATCGCCTGCATCGACACCTCGCTGTCCCAAATCCCCGTCCGGGACCGTGCCGACTACCAGGCGATGGGCAAGGGCGCGCCCCTCCAGAGAGCGGCGACCGCGGCACGCTGGCTGCGAGGTGCCTACGAGCGGTCCGCCTCCATCCAGCGGGTGCTGGACGACGCTGCGGTCAGCACCCCCGAGGCAGCCCGGGCACAGACTCGAATGGAGCAGCGTCGACATGACGAGTTCGCCAACGCATGCCGTCTCGTCCTCGGGAGTCGCCTCCCGCCCAGCGCTCTCGTGGATGAAGTCTGGGCCCTCGGCTCGCGCGCGATGTGGTTCAAGCTCGCCGAGTGCGGATGGTCACCAGACGACTGGGAGGCATGGTTCGTTCGCGTAGTGCTCGACGCCACCCACACACACGGCGCCAAGGGATGACACGGTGCCGGCAGCCGCGAACCGTTGCCTGCTCTCGCCCAAAGCATTCACAGCGCACCGCCGGAAGCGCACTCGTCCGGTCATCAGCGTAAGGCGTCTACGACTCGGGCGCGTAAACCGTGGGATGCCGCCCAAGGCCGGACCAGAACACGTGCAGCCGGCCGCATGATGCACAGCGAAACAGGTGGCTCATCGCCATATAGACGTCCTCCGCCTCGCCGTTGGGTGGCCTGGTGTCCCGGTATGTGCGCGCGGTGAAGACGGCGTCGGGTGCGGCGGCGTTTGCAGATCGTGTACTCGCGGTGAGTTCGCGTACTCACGGTGAGTAGTTGGGCTCATGCCATGGCGGCAGCGCGGCGGCAGCCTGGGATCATGCACATAATCGTGTGGCTAGGCCTGGCTGGAGCCGTCTGCTGTGGGTCATTGTGCTGCCGGGCGGGCTGGCAAATCTCATGGTCACGACCGCGCCGTGCCCGTTCACGTAACGCTGGAGTCTCCGCATGTCGCCAGCCCGGCGCTCGCCTGCCAGCGGTCAGCCACTCCGCAAAGGCCCTGACATGGCCCTGAGGAAGCAAATCCCGCATTCATCGGCGTGCCGTCGCGCGGAGTCGTCCGGCCCGGCCTCCGCTTAGTCGCGCCGAGCGGGGTGCGATCCAGATCGTGGCGGCTGCGCTGGCCGGCTTCTGCATCTACGGAGTCGCGACCGGCTCGCCGAGCACCGCCGGCTATGTGTTTTCCGTGCTCGTCATCGGCGCGGCCATCGCGTGGCTGCGCCGGGCTGCGCTTCCGGATCTCCTCGCGATCGCGCTGGCGATCGCCGCGATACTGCACCTTGCCGGGGGGCTCATCAATGTCGGCCAGGACGTGCTGTACAACGCGAGCATTGGCCCGTATGTCACAGCGCTGGGCACCCACCTCCTGCAGTACGATCATGTCGCGCACGCCTATGTGAGCTTCGTCACCGCTTGCGGAATTCAGCCGGATCACCGCCGCGGCCGGTGATATCCGGCCAGGCCACGGCGCGACGGTAGGTTGACACCATGAGAATCGGGCTACGGCGGCCGCGCTACTCGCCCGTGTGGATCAGGGAGATTGAGATCTCCCTGCCGCTGTATAGGCTGCCAGGCCAGGCCGGGAGCGTGTGGACCGAACGGCGAGCCACCGGAGACCTGCGCGGCATCGAGTATGGCGACGCCGAGGCGTCGCTGTATGTGATCACGTCCGCGCTGCCCGGTCCGGACCTTCGGCTCCAGCTGGTGACCGGCGGCCGGCCGATTGCCGTGCCGGTGAATATCGGCGGGCAGATGGCCACCTTCGATGGCTTGGTGGCCGCAGATTCCTGGGCGGCCCGTGCCGACTTCGCTGGCTACTGCGTCTCCGTCTTCGGCGTCAGGTGGCCGGTCAGCGGACTAGTCCTCGAAGCGGCTGCTGGCACCAGACGCAGCGAGGAGGCCGACTAACGCAACCTGCCCTGCTCCGGAGCCGTATCCGCGGACTTGCTCGACGGGCCAGAGAGGTTCCCTGAGCTGTGCGTGCCGGCCGTGGGTCGCCAGCCAGCGCTGATCCTGCGGCCCTGGCGAGCGTTCTTGCTGGTCACAGGCATGATCTCAATCGGCGTGATGTTCTCCGCTGTTGATATGTCCGATTCTGGGAGCCGGATGTCCGATTCTGGGAGCCGATCCTGGCATTGCCCCCCGGCCGGTCCCGGGCAGCGGCGCTGAGCGATTCGCGCTTGCCGCCCCTTGACCGGCTCAGCGGACTGGCGCAGAGCGCGATCCGTGTCATGGCCCGGCCGAACTCCTTCGGGCGGCCTCAGCCGATGGCGGACCGTCTGGCAGGAGGGCGGCGAATCGCTAGCCGGGCGGGCGGGCTTCGTCGAGGTGTGGCCGTCCACTCAGGGCGAGGCCGTCGGTGCCGCCGACCGCTTTATCGATGCCTTGTTTGCCGGCCCGGGGGAACTCGGGGCGCACCGGCCCAGCGGCCTGGACCGGCGCGGCCTGCTCGAACGAGTCTGCACCGGCGGGTACCCGGCGGTTCACCGGCTTCCCGCCCGCCAGCGGCCAGGCTGGTTCCGGGACTATGTCCGGACCACCATCGAGCGCGACGTCGTCGAGCTGTCCGGCATCCGGAAGGTCGTGGCGGACACCCTTGAGCAGCCTCGGGAACAGCGCTGCGATGACCTCGAGGAAGACGCGGATATCACCAAGGACGACAGCCTGCGCCGTTCTAGGAGCCGCTCAGCGCCGTCACGCTGAGCGGGCTGCCCAGGTCACTCGGCATCTTCGCCGAGCACACCTGCGCCTTTAAGCGGAGGGTCACGGAGGAGGACTGGCCGGGCAGGCGGACCCTCATCCGGTACACGGTCACGGGCTTGCACTCCTCAGGCGGGTAGTTGCCTGCCTCCGCGACCTGCAGCGTGGAGTGCGCGGTCTGTCCGGGCAAGAGCAGCACCGGGGACGGAGCAGCCGTCGTGTCCCTGCTGGCTGCCCTGCCTACCTGCTTCCCGTCACGCCGCCACGACACGCCGGGATACCCGGCCAGGGTGCAGGCCGCTTCGCTGGCGTTACGGAACCGCAGCGGGTAATAGGTGCTTCCTGCGGCAACACCGGCATGGCCGCGGCTGACCGTGAGGCCAGACGTCGTGCACGCGGGCAGCATTGCGGTGCTGGCCAGGGCCACGCCGGTAGTGCTGACGGATGCCAGCGTGATGGCGGCGGCAAGTGCTGCCGGTCCGAGATTCATTGGTCCCCCTGTGGTGTTGCGGTGGATGGTCCTGCAGTGGACACTCCGTGCCCGGCGTGCCTACGACGCTCAGCGGGTTGAAGAACAGGCCGGCGGGTCGTGACCGTGAGCCCGACGCGGCCCTCATCGGTACTGTCAACCTCGGTGATGGCAGCCGCGCGGCAGGCCGGTTTGAACTCGCCGTTCGGCGTGCCGTACGACACGTAATGGACCAGCACAGCCAACGCTCGGCTTCATGTGTGCTCTCTCTCTTGGTGCGGATCCTTTCGGAGGGTGCCCGGTCTGGCTGCACGCTCTGGGCGCCCATTCAGGTGGGCTGCAACAGTTCAGGCCGGACGCGTCTTCTGCCGCGCGCGGGGCTGTCGCGCTCCGGGGCTAGCCAGGATCCGTCGCTGTTGCGCCAGTGACGGGAACTATTTGGGACGAGAACCGGCCACGGCCTCGGGCGGTCCCCGCTGTGGATGTTGATCCGGCAGGCATCGCACCAGACGTCACCCTGGCCGCCGCCGTCACGCTGCCCAGCAGCGCCCGTCTCACCGAACCTCGGGCTTGTAGGTGACCTTCACGCTCTTGAACTTGACCATCGTCGCGGCTGGCTCGAGGAGTGGACTGGGAGACCGCCGAGACTATCGGAGGCTCGTGACGGACCTCCGCAAGTGCATCCGCCCAGCTCAGGGGAAAATCATGAGCCGGCCGTTGCGGTCGGCAGTCGCTCTCAATACATCAGAAGGTCACACGCTGCGGATGTTTCCGCGGGTCAGGAACGACACGCTCGAAGGGACTCGAGCCCCCAAACCTTCTCATCCGTAGGTCAGAGCAGCGTGTCCAGCTAGTCTCATGACGCGTGTTTCCTTTTGTTGGCATTTAGGTTGCAGGACGATGGGGCATGGCGCGTTGACGCGCGCCCTCACGGTGCCGGACGCGGACCGTCACCTGCGCCTCCCGGACAATGCCGTGGTCGCGTTCAGCGCGCTAAGACTCACCAAAACGCCCTTACACGCCACTAGCGCGCGGAAATCTGTTTCCACAGGCCAGGCTCCATCGGGTATCCGATACGGATACCCGAGTCCGGCAATGGCACCGTCTGCCCAGTCCGTGAAACGACTGTGAGACGTCCCGGACTGGTGGCCGCCACCGGGCCGGCCCTCATCTCGATGGGCCATCTCGCTGGATAGCCTCCACGACGGTACTTCTGGGTATTCGTTGAACGGCCGCCCAGACCGCTCCCTCAAGTCTCCTGTTCAGCAGCGGCAACCCTTGCGACCGCACGCGCTTTATCTGCAGTCTTCTGATTAGGATGTTTGAACCATTCTACATGAGCTGTCATCCGGATACTTATTAGCCTCACCATACTCCTCGTATGCCTTCCTTGCGTCCTTCTTCGCAAATATTTTCAAGCACACTCAAAGACGACGAGCCTGAGCAGATTCCCGTTCGGGGATTTGATTCCGAATATAGCATTTGACGGTATGCTGTCTCGATACTGCCATACCGCCTCCAATCGGCTATTTCTCTACACGTCGGCTACAATCAATCGCCGCACAGAGTCGATCTGTCGCCGCGCGAGCGTTAAGAGCAGTGCTCCGTGCTCACCCTGCGTAGCGAATAAGGTCTCGCGTCCGATGCCGTCTCTGAAGATCGCGACCAGCGGACGCCTCAGCAAGCCATGTCCGATTCTGGGAGCAGTTTGGGAGCGGCGACATGCTGGGAGATGCGGTCAGACGCGGCGCGGCCTGGTCGGCTACCGGGCCGTGAATGATCGTGGTGCCGTCGCCGCAGCGGGTAATGCTCAGTCCGTCGAACCAGGCGGCCCACCGGCTGTCGAGGTAGCCCTTGAAGCGGATCTCATACCGCCCGGGGCCACCATGGTGGCCGGCCGATATCTGGCTCATGGCGCTCCCTTTGCTGGTGCTCGCCTGGCTCGATCTCCGCCGCCAGGCGAGCGTTTCTGGCTCTGATCGGAAGCTATGAGCGGATGTGGTGAGCAGGCATCACCACACCTGGTGATTGAAGTGGTGATTCAGCCGGCGGACGGCACGGAGGAGACGTGCGCTGAGCGGGTGACGTACCCCGGGGCCACCCGGGCCGCGGCGGGGCGACCACCCGGCGGCCGCCGTGCATCCATCCGCGAACGACGGTCAGGGCCGGCGGCTGCGGTTTCGCGGCAACAGGTCGAGTTCCGCGGCCCGCCAGACTGCTGCCCGGCGGCTGGTCACCGCGAGCTTGGCGTAGATGTTCTTGGTGTGAGTTCGCATCGTGTTCAGGGACACCATCAGCTCGCGGGCGATGGCCGGGCCGTCCAGCTCGGTTCCGAGCAGCCGGAGCACGTCGAGCTCGCGTTCGCTCAGCGGGTCGATCAGTGTCGTGGGGCCGCTGCTGGCTTCGGTCGTGCCCACGGCCGCGAGGAGCCGGCGGGCATAGTTCGGCCTGGTCCCCTGTTTCGCGACCGCCCTCAGCAAGAGGACGATAGGTGGGGCCTCATCAGCGAAGATCCGGACGTAACCTTCCGGCTCGGCCAGCGTCACCGCCCGTCCTAGGGAGGCAAGCGCAGCCGGATTGTCCCCGTGCGCCTGGTGAGCAAGCGCCTGCAGCATAACGATCTCGATGACGCGTCCCGTCCTCCCCCCTTCTTCCGCCGCGAGCAGCAGGCGCTGCAGGAACCCGGTCGCCTCATGCACGGAGCGCTCTGGGCGCTCGTCCTCATGCCGCGCCAGGAGCAGCCTGGCCAGGGTGATGTGCTCGAACTCGCGCAGGTAACTGAGGCCGTCATCAACGGACAGGCCCTGCTCACGCGCCCAGCCGAGGGCTTCACCGAATCTGCCCTGCCTGATCCAGACCCGTGCCCTCAGCGCCGGAACCGGCCGCACATTCGGGAAGAAGTCGCTCACATAGCAGCGCTCCGCCTCGTTGAGCAGGTCAAGGGCGCCGGCCAGGTTTCCCTCAGCCTGCGCCACCCGGGCCATCGCGACTCGCCGACGATACCGGTGCTGAGGCAATCCGGTGTGCTCGCCCAGCTCCTGGCTCGTCAGCAGATGCTGGGTGGCAGCGCGCAGGTCGTCGCGCTCGCAGTGGATCTCGCTGATCCCCACGTGCATGTCTGCTGTTCCCCGCAGGACCGGCCCGGCGTGCTCAGGGGCCAGCTGCAATGCCTGCTCGTAGGTGCGCATCGCCTCGCCGAGACGACCTTGCGTGATCCGGATGTCGGCAAGAGCGATCGAACAGCCCAGGATGTCTGCAATGAACCCGGCCCGCCGCAGACCGTCCACGCACGCGGAATAAGCCCGGTGCCCGGCCTCCAGGTCACCGCTCCCCCAGGACGCGAGCCCCAGGAACCCCGCTGCTGAGGCACGGCTGAGGTGGTCCTCCTCAAGCGAAAGATCAAGCGCCCGCCGGGCGTGCCGGACAGTGCCCGCTGGCTCTCCCCGGGCCAGTGCCAGCGCGGCACGGTACACCTCGATCGCCGCCGGGAGACGTCGGTATTCCTCCTCGTCGGCGACGACGATCTCGGCCGGGCGGGCTTGCGGTTCCTCATGGAAAGCTGTTGTTGGGTCCAGCCATCGCTCGGCGTCTTGCAGCCGCTCCTCGACTCCCTCGATCTCGTCGGTATTCAGCAATGCCCCGGCAAAAGTAACGCTGAGCACCGGCCTGACCCGGACCACGTCGTCGGGGAGTTCCTCGAGCCAGCGACGCACCATGGCCTCCTGCCTGGTCGGGCGCAGGGCTCGGATCGCCAGCTCGACGAGGTCCGCTGCCCGCCCGAAATCCCCGGCGGCCAGCGCGTGGCCGATGGCCAGGGACCGCTCGCCGTTCTGCTCGTACCACGCGCTCGCCCGCCGGTGCAGCTCCGGCACCTGGCCGGGATGCTCGTCGAGCAGCCGCGCCTGCAGCACGTCAGCAAACAGATGGTGGTAGCGATACCACCGGCGGCGGTCATCCAGCGGGACCAGGAAGAGGTTCCCCCGGTCCAGCTCCTCCAGCGTGGCCTTGCCGCCGCCCTGCCCGGTGACCGCATCGCACAGCGGACCGCTCAGCCGGTCCAGGATAGAGGTCTGCAGCAGGAAGGCCTGGACACTATCGGGCAGACGCTGCAGCACCTCCTCGGCCAGGTAGTC